>Ga0164304_10000604_pt1 | contig 10593 bp, 5 predicted proteins | sample Whisoiple_217_MG_FD_110216 | JGI IMG/M metagenome (GOLD analysis project Ga0164304, IMG submission 110216) | Soil microbial communities amended with pyrogenic organic matter from upstate New York, USA - Whitman soil sample_217_MG | ecosystem: Environmental > Terrestrial > Soil > Agricultural...
AGGAGCGGATAACCATATTCCTGCGATCGAACTCCAAATCGAAAGAACTAACGTTCGTGTTCGCAGTCTCAATGGGCAATGTTTCTGGCTGTCGTCTTTTGATGGCGAACAACGAACGGTTGTAGAAGTGCAGGATGGATGGAAACGATTTCCGGCCAACGATAAACGTTATACGTGGCTGCTACATTTTGCCCCTACCGATCGCCCACACCGTCTTGCAACATTCAGGTTTGTCTCTGGAGAACACTCATAATGAGAGTCAGCGATATTCAAAGTGGACGCATCCACACCATTGAAGTTGAACGGAGCGATCGCACCTCATTTGATGGTCAAGAACTCCTATCCATCAAGAATGAAGTTTTCCTACACAGAGCTCGGATCGGCAATGACATTCTTCTGCGTCATGGCTCAGATATTTGGAATATTCAAGGTAAAGACCAACAGAACCAGACCGAGTTAGAAGGCATTCTTGAACGTAATCTACCAACCTTATGCTGGTTGCTGGAAATCCGTCCGAAACAACAGTCCCCCAATCAACTTTCCATTAAAGTGCATGAGTTTCCAGGTAAGCTCGACATCCCCAATGAAATGCAATTTGGTGTTGATGAAAAAATTATTGAAGATATTCGTAATCGGCATCTGCGCCGTTCCGAGCCAGTTGATAAAATCATTGAGTGGCTGACTCGTGAACTCCTTCTACCTGCAGCAAATGAAGGCCCAAAAGCACGAATATTAATCCGAACTGGTAAAAACTACCAGGATGGACTGGAAAACTCATTCCAGCTATGCGGCAACAGGATTACAGTTGATGTGCGGACTGATAACAGTCGTTTGCGGGTTGAGCGAGTTGCGAAATCACGATCGCCAAAAGATGCTAGTCAGCAGCGTCCTCTAATTTTATTAGAGGCACCAATGTCCTTTTGTGATATGTCGATCGCCGGGACACTACGAGGAAGCATCCAAACAGAACTAGACGCACTTACCAAAAATGCAGATACTTATCTGTCCTTATGGCGGGAATATAACGAATTGGAGGAAAAGGCGATCGTCCAAAGAGCAAATGAGGTGGGCCCGATCGCTTACTCCTCTGAAAAAATGTTAGCGTCGGGCGATCGTCGCTTCCACCTTGAAAAACAGGCGAATTTGCAGGAAAGGTTGCAGGGATTGAGCGATCGATCTGAGTTTTCTCTGGAAGCGAGCGATCGAGAACCTGATTTGAGCAGTTTAGAAAGTGTTGCTAGCAGCCAGAAGCTGTTTTTTGGACAAATCAGTGAGATCGATCCTCAAAATCTGACTCTGGACATCCGCCCATCTAATCCAGATGAATTGCTTTCTCCACCGCCAAACGGATTTCTGTATGTTTCTCTTCAAGGCGATCGCACCCGCTTAAATCGGCGTAAACGTGCCGAAGAGCTGATCCGAACAGCAACCTGCCCTATGCCTCAACTGGGCCTGATCTTACAAGATCAAAAAATTCCCCTTTCAAATTATCGCCAGCATAAGCTACCAGATAAAACCGTAAGGGAAGCTTTTCAGGCTTCCCCCACTCCCCGTCAGAAACAGGCACTGCAGGTCGCTATTAATACGCCCGATATTGCTTTAATTCAAGGCCCACCAGGAACAGGTAAAACCAAAGTTATTACTGCGATTCAAGCCTGTCTGTCTGAAATTGAAAAGAACAGAAATGGCACAGTTTCCCATCGTTTGCTCCTAACCAGTTACCAGCATGATGCAGTTGAAAATGTGACCGAACGAACCGTCATATTTGGGCTTCCGGCAGTTCGCGTTGGAGGTAAATCTAGTCGCAGCGATGCCCCAGATAATGTCGATCGCTGGCGTAGAGAGCGAATTGAAGCACTTGAAGCTGAACGGGCTAGCTGGTCTGAACTGCCAGAGACAGCTTTGTTGCGTCAGGTACAAAATCTCGTCACGGGTTATGTACTAACTCCAGGAAATTTGCAGCAAACAGCAAAATTGCTAGAAGACATTTACAATTTGACAAAACTTAGGATTTCTGGAGAACTTAGCGATCGCCTCTTAGAACAAAGCCGTACCCTTACATTAGGAAATTCCACCAATTATTCAATCAATAACGAAGCTAGAGAATTAGCAATTCAAGCAATCAAATCGCTCCGCATTGAACCAATTTCCTTCTCAGATGACGGATCGATTGCGGCATACAAAACTCTGCGTCGCCTTGAATCATTAAATTTGTTATCGGATGGCGACCGCCACCTTCTAGAAACAGCAGCCGATTGGGATAATTTCGAGTTTCCTGGTGAGCCTCCTTTTCTCAATGATTTGGCAGCCCTCCAAATCAGACTTTTAGATCGACTTACTCCTACAGCAGGCGATTCAATAACCGCACCTGTTGCCAATCCTGATATCGAATCTCCATTAGAACAAGTGCGAGATGCACTAACAGAGCAAGTGCGTCAATCCCAGTCTGGAGTCGAAGCTGTTGTAGAAGAATACCTGAACGACTTGAGAAGCGACCCTAATGGCGTCCGGCAAATGCTGCGAAATTACACCGTTGTTTGGCAGCTACTTGTCAGCAGGCAGTAGGCAAAGAAATGGAGTCCACAACTGGAAATGTTGATAGTGTTTTTGAGACAGTCATCATTGATGAGGCAGCCAGAGCCAATCCCCTAGACTTATTTATTCCAATGGCTAAGGCAGAACGACGGATTATTTTAGTCGGCGACCATCGCCAGCTACCCCACATTCTGGAAGAAGATGTCGAACGTCAACTGAATTCATCGAACCAGACAACTCAAGATGCCCTGAAGAAAAGCTTGTTTGAGCGGCTATTCAAACAGTTGCAGGAATGGGAAAAACGAGATGGCATTAAGCGCACCGTGACCCTGGATACTCAATACCGGATGCACCCAATCTTGGGTGATTTTGTTAGCCGCACCTTCTACGAATATCATGGAGAGCCTCCCATTAAGGCTGGTAGACCAGAAAAGGAATTCTTTCACGAGCTCCCTGGTTATCAAGATAAGGTCGCTGCCTGGATTAATGTCCCCCTCAATTTAGGAAGTGAAACCAAAGGACAGAGTAAGTCTCGTCCTGTAGAAGCCAGACGGATTGCAGAAGAACTAAAACGCCTCATTGAACACGACTCTCGTCTGACATTTGGGGTGATTGCCTTTTACAGAGCCCAGGTGACAGAACTCTGGCAGCAACTTTGCAAGCTGGAATTAGCAGAAGTTACAGATGACGGTAACTATCAGGTTGCTTCAGCATGGCGAGAAACAACAAATCATGATGGTAAACTCGTTGAGCGATTGAGAATTGGCACTGTTGACGCATTTCAGGGCAAAGAATTCGATGTCGTGTTTCTCTCTGTGACTCGCAGTAACAATATTCGAGCAACACCCGATCGCCCAGAAACTTATCGCCGGAAATATGGCTTTTTACTGTTGGAGAATCGTCTTTGCGTGGCCATGAGCCGACAACAGCGGTTGCTGATTGCTGCAGGTGACTTGGAGATGGTCAGAGCAGAAGCCGATCGACCAGAGAGCGAACGTCAGGCAATTCGTGAATTAATTGCCTTTTATGAACTCTGTAAAACACCTCACGGAAAAGTTTTTTAGGACCACTGCCATGCCTTTCCGCAAAGATACTTCTGTTCTGTATTACAATCCTTTACCCAATGTCCGTTGGAGTCAGCGACAATATTTGCTGTATCCCGTTCGTATGTATCGAGTTGTGGCGCCCCGTGTCTCATCTCGTAAAGTCAACATCTTAGAAAAAGCAGTTTTGGGAATGTGTCGCGCAGGCATCACTGAAGCTGCTCAAATTGGTCATCACCTTGATATTGGCAAAGATCTAACAGCCCTCATCATCTCTCAACTTGCCGATCGATATTACGTTGACTCACGTGGAAACCTTACTCAAAAGGGGCAAAAAGTTCTGGAAGACGAAACTTCTATCGCCCAGGATGTTACTGCTGGGTTTATCTTCCAAGATCCGTGGACAGGTGACTTATTTCCACGCTTTGCAGAGCGCGAAGAGTACGCTGATGTCCGCCTCAATAATTCAGGGTTTCCAGAATTAATCCTCGGTACAACAGGTAAGCCAAATTATCAATGGGCTTTTATGCCGGAAGTCAAAAATACGAGCGAACGGCAACCTTCTCCGACTGAAATTATCCAGGCAGTTGAAAAACACGAAAGAACGCTTAAAAATGTCAGGCGTATCAAAGACGATGATGATGATAATAGCTGGGTTTTTGAGAAACTTCCGACTCTCGATCGCGTAAGTTTTATTGATGACGAACCAACCGATCTATGGCTGGCTACTTGTATATATGTACCTGAAGACTCTTCTAGTGCGAATATCTGGAACGTTTGGGATCCGTTTGGCTTAGGAGATAGCCCCTGGTTGCTCCACAAGTTAGAGAAACACCGAAAAAATCAAACAATTCAGGGATTAGAGAAATGGTTGCTTAATATGCTGGGCGACCAACGGAAGGAGCAATTCAATAACCTTGATGATTGGCTAACCCGCGCAGATGGAGCCGCCTGTTTACAGGTTGAGGATAAATTGACTCCTGCAATTAGAAAATGGGAGGAGTTATTTGATGATCTAGTCGCCCTTGAGCGATTATATATTGAGGCGGAGGAAGTGACAGATTGTAAAATTCTGCTCGGCAAATTGGAGGATATTTTGACTAAATTGCAGAAGGTGGCTGAAAGACTGTTGAAAATGCTTCAGCAGGATTATCCTACCAAAGGGAAAGCCGATAGATTGAGCGACCGCAGAGAGTTGAATCGTCAACCCCTGAATGATTATGCAGAAAATGCTGGTTTCAAACAGCCTTTGCCTCCCGGATTACTGAGTGTCGATCGCAATTCAATCCGCAAAGCCGCAGATTATGGAAATGGTTCGCTACGTGCTCTCATACTAGCTACACTACTTGCTACCCCAGATAACTCCACACATCCACTCCGACTTACAACTCAACAATACCCCGATTTACTACATCTGCTGGATGAGTTGGCAGAAAAACGTAATGCTGCCGCACATAGCTCAAATCAGAGGGGTGATACTCAACCACGCAAATTAGCAGACTTGGCACGACAAATTGATGCTGTGTACAGGTTAGTCGCTGGAACATTGCAACTGTCTTATCAACCGTAAAATTTTACCTTTCTCAGGATTAATATGGCTCGCAATAAAAAAGGATTTTCAGGTAATCAAAATCAAACCGGAGTTAAAAACCCTGGAGGCAATGGAAAAAGTGATACTAATGCGGGAATAAAAACATCAACTTCAGAAAAAATAGACTTTTCTAATGAGCAGATTAATGCCTTATATGGCAAGGCTTCAGAACAGCTTGCGGAAGAGGATTTAGAAACATTAGGCTCATCCCCCCCAGAGAGTTTTGACCTTAAGCAGCTTTGGGAAAAAGCAGAAATTTTTGATTTAGCTACCAAGCGCCTGGAATTGGGAAATCAGCAACTTGAGAGCCAAAAACAAGAGTTACAGGTTAAGCAGACTGATTTAGAAGAGCAGAAGCAGAAATTGACAGAAGCATCTAAACTCTTAGGAAAGGATCGAGAGCAACTGAACCGACAACTGGCAGAAGTAAACCAACTAGAGCGCCAATTTCAAGAACGCGAAGCTAATGCAACAGCCGGATTTCTGACCCAAAATCGAGTTGCCCTATCCCAATTGGAACAACAGATTGCACAACTCAGCCAAGAGATCGCGCAAGCTCTCAGCACTAAGGTCGAGATCCAGCAACAACTGACAGAAGAAATTGGTCAGAAGTATGCTGAATTTGAGCAGAATATTTTTACAGAAAGACAGGAATTTGAGCAAGAGCGGCAACAACTAATTGCAGAGCGCAAATCATTGAGGAAGGAGCAAAACAGGTTAGAAATTGACCGTGAGTTACTGGATGAAGAGCGCCAATATTTTGAAGAAAAAGTAGAGCAACGTGCAGCCACAAAAATTGCGAAATTAGAAATTGATAAAGAAATTCGAGCGCAACTGTACGAAGCGTCTGAGCAGAGAGTAAAGCGATTAGAAACCAAGTATGCCAAACTTGTTGATGCCAGTAGGCTTTTTAAAGACCGTAATCCCGAAGAGATTTTGGCTGAGTTAGAAGACTTGCATCGACGGAATAATGAATTAGAGCAAAAACTATCTGAACGTCCCACAGAAGCTGCTGCGAGACGCTTGGAAGATTTGGAGGCTCAGAAAGAACAGTGGGAAGCAGAACGTTTTCGACTGATCGCAAAAGTACAGGAATTAGAGCGTTCAGCAGCCACTAATCGCATCGCAGTTCTTAATTTGGAAACGTTGCGGGATGAAAAGGAAGCTTTAGAAGCTAGCAATAATCGTCTTCGAGAAGTGCTGGAAGAGTTAAGGGTAAACGTCAATGATGCGATCGCTCAATCTAAAGAGCGTAGCCCCTTTGAGAAATGTGTCCAACTGGACAAAGATGAGAAGTTGCAAATTGCTCCCCCACTTTCACAGGAATCAATCGATCTTGCACAGTTTGCTGAAGATCTTCGTTATCATATTGCTAAATCTCCCTTAGAGAAGGGTAAGCGGTTGTACTACTCAGAACAGGACATCCGAGCATTCTTGGGTGGGATTGCGATGAGTAAACTCCACATCCTATAAGGTATCAGTGGCACGGGTAAAACCAGTCTCCCTATCGCCTTCGCACGTGCATTAGGACGGCGAAAAAGAGAGAACTATAAACTGGTTGAAGTACAAGCAGGATGGCGCGATCGCCAGGATCTAATTGGCTACTACAACTCTTTTGAAGGGAAATTCTATGAAACAGAGTTTCTCACAGCTTTGTACGAGGCTCAGTGTCCCGAATTTAGCGATCAAATTTATATCATCATCCTAGATGAAATGAATCTATCTCGCCCTGAACAGTATTTTGCCGACTTTCTTTCCAAATTAGAACAGGATGCCCCTGAACTGACATTAAATACCGATCTAGAACGCCCCTCACCCAAACTTTTCAAGAAGAAGGACACACTTATCATTCCACCCAACGTCTGGTTCGTTGGAACTGCAAACCAGGATGAAACAACTTTAGAATTTGCCGATAAAACTTACGATCGCGCTCATGTAATGGAACTTGAACGCAGTCAGGAAAGCTTTGATATTCCTAAACTTTCACGAAGAGAACCCATCTCTTATAATGCACTGACAACTGCTTTCAAGGAAGCTCAGAAACAACATCACAGTGAAGCTACTAAAGCATTCGACTTTCTGAATTACTACCTATCTGAGATATTGGAAAGTAAATTCAAAATTGGTTGGGGAAATCGACTACAACGTCAAATTAATGATTACATCCCGGTTGTGATTGCGGCAGGAGGTTCCCTAACTGAAGCGACAGACCACATTCTGGCAACTAAGATTTTGCGGAAAGTGCGCGATCGCCATGACATCCAACTAGGAGATATGACCGAACTTAAGGAAACGATAAAAACATACTGGTCTGAACTAGACGCAGGTGAACCAGTCAAGTCATTTAACATTCTGGAATCGGAGTTGCAGCGGCTGGAGCGAGGAACGTATTAATTATGCAGTTTTACAATCGGTTAACTGGACAGACTCGTAAAGAAATGCCGACTCCGTTATTGTTGGGTCAATGGCAGATTCATACTGAAACAGAAACAGTTACAGTCAATGCTGTCCCCGTCTCACCGCAATCCAGACTATATATTTTTCCTAATACTGGGAAACGCTGTTCAATACAAGTGTTAGATGAAAGTAGAAAGGAACAATCTTTCCCTGATTGGCAAATTCCTTCTGATTTGCTGTTGGAAAGCCTTGGCTTTTTTGCGGGCACCCTCGATAAACTCGATAAACTCTCAGGTAATTTATGGGAGAAATGGGTAAATACATCGCCACTGGTGCATGATATTGGAAAAACTATTCGTCCCCAAAGATTAGAGGAACTTCTGGAGAGACATATTGGACATATTGAGGAAATTTGTCATCGTCCAAGAACTTATCTCAAGATGGAAACCGACAGATTACCTATCTCCCGCGTGCAAAGAATTTCGCCCCATGCTACAGAGTTTTTGTCTGCTCATACAGAAGACTGGGAGAAACGAACGTTTCGGAATGTACGTCCGAAGAGAGTTTTATGTCTGATCCGAGAAGACCTGGTAGATATTTATGAGAACAAAGTCACCGCTCGATTAATCGATCATCTGCTGGAATACCTCCAGAAACGAATTATCGAAGTGAAGGCTCTTAAAAGAGAGTTAGAGCAAGCAGATGACTTCTCTAAAGACACTCAAAAAATTCATTGGCGAAACCGAATCCGAATTTGTAGCCTTTGGGGCGATCAGTTTCAAGCCGGAACTGCCCTGAAAACAGCGGAAAAGACACTCAAACTATTGAAACAGTTGCAATACAAGCTACGAGGATTGCTAGATACTGAGTTATATCGTGCTATCCCCAAACAGGCAACTGTTGGGAATACCCTCAAACGAACTAATATTCTGATCGACGATCGGCATTACCGCTATGTTGACAGGTTGTGGCAAGCTTGGATGCCCTGGAAGCGCGGCCACACACAGACTCCCCAACAGATATTTGAAACCTATAAACAAGGCTTTAAGGGGTTTGAAGCTTTCTGTTTACTTCTCGTTAGCCGCGCTTTAACAGGTAACGGAACACCAAATGATCGAGGGCTAGAATTTGAGGCTGACGATCTGCTTTGTTTGCAACCAGATGGCTCGATTCAATTCCACAGCCCAAGAGGTAGCATAACTTTGAGGTGGCAGCATGATGGAACTATTTTATTGGACGCCGACAAAATTCAACATCTGAAATTAATTCCATTAATGCTTCCCTTAACTGCTACAGAAGATGCAAATGTAATTAATCATATTCTTGACGAATTCCGTTCGGCTTGTTCTGAAAACCAGAACGGCACAGTAATAATTCTGTATCCAGGAACTGAGGATGAACGACAGAAGTTACCTCAGTTACTCCAACAACAGATTAATAGTTTAAAAAAATCCTTGGCTGTATTACCTGTTAGCCCACTAGATATTCTCAGTGTTGAGCGTATTGCTCGTGCTATTCAATGGTGGATCTACAGCCAATACTGTCAAATCTATCCTTTCACAATTCAGGAGAAAATACCTGCGTCACTCCTGGACCAAAATTCATGGATTATTCAGGAAGGACGACATTATAAATTACTTTGTTCACCTAAACCAGAAGAACAGGTAGATTTTGATAATCGTCTCTCACAACTAATTAATCAAGCTAAATCTCGTGGATCGAAAGCTAAAGGAGAACTAATTGAATTACAGAATCTGAATAACTTTCCGGCTCGAACAGAAGAACGATTTAAGCCCTTTTTAACTTGTCCAACCTGTTACAAGAAAAGCGATCGCCTTGAGCCTCTAGATAGCCAGTGCTTCCGTTGTGATTGTAAGAGTGGCAAGGATTGCGGAACGGAGTGGGGAATGCGAATTTGTGGCAATTGTAGCGAGCGTTATCCATACATCCAACTCTATGATTCAGGTATTCTTAACTCATGGTACGATCGACAACTAGGATCTGTCGATCGCATTTTCGGTAGAAACGTATTAGCAATCCCTTGTCGGAGTGATAAAGATACTAAAAGCTTTATCTGTCCAGCCTGTGGGGCTTGTAGTTGAAACCCATCTTCGGCACTCGCGATCGTGTCACACCAATAATTTTGGGATGAGTAAGTATTTTGCACTGGCGATGGCTACAATGATTTCCTTGTACGTTGTCTAAAACGTAACTTAATTTGTTCTCAAAATTCCGAAAAAACCGATTGTGAAAGTAGAGGATGCCGAAGGTGGGTTACATCTGCGTTTATCGGCGTTTATCTGCGGTTTCAAACCTCTGATATTCCTCCAATCTCGGTGCTATCCTCGCCCCTTTGTTGGGAGTTTTCTGAGGATCGTCAGATTTAATTTTTCACCGCAGATGAACCCAAATAAACGCAGATAAACTGCCAACAAAATCGGCGTTTATCTGCGTAGATCTGCGGTTTCAAACCTCTTATCTTTTTAGATAAAAGTAAAGTCAAATCCCGAAAGAGAAGTAACCCCAGTTACACCATTTAACTTCGCCAAAATGCGAGAATCGCTGCCGGTGAGGTTGTTGCCATTGCCGTCATAAATGATGTAAGTATTGCCGCCGGAATCGTAGGCAAACAAGAAAGCACTTCCTCCCAGAATATTGGCAGAAACTGTTGTCTGCACATTCAGCAGAACTTGGGTGTTACCACTGAGATTCGGGAATCCGGGGGCAAAATTAAACTGATCGGCGATCGGCACACCCAGGTCGGTAAAATCAGTAATCACATCGTATCCGCCCGCCGCGATCGCAGCCTCAATTGCCGCGGCAGAAGCAGCATTAAAGGCCGACCCACCATCTGCTGGACTGGTATAGCGGTATTGATTGCTGCCGCCGCCCCCCGTCATGGTATCTGCGCCGGGGCCGCCTACGAGCACGTCATTATCCAAACCGCCGTTAATCGTATCGTTGCCGCCTTGACCATCAATAGTATCGCTGCCCGCCAAACCGTTAAAATTGTCCGGCAAAGAACCC
>Ga0164304_10000608_pt1 | contig 10585 bp, 9 predicted proteins | sample Whisoiple_217_MG_FD_110216 | JGI IMG/M metagenome (GOLD analysis project Ga0164304, IMG submission 110216) | Soil microbial communities amended with pyrogenic organic matter from upstate New York, USA - Whitman soil sample_217_MG | ecosystem: Environmental > Terrestrial > Soil > Agricultural...
GAATCGGCGACGGCTCCGCCCCGTACTCCGAAGACCAGTGCGGCCAGGGCGCCGCTGGCGCTCAGCAACGAGATCTCGATTTGCGACCCGCCGATCCCGGCGAGGTGGACCATCGAGCCGTAGCTCAGGATCTGCGATCCCGCCCTGGACAGGATCTGCGAGAAGAGCACGACTTCGACGGCCGGGCGCCGCAGGAGAGCGAGGTACCCCGGCGGCCGCTGCCTGTCCTGCGGCTTGTCTCTCCCTCGTCTCATGGTTGGCATTGTGCGCTATCGTCCATGGCGGAGTTGAGCCAGGGTAGCTGGAGGGTGCGGTGCTGGGTTATGCGGCCCGCTCTCAATGTCGCGCAAGAATCAGGAGGCGCGGAGAATCCGCCGTATGCTCCGACGGCGTTGTGCCAGAACGGCACGTCTGCGGGAGAGGTCCACGATGAATCGCCTGCATACCATCGCACGGCTCCAGTCGGTCTCGAAACGGGCGCGATGGTCCCGCCGATGGACGCCCAACAAGACACTACTTCCGGGATCTGAGCGCAACTCATGAGCCAGCCAGCCTCAGCGGTTGCCCCGCTCGATCCCAGGTTATTTCCCCGCATCGGCGAGGTGGACGACCGCTTCCAGTCCTACAACGTGGAGATGGTTGAGGTCATCGGCGGTCGGTTCTGGAAGCCCTATGGCGGGAAGGCCGATGCGCAAGCCGATGGGCGCGCGCCGGTCGAGCGGTCGAGCGGCATCCCGGTCGGCATGGATCCGGATATCTACCAATACCGGCCGCCGCTCGATCTCGACAACAGGCGGTTGCGGACATTGGCGGCCGCGCTCGGTCCTGCATATGTGCGCGTCAGCGGAACGTGGGCGAATAGCGTCTATTTCCATGATGCGGACACTCCCGCGCCGCAGTCGCCCCCGGACGGGTTCGGCGGCGTACTGACCCGGCAGCAGTGGAACGGGGTCGTCGCCTTTGCCGAAGCGGTCGACGCCAGGATCGTCACCTCGTTCGCTACCAGTACCGGTACCCGGGACGCGGCCGGCGAGTGGAGACCGGATCAGGCGCAGGCGCTGCTCGACTTTACCCATTCCGCCGGGGGCGCGATTGCCGCGACCGAGTTCATGAATGAGCCGACCTTCGCCGAGATGGGTGGCGCGCCGGCGGGGTACGACGCGGCGGCCTTCGGGCGCGATATCGCCGCATTCCGCTCGTTCATCAAGCGAGCCTCGCCGGAAACCGTCTTCCTTGGCCCGGGCTCTGTCGGAGAAGGAGGGACCGCGTTTGCGCTGGGTCCGGAGGTGCTTCGGGCTGACCGGCTCCTGGAATCGACCGGTCCGGCGTTCGACGCTTTCTCGTACCACTTTTATGGCGCCGCTTCGGTGCGGTGCGCGGAGTTCGGTGAGGAATCGCAGACGACGGCCGAGGCGGCGCTCTCGGCGGAGTGGCTGGGCCGCGCGGGTGCGACTCACGACTTCTATGCTGGACTGCTCGACCAGTACGTGCCCGGCGCGCCGCTCTGGAACACGGAAACGGCCGACGCCGCCTGCGGTGGCAACCCGTGGGCCAGCACCTTCCTCGATACCTTCCGCTATGTCGTCCAGCGCGGCAGCCTCGCCCGGCGGGGCCTGCAGGTCATCATCCACAATACGCTCGCATCCAGCGATTACGGGCTCCTCGACGAGGACACCTTCGCACCGCGGCCGAACTACTGGGCCACGCTCCAGTGGCGAAAGCTGATGGGCACGACAGTGCTCGACCCCGGCTCGCCGCCGTCGGGCAACCTGTACCTGTTCGCCCATAACTTGCGGGGAATCGAGGGCGGGGTAGCGCTGGTGGCGGTCAATGCCGATCGCACCGCATCGCACACCCTGGAGGTCGCCATGCCCGTCGAGCGCTACACCCTGTCAGCGACGGGGTTGCAGGATACGGTCATCCAGTTGAACGGGCACGATTTGCGGTTAGGCGCGGACGACTCCCTGCCGCCGCTCTCTGGCGTGGCGTCCCAGCCCGGACCGCTCGAGCTGGCGCCGCTCAGCATCACGTTCCTGGCGTTGCCAACCGCCAACAACGACGCCTGCCGGTAACTCCCGGAGACGTCCCACGGCTCGCCCAGGAGCCGTTACTCCTCCGGCGGTATCGGCGGTTCGGTCGAGCGCTGGGTATTGACCTGGCGCTGGACCTCTGCCTGGACCGTGGCCTGGCGGTTCACGCGGCTTCGGCGCGCAATGAGACCGGCCCAGATCAGGGGCCAGAGCATATTCGCCACCGCGCCGGCAGCGACCGCAATCAGGAAGCCGGAACGCTCCTCCGAGATGAGCCGGCCGTTGTGAAAGAGCAGGAGCAAGAGGAAGGCGACAATCGCGCCAAAGATAATGCCGACCAATCGCTGAAACACGATCCCCTCCGATCCGGAGCCCGTTCTGTAGCGCGACGGCGAAGCGTGGCCGGCGGTCGGCGCATTTCGCCACCGAAACTCCGCGTCAACAATAACCCACGGACAATACGGGACGCAGCCGGGAGAGCATGCTGCTAGAGCCAGTCGCCCGATGCGGGATCAGGCCCGGTTGCATCGTCCTGTTCAGTCATCTCCTTGCCCGTCCAGATGCGCCAGACGGGTGGGATCGATGCGGCGACCGGCAGCGCAAAGAGCACCCCGATCACGCCGAGCAGGTTGCCTCCGATGATCACCGCAAAGAGCGTCATCAGGGGCGAGAGGTTCAGTGTCTTGCTAAAGACGCGGGGCGACGTGATGAAATTCTCGATCTGCTGGTAGATGACATAGAGCGCGATAACCAAAATCGCCGTCTGAACAGAGACGGTCAGCGCGAGGACTGCCGCGGGGATGGTCGCCAGCGTGACGCCAATTTGGGGGATCGCGTCACCGATCGCGGCAATGAGCGCCAGGACTGTCGCCGCTGGGACATTCAGGGACGTGAGTATCACGAGCGCGAAGATGCCGAACAGCGCCGAATTGATGGCCTGTCCGAAAATGTAGCCGTTCACGGATTGGGCCATGACCGCGACGGAACGATTGATCTTGTCCCGGCGCGACGGCAGGACCTCGCGAACGATGGCGTCGAGCGAACGGCCGCGGTCCGTCAGCAGGAAGATCGCCGCCGCCAGGATAACAAGGACGTTGCCGATTCCGGTGACCAGGCCGACTCCCTGATTGAGGAGGCCGCGCGCGTTGAGGCTGCCGGAGGTCTGACCGAGCTGTTGTTCTTGCGACCATTTCAAGACACGGTCGTAGAGGCCCGGCTGGCGTTTTTGCAACCACGCCATGCCGTTTTCGATGTAACTCGGCAAGGTGTTCCAGAAGTCTTTCAGATCCGAGGCGATCCGGGGCGCCATGAACCAGAGCAGCGCCGTCGCCGCGCAAATCACAGCGGTCAGTACGATCACGATCGCGACCGTCCGGGGAATCCCCCTTCGTTGCAGCCAGAGGATCGGGCGATCGAGCACCATCGCCAGCAGCAAGCCGAGGGATGCCTGGAAGAGGGTGCTGCGAATCAGATAGACCAGCCAGACCAGGCCGATCGTGATCAGAATCTTGACGATCGTGGCAGTCGGCAGCTCAATACGCGTTCTCGTCTCCACGACGATCGGGCGGTCAGGCGGAGTGTCGGCTCGGTCGGGCAGGGAGCGTCGCCGGATCCTGGTGCGATCCGCCTTGGGTTGGTCGGGCGACGGATGTTCAGGCGCTCTGCCGGACATCGATCCTCCTCAACATGCGTTCGCGCCGGCGACAATCAGGGTGACGCGCCGTTGCCGTTTCGACGCTCGAGTGTTCGCGACAGGACGAGGTAGCCGATCGTGCCGGAGATGATCGAACCGATGAGCACGCCGACGCGGGCGTGGTCGGCGGCCGGTTCCTCCTTGAATGCCAGCTCGGTGATGAAGAGCGACATGGTGAAGCCGATACCGCCGAGGCTAGCCACGCCGAGGATGTGGTGGAAGGTGATTCCTTGCGGCGGGTGCGCGATTCCGCTATGCACCGACAACCATGAGAAGAGCGTGATGCCGAGCGGCTTGCCGATCAACAGGCCGAGTATGACGCCCCAGGTCACAGTACTGCCGAGTGCGTCACCCAATCCGTTCCGGAGCGGGATGCCGGCGTTGGCGAAGGCAAAGATGGGCAGGATGAGGTATGAGACCCACGGGCCGAGTCCATGCTCCATCAGGCTCATCGGCGTCTCAACGCGCTCGACCAGGCGATCCAATCGCTGCGCGGCGAGCTGCTGCCGCTCGTTACTGAGGATGTTGTCGCCCTGGGCACATGAGGCCTCGAACTCGTCAATTAATCGCCGTCCGACGCGAACGAAATCACCGGCATTGATCCAGGAGCGCGCCGGCACCGTCATCGCGACCAGCACGCCCGCGATCGTCCCATGGATGCCGGACTCGAAAACCGCCAGCCAGACGCCGATTCCGAGAATTCCGTAAATGTACCACCGGTGGAACCCGGCCCGGTTCGCCAGCACCAGAGCGGCGAGGAGCAGGACCGCAACACCCATCCACACCACGTTCAGGTTATCGGTATAGAAGAGAGCGATCACGCCGACCGCGATGATGTCGTCCACGATCGAAGATGCGGTCAGGAATACGACCAGCACCGTCGGCACGCGCCCGCCGAGGAGGCTCAGGATGCCGAGCGCAAACGCGGTATCCGTTCCGATCGGGATACCCCAGCCATGCAACGCGTCGCCCCGACTGTTGATCAGCAGGTAGATCGATGCCGGGACCACGCCGCCGCCGATGGCCGCCGCGATCGGGAGGGCTGCCTGGCGGATCTCACGGAGTTCGCCAACCAGTACCTCGCGTTTGATCTCGAGGCCGAGGATGAAGAAGAAGAGCGCCATCAGGGCATCGTTCACCCAGTGGCGCAGCGAGATCGTGATACCGATATCGGCCGTGCCGATCGTGAGCTTGGTATTCCAGAAGTTCTCGTAGGTATCCGCCCAGTGCGAGTTGGCCATGATCAAAGCCAGGGCTGCGCCGAGCAGGAGGAGACCGATACCCGAAACGCTGGTCCGCACGAACTCCTGGAGCGGGCCGATCGCCAGTGCCAGCGGCTGCTCTTGAGAGGTCCCGGTAATGTTGGAGACACGGGGCGTCCCCTCGGAAATCTCGTCGGCGCGATCATTCCAGATCGTGCGCTCGTCGGACTCGCGCCAGCGCTGGAGACTGTCTTCGCTGTCGAAGCGGAGAAGGACTCGGTAACGGCCGCGGCCGCGAGTCGGGCGATAGGCGTGGACCGACATGAAGCCGGGGAATTCCTCTGCAGCCTGGGTGATGCCGGCCAGGTATTCGTCGAATTCCGACTCACGTCCCGGCTCGATCCGCAGCGAGACGCTGATCGTCACGCCTTGGCCGTTGACCTCGTTCGACTCTGCCTCTGCCATTGCGTTCTCCCCAACGCGTGAGCCCTAAGGATTCACTTTACCCGATTATTGATGGGTGCTCGCGAAATGAGGCTGACGGAACGGCATCCATGGAACGAAAATATGCCTCATTGAACTTGTTGGCCTTGAGAGGAATCGCACAATGCTGGTGGTAATGGATTCGGGTACGTCGGATTGGGCGGTGGCGGCCGTCCGCGATCGCGCGCGGGAGGCCGGCCTCGATACGACGCTCTACGCCGGGACCGACCCCGCCATCATCCAGGTCACGGGAGACAATGCCGACGAGCTGGCGCCGGATCTCTCGGCATTGCCGGGAGTGACCCGGGTCATGTGCGCCACCTCCTCGGCTGCCCCGGTCACGAGCAACCTGCGCATCGCCGGGATCCGGCCGCTGGTTCCGCCGGCGATCCTGATGGAGCAGTTGCCCCTCCCGGCCGAAGGCGCCGTCCTGGTCCACCAGACCCGGCAGGAGATGCGCCGGATCCTGGACGGCCGGGAGGACAGGCTGATCGTCGTGGTCGGGCCGTGCTCCGTGCATGACACCGAGGCGGCGCTCGAGTATGCCCGCCGGCTCAAGCCGCTGGCCGATGAGCTGAGGGACGACCTCCGGATGGTGATGCGGGTCTATTTCGAGAAGCCGCGCACGACCGTCGGCTGGAAGGGGCTGATCAACGATCCCAATCTCGATGGCAGCTTTGCCGTCAACGAGGGGCTGTATCTCGCCCGGCAGCTGTTACTCGACGTGATCGCCGAAGGGCTGCCGGCCGGGACCGAGTTCCTCGACCCGATCACGCCGCAGTTCATCGCCGATGCGGTCAGCTGGGGTGCGATCGGCGCACGCACGACCGAGAGCCAGGTTCATCGCAACCTGACCTCCGGCCTCTCGATGCCGGTCGGCTTCAAGAATGGCACCGGCGGCGGGATTCAGATGGCGATCGACGCGATGCAGGCGGCCTCGTATCCCCACCAGTTTATGAGCGTCACCGAACAGGGGTTGGCGGCGATCGTCGTCACACGCGGCAACCGGGACACGCACGTGATCCTGCGCGGCGGCAAGAGCGGCCCGAACTACGATACCGAGCATGTCCAGAAGACGCTCGGCATGATCCGGTCCAGCGGGATGCCGGCGCGGGTGATGATCGACGCCAGCCATGGCAACAGCGAGAAGGACTACCGCCGCCAGCCGGCCGTCGCGCAGGTGATCGCCGAGGAGGTGGCCGCGGGCGAGCGGGGCATCATCGGCGTCATGCTCGAGAGCTTCCTGGTCGACGGTCGCCAGGAGCTGGGTGATCCGCACCACCTGGTCGAGGGCCAGAGCATCACCGACGCCTGCCTGGGCTGGGACATGACCGTCCCCATCCTCAGGGACCTCGCCAAAGCCGTCCAGCAGCGCCGAAACCGTGCTGGTTGACCGCGAGGCGGCGGAGCCGAGCGGCTACTGGTCGCTCGCATCTGCCTGACAGAAGGCGAACAAGGCGTCGTAGACAATTGACTCAGCGGCCAATTGCTCGTGATCGTCGTCGAAGAGGCGCCGGAACCCATCGGCAATCGCTTCCAGCCCCCGGGATTCCGGGGTGAGGTCCTTGTCGGTGGTGTCTGCTCCCCGGACGATGCGTGCGAGCTGCAGGAGAGCCGGGTCCGTGAGCTGGTACTTCTTCAGGATCGCGTCGAACGAGCACTCCGGCCCGTGATGCCCGAGCTCAACGCCGGGCACGTCGTACGGGATCGCGCCGGTGCGCTCAGCCACCGCGATGACTTCGTCCGCCGGAACGTAGAGAAACTCGGCTTCCGGATCAACGAACCGCCCGATCAACCACGGGCAGGCGATACGGTCCACCTTCGGTCGCGCGCGGGTTACCCACTGCATAACGTCCTCCCTTCCTGCGCCCGTCTTCGGGCATTGATCAATTTTCCGGCGACTCCAGCTGCATGATCCGCCAAACTGGCCGCCCGTTGATGCCCTGGAGCGGGATCGTCACCGTGGCGACACGCACGATCAAGCGGACGACTACTGACATCTCATCGCCTTTCAATACTTGGAGATCAACGCCGTCGACAATGGCCCAGATGTGTGTCCGGCGTGCACCGTTACCGAGGATCGCCCGCATAAAGTCCGCATCGATGCTCGGGACGTGGCAAGCAGAGGGGCCGCGCAACAACGTGCGCGGCCCCGGTGGTTGGTTGAAGACCGTCGATTACGAGCTTGGGGAGGCCATTGGAGTGGCGCCCGGGGTCGCCATGGTCTCCGGGATTGGGCTGCAGGAGGCCGGGGCTTCCGTCATCCCTGCCATCGGCGTGCCGGCCATGCCGCTCTCGATCCGGACGATCGAGCCGGAGCCGTCATTCGCGCCGATCGCCGGCATCGAGACGTAGAAGGCGTTGTCCGGCCCGATATTGAGCGAGACCGGGAACATCAGACCGCTGGCAACCTCTTCCGAGCTATCGGCGCCGGTCATGCGCAGGATCTTGCCCGATCCAGGCTGCAGGAATGGCGGCTGATCGGTGTTGCCGGTCGACATTTCGAGCGCGTAGAGGGTGCCGTCCGAGGCGACCGCCAGTCCGGTGACCGTGGTCAGTCCGGTCCAGACGTCGCTCACGGTGCCATCGGGCATGACCTTGATCACCTTGGCCGCGCCATCCGGGAACGGCGCCGCAGTCAGGTTGCCGATATAGACGCCACCACCCGGCGCCAGCGCGAGCGCCGAGGGAACCGGGTGACCATCGGAGAGATCGGCCACGCGAGTGATCGTGCCGTCCGGCGTTATGGACAGCAGACCGCCGGAATTCGGCTCGAGAACCCAGAGCAGGCCGGCCGAATCGTCGCCGACCATCCGGTAACCGTCAGCGTCCGGGTCATAATCCGGGAACGTCGTGCCAATCTTCGCCGGGTTGGCGCGCAGCCAGGCGGAGAGATCGGCCACGAGCTGGAAGGTGCCATCGGCCAGGGCGCGGTAGATGCCGCTTGGGGCATCGGCGTTACCGTGTGCCGCTCCACCACCGTCCGACGAGACATACAGATGGTCGCCGAGGATGGCGACGTCTTCTGCGCCGAGCACGCTACCGATGCCATCTGCTACCGATGGCAGGCCGGTCACGACGGCGGTCGGGCAGCCGTTTTCGATCCGGACCAGTGCGCCGGTCGATCCGCCCATGAAGGGGCCAATCGCAGAGTTCGCCGGCGAGTCCTCCGTGGCCGGGTTACTGCCGCCCGAGCCAGCCAGCGCTACGTAGAGCGTACCGTCTGCGCCCCAGGTGAAATCGCGCGGATTGGTCAATCCGCTGGCGATGACGGTCCCGGGCATGGGCATGGGCGTTGCTTGTTTGGCCACGGCCCACAGCGGCGCACCGATCAAAAAGAGCGTGACGAGTACGGGAATAACGAAAACGCGTCGAAGCAACATGACTTTCTCCCTGCGTTCTTCGCCCGTCACCGAAAATATGGCGGTTTGCCCATCCTACTCTTGACTGGATGTCACCGCAAGCAATTATCCCGTCGGCAAATGACCGATTCCTGGCGGAGGAGCGCCGGATTTACTTGCTGAAGATGGATACGGCGTCGAAGGCGCGGCCAGTGCTCTGCTCGACCAGGGAGATTTTCCCTTCACTCAAATCCCGTCCGGCCGCCATCGCTTCTTCGCTGTAGATGGCGTCGAATACGGCTGGGTCGCTGCACAACCGGAGGACAAATAACGTGTCATTGCTGACGCGCACGCCAAATGCATCGAGCAGTGCGAGGCTCTGCAGAGTCGGGAATGACTCTGCCATGAGCCTACTGGCATACGCCTCGAAGGCGTCGGGCGCGCGAATCGACGGATCGAGATGCCAGGTCGAGGCGTTGCCGTACATTTGCGTCGCTTCAAGCCGCCACTGCTGCGCCTCATCGCGATCGATCGGCGCGAACTGGGCTGTCTCGAAGGCTTGGCCCTCGGCCCGGCTGATCAGCTCGAGCTGATCAGCGAAGCCTTCATCGACGTAGTGGAGCACGTGCGGTCCGGCATCGACCGCCTCGTCGAGGGTCTCGTATAGGCTGACGATCAGGAGCATGTTCGGGTCGAACTCGATGATCAGGACATCGACCACGCCGATCTGGCGTCCGAGCTCGATACCGCCTTTCATGAGGGTGCGAACCCGGCGGTCGAATTCGGCGACATCACGCGGCGGATTGCGCAGGCACCAGGTTGTGACGGTCGCGTGCATGAGCTCCCGCTCCTCGAGTTGTCACCGGCAATAGCGCCCATTGTAACGAAGTCCCGGCCGTCGAATGCAGCATCGGATACCGTCGTTCCTGTTCCTGGCGTCAGGCGCGAGGCGGGCCTCTGAATCGATTCCGGGCGACACGTCAGGATTGATCAGGCGCGATCAACCCATGCTCAGCCACCCAGACGCCGAGCTGGGTGCGGGAGCGGAGATCGAGCTTGGTGAAGATGTTGGCCACGTGTCGTTCAACCGTGGCGGCCGAAATGAAGAGCGCGTCCGCGATCTGGCGATTGGACTGCCCGAGCGCGACCAGCCGGGCCACTTCAAGCTCTCGCGGGGTCAGCGCCCCACGTGCAGCCGGGGCCGCGCTTCCCCGCCCGGACGCCTCTCCTGGATCACGCGTCGTCAGGACCTGGTACAAGCGCAGGCTCCGGCCGGTGCCGGTTGGCACGCTCTGGTCGAGCAGGTGGAAGGTGATCCCGGATCCGGCTAACAGGTCGGGGATTGTACTGGAGACGACCACCGTGCCTCGCTCGGCCTGCACCAGGATCTGGGCCGCGATATGAGACGCGACGCCGCGAACCTCGCCGTCCATGACTTCGCACTCGCCCGTGTGCAGCCCGGCCCGGACATCGAGGCCGGCGCCTCGGGCCTGTTCGACGATTGACGCCGCGCAGCGAACGGCGCGGGCCGGTCCATCGAAGGTCGCGACGACTCCTGCCGCCGTTGTGCTGACCTCCCGACCCCGGAACCGCGCGATCTCATCCCGCATCATGCGTTCGTGGGCGTCGAGTGTCTCGGCCCAGGCCCGTGCTCCAAGTCGTGCCGCGACGGCCACGGCTCCAACGATTTCGGTCAGGAGAATGGTCGCCAACACGCTATCCGGCTCCGCAATGGGGCGGTCTCCCGTCAGGAACTGCTCGATCTCACCCAGCACATCCTCCTGATTTCCGGCGAAGACGAGATGATCAATGCCCGGCAGCTCGACCAGCCGCGCA
>Ga0164304_10000610_pt1 | contig 10559 bp, 10 predicted proteins | sample Whisoiple_217_MG_FD_110216 | JGI IMG/M metagenome (GOLD analysis project Ga0164304, IMG submission 110216) | Soil microbial communities amended with pyrogenic organic matter from upstate New York, USA - Whitman soil sample_217_MG | ecosystem: Environmental > Terrestrial > Soil > Agricultural...
GAGCCGAACTCATTGCCGCACTGCTGATCGCGCTCGGAGCGCCGGGCGCTCCTGCATGGGCGCAATACGATGCACCTCTGTATCCACCTGCGCAGGTTTCGCCGAGCCAACCCATTCCGCTCAATCCCGATCGCGCAGTTCGCGATCCGGTCGCACCAACGGACGCGACCGGACCGAGCCGTATTGATTCGCGTAATGGCGATTCACGCAATATGGCCGCGCTGCCGCCCGAGGTGCGGCCCGAGACCGGTCCCAGGAAGGAACTGCCGCCGCAGTTTCGGCGCACGCTGGTCGACTACTACAGCAAGGAGCCGGCCGGCACGGTCATCGTCGATACGCCGAACACCTATCTCTATCTCGTGCTCGGCCAGGGCAAGGCGCTGCGCTACGGGATTGGCGTCGGCCGCGAGGGCTTCACCTGGTCCGGCGCGGAGAAAGTGTCCAGGAAGGCGGAATGGCCCGATTGGAATCCGCCGGAGCAGATGATCGAGCGCCAGCCTTACCTGCCGCGCTTCATGGCCGGTGGCGACGGCAATCCGCTCGGCGCGCGCGCGCTTTATCTCGGCGACACCATCTATCGCATTCACGGCACCAATCAGCCGTCCACCATCGGGACCTTCGTCTCCTCGGGCTGCATCCGGCTCACCAACGAGGACATCACGGACCTGCACTCCCGCGTCAAGGTCGGCACGCGCGTGGTGGTGCTGCCGGGCAGGGGGCAGGCGACCGCCGTGACGACCGGGGCTGGTTCGTCCGCAGCGACAGCCTCCCGCGACAAGCCGCCCGGCGTTCCATCAAGTTCAGATCTGTCGACAAAGCGATTGCCGGCGAAGCGTACGGCAGAGCCCGCGCAAGACGCGCCGAAGCGCATCGTCGAAGGTGAGGCCGCCGCGGTTCGCGAGCCTGCCCCTGCGTCCAAGGGCCATCAGGACGCCGCCGGATTCGAGGAGTAGGGCGTCCGGACTCGGCAGGCATGAGCCGGATCGTCTCGGTCTCCCGCCTTGGTGCGGCCGCAGAGCTTAACCGGCCCTTAACGACTGCATGGGAGCATACCGGACGTCGTTTTGGCGTCATGAGACCGGTAGCGAATGCACACGCCACGCAGTGCGGCACGGGCCGCAGGGGTCACCAAGGCCACCATTTACCGCGCGATCAGAAGGGGTCAGCTGGCGGCCTGCAAGCTGCGCGGCGGAAACTACGCGATCTACCCCGCCGAGCTGCGGCGAGCGTTTCCATCGGCGGCGCAAGCCTCGGCCGGCGTGACGGAGCGAAGCGCCGGCACGTTCCTGTTTCCGGCCTGGGACGTGAGCTAGTTTGGCAATCAATCCCACCCTGTCAGGTGGTGTGGCCGGTGCGTCCGTGTGCAGCTGCCAGCGCTGTCGCGCGCCCCGGTCTAGGATTTTGGCGCACAATTCTCGGGCAGCCTATGCAGCATTAACAAGCTGGACGACCCTCGGCCATTGGCTTTCCACTGCGCTCGCTCGCGGGACCGCTCGAAGCGCTGTCGCTGCTTCAGTAAGCGACTTTCGGACATCGATATTGGTGAGCTTTTTCGAGGATGAACCTCAGCGCGCGCTCTCGACCGCCTTGCGCGCCTGTGCAACTACGTCGGGCGGTGTGCGATAGAGGTCCTTTACAAGGGCGTCGATGGCTGCACCGCCAACCGGGTTGATCTCGATCTTGCTTTTCTCTGCGTCCGCCAGGAATCCCGGATCCTTCATCGTCTGATCAAAGGCCGCGCGCAGGGCGTCCCGCCGGTCTGCCGGAATCGCGGGCGGCGCAACGAACGGGCGTCCCATTGTCTGGCGGCTGAAGATCAGCTTGAGGATCTGCCGCTGCGCCTCGGTCTGCGCCTTGTCCACGATCAACGGCACGTTCGGCAAGTCGCGGGCTTTTTCCAACGCGAGCTGGAGGATGAGGTTGAGTTTCTTCTCGGCGAGCCATGCGGCCTTTTCGGCTTTGATGCTGGTCCATGACCAGCCGCAGCGTCCGTCGACCTCGCCGCGCTCCATGGCGAGCGAAATCTCGGCCGTGCCGGGATAGCCCGAAATGAGTCGGCTCTTCATGCCGAACAGGTTGTGCAACACGTTGGCAAACACGTCCGGGTCGGATCCGGAGCCGTTGCCTGCGACGATGATTGGCTTGATGAGCGCGTCTTCCCAGGTCTTCACCACCGAACTTTCGTAGGTGACGCACATGCTGACTTCGTTGGCAGCGCTCCCGATCCAAGTGAACTTCGTCGAGTCGAACTTTGTGTTGCTCTGGCCGATCAGCGGCTCCATCGCCATTCCGCGCGCGATGATGCCGAACTGCGTCCCATCGCGCACCGCGACATTGTAGAGTTGGTTCGTCAGCGACAGCGTGCCGGCGCCGGGCGTGTTCTTGACTATGATCGTGGGGTTGCCAGGGATATATGCCCGCATGTAGCGCGCCAGGATCCGCGCGACGCCATCGTAGGCGCCGCCGGAGCTATAGCCGACCGACAGCGTGACGGTCTTGCCTCGGTAGAAGTCGGCGACCTCTTCAGCCCCCACATCGCCAAGCGGCGCGGCCACGCAGAGACCAATGAGCGCGGTGCGCAGGAGACGGATTGAGGTTGCGGCGCGACCCAGGGCCCACTCCCAATCGCTGATGTGTTGGAAATCCGATCGTGCCGCGGCGTCGTCGCCACGGCTCGGCGTTACCCGGCAGTAATCGTCACGACGCCTTCGCCATGGGCACCGCGTCGCGGTCGAGCTTGAACACCTCGTCGCGGCACCAGCGGGCAACGTCCGTTGCGGTCGCGATCCAAGTGCCTTCGGCCTTCTTCATGTGCTGAATGATCGCCTGCAGGGTTTCGGCGCGCCCCGGCCGGCCGGAAATATACGGATGGAACTGGAATGGAACGTAGGTGCCCCCCGACCTGGACTCGCGGTGGAAGCAATCGAACATCGATTTCCAGACCAACAGCGTGTCGCCTGGGTTGCCGGCATCGTTGTTGCGGTGCTGGTAGGTGCGGCCGTCGCCGTAAGGCTGCCGGGGCAGTTCGATCAGATGCCGGCCATTGCTCTCCCAGACGAACGGGAGATCGTGCGAGAAGGAATTGCTGTTCCAGAGATAGCCATGCTGCATCAGCAGTTCGATGCTGTTGGCGCTCTGCGTGCAAGAGCGCCAGCCGATCGGCTGGTGGCCGGTGCGCTGCTTGATCATGGCGCCTGTCCGGCGCATCACATCGTCTTCCTGCTCGCGCGTGAGATCGCGCGCGACCTCGTGATGATAACCGTGGCCCGCGATCTCATGGCCCTGATCGACGATCGCCTTCACGGCGTCAGCGTAACGTTCGGCGATGCCGCCGCAGGTGTTGAAAGTCGCCTTGACCTTCTCTTCCTCGAGGAGACGCAGGATGCGCCAGATGCCGGTATGCGGGCCATATTCGCACTGCGTGTATTCCTCGTGATCCATGCTGCCGTCGGGCAACGGGCGCACGTCTTCGCCGCCCTGGAAATCGAAGGTCAGCGTCACCGCGGTCCGGATGCCCTTGGGCCAATGGAAGGTCCCTTGAAAGTGGCGTTCGGTCAGCATGGCGTTCTCCCTGGGTGGCGCGAGCAATCCGCGCGGATGTCCGGCATCTCGACGCGAACGGTCGGCGTCACGGCTGCAAAAGCCCATTCAGACGAACGTGCCCACCCTAGCGAAGCCCGCCCCGCGCCGGTAGCCTCCTTTTTGGAACAACTGTTTTCCCAGTTTGACCAGCCGCGGCCGCTTATTTGTATTCGCGCAAGCCCAAGCGGTGGAAAGGCGCACCAGCGCGGGACGGCGTGGGCGTACAGACCTTCAAGTCGGGTAAACCAGACTTGTGGGGACCTTTAAGGCGACCGCCTTCGGCCCGGCCGCGCCATCGCCGTCGACCGACTGCATGAATCCGGGGCGCCCGCGGTCGTGCGCGCCCTCACCCTTACTAAAGTTTAACGCCTGGATGACGAACCCGTGACAGGGGAGGTGCTACTAACCCTTGCCTGCAAGCGCTGACCTGGGAGGGCCTGCGACGGCGGAAGAGTCATGGGCGGATACGATTGAGAAGCGTCACCAGCGGCGCCGCCGAGGCCCGTTGGATCAGGACGCCGCCCCCGATGATCCCGCCGGCAAGGCAGAATTCCTCGAAAGGAACAACGCCGGCTGCCCTTGGCCAGCGGCTGAAGGGCCATACCGCGATGCTGATCTCCGAGGACTACCGGCAGCTGGCCGAACGATGCCTGAAACTTGCCAGCGAAAGTTCTGACCCCATCGTGGCACGCGCGCTCAGGGCCCTTGCGACAGATTATTTGGCGCGTGCGGATAGCCCGGCCGGTCTCAACCGCGCCCTTTCGTGGGAATAGGTCGTCCGCAAGGGTGCCTCGGGCCAGCGGTGTTTATCCTTAATTAAAGGCCCAGGTTAATTGACCAGCGTACCCCATTGGCAGAGGCTGGATGTTGATCCGGCGCGCGGGAACGACGATGTCGGCGCGTCATGACTAACCAGATTGCGATCGAAATGGCATGGGGGCGAGAGGACTGGCTCGCCTCTTCTTCGTGCGTCGAGTTATCAGAGTGCAAGGAGAACCAACATGGCACGACCGGCTACTCTTCCAGACCAAGCCCGGGCCGTAGAGCATTTGCCCACCTCTTTGCCCGCGATACAGGTGACTTGGCCGCAAAGAAAAATGTTTGGCGAAGAATAACAAGTCTTGGCACGGGGGCGACGCCACTAAGAAGTAGACAATCACGTCGGGTCGAGATGCTCCCGTCGCAGCATTAGGCGATGATTGGAGAGAGCAATATATATGAGACGATCCATTATTTTTGCGAGTTTGTTGGTGCTGGTCGGGACCGTCGCCCAAGCAGAGATCATATGCACGAACCATCGTGGATGTTTCGAGACCGGCGGGCGGATTTTCCGTACTGGTGGGCGAGTGATCGTCGGCCAGACCATCATCAACCATCGCGACAGCCAAAAGGATTCGGGTAAGCCGATCCGCATTAGGCGAGTCTGGTAAAAAATGAAGTGGGTCCTCATCGTCATGGCGGTTGGCGCGAGCGGCCAACCGGAATGGCGCTACCGGACGTTGCGGCATCGTGGGGAAGCGGTGATGCGGACACTCATGTTCGCGCTGACGCTGGCGTTCTCGCCTGCGTATGCGCTCGATCCACTCGACATGCCGAAGCAATGGCCCGATGGCCCGATGAAGGAATTCTTTCAACACCTTATGCGACCAGACAATGACTCGCGGCCACAACTCGACAAGCGCAACCCGTTGTCATGCTGCGGCGCGGGCGATGTTGTGGATACCAAGTACAAGGTCGAGCACGGCAATGGTCCACATCCGGACGATACGTGGTACGCTTTGATCAACGGCGCTTGGGTAAACATTCCGCCGGAAAAGATCGTGTCAAACTATGCACCAGACGGTCAGGCTTATCTCTTCATGCTGACATTGTACGGTCCGCACGGAGAGCCGTACGACCGCGAGATCGTCTGCTTTGTGCGGCCGAAGGGAGGCTTGTGACAAAGCTCCCTCCTCGTGTTGACTTCCCGATGCCGCGCTTGCGGGTAGCGGCGTTGCAAGCGCCGACAGATTTTCGCGACGGGTGCGGAAGCGGCGACGTTTCATGGCGCGGCCTCTTGCGGTCGGCGACGACAGCAATTGAGCGGCAGCGGCGGATCGCGGCGGGCAAAGTCGCTCGGCGGCTCCCGCCCGTCACGGATCGCAAGAAATTCTCTGATGATTCCTCGCGCGCGCCCGCCGCCGAGCGCGCCTCGCACGTCATGCACTGGACGAGAAGATCGAAGTTTGCGGGGATGTCGGCGCTCATCGCGAGCGCCCGGCGTCTGACAATCGGGCGAAAATCCTAATGCTGCCAATGCGCGCACGAAGCACGCTTTGACAACGCAAGTCCTTGGTTTCACATGATCTGGATCAAACGCCGCGAGTTCATCACGTTGCTCGGCGGGGCGGCGGCGGCGTGGCCGATCGTTGCGCGGGGGCAGGAGAGAAAATTCGCGCGGATCGGCGCGCTGGTGCTGACGAGTGCGGACGCACAGTCTCTTGCCAAGGCGCTACGGGAGGGATTGCGCGAGTTCGGTTATGCAGAGGGGCAGAATTTTGCCTTCGAGGTCCGTTCGGCTGACGGGAATACCGATCGGTTGCCCGAGCTGGCCAGCGAGCTGGCACGGCTGCCGGTTGACGTGATCGTGGCGACTTTCACGCCATGCGCGTTGGCGGCGAAGCAGGCCACTACAACCATTCCAATCGTCATGGCGGCTGTTGCCGATCCGGTCGGCTCCGGCCTCGTGCAGAGTCTGGCGCGACCAGGCGGAAACATCACAGGTTTCTCCAACCTGGCTGCTGAGACGGCCGGAAAAAGTGTCGAATTACTTCGAGACATGCTGCCCTCGTTGAAACGTGTGGCGGTTCTGGCTAACCCCCTCGATCCATTCACGACGCCGCTCCTGCAACAAGTTCGTCTCGCCGGACAGACCACCGGGATTGAGATCGCGCCGGTCGTGATGGCCCGAGGTCCGAACGAGGTGGAGTCTGCTTTTGCCAAGATGACAGAAGGGCGAGCGGAAGCTGTTGTCGTTCAAGGCATCTTCTTTTCCAAGGCTGTTGCCGAGTTAGCGTTCCGACATCGTTTGCCGAGCGCCTCGTTGCTGCGGCAATTTGCGCAAGCAGGCGGCCTAATGTCGTATGGTGCCGATGTGCCCGACATTTTTCGGCGCAGTGCACTCGCCGTCCACAAGATTTTGCAGGGTACGAAACCCGCCGATCTTCCGGTCGAGCTGCCGACGAAGTTTGAGCTTGTGATCAATCTCAAGACGGCCAAGTGGCTTGGCCTCGATGTGCCTTGGTTCCTTCAGCAGCGCGCCGATGAGGTGATCGAGTGAACCGCCGCGAGTTCATCACGGGACTTGCCGGCGCGGCGGCGTGGCCGGTTGCAGCGCTGGCGCAGCCGCGGGTATTGCCGCTGATCGGCATCCTCAACAGCGGCACAGAGCAATTGCGGCCCGACCAGTTCGACGGCCTTCATCGCGGATTGAAGGAGACGGGGTTCGTGGCCGGTACGAACGTAACCGTCATATCTCGTGGCGCTGACGATAATTACGATCGTCTCCCAGCGCTCGCCGCCGAATTCGTTCGCCTACCTGTAGCGGTGATCGCAACCGCTGGCGGGCCGGTGGCGGCGCTCGCGGCCAAGGCAGCGACTTCGACCATCCCGATTGTGTTCGCCGCTGTCTCCGATCCGGTCAAGAGCGGCTTAGTTGCGAGTCTCAATCGGCCTGGCGGCAACATCACCGGTAACGCTGGCTTTTCGATCGAGCTAGACGCAAAGCGCCTTGAACTGCTGAGCGAACTTGCTCCCGCCGCACGAGCCATCGGCGCGCTGGTCAATCCCAATCGTCCCGGCGTCGAAGCCCAAGAGAAGGAAATGCTCGCAGCAGCGAAAACCGCCGGTCGCGAGCTGACCGTGCTTCATACTGGCGATTCGCGCGCGATCGAAATAGCGTTCGCCACGCTCACCGAACGGAAGATCGCAGCGCTCCTAATCGGCGCAGATGCGTTATTCAACAATCACCGGCCACAGGTAGTGGCCCTGGCGGCGCGTCACGGCATAGTCGCCATGTATCCATGGAATGAGTTTGTGACCGAAGGCGGACTCGTCAGCTATGCGCCAAGTTTGACCGAGGCCTATCGCCTATCAGGTCTCTATGTCGGCCGCATTCTGAACGGCGAGAAGCCAGCCGATCTGCCTGTAATACAGCCGACCAAAGTCGAGTTGGCGATCAACCTCAAGACCGCCAGGGCGCTTGGCCTAGATGTACCGCCATCGCTGCTCGCCCGCGCGGATGAGGTGATCGAGTGAGGCGCCGTGAATTCATCACGCTGCTCGGCGGGGCGGCGGCAGCGTTGCCGCTCGCGGCAAGAGCGCAGCAGCAGGCGGGAAGAAGCCGCAAAGTCGGAGTGCTGCATCCGGGGCAAGCGGCGGCCGTGAATGCGCGTATTACTGCAATCCACGAAGGGTTGGGCGGCTCCTCTACCCAACGTTCCGAGACCGAGCTGGTCATTCGGCTTGCGGATGGAGAACTGTCCCGTTTGCCAGCTCTGGCGACGAGCCTGGTCAAGGACCATGTGGACGCGATCCTGGCTGCTGGCCCTCCCGCCGTTCAGGCATCGAGAGCCGCCACTGCCGATATCCCTGTGATCGCGATTGATCTTGAGAGCGATCCGGTAGCCAGCGGATGGATCGAAAGTCTCGCTCGTCCAGGTGGCAACGTAACCGGCGTTTTCCTGGATTTCCCAACCTTCAGTGCGAAATGCTTGCAACTGCTCATCGAGGCTTGTCCGGCGCTTGCCGGCATCGGGGTCCTCTGGGACCCCACAACCGGGCCCCTGCAACTCGGTGCAGTTGAGATTGCCGCACGAGAATTAGGCATCGATGTGCAGATTTTCGAGGCGCGTCGGGTGGCCGATATCGCGGACGCGTTCTATGGGCTCGACCTCGCACGCGTTCAGGGCGTGCTGGTGCTGTCGTCGCCACTATTCGGGGGCAATCCACAATTGCTCGCGGACCTCGCTCTACGCAGACATGTGCCAACCATCTCGCTTTTTCCAGATATCGCAAGAGAGGGTGGGCTTCTCGCGTATGGGCCAGATATTCAGGGGCTTTATCGGCAAGCGGGAGCTATGGGGCGCAAGGTGCTGCAGGGTGCCAAACCGGCAGATTTGCCCGCCGAACGTCCGGTTCGGTTTCAGCTGATAGCGAATCTAAAAACCGCGAAGAAGCTTGGACTCGAACTCCCTTCCATGCTGCTCGCCCGCGCCGACGAGGTGATCGAGTGAGGCGGCGCGAGTTCATCACGCTGCTCGGCGGTGCGGCGGTCTGGCCACTCGCGGCGGGCGCGCAGCAGCTGGCGATGCCGGTGATCGGCTTTCTCCAGACGGGTCCGGCCAGTGCGACGGCGCACATGGGAGCAGCCCTTCACCGTGGGCTAAAAGAAGCTGGCTATGTCGAAGGCCAGAACGTCGAGGTTCGTATATCGTTATGCGGATGGTCAATACAATCGACTGCCAACGCTGGTCGCCGACCTGATCAACTGGCAAGTAGCTTTAATCGGCGCCTTTGGCCCGCCTGCAGCGCAAGCGGCTAAGGCAGCAACCACGACGATACCAATCGTCTTTACGAGTATTGACCCGGTCAAGTTTGGCCTGGTGGCAAGCCTCAACCGACCTGGTGGCAATGCCACCGGCGTGCATGTTGTGAATATCGATCTGGAGGGCAAGCGACTCGAATTGCTAAGCGAGATGGTGCCCGCATCCGCTCCCGTCGCGGTGCTAATCAACCCCCATGGCGAGCACCCCGAACAGCAGGCCAAGGACTTGCAAGCGGCGGCTCCCCGCATCGGCCGGCAAATTTTGATCCTGAATGCGATCAGCGAACGCGACATCGATACAGCGTTTAGGACACTGATCGAACGGCGGGCCGGAGGGCTATTAGTCACAGGTGATCCATTCTTTAATCACCGACGTGAGCAGTTGGTCGCGCTCGCGGCCTATCATGCCCTACCTGCAATCTATGAATTTCGCGAGTATGCCCTTGCCGGCGGGCTTATAACCTACGGCACCAGCATCACAGATGCCTATCGACAGGCTGGAATCTATATCGGTCGAATCCTGAAGGGCGAAAAGCCAAGCGAACTGCCGGTAATGCAGCCGACAAAGTTCGAGCTGGTGATCAATCTCAAGACCGCCAAGGCGCTGGGCCTCGAAGTACCGGCGAAGCTGCTCGCCCGCGCCGAGGAGGTGATCGAATAGAGTGCAGTTTGCTCCGATTGCTCACAGCCGCTTGTGGCACGAACGCGACCAACCGGCATGTCCGCTCTAACGGCCGCTAAGGGGGCAATAGCGGACCTATGCAATCATACAATGTGGAAATCACTATACGTGGCGGTGACGTGTTTATCTAGCTGAGCAAATTGTGCGGCTACGGCAGACCCGGTTCCATCGACATCGTAGTACAAGGCGCCTGCCTTCTGGTCATAGATGATGCGATCAGTCGAATCGTGAGCGCTGACGCCCACATAAAACGCATCCGCAGTCAGCACTCCTATGCTTCCCAGGTTCGCAAAAGCGGAGTCGTCAACATCGATGATATCAACACCAGAAATGAAGTCTGTTATTGTGTCGATGTTGTTCTGACCAGGAGTCGAATTAAATACGAAGTGGTCCGCGCCTGCATTGCCTGTGAATACGTTGTTGACTTGGTTGCCGATGAAAACGTCGGCGCCTGAGGCGCCGATGGCATTTTCGATAGACGCTTGCAGCTGTTGACCTAGGGGCACAGCTTGGCCGTTGCTGAATGCTGGCAGCATGGCGAGCGCAATGTTTCCCGCGGCGAGATGGGTGTCGCCCTCGTAAAAGTCCAGGTGTGCTGATTGAAAATTGTTGAGTGTGTCTGTCTTTATCCAATGGCCTGGTTGCAAGTCGACGAGTAGATTCGTGTTGTAATTGCTGAAGTCCAGAGTGTCGTTTCCGCCCCCGTCCCAA
>Ga0164304_10000611_pt1 | contig 10558 bp, 11 predicted proteins | sample Whisoiple_217_MG_FD_110216 | JGI IMG/M metagenome (GOLD analysis project Ga0164304, IMG submission 110216) | Soil microbial communities amended with pyrogenic organic matter from upstate New York, USA - Whitman soil sample_217_MG | ecosystem: Environmental > Terrestrial > Soil > Agricultural...
ACCGGACAACATTCGCGATATGCTAGCGCAAAGATATCGCGGTTCGCGGTACAGTTTCGGCTATCCCGCTTGTCCGAATATGGCGGATCAGTACAAGCAACTGGAATTGTTAAAGTGCGATCGCATCAACCTCTACATGGATGAAAGCGAACAACTTTATCCCGAACAATCAACAACCGCCATTATCACCTATCACCCAGCAGCCAAATACTTCACCGCTTAATTTCTAGGGTGCGCCCCGCGCACATTCCTCGGTGAATTATACTCGTTACCAGGCTCTTCCTGGTAACGCAGGTCCGGAGTCTCTGGCTGCACTTAAAAACCTGGAGGCAAAGCCTCAAAAAATGGGTTCCCCGGTAGAACTTGGCAACGAGAAACTAACAAAAAAGCACCTTAAAAAAGGTGCCTTAATGAACATGAACTTTCATTGTCCGACCAAACTTTTACGAGTGATGCCGGGGAGTGCGCGCGCCGGCAGATGCTCCTACCATCGAAGCAACTAAACCCAATAGCGAGCCGAACAAGAACGACCAACCAGCTTTCGCAGCATTACCAGCAAGATTGCGAGCATCCTGAGCAGATACGTTAGGCGCTCGGTTCGGCAAATCCACCCCGCCCTGCTGCGCTTGATTAATTGCTTCTCCCGCATTCGCAGCTATGACGCCAAAAGTACCGGCCACGCCATTTGCTAACAGCCAAGAGCCAATTGTTAAGGTAGTTGCCCACAAAATTGCTCCATTTAAAAGCGCTGTGTTGCGATTCATCGGGCCGCAAGCGCGAGCAGTTACCCAACCGCCAACGCCCAAGCTAATTAACAAACTGATAATTGACCAAATTCCGACGCCGGTACCCACGTCCCCTGAAATACTGCGCGGAGCTCCTGAATTAGCAATGTTGCTCAACCCGATCGCAGCGCCCAATGCACTTAATACTAATTGCGTGGCGATCGCAATTACCAAACCTGAAAAAATCGGACCCCACCGCACTCGATCGTGATATTCAACGACTTGATTCACTACTGTCGGATCGCTAACAACGTTATCTACAGGTCTATTTACGTATGACATAGGTTTTCTTCTCCTCAGAGAGTAGCTGTAATCTTTAACAATCTTTCACTTAAGCATTTATTGTGGCTGAGATTGATAGAAACTATCTCTGCCTCCGGAAATAACCAGTATCTATGTCTGAGGAAAGAAACGAAAAAGTCATCAGCCCGCGCGCCAGCCGCTATTAGCTAATGACTGATGACTGATGACTGATGAGTGATAACTTTTTATCCAGTTAGAAAAGTTCGCGGACGTATATAGGAAAGACAGCTTAACGCAATCTTACAGCCGTTCCAACGGCAGTAATCAGCAGCAAAGCTCCGCTCGAGTCTACATTAATCGTGCCGGTGTCAACTTCCACCCCGATTACGGCATTGGCGCCCAGGCGCTGAGCCCGTTTTTCGAGTTCCGCGAGGGCATCACGCTGTCCTTTGAGAAACACTTCCTCGTAACTGCCGGTGCGCCCGCCGATGATGTCGCGAATTCCCGCGAAGAAATCTCGCAGGGCATTGGTGCCGTAGACCACCTCAGCAGTTACAATTCCCAAGTAAGATTGAATTTCTGCTCCTTGGATGATATCAGTTGTTGTTACAATCATCAGTTGGCCTCAACTACGAACATTTTGAGTTAATCGACTTCTTTCGATTTACTACATCTGGCGGTTCCCAGATTCCCGGCAAACCCTAAGCTGTCAGCGAAAGCAAGTTGACAGCAACTCGCTCTTTCATTCCACACACGCTTTGAAACAAATGGCCGTATACAAACAAAGTCTCTTCGTATTCAGTACGCTTTTGGTAGCGGGACTCGCTGTCGCAGCGCCGCAGATAGCACTCTCAGCAGAAACGTCTGTTCAAGTCAACCCTCAAAATAATTCCAATTTAGATGCTCTGCTGCGACAAGGGCGCGAGTTTGTAGATTTAGGAGACTACAATAAGGCGATCGCCATTTATCAGGAAGCGGCACGTTTAGATACGGAAAACCCGCGCATTTTTTCCGGTATTGGCTATTTAGAGGCGCGTCAGGGCAACTATCAAGCCTCAGTGGAATTTTACAAACAAGCCATCGGTCTGGAACCGAACAATGCTGACTTCCAATACGCCTTAGGATATGCTATGGCGAATTTGCAAAACTATCCCGCAGCAGCCTCCGCTTACCGCCGCGCCTCTGAGCTCGATCGCAAAAATGTCAATGCCCGGATCGGTCTGGGAGTTGTACTTTTTCAGCAAAAAGATTACAGCGGTGCTTTTAAAGCATACCAAGAGGCGATCGCCCTCGATCCGAAAAGTTGGCAAGCTTACTCTTCAATGGGTTTAGTATTGATCCAGCAGGGAAATTTTGCCAGTGCTGTTACTGTACTCCAGCAGGCGGCCGAACTGGCTCCCAAACAAGCCAGCGTGCAGTTAAAATTGGGTACTGCTTTGCTGCGAACCGGCAAAACTTCCGAAGGGCTAGCAGCTTTTGAAGAAGCTGCCAAATTGGAACCCCGAAATCCAGAAGTACAGCTAGAAATTGGCGAACTTCTCCAGGCTCAAAAAGACTTCGACGGAGCGCTGGTAGCTTATCAGCGGGCTATTGCGGTGCGACCAAATTTAGTGGAGGCACACGCAGGAATCGGGGAAATTAAACTGGAAAAACAAGATTTTTTAGGAGCGATTACCACTTTTCGGCGAGTGATCGAGCTCGATCGAGACCGGGCAGAAGCTTATTACAATATGGGTAAGGCACTCAAAGCGAGCGATCGCAAATCCGAAGCAATTGAAGCTTTTCAACAGGCCCTCGACACTTACCGCCAGCAAGGCAACAATGATGGTGCACAAAAAGCTGAGGCGGCATTGCAGGAACTGAAATAATTAGTCATTAATCATTAGTCATTAGTCATTAGTTAAATGTCTCTTAATTACTGACTGCTGACAACTGCTAACTGCCAACTGTCAACTGTCAACTGTCAACTGACTAACATGAATTCAAATGATTCTCAACCGCAGCTTTATGAGATGAATCCGCTAGGTCGATTTTCCGATCGCGCCTCCGATTATGTCAAATATCGGCCGAGTTATCCGGCTGCGGTAATTGATGCGATTTTAGATGGACTTGGAGAACCTTCGCAGTTAACAGCCGCGGATATCGGTGCGGGTACGGGGATTTCTTCGCGTTTGCTGGCCCAAAGAGGCGTTCGGGTATTGGCAATTGAACCGAATGCTGAAATGAGACAAGCGGCCGATCCTCCCGCTTTGGTAGAGTTTAGAGCAGGAACTTCGGAAGCTACTAATTTGCCGGACACATCGATCGATTTAGTAACTTGTTTTCAGTCTTTTCACTGGTTCAACCCGGTGTTAACTTTACCAGAATTTCGGCGAATTCTCAAGCCGGGGGGGCGGCTGGCTGTAGTTTGGAACCTGCGCGACCGCTCCGAAGCAGTAACGCTAGGTTACACTCAAATTACCAAGACAGGTTCTCAACACGATCCAGCAGAAAACCCCGAGCGCTCGATCGACGCTTTGCTCGCTAGTTCGCATTTTACCGATGTCAGACACTGCGATTTTGCTAACAGGCAAGATGTAGATATAGCAGGGTTAATCGGACGAGCAAAAAGTGCCTCTTACATTCCGCAATCCGGCCCGGCTTGGGAGAAAATCCTCTCGGATTTGACCGAACTTTATGAAACTCACTGCGACGCTCGAGGCTTGGTTTCTTTAGTTTATAAAACAAGACTCTATCTGGCGGTTGTTGCCAATAATTAAGATTGTTTGAAGTTCTGTTTGTAGTGAGGACTTTAGTCCGCAGCTTCTCCAGGAGTAAAGTCCTCACTACAAACCCGCTTATGGCGATCGATCTCTTAAGACACGATTTAAGTCCTGTTACAGACAAAAATTATAGAAGCAATAAGGGCGATCGCACATTTGAATTGCATCGAAGCTACATCTTTTGTAAGATCCTAAAACTGCTGCTGGAAAATCAATCTATTTCTATTGATAGAGACTGCCAAGTTGTTAACATTTGTAAAATGAGCAAAATATCCTATCCCCAGAGCTTCATCTATGCAAACGTATGACGTAATTATCATAGGAGCAGGTCACAACGGACTGGTCTGTGCCTCTTATCTCCTGAAAGCGGGATATACCGTCCTGTTGTTAGAAAAACGTTCGGTTCCCGGCGGCGCGGCAACTACTGAAGCTGCGATTCCCGAATTGCCGGACTTTAAATTCAATATGTGCGCGATCGACCACGAATTTATCCATTTAGGGCCAGTTGTAGAAGAATTAGAACTGGAAAAACACGGTTTAGAATATCTTTTCTGCGATCCAGTTGCCTTTTGTCCGCATCCCGACGGCAAATATTTCTTAGCGCACAAATCAGTAGAAAAAACTTGTGCTGAAATTGCCCGCTACAACGAGCGCGATGCTAAAAAATATGCCGAATATACAGACTTTTGGCAGCGGGCTTTAGGTGCAATGGTTCCGATGTTTAATGCGCCACCAAAATCCCTCATAGATATTCTGGGCAACTACGATATTTCCAAGATCAAAGATTTATTGTCAGTGATCGGTTCCCCCGATAAAACGCTGGACTTTGTTCGCACGATGCTCACCAGCGCTGAAGACCTTCTCAACGAGTGGTTTGACGAGGAATTTATCAAAGCACCCCTAGCAAGATTAGCCGCAGAACTCGGCGCGCCTCCTTCGCAAAAAACCCTGGCTGTAGGCGCAATTATGCTGGCAATGAGACACAATCCCGGCATGGCAAGACCGCGCGGAGGGACGGGTGCATTAGTGCAAGCGCTGCTTAGTGTAGTGAAAAGTTACTCGGGTGTGGTACTTACCGACCAGCACGTCGAGAAAATATTAGTTGATAACGGTCGCGCTGTGGGAGTTCGAGTTGCCAACGGCACGGAATACCGCGCTACAAAAGGTGTCATTTCTAATATTGATGCTAAGCGCTTGTTTCTGCACTTAATGGACTCTAGCGATGTTGACAGTGCTGACCCGGATTTGCGGGAAAGATTGGAGCGCAAAATTGTTAACAACAACGAGACTATTCTCAAAATAGACTTAGCTCTCAGTGAAGCGCCTAGATTCGAGCGCTGGAATCATCGGGACGAATATTTAATCGGGTCGGTTTTAATTGCAGACTCGGTGAGACACGTTGAAATTTCTCACAGCGACCCTTCAATCGGCAGAATCCCCGACTCTGACCCATCGATGTATGTAGTGTTTCCGACTGTACTAGACCCGTCAATGGCTCCCCCCGGACACCATACGGCTTGGATTGAATTTTTTGCTCCTTACACGATCGAAAATGCTGAAGGAACCGGCCAGCACGGTACGGGTTGGACGGATGAGCTGAAAAACAAAGTTGCCGATCGCTGCATCGATAAATTAGCAGAATATGCACCGAATATCAAGAAGTCAATTATCGGCCGCCACGTGGAAAGTCCGGCGGAATTGGGAGAGCGTTTGGGCGCTTTGAAGGGGAATTATTATCACGTTGACATGACGCTAGATCAGATGATATTTTTCCGTCCTTTGCCCGAGTTGGCGAATTACAAAACGCCGATCGACGGTTTGTTCCTCACGGGGGCGGGAACGCATCCGGGCGGCTCGATTTCGGGTATGCCGGGACGCAATACCGCTCGCGTTTTCATGCACTCGCAGCAGCCTTTCGCGCAGACTTTTGCAGATGCGGCTAATACTCTGAAAGCGAAGGGTAAGTCGGTATTTCGGAGTAATGAGAAGTAAGATTTTTAGCAACCGCAGATGAACGCAGATAAACGCAGATGAGTCACATCTGCGTTTGTTTACATTTATTTATCAGTGTGCAAGTGCGATAATTTTTTCCGGTTGATTCCCTGTGAAGGGAAAACGATTTGCGATCGCCCTCAATACCCTTTCTAAATCCGGTGCATCTTTCGCCAATGTTGGCTGCTCCTCCCGTTCCGTCAAATCTGTTAAAATAGTCAAAATGTGCTGAGCAAAATCTTCATCCGCCTTATCCAACAAATTCACTAGCTTCGCGAGATCTTCTTTCGCACCTAACCAGTACCTTGCACCCAGCAATTCAGCTTTTACTGATAAAGGAAGTTCGGAATTTAGATAGTTTTCAAGTTTTGGCAATAGCTGCGGCGTACCTAAAAGCCCGATCGAGTTAGCAGCATAACATCTAACAGCTTCATCCTCATTAGTATCGAGCAGTGAAAGTTCGAGAGTGTTTATGGCTTGAGATTTTCCTAAATACCCGAGAGTTTCTGCTGCTGATGCGCGAACTAGCGCTGAAGGATCTTTTCTCAGCAAATATTCTATAGATTCAACTGCTGGGGTATAATCAATATCTCCAAGAGCCTCCACGGCTTCAGACCTCACCAGTTCTTCTTCGTCGTCGAGCAAGTTCATTAATGCAGGGCCAACTGTCTCTACTTCCTCGCTTCCCAGATAACCCAATGCTTCTGCTGCGGTGAATCGGATAGCTGCATCTGGTGACTTCAGCAACCTCACTATTTTCGGTGCAGCCTCATAAACTTCTGCATCAACTAGATCGAGAATTGCTCCGGCTTGCCTAGTTGGTTCGTCTGAATCGCAATCATCCAGAAGCAGTTCAATACTTTGCTTGTTCATAATTTTAACCTGCTCTAATTTAATCTTTTTATCGGTGGCGACTGCGACGCTTTCTTTTAGCTTTTTGAGTTGTTTTTATTTTCTGAATTTTAACTTTGTCATCATTGCGCTCAGCATTTTCCATAAGTATTTTCAGCGCTTCACCCATTGATGCTACTGATCCATCTTGCATGAGTTGCTGAGCTTCTTTTAAAATCCCCGTGTCAGCGACGTTGCCTTCTGAAGTCATGTTTCTGTTTTGCCATAGTGTTTAAATACTAAAAATAATAAGTAAAATGCCGATCGCCCATTGAGGCATCCTCAAACCTAGCGCGTTCGACTGACTTTTATTGTAGCATAACAGGCAAATTCCTAATCTTTGAAAACTCGCTTTGTTAACCCGACAGTTGTTAAACGAAAGGCTTGTTTGACTAGGACAATACTGGTGAACTCACTGTAGGGCATGGTTGTATGGGAGAATTGCTGAGCCCGGGCTCGCCTGCGGATGCCCGGGATCTCGCCCTTGATGCCTAATATTACTGCAAATTCATCCTTTGTGCAGATGGAAATTATGCGCGAAAATATACAAACTCAGATTAGCGTTACCCTTTTTTGAGCGATGGCAAACCGAGTTTTGATTGTCGGGGGCCGAGGACGAATTGGCAGCAGTGTTGCCGAAGACCTTGTTACCCATACCGACGCAGAAATTACTCTTACTGGGCGCAACCCTGAAGGCTCTATTAGCCCTGGATTGCCGCCGGATAGGGTGCAGTATCAAGCTTTAGATTTAGCAGACAGTGCCGCGCTGCACCAAGCGGTTTCATCCTCTAACCTCGTCGTTCACTGTGCCGGACCTTTCCACTACCGAGATGCTAGTGTACTGAAAACTTGCATAGAAGCAGGTGTTAATTATACTGATGTCAGCGACAGCCGCAGTTTTACTCGCAGAGCTTTAGAATTGCGCGAAACCGCTGAAAATGCTGGGATTACTGCTATTATTAATACGGGCATTTTCCCCGGCGTTTCTAACAGCATGGTGCGCCGAGATGTGGAACAATTAGATGAAGCAGAACACATCCATTTGAGTTATGTTGTCGGAGGTTCTGGCGGTGCTGGTGTTACCGTCATGAGAACTACTTTTTTAGGCTTGCAAACTCCTTTTGAGGTTTGGGTCGATCGCAAGTGGCAGCAAGTAAAACCCTACAGCAAGCGCGAAACAATTGAATTTCCCGCACCCTACGGCAACACAGGGGTTTACTGGTTCGATATGCCGGAAGCAATCACTTTGCCCGAAACTTTCCCCGTCAAATCCGTTGTGACTAAATTCGGTACATCTCCCGACCTTTACAATCACCTTACCTGGTTTGTGGCCAAGTATTGGCCGGCTAGCTGGCTCAAAAATAACTCCGTGATTGAATTTCTCTCCTATGTCAGTTACGGGATGACCAGTGTTACTAATAGTTTTAGTGGGGTTGGTGTAGCTGTGCGATCGCAAGTGACCGGTCTCAAAAACGGTCAACCAGCTAAAGTTTGCTCGACAGCAATACACCCCAATGCTGCCGCCGCTACTGGCATCGGTACTGGCAGCATAGCTCAATTAATTTTAGAAGGCAAACTGGCAAAACCCGGCGTTTGGTCGGTAGAACAAGCTCTTTCTACTGAGCTATTTGAAGGCTCTCTGCAGAACCGCAACCTCAACATAGAGCAGGCTTTTTTGTAGTTATTTAGGGTGTTTATAGCAATTTAAAATGTTGGTGAATGGGCTTTTTAAAACGAACTGCGCCCACGCTTATGAGCCGAAGTAAGAGAAGAGTCAGGGGGTTCGCAATTGATGGGAAAACCCCTAGATAGGATTCCTCGCATCAATTGCAAGCACCCCTCACACGAGAGGAGTTCCCGTTGTCTAACTAATCTATCTTTTGGTAGAAGTAAAGTGAACGAGCCGGCGTTTAATATACTTCACAAGACGGTAAATATCCCTTTTTGCTGTAGGTGGGCGCAGCACTTGCAACAAAAGTTGCCCCGATCGCTAAATTTTGAAATGTGCGATCGCAGTGAAAGGGCGACAAATACCATAATTTTTGCGAAAAAATACGAGGAGAAGTTGATATGAAGCGGGTTTTAAAAGCTCTCGGAAAAACATTGAGCCAAAGCATTTTGCTGGTCTGTACGCTGGCTTTCATTGTTATGGCAGGTCTAGCGGTAGTACCCAGTCAGCCTGCTTACGCAGGTCAAGATAGGACTGAGGCGCCGCCAGAAGCTCAAATTACTGACCCCGCAAAAAGTTTCGAGGAGCTGAATCCCCAAGCAGCTTACGAAGATCTAGTCAAAACCGGTCAAAATCCTGCAACGGTCGAGAAATCTTACGACGAAAGCATGCAGGAGTACAAGGCAGAAAACCCGAAAAAAAGCATAGTTGAAAAAGCTGAAGAGGCGATCAAAAAGGTCACGGGCAAGGACTAAATCTACAAATTTATATCTAACTCAAGTTGCTGGTAAATCCTGAGCTTCGGTGAGTACACAATTGAGCCGAGCTCAGGACTCGCTTGAACCTAATTATGTAGGGTGCGCCGGGCGGCGCACCTTACCGCGTTAGAGTAGGGTGTGAAACCACTTTTTGCGTTCAGAATGGTTTGGTATTTCCCCTCGTTTTTAAGCTAGCAGATTCATCCTCAAGGAAGATGAATAGATAGGAATTTAAAAGGTAAATTTAATAAGAGTTACAGTTAGATAAAAGGAAAAAAATATCATGAGCGATGACAAAAAAACAGTACATGAACCTGATGCTAACCTAGACCCGCTTTCCTGGGAAACCGGGGCTCATCCAGTAGGAACGGGTATTGGTGCGGCGAGTGCGGGTGCTGCGGGTGCTGCAATCGGCGGTGCAGTTGGCGGACCTGTGGGAGCAGTTGTAGGCGCTGTTGTCGGTGCGTTTAGTGGCGGTTTGGCCGGCAAAGGTGTGGCCGAGGCGATCGACCCTACGGTAGAAGATGCTTACTGGCAAAGCAACTACAGTTCCCGTCCTTACGCCGACACGAGCGTGACTTACGAAGACTATCAGCCTGCATACCGCACTGGTTATGAGGGATACACCCGGTATGGCGCTACTGGTAAGAGCTACAACGAGATCGAAAACGATTTGCAGCGCGACTACGAAACAAATCGCGGTAAGTCTAATCTGGGTTGGGAAAAAGCTAAGCACGCCACGCGCGACGCTTGGGATCGGGTGGAACGCGCTGTACCGGGCGACATTGACAAAGACGGCCGCTAAGGGCAATAGCAAGTATTTTTCAGTCTGGGACGCCAACCAAATCAAGCGTTCCGGGTTTTTTACCCGGGTTCCGGAATGCATGGAAATGTGTTGATAAAAAAACCCGGTTGCGGCGTCTTGGACTGTTGTTGATAGGTTGCACAGTTTTCGACGCGAGACTAGCGAAGTTTTTGGGGATTTTGAGCCCCTCTCTACATCGGAGAGGGGTATTTTTAGGTTAAGTTGAAATCGCATTTTTCAGGAAGACTTTTATTTCACAGGAGTGTTCGCTGCCAGAGCACGAAGCCAGATGTATAGGCAAAGCTTTGCGGGACGTTGGCACTCCTAAAAAACGCTTTTTACACGACCGAGGGATGCTCGGGTTTAAAATAAGCATTTTTTTTTGACTATTGGCCTTAAAATTAAACTAATTCAGGACTGAGGGAGCGATCGCATATTTTTGTCATTGTTGGCGATGCGCTTTCTTCAATCTCCGCCGGATCGTAAAGCGTCGGTGGCTTCAAGTCCGATAATTGTTAATCTAAATCCTCTCATTCAAAATTGGTATTACTTGTGGATGAAATGTTGGAAAGAGCTTGGACACTCAAGCAAAATTTAATTGACTTTGTGCTGGATGCTGAGGGAGAGTTGGCGGTAGCTTTGGAAGCTTATGC
>Ga0164304_10000613_pt1 | contig 10538 bp, 11 predicted proteins | sample Whisoiple_217_MG_FD_110216 | JGI IMG/M metagenome (GOLD analysis project Ga0164304, IMG submission 110216) | Soil microbial communities amended with pyrogenic organic matter from upstate New York, USA - Whitman soil sample_217_MG | ecosystem: Environmental > Terrestrial > Soil > Agricultural...
GAATAGGAGCTCCACGATGGCTAAGGCTGAACTCCGTAAGCCCAAACCAAAGTCCAACCCCTTGAAGGCCGCTGACATCACTGTCATCGACTACAAGGACGTAGCATTGCTGCGCAAGTTCATCTCCGACCGCGGAAAGATCCGCGCCCGTCGCGTCACTGGCGTCACGGTGCAGGAACAGCGCAAGATCGCCCAGGCAATCAAGAACGCCCGCGAAGTTGCTCTGCTGCCTTACTCCGGCGCTGGCCGCGGCTAAGGAAGGGATTAACTAACATGGCAAAGCTCATTCTGACCCACGAAGTAACCGGTCTCGGTGCTGCTGGCGACGTTGTCGAGGTCAAGGACGGTTACGCACGTAACTACCTGCTGCCCCGCAACTTCGCCCTGACCTGGTCGAAGGGTGGCGAGAAGCAGGTTGAGTCCATCAAGGCTGCCCGTGCCGCCCGCGAGCACGCTTCCCTGGAAGATGCTCAGAAGCAGGCCGCTGCACTGTCCGCCAAGCCGGTCAAGCTGGTCGTCAAGGCCGGCGAGTCCGGCCGCCTGTTCGGCACCGTCAAGCAGGGCGACGTCGCCGACGCTGTTGAGGCCGCTGGCCTTGGCAAGATCGACAAGCGCAAGGTTGAACTGCCCGCACACATCAAGTCGGTCGGTTCCTACCAGGCCAACGTCCGCCTCCACGCTGACGTTGCCGCTGTGATCGAACTGGACGTGGTGGCAGGAAAGTAATTTCCCCGCCTCACGCCAAGACCCCCGCTGCCGGACTCCGGCAGCGGGGGTCTTTCGTTTTCCGGTGGTAGCCTGCTCCGGTGAACCCGAACCCCCGCCATCGCCCATTCCACCAGGTGGATGTCTTCGCCGGCCACGCCTACCGCGGCAACCCGCTCGCCGTCGTGCTTGATGCCCAGGGCCTGGACGCGGCAACCATGCAGCACTTCGCCAACTGGACCAACCTCTCGGAAACCACCTTCCTCCTGCCTCCCCGGGATCCGCGGGCGGACTACAGGGTCCGGATCTTCACCGGGGCCGAGGAGTTTCCCTTTGCAGGCCATCCGACGCTGGGCTCTGCGCATTCCTGGCTGGAGAGCGGAGGGGTGCCGAAGTCCGGCGGCCACGTGGTGCAGGAATGCGCCGCGGGGCTGGTCCGGATAAAGCTCGACGGCGGCAGGCTGGCTTTCGCAGCGCCGCCCCTGACACGTTTCGGCCCTGTGGAGGACCCGGTCCGCCGGCAACTGGCCGCCGCCCTGCGGGTGTCTGCCGGGGACATCGTTGACGCGTGCTGGCTGGTGAACGGCCCGGAATGGATTGGCGTCCTGCTGGAATCCGCAGAGCAGGTGCTGGCCCTGGAACCGGACCAGGCTGCCATGGGCGACCTGAAGATCGGCGTCATAGGGCCATACCATCCCGGAGCCGGAACCGACTTTGAAGTCCGCACGTTCCTGCCGGGTGCTGGAACGGTAGAGGATCCCGTCACCGGCAGCTTTAACGCCGGTGCCGCCCAGTGGCTGGTGGGAAGCGGCAGGGCGCCGGAGCAGTATGTGGCCTCGCAGGGGACCGTCCTGGGACGGGACGGGCGCATCCACGTGAGTACGGAGGACGGAGACGTCTGGGTCGGCGGCGAGTCCACTACCTGTATCCGGGGCACCGTCCTGCTCTGATCCGGCGCCCGGCAAGGCTCGCCCGGGAATACTCCGCTGCGCGCAACAGTTCAAAGGTATAGATGCATACGCATGTATGATGAACTGAACAAACACCAGGAGAATGCCATGGAAACCCGCCGCATCACCGTCCTCTCCGCAGGGCTTGGCGTACCTTCGTCGAGTCGGCTGCTGGCTGACCAGCTTTCGGTCGCCGCCACGCGACAGCTGGAAGCAGCCGGTTATGAGGTGGCCGTGGACGTCGTCGAGCTCCGCGACCTGGCCGTGGACATCGCCAACAACTTCGTTACCGGCTACGCCGCGCCCCGCCTGGCGGACGTCATCGAGGGTGTGAAGGCGTCCGACGGGATCATTGCGGTCACTCCCGTGTTCAGTGCCTCCTACAGCGGCCTTTTCAAGTCCTTTATCGACGTCCTTGATCCCAAGTCACTCGACGGAAAGGCCGTCCTGTTGGGCGCCACCGGCGGAACGGACCGGCACCAAATGGTCCTGGATTACGCAATGCGGCCACTGTTCAGCTACCTCCGGACGCGTATGGCAGCCACCGGAGTCTTCGCAGGACCGCAGGACTGGGGAACCGCAGAGGAGGGTGGGGGATCCCTCGCGGACCGCATCGAACGTGCAGCCGGCGAGTTCACGCGCCTGCTTGACGGTCCGCAGCCGGGCCGGGAGGAAGTTCCGCTGGAGTCCTTGCCGTTCGAGCAGCTGCTGGCGGGCATTTCCGGGGGCCGCTGACACACGCGTCCGCCCGGGTGCCGGACCCCGTGGTTCGGGGTTAGGGGACCCGGGCCACGGGTTTTAGGGGGCCGTCCGGGGATTGCTATTGATGGTTCCACCGCCAACACTGAACAAACTGGGGATTGGCGGAGTTTTCGACACCGGGGAGTGACGTTGATGGACCATCCAATATCCAAAGTGGACGAGCATGATCGGGGTGCCGGGGCTTCCCGGCCCTTTTTTAAATGGGGAGATGCCGGTCCCGAGGGGCGCCGTATGCGTCAACCCCGGCTGGGGCTTCCCGCACTGCTGACGGCGCTACTGCTTGTGCTTGGAGGTCTGGTGGCGCCGTTGGCCGCTTCCGCTGCTACCGGTGATGTGGGGGTGGAGGGCCCGTCCCATTCAGGGACCGGGACACCGACTGGTACCAAGCGGCAGTCGAATTCGCTGTGGTTTAACGATGGGATCTGGTGGGGGAACCTTTGGGATGCCGGAAGTTCCAGCTTTAGGATTTTCCGGTTCAACCCCGCGACCAACGCCTGGTCCAGCACCGGTGTGGTAACGGAGTCCCGGGCGAACACCCATCACGACGTGCTATGGGACGGAAAGACGTTGTATGTGGCGAGCTTTAAGTTCGTCAATGACGGGCTGCCGGCCGAGCCAAACTTCCCCACGACGATGCGCCGCTACAGCTACAACACGAGCACAAAGACTTACACCAGCCTTGGGTCCACGCAGATCAATAACCAGAAGACCGAAACCCTGTCCATAGACAAGGATTCCACGGGCCGCGTGTGGGCCACGTGGCAGCAGGGAAACCGGATTTTCCTGAACGTCACAGACACTGCGGGCGTAAACTGGGGGACACCTTTTCCGCACCCCGCGGCGTTGAGTAACGTGTCCGTGGACGACAACTCGGCTGTAATCGCATTTGGTGGAAACAAGGTCGGCGTGATGTGGAGCCGGCAGGTCGGGGACGCAACGGACGGCATGTACTGGAGTGTTCATGCTGACGGGGACGCGAACTCGTCCTGGACCACCCCTGTAGCGGCGGTGAAGGGGCAGCGCAGCGGCGACGACCACATGAACCTGAAGTGGCTGGATGCCTCCTCTGACCGCGTTTTCGCTGCTATCAAGACATCCTTCACGTCAGCGTCCCAGCCTTTGATCCAGCTGCTGGCCCTTGATACTTCGACGTCCGCCTGGTCCGCGACGACGATCGCAACGGTGGCGGAATGTCCCAACCGCGTGATCGTCCTGATTGACGAAAGTACGCAGATGCTGCGGACCTTCGCCACGTACCCGAAACCCAGCGGAACGACGAACGCGGGTGTCTGTACAAGCTCGGGCGGCGCAATCTACGAGAAGTCCACGCCGCTGAACAAGATCAGCTTCACTACCACCAAGACGGCCCGCATCGTTGACGCCGACCAGTATGTCCACAACGTGACGTCCACCAAGCAGAACCTGAACAGTTCCGCACGTGGCACGGCCAACAGCGGTCTCCTGGTACTCGCCGACGTGAACGCCACAAGCCGGTACTGGCATTTCTACGACGGCAGTGGCGGGAGTGGTGGGACCCCACCTCCAGCTGATACGACCGCACCAACGGTGACGGCTACGTCTCCGGCCTCGGGTAGCACCGGTGTGGCGGCCGCGGCCAACGTGACGGCCACCTTTTCCGAAGCAATGAACGCCTCGACGGTGACGTCAAGTACCTTCACGCTGCAGGCGGGATCGTCGACGCCCGTACCGGCCGTTGTGGCCTACGACAGCGCGAATAACGTGGCAACGTTGAATCCGAATGCGGACCTGGCCGCGGGGACGGTCTACACGGCAACCGTCAAGGGCGGCAGCGGCGGGGTGAAGGACAGTGCCGGCAACGCCTTGGCAGCGGACAGGACGTGGACATTCACCACTGCTCCGGCTTCGGGGGGTGGCGGAACGGCACAGACCGTGACGCTCACCGCAACGGCCGACACCTACGCGTCGAGCGGGGCTGCAGGAACAAACTATGGAACTGCCGCGATGCTGGGGGTTGATAACAGTCCGGTGGAAGTTGCATACCTGAAGTTCGACCTCACGCCCTACGCAGGCAAGACGATCCAAAGCGCCACGTTGCAGCTGGTCAGCGCCGGGAGCGGCTCGACTGGCAAGCAGAACGTCAAGCTGGTGGCTGACGACGGCTGGACCGAGACCGGGGTGACCTATAACAGCCGCCCCGCGCTGGGAACGACTATTGGAACCTTAGGGCCGACCGCGACCAACACCAGCTACAGCGTCCCGCTCACGGCTGCCGGATTGGCCGGGGACCTGGGAAGCCAGCTCTCGCTGGGGCTCGATACGAGCAGCAGTGATGGCCTGGACCTCAATTCCAGGGAGGCCGGCAGCGCCGTAGCACCCAAGCTCGTCCTCACCTTCCAGTAGGCGGGCAAACACGGCAAAAGAGGGCCGGGGCTGCATTCGAAAACGATGCGGGCCCCGGCCCTCTCCTTGTGTGCTGCCTCCCGCCGGGGGCTCAAGGGTTAGTTTGTAATCCGCGCCTAGTCGTCCAGCAGCGCGATGAACTCCCGGGCCTGCTTGAGCGAGATATCCGAGTGCCGCGTCAGCGCGGTGGCTGCCGCCTCCGTTTCTCCGCTCCGGGCCAGCGTCCGGATCCTTCCGAAAATTTCGTCGTTAAGCATGTTGCTGCTTACTTCCCGGGTGACGTCACCTTTGCTCGCGATCGCCCGGTAGCGGTACGGGAACCGCTCTGGCTCGTCGTCGTCCTCCTCCGGGACCTGCACCGGTTCCTGGGCCCGGTAAGGCTGGGGGTGGGCCGCCATGGCGCCGACAGCGTCGCGGGAGGCCCGCAGTCCCTCGCCGGTGGCCTCGTAGTAGAGCTTGATGGCGGCCATGGCCTGCCCTTGGGCGATCAGGGCATAGAGCCGCCGGTGTTGGTCCTCGGACAAGCGGCCCGCAGCCGCGCGGGCCAATTCCTGCGACGAGGCAGCGGCCTGGGCCGGGGCTGTGCCGCGCGTTGACTTCCGGGTGCGGAAGGCGCGGTACGCCAGTATGACGCCAGTAACAACCGCGAGCAGGATAAGGACCGGGACCGCCAGGGATTCCATTTTCACGTGCCGTTCTCTGTTGTTCCTGGCCTTTGCCAGGTGCGTTCGCTTTGCTGGCGGGCCGCACGGATATATTCCTGCTGCTGGTTGTGCTGATGGGCGTTTTGGCTGGGGTGGGTAGCGGCGGCCAAGCGGTCCCGGGCGGCAGTGGCCGCCTGGACCTGGGCCGCGTAGTGGCGTGCCGACCGCTCGGCAAGCTCGCGCTGGTACTTTGCGGCCTCCGACAAGCCCGGATCGCGCGGCCGCAGCGCGGTGGCGACTCCCCATAGGAGGGCCACCAAAACAATCGCCGGCAACAGCACCAGCAGGAGATCGCCCATACCTAGAGCCTAATCCAGATCGGGTTTATCCACAGCAATATTCACTCTTCCGCATACAGGGCCGCGCAGGCGCCAGTCAAACCCCCGCACTGGAATATGAGGAGCGCCACGGACAGGGGGCCCGGGCTCTTCCGGGGCCGTTCCGCACCTTCCATCTCTGGGATCCCACTCAGTGCCTGTGGATGAAATTCCGCGGAAGAAATATTTACTCCACATGCTGGTGGCAGTGTTTTCCCAGTTCAGGGGCATAAAGAGGGCGAAAAAAACTTTGTATCCACAGACTTCCCCACAGGCTGTGCACAAGCTATGCCGCATACTGCACAGGTTATCCACAGGGTGTGCGGCATGCTGGCTTTGCGGCGGCCGCCATGCCAGTTAGCGTAGCGGGGTACCTGTTCTCCGGGGCCGAAACAGGATCCCTGTTCTGGCCACTGGGACCTCATCCATGCTTCCTTCACACCTTTTTGTGGAAAAGCTGTGGATATTGGGGATAACTCCGGTCCGGAGCTGGTTTCCGGAACTCCGGCACGTGATTGTCAGGGCCTGCGGGTAGACCTGGACGCGTGGCGGATCGGATATCGGAGCCACGAACAGGATGGATCACCGGACTGCACACCCGGTACAAATGGAGGACGGCAGCTTTGTCAATCGCGCACCTGGACCCTGTCGAGGCAACCCGTGGATCGGACGCGAGCCGGAAGCCGCCACAGGACATCGCGGCCGAGCAGTCAGTCCTGGGCGGAATGATGCTGTCCAAGGATGCCATCGCGGATGTTGTCGAGATCCTCCGCGGCCAGGATTTTTACCGCCCGGCGCACGAGACCATCTATGAGGCCATCATCGACCTCTATGGCCGCGGCGAGCCCGCGGATGCGGTTACCGTGTCCGATGAACTGACCAAGCGGGCCGAGATCAACAGGATCGGTGGGCCCGCCTACCTCCACGAATTGATCCAGACCGTCCCCACTGCCGCCAACGCCGGCTATTATGCCGAGATCGTGGCCGAACGGGCGGTGCTTCGCCGCCTGGTCAACGCCGGCACCAAGATTGTCCAGCTGGGCTATGGGTCCGACGGCGAGGTGGAGGACCTGGTCAACCAGGCCCAGGCCGAGGTTTATGCCGTGGCCGAACGCCGCACCGCGGAGGATTACGTGGTGCTGAAGGACGTCATGGAGTCCACGGTGGACGAAATTGAGGCGTCCGGCCACCGCGGGGAGGGCATGACCGGTGTCCCCACAGGTTTCTACGAACTCGACGAGTTGACCCACGGGCTGCACCCCGGCCAGATGATCGTCATCGCCGCGCGCCCCGCCGTTGGCAAGTCGACGTTCGCCCTGGACTTCGCCCGGTCCGCGGCCATCAAGAACAACCTCGCCACGGTGATGTTCTCCCTGGAAATGGGCCGGAACGAGATCGCCATGCGCCTGTTGTCAGCCGAAGCCACCATTGGGCTCCAGGACCTCCGTAAGGGAACCATCAAGGACGAGCAGTGGTCCAAGATCGCCACCACCATGGGCCGCATGAACGATGCCCCGCTGTTCATCGATGACAGCCCCAACATGTCCCTGATGGAAATCCGTGCCAAGTGCCGCCGCCTGAAGCAGCAGCACGACCTCAAGCTGGTGATCCTCGACTACCTGCAGCTTATGAGCTCGGGCAAGAAGGTGGAATCCCGCCAGCAGGAAGTTTCCGAGTTCTCCCGGGCGCTGAAGCTCCTCGCCAAGGAACTCCAGGTTCCCGTCATTGCCCTGTCCCAGCTGAACCGTGGATCGGAGCAGCGCCAGGACAAGCGCCCCATGGTCTCGGACCTCCGTGAGTCCGGGTCCATCGAGCAGGATGCCGACATGGTGATCCTGCTCCACCGCGAAGATGTTTACGACAAGGAATCACCCCGGGCCGGTGAGGCGGACATCCTGGTGGCCAAGCACCGTAACGGCCCCACCAAGGACATTGTGGTCGCCTTCCAGGGCCACTACTCCCGCTTTGCGAACATGGCGGGCGACGCTGGCGGTGGAGGCTTCTAGTCCCCTTCGTTCCCGGAGCGGGCCGCGGCGCTGCCAGCAGGCCCTGCGGCGGCCAGCAGGTGGTTCGGCAGGCGGTTGCCGGGCGCCGTACCCCGGATCTCCAGGAGTTCGCGGGCGTGGGCATGCAGCCGCTTGTCCTCCTCGCTGACCGGCACCCACGCGGGAACCGGCACCGAGTTGCCTTCGTCGTCGCGCGCCACCATCACGGTGAGGCAGTAGGTAGTGAGATCCAGCTCCCGGCCCTTGGGGTCGCCGGAGCGGACGTGGACGGCGATGTGCATGCCCTTGGTCCCGGTGTAGACCAGGCGGGCTTCCACTTCCACCACGTGCCCGATCAGCAGGGGCCGGTAGAAGCGGACGCCGCCGGAGAATACGGCCACGGTATCCCTGCCGCAGTAGCGGGAGGCGCAGACGTAGGCTGCTTCGTCGATCCATTTCATGACGATGCCGCCGTGGACCTTCCCGCCCCAGTTCACGTCGGTGGGGGCTGCCATGAACCTCAGCGTCACACGCTCGGCCGTGCCGGCGTCTGTATATTCCTGCCGGTTCATGGCTTCCACAATCTGTTCCCGGACCTTGATCCTGGCCAAGGCGTGGTCCCGCTGCTCAATCTCGGCTGGGGTGGAGGGCTGGAACTGCTGAACCGGGATCGGCCTGCCGTCTTCGCCGACCGCTACAAAGATCACCATGCACTGGCTCCGCATCGTGGCCGGGCCGCCTTTGGGGTCGCCGGAGGAGACCACGGTGTGGATGTGCATGGAGGAGCGGCCGGTGTAAACGATGGTGGCCTCCACTTCCACCATGTCGCCGCTGTTGACGGGATCGGCGAAATGGATGTTTCCCACGTAGGCGGTCACGCAGTAGGACTTGGCCCACCCCACCGCGGCGGCGTAGGCGGCCTTGTCCACCCACTCAAGGACTGTGCCGGCATCCACCGAGCCGCTGTGGCCCACGTCGGTGGGGGCGGCGAGGAAGCGGAGGGTCACGGAGTTGGGGCGGCCGGTCTCAGTCATGCTGCGATCCTACTGGCGGCCCCGGTTACCGGCCGGTTGGCGCTGCAACAATGCGAAGCGCAGCTTAAAGTCCGACGGCGGCAGGCACCTTGGGTGGCCTGCCGCCGTTCGTGGCGTGGGGAGGGGCTACGCGAGGACTGCCAGCCGGGATTCCGGACGGCGGCCGAAGAGGGCGCGGTCCACGGACAGCCGGCCGGCTCCGGTAAGGGCCAGGGCGAAGGATGCCGCTGCCAGCAGGAGGACGAGTTCGTAGCCTCCGTTTGCCGCGAAGATACCGGCGGGGGCATGTACCAGGAACAGGGCGCCCAGCATGTCCACCACGAGGAGGGCGGCCACGACCCGTGTCAGGATTCCCAGGATCAGGGCAATGCCGCCTGCCAGTTCGAGGACGGCGATCGCGGGGGCCATGACGTCGGCGGCCGGGACGCCCATCTTGGCGAAGGACGCCTGGGTGCCGGCGATGGTCCATTCATTGAACTTCTGCCAGCCATGGGCTGCGAAGAGGAAGCCGAGGATGATTCGTAGGGCGGCCAGGGCAGTGGTGGTCAGTGCAGACTTGTTCATGGGTTCCACTGTCCCGGATTAATAGTTGTAGTGTCAACTAATTCGTCATACTTGTGGTCTTTGTCATGCCTTGGAGGGTCCCGCGTGCGGCCCGGTTAGGCTGGCAACGTGCCCCAACAACCTGCCCTTGCCGCCGTCTCCGGAAGGCGCGGGCCTGCCCGTGAAATTCTTCGCCTCGCCATCCCTGCGTTCGGGGCGCTGGTGGCTGAACCCCTGTTCCTGCTGGCCGACTCGGCGATTGTGGGGCACCTTGGTGTCGCGCAGCTCGCAGGCGTGGGGCTGGCATCAGCGGTGCTGCAGACCGCCGTCGGGCTCATGGTCTTCCTGGCTTACTCGACGACGCCCGCCGTGGCCCGCGCGATCGGGGACGGACAGCTCGGCAAGGCCCTCGCGGCAGGGCGCGACGGCGTGTGGCTGGCCACGCTCCTGGGCGTGCTGCTCGCCGCCGCCGGCTTCGCTGCGGCCGAACCGCTGATCGACCTACTGGGCGCGGAGGGCAGTGTCCGCACCTTTGCCATCGACTACTTCCGCTGGTCCATGCCGGGACTGGTGGCCATGCTGCTGATTTTCGCCGGCACGGGTGTCCTGCGCGGCCTGCAGGACACCCGGACCCCGCTGGTGGTGGCCACGGCCGGATTCGGCGTCAACGCGCTGCTGAACCTGTGGCTTGTCTACGGGCTGGGCTTGTCGGTAACCGGTTCGGCGATCGGCACCAGCCTTGCCCAGTGGGCCATGGCTGCGGTTTACGTGGCGATGGTCCGCCGGAACGCCGTACGGCACGGAGTCAGCCTGCTGCCCAGCTGGCGGGGCATCCGCAGCATGACGCGGGTTGGATCCTGGCTCATGCTGCGCACGCTCAGCCTGCGGGCCGCAATACTGGCCACCGTGCTGGTGGTAACGGCCCAGGGTGAAGTCAACCTTGCCGCCCATCAGTTGGCCATGACCATCTTTTCCTTCCTGGCGTTCGCTTTGGATGCCCTGGCCATCGCTGCGCAGGCGCTCATCGGCAAGGAACTCGGTGCCTCCAATGCCGGCAGGGCGCGCCTGCTGACCGGGACCATGATCAGGTGGGGCGCCGGGTTCGGCGTAGTGACAGGCCTGCTGCTGGCTGCGGTTGCCCCCTGGGCGGGAGCCC
>Ga0164304_10000617_pt1 | contig 10520 bp, 12 predicted proteins | sample Whisoiple_217_MG_FD_110216 | JGI IMG/M metagenome (GOLD analysis project Ga0164304, IMG submission 110216) | Soil microbial communities amended with pyrogenic organic matter from upstate New York, USA - Whitman soil sample_217_MG | ecosystem: Environmental > Terrestrial > Soil > Agricultural...
GCCGGCGGCGCTCCTCACTGACACTGAGTCGGTGGCCAAACCAGGCACCAAGCACCGCCGAGACAAACGCAACGGCGGTGTTGACGAGCGCGGTATCCATGACCCTCCCCGTACTGACGAGTACACCTTCTTCATCGATCCGATCGGCGGACGTTAGTCGCAACATACCGGGCGGAATGCCCGGCGCTATGTCTCCTCATCGGGTTGCCAGAGTTCGATCGGATTGCCCTCTGGATCATGGATGCGTGCGAAGCGTCCGACGCCCGGCATGTCCCACTCCGGGTTGGTAATCACCGCGATCCCCGCCGCACCGAGCGTCGCGCAGAGGCCGTCGAGATCGTCCACGCGCAGGTTGAGCATCCATTGGCGATCCGCCGCGAAATACTCCGTGTCGGCAGGAAACGGAGCGAAGACGCTAGGCCCCGCCTGCGTCTCCCACGCACCGTAGGGCGCTGAGCCCACGCCGAGATGCTCGGCATACCAGGCGCGCAGCGCCTCCGGATCCTGTGCACGAAAGAAGAATCCGCCGATCCCCGTCACGCCCATGCTCGCCTCCTCGTTGCCCCCCAGCCGAAGCCGGCAGGACCATATCGTATGGTCAGCCGCCCTCACGACACTGCGCTCTACTCCCGCCCAAGAATCGAGCGCACGTTCGGGAGGCGCAGGGATTAGCAACGCGCCCACAGCCGCTCCGATCGATGCGCAATTATCTTCATGTCTGGCATCTGCATCGCCGCGACCGTCTTCATCCGGCTCAATCAATGAGTCCTGAGCCTGGATCAGCGACTGCGGACCGGCGTGAGCAATCGATGCGTGATCTCAAGCAATGGCTCACGGTTCCGAAAGGCGTGCCCCTCATCGCGCAGGATGGCATCCGCTACCTGCCGGAACGCCTCCCGCAACGGCAGGGTCGCGGGCAAGTCCTCCCAGAACATGGACGATGCACGTGAGACAGCCGTCTCGAAGGGGAGTTGACGTCGATCCCGGCGCCAGCGGTCAACGGTCTGCTGCGCTCGGGCAAGTATGGTCAAATCTGTTGAAATATCGGCCCACACGGTTCACCTCCTCGCCGTAGTGCCGCGACAATGGGTCTTACCGTAACACAACGCTTACGGGAAGTCTGTAACATGTGCACCCGCAAACAGTCGTGCGGGCAACAAGGAAATATGCCCCGCCACGGTGAGCCGTGGGGCTAATCGGGCCAAACAGAATCGGGATCGAAATCGGGATTCCCGGGGGCGGCGCAGGCGGACCTCAGTATCGGTACTTATGTTCGTTGACGCTCACAGCGTTCAATGGTAGTGTTTCCACACGCTGATCCGATCGGATCAGCGAAGAGCCAACCAACACCGAACAGGGTGAAGGAGGTGATGCCCATGAGTAGTCACGGTTTTGAGGGCATCGCGCCGGAGGTTGCCAGCCGCTAGGCTGTCGACCGAGGCTGTGATGCCCGAGCAGAAGGAGCCGGCGTTCACCGGCTCCTTTTGTTTTGCCCGTTGATCCGCAGTCCGCGCAGCCTCCACCCCAAGAGAACGTCGGTTATGGCCACAATCGAGCTCGGCCTCTTTGATATCCAGCAAGTCGATCCGCTTTCGGATGCGGACGATCAGGCCATCTTCGCCGCACGGCTCGATGACCTCGCCATTGCCGACACACTCGGTTTCCAGGTTGCCTTCGTCGCCGAGCGCCATTACCTGACCACCTATCACTGCCAGGCCTCGAGCGTCTGGCTCGGTGCCGCAACGCAACGCACGACGCAGATGCGCCTTGGCGTGCTTGCCCATACCCTGCCGATCACGCCGCCCGTTCGCCTTGCCGAAGAGATCGCCCTGCTCGACCAGCTCTCCGGAGGTCGCATCGAAGTCGGCGTCGGTCTCGGTCACCGGGTCGAGGAGCTGGTCGCGAATCACATCGATCCAGCCGACCGGATCACGATCTTCCAGGAGCGCCTCGCGATCATGGAGGGGCTTTGGGCGGGCGGCACAGTCAGCTACGAAAGTGAGCACACACGGCTGACGGACGTCTTCATCCACCCGACCACCGTCCAGCAACCTCACCCACCGCTCTGGTTCGCCGGCACTCACGCCAATGCCGCGATGTGGGCCGGCCAGCACGGCATGAACCTGGCAATCGGCTTCGCCCCCAACGAAAAGCTATTCGGCGCCCCGGCGGCGTTCCGGCACGGCATCGCGATGCGCCAGACGCGAAACCTCGCGGAGGACGAGGTCCGGCGTGGGCAGATCGCGCTCATGCGGCAGGTCTATGTCGGTGAATCCGCGCAACAGGTAAAACGCGAGATGGTTGCCGACTTGATGCGGCTGGGCGAGCTCAATGAGGCTGCAACCGCTGAGAACCGGGTTGACCGCAAGCGGCAGGCCACCGAGCAGTATGAGCGACTAATCGCGGAGAACATCTTCATCGCCGGCGAACCCGAGTCGGTCGCCCGGGAGATTGTCGATGCCCGCAATACCCTCGGCTCGAGCCTGCTCCTCGCCAACGTTTACGCCGCCGGGATCGAACAGGAGCGCGTTCGCCGAACCATGACGCTCCTGGCCGGCCCTGTCCGCGCCGAAATTGACCGACTGACAACCCGGATCTGACACAAACGGCCGCTCTCGTGGCGAGAGCGGCCGGACATCCTGTAGAGCTGGCTGCGCGCTATTTCTTGACGCGGCCGTCGTAGAAATCGACGTGAACCGCAGTCGTGCCAAGATGATTCATCTGCACGTCGCGGATGACCACGCGAGCCTGACCACCATCCCACTTGAGCGTGAAGGGCTTGTTGAGGCCCGTGTTCACGTAAAAGCGCTCAAACTCGCGGCGATTGACCTGGACCTGGATCGTTTGCTCGTGGCCGGGACCGTATACGACGCCGGGGACCTTGCCTTCTCTGCGAATCGCGCCGTTCTTCTTGCCCAGGGCCGTGCGCGGTTCGGCCATGAGAACCAATGGTGCTGCCACCTGATTGACTCCTACTACCTACACCAATCAATCCGCGCCCCTCCCAAAAAGCAGGCGCGAAAAAACGCGACCCGCGTCGCGTACGTATCAACTGTATCACGCCGGCATGAATGCCGGGTAGACGGCATACGCATGTCGAGAGTATGGTTTCGCATCTCGACCTTGAGATTGGAACCACCTTGATCCGCTACGACAGACGATGCGGAGGTGAATGATGTTCAATTACCTGATCCGGCGTCTGCTCATATCAGCGATCACGCTTGTCATCATCAGTATGGTGATCTTCGGCATCCTGAAGATCGCGCCAGGCGATCCCTTGGCCGGCTTCGCCAACAACCCCAACGTGCCGATTGAAGTCCGGGCCAAGATTCGCAAGAACATGGGCCTGGACGACCCGATTCCGCTGCAGTACGCGAAGTGGGCGCGCGAGTACGTCAGGGGCGACTGGGGTCAATCCTTCCTCTCTCGCGCCCCAGCTCGCGAGATCATATTTAACCGGCTGCCGACCACGCTCAAGATCGTTGGTTCGGCCTACTTGATCAGCGTCATGATCGCGATCCCGATCGGCGTTATTTCCGCACTCAGACAATATTCGGCCTTCGACCAGATCTCGACGACGTTCGCCTTCCTTGGCTTCAGCCTGCCGACCTTCTTCTCCGGCCTGGTACTGATCGTCATCTTCAGCTTCAAGCTCGACTGGTTCCCCTTCGTGTACGACAAGACGGTAACGGGCTTCTGGCCAAATGTGAAACAAAGTATCTTGCCGGTCACGGTGTTGGCTTTGGCAGGCTCCGCCGAGTTGACGCGGTTCGTCCGCGCCTCGATGCTCGAGGTGATCAGCCAGGACTACGTGCGAACCGCACGGGCAAAAGGCCTGCGGGAGCAGAGCGTGATCGTGTTTCATGCGATGCGCAACGCGATGATCCCTGTCGTGACAATCCTGGCCCTGCAAATTCCGACCATCTTCGGCGGCGCGATCATCACCGAGCAGATCTTTCGGATCCCGGGTATCGGCTCTTTGCTGATCGAATCAATCAACAGCGCTGACGCTCCAGTGGTGATGGGCATCTCGATGGGAATCGCGATCCTGGTGGTGCTGTTCAACATCATTGCCGACGTCATCTATGCGCTGCTCGACCCGCGCATCAAGCTGGCGTAACCGGAGGCGACGACGATGGTCCAGCACGTATCCACCGCACCTGCCACCACCGCGCCCGGCGCTGCCGCGCTGGACCAACTGGAGAAAGCCGGGCTCAAAAAGCATCGCTCGCTCTGGAACAATGCCTGGCGCCAGTTCCGCCACCACCGGTTGGCACTGGTCGGCCTGATCGTCTTTGTCAGCCTGGTCCTGATCACCTATGTGGGCGCGATGATCTATCCGAGAGACAAGGACTACATCGACTTCATGGTGACCAGTCTCCCGCCATTCCAGTCCTGGAAGTATCCACTCGGCACCGACACGCTCGGGCGTGACATCCTCGCCCGGCTGCTTTGGGGCGGGCGCGTTTCGATCGCGGTCGGGGTAATCTCGGCAACCGTTGCCATCACGATCGGCACGCTGGTCGGCGCAGTCGCCGGATTCTTCGGCGGAGCTATCGACAGTCTCCTGATGCGGATCACCGACCTGTTCATTTCGCTGCCCACGGTCCCCCTGCTGCTGATGATCTCGTTCCTCTTCCGGGACTCCTTCTATAACTGGTTCGATCGGGAATTTGGGAACGGCAACCTCGGCATCTTCGTCCTGATCGTGCTCGTGATTGCCGCCCTTGCCTGGATGCCGACAGCCCGCCTTGTCCGCGCCAGTTTTCTGTCGCTTAAGGAGAAGGAGTTCGTCGAGGCAGCGCGCGCGGTCGGCGTGAACAGGCCATCGATCGTCCTCCGGCACATCCTGCCGAATTCGCTCAGCCCGATCATCGTCGCTGGGACTCTGAGCGTTGGCGCGGCAATCATTGGTGAGTCAGTGCTCTCGTTCCTCGGACTCGGCTTCCCGAGCGACGTCCCGACCTGGGGTCGGATGCTCTTCGAGGCCAAGGACTTCCTGCAGCTGTCGCCGCACGAGGCGATGATCCCCGGCACCGCGATCTTCATCACCGTGCTGGCGATCAACTACATCGGCGATGGTCTGCGCGACGCCCTGGATCCGCGCAAGACGCAGTAGTGATCACGCAGGACCACCAGTTTCATCTCGAACCGGTTGTCGAACCGGTATTCGACTGGAAGGACCACAGCCGCTTCGTCGAGATCTACCCGGTCTCGACCGGTTGGCTGGTGCTCTGGGGCCGGTATGAGGAGATGGGCGCGGTCCGGACATTGCACGGCTCGCGCGTCTACCGCTCGGCAGAGGGTGCTCGTCGGCGCCTGGCCTGGGCGATCGTCGGTCTGACCCGGAACCCGGTCGACGCGCGTGACGCGCTGCGCCTGCTCGACCGCAAGGGCGGACTACCGAGTCACCGTCCACGGACCGGGCATCCCGTCAGCGCAGGCTCAACCACCCAATAGCCACACGGGAGAAACTCACTCGAGATGCCCAAGGCACCAGTCCCCGAGCGCTACCGCGACATCCTGGAGAGCAGGGCGCTGGGGCACCTCGCGACGATCGACCCGAATGGCCGGCCGAACGTCAACCCGGTCTGGTTCCTGTGGGATGGCGAGCACGTCCATCTGAGCATTAAGCCCGATACCGCCAAGTACCGCAGCCTGCGCGCCGATCCTAACGTGGCACTATCGGTATCGGACCCGTCGCGTCCCGATCGCTACGTGGAGCTGCGGGGCACAGTCGTCGATTTCGAGCTCTTCGACAACCTCTCGTGGGTCAACCAGCTCTCCCGCAAGTACACCGGCTCCGACTTCACAGGCGGTGTCGCCGGCGAGCACCGGTACAAAGTCACCGTCCGCATCGACTCCTGGACAGCCCAGAACTGAACCCTGACTGAACGGAATCGGCACTTTTTGGGACGTAGCGCGGCCCGCCTCTGCACCGCACCGGTGTCGGGCGTGTTGGCGGAGGATGCATGACGGCTCCATCGACCGTGTGCGCCGGCAGCGGGAAACCGGCCGCGGGGGGCCGGTGCTACATGGTGCATGCGAACCGGTTGTTCGACAGGACCATCATCGCCCTGCGGGCGATCGCGGGGCACAGAGACACCCGCGCCACGTTCCGACGGCCGCTCTAGCCGACTTCAGCCGGGTTCAGGTTTGAGCCCGGGTCGTCTGGCCCGGGTGATGCGACGCCGCAAGTCGCGGATTCGGGAGTAGGGTCAGACGGTGAGGAGGCCGCGGCGGGTGGCGTTGGTGACGACTTCGGCGCGGCTGGCAGCATTCAGCTTGGTCAGCAATGAGCCGACGTGGAACTTGGCGGTGTGCTCGCTGATTCCGAGCTCGTAGGCGATCGACTTGTTGGGATACCCCCGCGCGACCAGCTCCAGCACCTGCCGCTCACGCGGCGTGAGGATGTCCGGCTGATCCGGAGGCATTGCCGGCGTTGCCCTGATCTGGGCCGACGCATTCAGCTCCGGGTCAATGACAACGAGTCCGGCGGCCATCGCCTGCACAGCCGTACTCAACCGGCTCCCCTCGATCCCGACCGAAACGGCGCCGACTACGCGGTCGCCGGCGCTCAACGCCTCCTCGGGCGGCTCGCCAACGAACAGGAGCGCACTCCGCGGCCACTGATCGTCGATAAGCTCGCCGATCAGGTCGCTGGCGCCACTTTCGAGCAGGATGACATCGGGCGATTCACCGGCGGCCAGGGCATCGTCGGTGAGGACGACCAGCCGCTCATCCTCGCTCAGCAGCGCGGTCAGTCCCGCGCGCAAGGCAGGCGAACTCGCGAACACGGCCACACGCGGAGACGCAGCCGGCCGGGCGAGTGTCCCGGCCGGCCGAATATCGGTGCGTATGGTGCCGGTGCGTTCGACTGTGCTAACCACGCTCACCTACGGCGATGTGCAGTTCCTGCGCCTGTGACCCGCGCACGATCACGATCGGTATCGACTTCCCGATCAGATCGCCCGCAAGTTGATCGACCAGGTCGTCGACCGCGCCGACCGGCGCGCCGTTCACTGACACCAGAATATCCCCGATCAGCAACCCCGCCTGTTGCGCCGGGCCAGCTTCATCAATCGAGAGGATGACGAGGCCGACCTCGCGCTCCAACTTCGCATCCTTGACCTGACTTGCCGAGAGACCGACCGCCTGCGCGCCGACGCCGATGTACCCCATCCGCAACCGGCCGTGGGTGGCAAGCGCATCGACAATCGGTTCCAGGGCTGCATTCGTGACGGTCAGGCTCGATCCACGGCCGAGATGCGAGGAGTTCATGCCCAGCACCTCGCCGTACGGATTCAGCAGTGGGCCGCCCGAGAAGCCGGGCAGCATGACGATCTCGGACTGGATCACCGGCTCGATGATTCGACCGCGGCTGACCCGCAGCCCGGCCTCAGCGGTATTGATAATGCCCATTGAAACGACGGGATTGCCGCCGCCGGCTCGCCCGATCCCGAGCACGAACTGGCCGGCCATCGCTGCCTCACTCGCGCGTGGGGCGGCTGATAAACCAGCTCCCGCGACGCGCAGGACCGCGATGTCGCCGGCGGGATCCCGGCCGGCGACGGTCGCGGCGATCCGGGTCTCGCCGTTAGTCCCGATCTCGATCTCTTCGTCGCGCTCGACGACATGGTTGGCAGTGACGACCAGCTCATTGGACCAGGCAATGCCGGTGGCCGGCAATCGTCGCCGGCCGTAGACGGTCACAGTGTAGGCACGGGCGTCGGATACGACGGCGGCAATTGCCTCCGACAGATCGACGAGGGCGGACGAACGTTTCTGGCTCATGAATCTGGCTCCAGTTCCGGGATGACGACCACGACACTCAGCGCGGCATGAGCCGAGTCTCAATCAGGCTGTTCGCCGATGGTATCGCCGGAATGGCGAGCTCAGACACTCACCGTTTGGCTAGGGCGTGGGCACGACTTCGCGCGGCGACGCCTGGCGCCCGTAGCGCAACCGGACCACGATGTAGAAGAGGACCGACAGCGCGATCGCGACCGTCCAGACCATCGCCTGGTTCGCGTGCCCGAGGGCATCCTCGACATACGAGTCTCCGAAGAACATGTGCACTGCCGTATGGAGCAGGATGATCACGCCGACCCACATCAGGATCGGGTAGCGACCCAAAAGCTGGGCAATCAAGGCGCTGCCGAAGAGAAGGATCGGGATCGACAGGCCGAGTCCGAATAGCAGCAGCCAGAGGTGGCCCTCTGCCGCCGCGCCGACCGCCAGCATGTTGTCGAGGCTCATCACCGCATCGGCCACGATGATCGTCTGAATGGCCTGCATCAGGGTATCGGCTGACTGGACGTTCGCCTCGTCATGCCCGTGCGGCTTGACCAGCTTGTAGGCGATCCAGATCAGCAGAAAGCCACCGGCTGCCTGCAGGAGCGGCACATCGAGCAGGAGCGAGACGAGGGCAGTGAAGATGATCCGCAGGATCACCGCGCCGGCGCCGCCGATGATGATCGCCCGCCGCCGGTTCTCCGGCGAGAGCCGGTTGGCGGCCATCCCGATGACGACGGCGTTGTCGCCGGACAAGATCAGGTCGAAGGCGATGATCTTGCCGATTGCAACGAGCGCGCCGAAATCCACGAAGCCGGATCCAATCCGTTATGTAAGGTCTATGCCGGGCTCACCTGGCTCAGATGAACCCAAACGTGAACGATACCCGAACCGGGACGCGGCCCAGGAGGCAAAGGCTGCGGGCTAACCGAGAACCGCCCGGTCTATAACCATCGCGCCGAAGATCAGGGCCAGGTACCAGAGTGAGTAGAAGAAGGTCTCCCGCGCCAGCCGCTTGCTGGGCTGGAAGTACAAGCGCGCCGACCAAAGCAGGAAAATGCCACTCAGCACAACGGCGCTGGCAAAGTAGATCTCGCCGAGCCCGAAGACGACCGGCATCAACGAGATCGCGGTCAGGATCACCGTGTAGAGCAGGACTTGCTTCCGCGTCTCCGCCTCGCCGACGATGTTCGGCAGCATCGGCACGGCTGCCCGCCCGTATTCACCCTGTTTGAGCAGCGCCAGCGCCCAGAAGTGCGGCGGCGTCCAGTAGTAGATGATCGCGAACATCAGCACCGGCAGCACCGTCAGGTTGCCGGTCACCGCTGCCCAGCCCACAAGTGGCGGGAAGGCGCCGGCCGCGCCGCCGATGACGATGTTTTGAGGTGTGCGCCGCTTCAACAGCAGCGTGTAGATCAGGACGTAGTAGAGGTTGCCGGCCAACGCCAATCCCGCGGCCAGCCAGTTCGCCCCGAAGCCGATCACGAAGACCGAGCCGACCGAGAGCACGAGGCCGAAGATCAGCGCCTTGCGCGGCTGAATCGCACCGGTCACAGTCGGCCGCCGGCTCGTCCGGCCCATGATGCCGTCGATATCGCGGTCGATGTAGCAGTTGAGGGCATTCGCGCCACCGGCCGCCATCGCCCCGCCCACCAGGGTCACGATCGTCAACGCGAGCGACGGCGCACCCTTGGCGGCGACCATCATCCCGCAGAGCGTCGTGAATAGGAGCAGGGAGAGAATGCCCGGCTTGGTCAGGGCGATGTACTCCCGCACTGTAGATTGCGCGCGGGTTGTCCCCACCGGGTTGGGCATCACCTTGAGCACCGAGCCATAAACCTCTGTGTAGTGCGGAATCGACGAAGCGCAACTGCCAGCGCCCCGCTCATTCTACTCTGCCCCCGGCCAAAATCCCGACCTCCGCACTCCAATTTCGGCATCCCGTGCCGGACCCCGCCAACACGGATGTCCGTGGTAGCCTGCCGGAGCAACCGAAAACCCTGAAAGGAGCCAATCTGTGGCCTTTGGTTTCACGCCCCACGCCCTCGTCTACGATCTCTATGGCGTCGGGGATCCCCAGATTTCGCCCGATGGCACGCGCGTCATCTGGATCCAGTCCCGTGCCAAACACGATCGCCTCAAGCCGGAGGCGCAGATCTGGATCTCCGACATCGACGATTACCGCTCCCGCCAGTTGACGACCGGCTCTCGGCAGCACGGCTCGCCACGCTGGTCGCCGAACGGGGACGACATCGCCTTCACCTCGTTCCGCGACGGCAAGCACGGGATCTACACGATTCGCCCATCCGGCGGCGAGGCCGTTCTCCAGTCAACGCATCCGACTCCGCCCGGTGAGCTGGCCTGGGCCCCGCACGGCATCCAGCTCGCCTTCGTGGCCCCGTTCGATCCCGACAACCCGGACGGTCCGCCGGATAACCCCGAGCTGGCGCCAGCCGTCCGCGTCGTCAACCGGATCGACTACAAGCAGGAGAACCGCGGCTTCCTCAACAACGTCCGCAACGCGCTCTGGACGGTCGAGCTCCAGACGGGAGACACGAAGCGCCTGACCGATGATCTGACCGATCACCTCGCCCCGGTCTGGTCACCGAATGGCCAGGTGATCGCGACCAAGATCAGTCGCCGCAACGGCATGACCTCACAGCTCTGCATTACCGACGCAGTGCGCGGCGGCACGAAGGCGGTCATTGGCCCCGAGGATGGCTTCA
>Ga0164304_10000619_pt1 | contig 10504 bp, 8 predicted proteins | sample Whisoiple_217_MG_FD_110216 | JGI IMG/M metagenome (GOLD analysis project Ga0164304, IMG submission 110216) | Soil microbial communities amended with pyrogenic organic matter from upstate New York, USA - Whitman soil sample_217_MG | ecosystem: Environmental > Terrestrial > Soil > Agricultural...
ACTTTCAGATCGGGCCGCAAGCGCTTCGCCTCGACGCTCAGCTGAACGCCGTTCATCCCGCCGGGCATGACGACATCGGAAAACAGCATGTCGATGCGCGCATTCGAGCGCAGAATCGAAAGCGCGGAGGGGGCATCCTCCGCCGTCAGTGTCTGGTAACCCAAGTCGCTGAGGCTCTCGACCGCCATTTCGAGCACCGCCGGCTCATCCTCTACGACCAGGATAACCTCGCCTTCGGCGGCACGCCGCAGAGGTAGTGTCAATCCCGCCGTGGCCCGCTCCGGCCTGTCGGTCGAGCGCGGCAGATACATCTCGACATTCGTGCCCTGCCCGACGGCACTGGTGATCCGGGCAAAGCCCCCTGTCTGGCGACAGAAGCCATAGACTTGGCTCAATCCCAATCCGGTACCGCTGCCCACGTCTTTCGTCGTGAAGAACGGCTCGAAGGCGCGCGCCAATGTGCCCTCCTCCATACCGGCGCCCGAATCCGAGATACCGACGACGACATAGGCTCCGGGGCGCGCATCCGGATAGGCGCTACTCTCTTCGCCAATGCGGATGTTGCGCGTGCTGATCTTCAATTTGCCGCCATCGGGCATGGCGTCACGCGCGTTGACGCAAAGATTGAGGACGGCACTCTGGAACTGGGCTGGGTCGAGCCGCACGGGATCGAGCGTCGGATCGAGCTCGATCTCGAGTTCGATCGTTTCGCCGGCCGCGCGCCGCAACAATTCACGAAAGTCGGTGAGAAGATGGTTCGGATTGACCGTCTCCGACTGAACGACCTGCTTGCGAGCAAAGGTAAGCAGCTTTTGTGTCAGCTCGCCGCCGCGGCTCGCCGCCTGCAAGGCAGTACGCGCCAACCTTTCGACTCGATCCTTCTCGTGGGGCGCGCGCGAAATCATATCGAGATTGCCGACGATCGCCGTCAGCAGATTATTGAAGTCGTGTGCTACCCCACCGGTAAGCTGGCCGATCGCCTCCATCTTTTGTGCCTGGTTCAGACGCTCCTCGATTTCGTGCCGATCGGTCACGTCCATGATCACGCCGCTCATCGTACGGAACCGGCCATCTTCATCGGAATAGGCGCGGCCACGCAGCACGATCCAGCGCACAGCCTTGTCCCTGGCGCGTTTAATCCGGCACCGCAGCTCCAATAATCCCGTCGTTCGCGCCCTTTCGAAAGCGCCTTCGACCTGCGGCATGTCCGCCGGGAGCAGATGCTTGAAAAATGTTTCGCGGGTGAATGCCGGCAGCAGCTTGTCATAGCCGTAAATTTGGTCGTGCCGCTCGCCGCGCTGAACGACGCCGCTTTTGAGATCCATTTGCCATTCCGCCATCTCGGCGGCCTGCAAAGCGTTGGCGAGCTTTTCGCGGGCTTGATCCAACTCCAACCCGCGTTGCTGCGCCTCCGAAGCCATCGCGCGAACGCGGTTCAACAGCCGTTCGAGCTCACGCGCATAGACAGCCAAAATCACGAAACTTGCCGCTAACGCCTCGAGGCGACCGGTAAGCCAGCCGATCGTGCCGCGGCTGGAGCCCGCAAGCGTGATGATGCAATCAAAGAAGAGCAGGGCCAGCGCGACGCATAGCCAAAGCTGGAACATCGTGCGCAAGCGCGTTCTGACGCACAAGAGAAGCACAACGAGCGCGATGAACGTCGCGACGGCAGGGCCGATTCCGCTCGTAATGAGCGCGCGATAATTGTCGCCATTGGCGAGTTTCGGCAGCGGCGAAGCATGCTCGCCCACCACCCAGGTTATGAGGATTACGCACAGGATCGTCAGCGCGACGCCGATTTTGGCGACTCTGCGCGCATTCTCCAGCTTTACTGCCGGCGCAAGACCGTCACCCGCAAAATAAGCCGGCACGAGTGCGGACAGCGGTAGCCCGACATGCCAGAGGATCCAGAGCCAAATGATCGTGTTCGTTCCGTCGCCGAGCAGCGGCTCGTTTGAAAAGATGTTTGGAAATGCCAGCATTTGGGCGAGAACGATCGCGGCGGAATAAAGCGCTCCGGCGGCAAAGGACAGGACCGGGATCGCGCCGGTGCGCCGGAATTGGCCGAAGAAGATGCGTGCGGTGAGGACGTAACAAAGAATCAGCGCCGTCTCATAGCTCGCAACAAAGCCGGGCATCCGCTGCAGGGGCGAAGCGGCACGCGACAAGAGGAGCAGCGAGATGAGACCGAAAACAACGGAGATCGCGGCGGCAACGAGCTTTTGCGGCCGGCTTGCGGCGCTCGTGCCAAGCTGAGGTGCTTCGCCTTGGAGGGTTTTCACGCCCATTCACCGACCCCCTGCGCCGAATCGTAGTTAGAACAAGCGGGCAAAACAACGGCGGGATGAGACGCGACCGACCGCCTTCTCTACACCGGCGAAGGGCATGTTGTGGTGCACAATGTAAGTGCGCGCTCCCGGCAGGGAGGTGAGGGAAGACGTGCTTCCCTAACCCGCCGGTTTGAAACAGCGTCGCACATGCTTACATGGGCGGGACCCTGCCGAGCCCCGCCTTGCCCAATCTGTCGGACCTGATTTTCGAAACCGGTATTGCCGCGCGCAGTTTTGCCGATTTCGTCACCGGTTCAGGCCTGCGCCTCGGTGTCACCGGCCTCTCGCGCGCCGGCAAGACGATTTTCATCACCGCTCTGATCCATCAGCTGACGCGCGCGGCCAAACTGGCGGCTGAGGGCCGCCGCAACACGCTACCGGTCTTTCGGCTCATCGCGGAGAAACGGCTCACCGGCGCCCGTCTCGAGCCGCAGCCGAACGACGCCGTACCGCGCTTTGCCTACGAGGATCATCTCGCAGCGCTGACCGCCGCCGACCGCCACTGGCCCGAGTCGACGCGGCGCATTTCCGAATTGCGGCTGACGATCGAATTCGAGCGCAAGGCCGGCTGGCGCCCCGGACCGAGCTCGCTCAGCATCGACATCGTCGATTATCCCGGCGAATGGCTCCTCGACCTGCCGCTACTCGGCAAAACTTACGCGCAATGGTCGCGCGAGACGCTGGAGGCGAGCGCCGCCGCGGCGCGGGCATCGCTCGCCGCGCATTGGCGCGGCGCGACACTCGGTCTCGACCCGAGAGAGCCCGCCTCGGAAGACCAGGCGCGGCGGCTCGCAGAACTATTCACCGGGTATCTGAAAGCGGCGCGGGCGGAGCGCTATGCTTTATCGACTCTGCCGCCCGGGCGCTTTCTGATGCCGGGCGACCTCGAAGGCTCGCCGGCGCTGACTTTCGCACCGCTGCAGGTCGAGGATGCGGATACCGAGATCGCCGGCAGCCTCGCGGCGATGATGGCGCGCCGCTACGAGGCCTATAAGACGCATGTGGTCAGACCGTTTTTCCGCGATCATTTCGCCCGGCTCGACCGGCAGATCGTGCTCGTCGATGCTCTCGCGGCGCTGAATTCCGGGCCGGCCGCGGTGCGCGATTTGGAGAATGCGCTTGCCGATGTGCTGACCGCATTCCGCGCCGGACGCTCCAATCTGCTCTCGACGATTTTTCGGCCGCGCATCGACAAGATTTTGTTCGCCGCGACGAAGGCCGATCATCTGCATCATACAAGCCACGATCGGCTCGAATCTATCCTGCGCCATCTCGTCGGCCGTGCCATCGCGCGCGCCGAAAATGTCGGCGCTGCCGTCGATGTTGTCGCCATGGCTGCCGTGCGTGCGACGCGGGAAGCCGCGGTGCAGCAGGGCCGGCAGAATCTGAACGCGATCGTCGGCACACCGCTGCCCGGCGAGGAGATCGGCGGCGAGGTCTTCGATGGCACCGGCGAGGTCGCGATTTTCCCCGGGGAATTGCCGGCCGATCCGCGGGCGGTCTTCCGCGGCGAGACGCTGGCGGTTTCGCCGGGCGAGGCGGATTATCGCTTCGTGCGCTTCCGGCCGCCGCTGGCGGAGCTCGGGACCGACGGATTACCCCTGCCGCTGCCGCACATTCGCTTGGACCGGGCGCTGGAGTTTTTGATGGGAGACAAGGTGCGATGAGCATGCCGGACAATCGGCCGCGCCCGCGCGCCTTTCGCCTTGACGACGTCGTCATAGAGTCGCAGCCGGATGCTTTTCTTGTAGAGGCGGATGCGGCGCTGCCGGCCGTCATCGATCCCGACGAGGGCGCGATCGAGGCGGCGCAGAAGCGCGGTCTGTTGCGCCGCACTCTTATCTCCTGGGGCGGGCTCTTCTGGTCGGCCGCCGGCGCGCTTGCCGCGCTCGCGTTGGGACTGTGGTTCGACCGGCTCATCCGCGATCTCTTCGATCGCTCGACGACGCTCGGGACGATCGGGCTTGTGCTCGCGGGGTTGGCACTCGTTGCGCTCTTGGTGCTGCTCGCGCGCGAGCTCACCGCGATCTACCGGCAGACGCACATCGCGCGGCTGCATATCGCGCTCGCCGAAGCGCGCGCGGCTGACGATCGCGAGGCGGCGCGCACGCGCGTTGCCGAGCTCGCCGCGCTCTATGCGCACCGGCCGGAAACCGCGACACCGCGCGCGCTACTGAAGGGCCTCGTCAACGAGATCGTCGACGGCCGCGATCTCATCGACATCGCCGAGCGCAACCTGATGGTGCCGCTCGACGAAGAGGCGCGGCGAGAGATCGCCACCGCCGCAAAGCGCGTGTCTGTCGTTACCGCGATCAGTCCGCGTGCGCTTCTGGATGTGCTGTTCGTCGTGGCGCAGGCCATGCGGCTGATGCGGCGCATCGCCGAAATCTATGGGGGCCGTCCAGGCTTCCTCGGCGCGATCAAGCTCGCGCGCTCCGTCGCTTCGCATCTCGCCATTACCGGCGGCATGGCGGTCGGCGACAGCATCGTCCAGCAGGTGCTCGGCCATGGCATCGCGGCGAAACTCTCGGCGCGGCTCGGCGAAGGCGTGCTCAACGGCCTGCTCACCGCCCGCGTCGGCCTCTCGGCAATGGCGGTGTGCCGACCGATGCCGTTTGCCGCCGAACGCGCGCCGGGCGTGCGCGACGTCGCGCCGTTCCTGTTCAGCGAAAAGAAGAAAGACTAGACTCTGCGGTGATTCCGCAGAGGCAGAGCCTTGACCGACAAGCCGCCGGTCGGGCTGAACGCCGCCGATTACGACGCGATCGAGGCGGCGGTGATGGAAACCGCGCGCGGCCGCTGGTTCCTGACCGAAAATGGCCGCCGCCGCCGCGCGGCGGAGACCGCGCAATTGCTGGAGGCGGTGACGCGCCTCGAACGCGCCGTCGGGACCGGCAGCGCGCCGGCGCTTGCTGCACCCGTCAAAGCGGCGGCGCTCCCCGCGTCGGCTCGAGAGCCCCTGCCCCACGCGACCGCGATCGGCGAGCGGCTGCAGGACATCGCCTGGAACATGCGCGAGCGCGGGCTCGACGACACGGTCTGCGCCGCCGTCGAAGAACAGGCGCGGCTCCTGGTGTCGCCGCCGGAGGCTGCCGCCATGCCGGCCCCTGCGCTTGCGGCCCCAGCCGCATCCGACCCGCGGCTCGAGGCGCTCTCGCGCATCGACCGCATGCCGCTGGCCGAGAAGCTTGCGCTTTTCGCCTGACCTGAGGCCTATAGAGCCGAAGAACAGGCGGGCGCCGCGGGCGCGGAGCGACAAACGGAGACGTCGATATGGATCTCGGCATCAAGGGCCGCAAAGCGGTGATCTGCGCCTCCAGCAAAGGCCTCGGCAAGGGCTGCGCGACGGCGCTTGCGGAGGCCGGCTGCGAGGTCGTCATCAACGGCCGCGACGAGCGCGCGCTCGAGGCCGCCGCCAAGGAGATAGTGCGCGAGACCGGCGCCAAGGTGACGACGGTGGCCGCCGACGTCGGCACCAAGGAGGGCCGCGCCGCGCTGCTCGCCGCCTGCCCGCAGCCCGACATCCTCGTCAACAACAATGCCGGCCCGCCGTTCAAGAATTTCCGCCAGCTTGATCACGCGGCCTTGGTTAAAGGCATCGAGGCCAACATGATCACGCCGATCGAGCTCGTTCAGGCGGTGATCGACGGCATGGTCGAGCGCAAGTTCGGCCGCATCATCAACATCACGTCGAGCTCGGTGAGGGCGCCGCTCGCCGGGCTCGATCTGTCATCGGGCGCGCGCGCGGGGCTAACCGCTTTCCTCGCCGGCGTCGCGCGCGAGGTCGCCGCCTCCAACGTCACGATCAATCACATCCTGCCGGGCGCGTTCGCGACCGATCGCCTGCGCTCGAACGTCAAGATGGCCGCCGACCGGCAGGGCGGCGATTTCGACAAGCTGTGGAAGCAGCGCGCCGAGGGCATTCCGGCCAAGCGCTACGGCGATCCCGAAGAGTTCGGCAAGTTATGCGCGTTCATCGCCAGCGCCCATGCAAGCTACATCACCGGCCAGAATTTTTTGATCGATGGCGGCATGTTCCAGGGCGCGTTTTAGGCGCATTGTCATTGCGAGCGAAGCGAAGCAATCCAGAAGCAAATACTGACGTCCTTCTGAGTTTGCGCCTGGATTGCTTCGTCGCTACGCTCCTCGCAATGACGTTTTCTATGTTGAGTCCACCACGATGATCCCCAACGTCGCCCCCAGCTTCAATTTCGATCTCGGCGAAACCGCCGACATGATCCGCACGACCGCGCGCGATTTCGCCCAGGACGAGATCGCGCCGCGCGCAGCGGAGATCGACCGCTCGAACCAATTCCCGCGCGACCTCTGGCCAAAGATGGGAGCCATCGGTCTGCACGGCATCACCGTCGAGGAAGAGTTCGGCGGCTCGGGTCTGGGTTATCTCGAACATTGCATCGCGCTGGAGGAGGTTTCGCGCGCCTCGGCCTCCGTCGGCCTGAGCTACGGCGCGCATTCAAATCTTTGCGTCAACCAAATCCGCCGCAACGGCTCGCTCGAGCAGAAGCACAAATATCTGCCGAAGCTGATTTCCGGCGAGCATGTCGGTGCGCTCGCTATGTCGGAGCCTGGCGCCGGGTCCGACGTCGTGTCGATGAATACGCGCGCCGAGAAGAAGGGCGACCGCTATGTCCTCAACGGCTCGAAAATGTGGATCACCAATGGGCCGGTGGCAGAGACGCTCGTGGTCTATGCCAAGACCGATCCGAATGCCGGCACGCGCGGCATCACCGCCTTCCTCATAGAAAAGGACATGAAGGGCTTTAGGCCGGCGCAAAAGCTCGACAAGCTCGGCATGCGCGGCTCCGACACGAGCGAGCTCGTCTTTGAGGATTGCGAAGTGCCGGAAGAAAATGTGCTGGGCCACGTGGGGCGCGGCGTCAACGTGCTGATGTCAGGTCTCGATTACGAGCGTGTTGTACTCGCCGCGGGCCCACTCGGCATCATGCAGGCCGCACTCGACGTGGTGATCCCATATGTGCACGACCGCAAGCAATTCGGTCAGCCGATCGGCACGTTCCAGCTCGTGCAGGGCAAGCTCGCCGATATGTATGTGATGATGAATGCCTGCAAGTCGTACGTTTATCAGGTGGCAAAGGCCTGCGATCGCGGCGAGACGACGCGCGAGGACGCCGCCGGCGCGATTTTATTATCTGCGGAACAAGCGACCAAGGTCGCGCTCGACGCGATCCAGCTTCTCGGCGGCAACGGCTATATTAACGATTACGCGACGGGTCGTCTGTTGCGCGACGCCAAGCTCTACGAGATCGGCGCCGGCACGAGCGAGATCAGGCGCATGCTGATCGGCCGCGAGCTGTTTGCGAAGAGCGCGTAAGCAGCGCCTCAGGACTGAGCGCTGCGCAAGAGCCACTCGCGGTATTGTTGCATGTAGCGTTCCAACAGCCATCGTCCCTCATCGCCGATAGCTACTCTTGCGATCGGTGCAATGACGCCACCGGGTATATAGCGGGTCGCGGAATTTCCAGGATAAGAAACGATAGGAGCGCCGCTTCGGGCGTCGACTAGCGTGATTTCGGCGTCGATGATCGCCGTTTGGCCGCCGATGAGTAGACGGCCGGACGACGGAATATCGACGGTTTTTAAATGGACGACAGCGCGTGCAGGCCTCGAACCAACAAAGACATCGGCGAACTGTGAGTTGAACTCAGATTTGACCATTGTACGCAATTCTGCCGCTATAAAATCGCGAGCAGGGGCAACGCGCCGACGGAATTTAACTGGAGTCGCTGCACGATTTCGGGATTGCATTCGGAGATCTAGCGTAAGCGGTCTCGAGATTCGGCCATGAACGGATGACTTCAGCGCATGTTATCTCAACATCAACCAGCTTCAGGTCCCGAATGCTGTCCATCGGGATCGTATGCGGAGCTACGCTCACACAGGCGGCGAGCAGGAGTGCCGGCGCAAAGGCGATAAGCGAGCGGAAAATCGTGATCACGTTCGAACTCTCGGCTGCAAACGAGTGCGCTTGGTAGAGTTCAATTGCGGTGGACGTGTGCCAGCTTAGCCACGAAACTTACAAGAGTGATGCGACTGCCACAGTTCGATGCGCTATCAAGCCCGCCGCGCAGTGACAATCCAAGCAGCAGAATCCATACGAACAACCCCCTCACTCGTATATTCAGCTAACGTATTGCGGAGCGTCTCCATGACAGGCGTGACCGCATCCGGATATTCGAGCAAGAGACGGCTCAGAGGACCGACGCGGGTGCATTGCTCGACCGCATCGTCGAGTTGGCCCATCGCGACCTTCTGATCGTGCGGGGCGGCCGCGATCTTCACGAAACCGGCTTCGGCTAGAATCCGTTTCACCCGCTCGGCATCTGCAAACGCGTAAGGGCCCGGCGCAAGCGGATCCGTTGGCTCCTGCGGCGGCAGATGCTGCATCGCCGCCTTTACCGGAAAGGCCATCCAGGGATTTTCTTTGAGCGGCCGCCAGCACGCGAAAGCGAGACGTCCGGATTCGGACTTCAACGCGGCAAGCAGGTTCCTAAATGCCGCAACAGGATCGCTGAAGAACATGACGCCGAAGCGCGAATACAACGCATCGTAAGTGGCGGGCTCGAATGCATGGGTTTGCGCATCGGCTTCCAAGAACTCAACGTTATGGACACGATCGCGCTCGGCGTCGCGGCGCGCGATGTCGAGCATGGGCTGCGAAATGTCGACCGCGCTCACATGACCGGACGCACCGACCCGCCGTGCAATTTCGAAGCTCGTGGTCCCACAGCCGCAACCAATGTCGATCACGCGCTCGCCTTCGCGCGGGGCGAGCGCGTCGAGCGCCTTCAGTCCGATTGGCCCGATCTGCGTGTCAAGGCGCTTCTGCATGGACGCCCATGTGTTGCCCGCCCTCGCGTTCCAATAGGTGATCTGGTCGGCGTTAGGCGATGCCGTCGTTGACTGGTCCAAGTGAGGCTCCTTGACTGGCGAGCTCATGGGCTCGGCGTTACGCCGCTCTATCCCAATCCGGCGCCCAGTCGAAATCGACGATGCGGCCATCGTTGCGCGCCATGCCGGAAATCGCGCGCATCTCCTGCGGCAACAGCTGGAAACCGGTGATCGCGATGTTTTCACGAATGTGCGCCGGCGTGCCGGAGCGCGGAATCGCGATCACATCGGGCTGCTGGATATGCCAGCGCAGAAGCACCTGCGATGGAGTCTTGCCGTGCGCCTCGGCGATTTTCTTGATTGCGGGATCGCGCGGACCTTCGCCGCGGCCGAGCGGACAATAGGATGTAAAGGAGACGCCGTGCTTGCGGCAGGCGGCGAGCACTTTCGTCTGATCGAGCCAGGGATGATATTCGCACTGGTTGGTGACGATCGGCTCGCTCGCGACGGCGAGCGCCTGTTCGAACAGCGCGACGGGAAAATTCGACACGCCGATGTGGCGTGTGAGACCGCGTGCGCGCGTCTCGCACAGCGCCTTGATCGATTCTTTCAGCGGAATGTTGCGGTTCGGCCAGTGGATCAGCAAGAGATCGAGCTTGTCCAACCCGAGCCGCTTCAGGCTGCCTTCGGCCGAGCGCTGCAGGTCGCCTTCATGCAGGTCATCACGCCAGACTTTTGTCGTGACGAAAATCTCGTCACGCGCCACGCCTGCGCTTCTTAGGCCATCACCGACTTCGCTCTCATTGCCGTACATTTTCGCCGTGTCGACGTGGCGATAGCCGCATTCGAGCGCGGCGACAACGGCGCCCTTGCAGGTTTCGCCGGAAAGCTGCCAGGTACCAAGCCCGATGGCGGGAATTTTGGCACCATGCGCTTCGACGATCGGGATAGCGGCCATATCGCTCCTCGTTTATCTCATCAGGTGATCGGCAGCGTCATCACGCGCTGCGCCGCCGGCCGCGACATGATCGCATCATACCAGCGCCTGACATGCGGGATGTCGCTATGTTGCACCGGCATATTGAGCCATCGATGCACGGCCGGCGCAATCACGCATTCCGCCATGCTGAAGCGTTCGCCCTCGAGCCAGGTGCGGCCGGCCAGATGCGCGTCGAGAATGAGGAAGAGGGCGTCGGTCTTTGCTGCGGATTCATCGATGTCCTGCGGCGTGCGAGACCCCGGCGTGCGCACAAGACCATGGAAGGCCGTGCTAATCGCCGGGGTGATCGAGGTCTGCTGCCAAT
>Ga0164304_10000620_pt1 | contig 10493 bp, 9 predicted proteins | sample Whisoiple_217_MG_FD_110216 | JGI IMG/M metagenome (GOLD analysis project Ga0164304, IMG submission 110216) | Soil microbial communities amended with pyrogenic organic matter from upstate New York, USA - Whitman soil sample_217_MG | ecosystem: Environmental > Terrestrial > Soil > Agricultural...
AAATAAGCGTGCGGAGAAGCCGTTTCATCGTCGGGCACCCGTACGAGCAGTGCCTCGGTGTCGTCGGCGATGGTGTCGACCCGGGGATCGGCGGCGTGGATGTCGTTCCACGCCTGAAGATCTAGCTCGGATTCGGTGGCGCCGGCTGGGCCGGGGTAGAACGCCACCGTGCGGCCGAGCGTCGAGTTGTGGAAGAAGAACGCCAACCCGACCGGGATCTGCAATGTCTCCCATGCGCGGCGGTCCAGCGCGAAATCCGGGAACGCCAGGTAGCGGTCCGGGATGGCGCGGTAGCGTAACTCGGCCTCGGTGTCGGTGAACAGTAGGTAGCAACCGCGGCACACACACATCAGTTGTCGGCCTTCGAGATTCACCACGTGCTGGTGTTCGTCGGCGATGTCCTCCGAACACATCTCGCAGCGTTCACCCGCGGGCTGCGGCGCCCTGCGGCTGGCGCGGATGCGTGCGAGCACGTCGATGACGTTGCCGGTGCCCTCCATCACGCCACCTCTTCGGGAACGGCCATCGAAAGCACGCCGTCGCGAACCAGCACCGGTATCGGCTCTAGATGGCTGTCGCCGCCGACACCGGCACCGGCGTGAACGGCGTCGAAACCGGCGCCGCACGTCGGACACCGCAGCACCGCGCCGCGCAGTTGCGCGCCGGCCAACGTGCCCAGGCAACTGGGACACTCGTCACGGTAGGCGTAGATTCCCCCGCCGTCCCGCCCGCCGACGTCGCCGCCCACCCGGCAGGCCAGCGCCGTGAGGCCCGTGACCCGGAAGCCCCCGACCTCACCTTCCGCCAAGTCGGCGAGCTCCGGGACCGGCTGCCACGCCGTCGCGCGGTGCCTGTTATTGTGGTCCTCTCGTCCGCGCCCCTCGTTGCTGTGCAACTGGGTCAGCAGTGACTCCGCCGGTATCACCCCGGAGCTCGGGTCCTCGTCCGCGGCAACGACTTCGATCGAGGAGATCTCCGGAGCTGCAGCGCGGACCGCGTCCTCGACCGCCAGCTCCAACGTCACTGAGGACGATGGACAGCTCTTGCAGCTGCCCTGGAACTGGAGGCGAACCACATCGTCGTCCACCCCGAGCAACGACACATCTCCGCCGTGCGACCCGAGATAGGGCCGCACGCTGTCCAGCGCGTCGGACACCCGTCGCTCGACGTCGTACGGATGCAACCCGTGCACCAGCAGGAGGCTGGCGACGAGGTCGTCGGCCGCGAACTGGTCCGCGAGGTCTGGATCCGCGGCCAACGCCACGTCCATCATCCGCTCGAGCACCGCCCCGTACAGGTCGGTCACCTCACGGACGAGTTGCTCCGCGCGTTCCCGCGCGGCGGCGCCTCCCGATGACGACGCGTCGAGCAGGTTTTGTATTCGCTCGCCCGCCGTGCGCCACTGCGCGTCGTCCTGGGTTTCGTCCGGGCCTGGCAGTGTCGGCGGGGCCATACGCTATTCCCCGGTTACAGATTGGGTCGGGGAGTGCAGTAGATCCAGTGTCTTCCCCTTGCCGAGGTACATGTGTACCCCGCAGGGCAGACACGGGTCGAAACTGCGCACCGTGCGCATGATGTCGATGCCCTTGAAGTGCTCCCTGTCGTTCTCCTCGAAGATCGGCTGGCCCTGTACCGCGTCCTCGTACGGCCCCGGTGTGCCGTAGCTGTCCCGCGGGTTGGCGTTCCACGGGGTCGGCGGATACGGGTGGTAGTTCGCGATCTTGCCGTCGCGGATCACCATGTGATGCGACAGCACCCCGCGCACCGCCTCGGTGAACCCGCAGCCGATGCTCTCGTCGGGCACCTCGAACTTCTCCCATGTCTTGGTGCGGCCGGCGCGAATCTCCACGAGCGCCTTCTCGGCGAAGTGAAGCGCGCATGCCGCGGCGTAGGCCTGGAAGTAGGTGCGGGCGCGGTTGCGCTCAATGGTGTTGCTGCCGTACTGCGGAACCTTCCATTCGAACGACACCGGCCCCTTGAGCGCTGTCTTCGGCAGGTTGATCTGCACGCTGCTGCCCGTTGCCTTCACGTAGCCGATGTCGACCAGGCCCGCGAGCGCGGTCGCCCACAGTCGGGCCAGCGGACCGCCGCCGGTGTCCAGCGCCAAGTGGTCCGTGCCGTCGAACCACCGCGGCGCCATCACCCAGCTGTACTTGCCCTCGAAATCGCGCTTCTGCGGGCGCGGGTTGGTGTGCTGGTTCCACGGATGCCGTCGGTCGACCGGATTGCCGAGCGGATCGGTCTTGACGAACATCTCCTGGTCGGTCCAGTCGTCGTAGTAACTGTGGCCCAACAGGATTCGGATGCCGAGGTTGATGTCCACCAGTGAATGGGTGTGCAGCTTGCCGTCGATCACCACACCGGGTGTGACGAACATGGCGTCGCCCCAACGTTCCATGTCCTTGTAGGCGAAGTTGCAGACCTCGGGATCTTGGAAGGAGCCCCAGCAGCCCAGGAGGGTGCGGCGCAGACCGACCTGGTCGTAGCCGGGCAGTGCTTCGTAGAAGAAGTCGAAGAGGTCGTCGTGCATGGGCACGACCTTCTTCATGAACTCGACGTAGCGCATCAGCCGAGTCATGTAATCCGTCATCAGCTGAATCGTCGCGGTGGTGCCGATCCCGCCCGGGTAGAGCGTCGACGGGTGGACATGCCTGCCCTCCATGAGGCAGAACATCTCTCGCGTCCACCGGCTTACCTGCAAGGCCTCGCGGTAGAACTCGCCGGTGAAGGGGTTGAGCGTCCGCATGATGTCCGCGATCGTCTTGTGGCCGTGCATATCGGCGTGCGGCGCCTCGGTATTCTCCGCCTTGGCCAGCACACCCGGGTTTGTCTCGGACACCATCTTCTCGCAGTAGTCCACGCCGACCAGATTCTCTTGGAAGATGTTGTGGTCAAACATGTATTCCGCGGCCTCACCGAGGTTGATGAGCCATTCACCGAGATGCGGCGGCTTCACGTTATAGGCCATGTTCTGGCAGTAGCAGGAACACGTGGCGTGGTTGTCACCGCAGATGCCGCAGATACGGCTGGTGATGAAGTGGGCATCGCGAGGGTCCTTGCCCTTCATAAAGATCGAATACCCGCGGAAGATCGACGAGGTGCTGTGGCACTCGACGACTTCCTTGTTGTCGAAGTCGATCTTCGTGTAGATGCCGAGGCTGCCGACGATGCGGGTGATGGGATCCCATGCCATCTCCACCAGTTGGCCGGGATCCCGCTTCGCATGTGACGGCTCAGGGATGATGGTTGTCATCGAACTGTTCTCTTTCGTCTAGTGAGCAGCGCCGCAAAACTATTCGGCGATGGGAAACGCGCGTGCAGCAAACCCGGAGAGGGCCCCACCTACCAGGTGCGGGTCGCTCCGGTCTCGAGTTTCTTGCCGGGATGCCGCCACTTTGGTTCTTTGTCCACCGTGCGACCTGTGACTTGGCGAAGGTTGCGGATGACCGAGCCGTACAGACCCGATGCCGTCGTGGAAACCTTACCGCCCGGGGGTTCGTCCATGAACGGCATGAACTTGTCCGGGAAGCCTGGCATCGTGCATCCGATGCAGATACCTCCGACGTTCGGGCAGCCACCGATGCCGTTGACCCATCCCCGCTTGGGAACGTTGCACTTGACGACAGGGCCCCAACAGCCCAGTTTCACAATGCATTTCGGCGAACCGTACTCGGTAGCGAAGTCGCCCTGTTCGTAGTAGCCCGCCCGGTCGCAACCCTCGTGCACGGTGGCGCCGAAGAGCCACTTGGGTCGCAGCGCGTCATCCAGCGGAATCATCGGCGCCTGGTTGGTCGCCATGTAGAGCAGATACGTCAGCGTCTCGGCCATGTTGTCTGGATGTGCGGGGCAACCGGGCACACAGACGATCGGTATGCCGGCCTTACTCTTCCAGTCCCATCCCAGATAGTCGGGCACACCCATCGCGCCGGTCGGGTTGCCTGCCATCGCATGGATGCCGCCGTATGTGGCGCAGGTTCCCATCGCTACGACGGCGGTGGCTTTCGGTGTCAACCGGTCCAGCCATTCGCTCGTCGTCATCGGCTGACCGGTCTCGGGGTTGTTGCCGAACCCGCACCAATAGCCGTCATCCTTGATCTGCTCGTTCGGAATGGACCCCTCGACAACGAGGACGAACGGCTCCAACTCGCCGCGTTCGGCCTTGAAGAACCACTCCAGGAAATCGTCGGCGCCCCCGGTGGGGCCGCACTCGAAATCGATAAGGGGCCAGTGGACGGCGATCTTTGGCAGCCCGGGAAGCGCGCCAAGCGCAATCTCCTCGATGCTGGGCTGGGTGGCGGCAGTCAACGCCACCGAATCCCCGTCACAACTCAATCCCGCGTTGATCCAAAGAACGTGGATCAACGCTTCTTCCGCTTTGACTGCTGCTTCGCTCGGCATGCGTCACAGCTTTCTGGGGCCGGGGCTGGCGGTCCCCATCGCAGGAATGTGCTTGCGCCGCTTTCTTGAGCGCCAGTCCTGGGTTTACTCCCGAGCGAATGTCTTGTCAACGGGTCTTAGGGACATCAGGCGGAGTTTGCCAGAATATCGATCTTCGTGCGGATCCAGTCGTACCATGCGTGAAGTCCGTCGCCGGTTGTTGCTGAGACGGGCAATATATTGACGCCGGGGTTAACCGAGCGCGCGAAGCCCAAACATGTTTCAAGATCAAAGTTTACGTAGGGAACAAGATCGATTTTGTTGATGATGACAAGACCGGCTGCGGCAAACATGTGCGGATATTTGAGCGGCTTGTCCTGACCTTCTGTCACCGAGATCACGACAACTTTGCTGTGCTCACCGAGATCGAAGAGCGCCGGGCACACGAGATTGCCGACGTTTTCGATGAACAGTAGGGATTCCGGCTCCGGATTCAAGGCGTGAAGTGCGCGATGAACCATGTCGGCGTCGAGGTGGCAGCCGGCGCCGGTGTTGATCTGTACCGCGCGGGCGCCGGCCGCCTGTATTCGCTCGGCGTCAAGCAATGTCTCCTGGTCACCCTCGATCACGGCAACGGGGTGGTTGCCTCCGAGCTCTCGGATGGTGCGTTCGAGAAGCGTGGTCTTCCCGGCGCCGGGTGAACTCGTCACGTTGAGAGCGAGGATGGCCCGCTCGGCCAGCCATTGACGGTTCTGCTCGGCGATCACATCGTTTTTCGCGAGCACTTTCTGCTCCAGCGAGATCGTCTCGGTATGGGGATGTGTGTGGTCGTGGTCATGTGAGTGCGGACGGTCATGGCCGGCCAACGTGATGGTTGTTTCGTCGTGACCGCAGCCGCAGGTTGCGCACATGCTCAGCTCACTTCCATCGACAGAATTCGCAGGTCCCGTCCGGCCAGCACCTCGACGTCCGCGCTTCCGCAGGGGCATAACAGGATCAGGTCGTGCAGTTCGAAGCTGTCTCCGCAGCTGCGGCAGCGGGCCGAGCCGGGTTGCACGTTCAGGTCGAGGCGAGCCCCGTCGGCGACGGTGCCCTCGGTGGCGAGCTCGAAACAGAACTGCATGGCGTCGGGCACGACCGCGCACAACGCGCCGATCTCCACCTTGACGCTCTGCACATGGCGACCCGCGGCGTGCTCACACACCGCGTCGACAACACTCTGAGTCAGCGCCATCTCGTGCATGTCTGTCCGCTCCGGCCGGATGACCCCACCATAGGACCGGCTCTGTCGAACGGTCCAGCGTTCGGGTCAGGCGGCCACTCCGGTGACTACCCGTCGAAGGAAGTCGACCTGGTCGGTCTTGACCTTCGGGTCGTTGTAGATGTCGAAATGGCCGTAGGGGTAACTGCGAAGTTCACCGCGCGGTGCCCTTTCGGCCGCCTTGACCGTCGGCGCGGGCGGTGTAGTGGCGTCGTTCTCGCAGACGCACACCAGCACCGGCATGTTCAGCTGCGCGGCTTTGAGGCCGGGCCGGTAGAACGGGAATCGCAGCATCAGGCGCACAGCGAATTCGTTGCGCCACAACGACTCCGACGGAACAATGGCCTCGAACCCGGGCTTGGCGTCTGCCGCAGTCATCGCCGCCAACGTGCCTGGCTCCCCGACCGCGGGTGCCAGATGAGGTGGACGGCCCAGCCAGCCGCACAACTGATCCCAGAGCCCCGCAACTGTGAGGCGGACGACGTTCGTCGGCGGCACGCACAACAGCGCGGGGATCGCATCGGTGAAGGGTGCCTGGGAAACCACTGCAGCGATGCGCGGGTCGCCCGCCGCGACGGCCAAGACGTGACCCCCGCTGAACGACGAGCCCCACAGCACGATGCGATCTGGGTCGATTCCGTCAAGCCGGCGGGCCCACGCGATGACTGAACGGTAGTCGTCGTGCTGGCGGCCGATGTCGAGCAACTGGCGAGGCTCGCCGGTGGAGGCGCCGAAGTGCCGGTAATCGAACAGGACGACGGCGAACCCGGCATCGCGGAACGCCTCGGCGTAGGCGGGCAGCCCGTCGTCGCGGGTGGCGGAGAACCCGTGGGCCATCACGACGCAGGGCACGTCGCCGTGGGGTGACTCCGGGCGGTACAGGTAGGCGGCGAGCTGTTCGCCGCGGGAGGGATACAGATGACCTCAGGCGCGGTCATGGGGTTGAACATACCGCTGTGACCTGCCCGTTTTCCGGGATCGCGGGATGAACTTCGGCCGGCTTGCATTCGCACGGCGTGTCTACTTGAGTCGAACACGTGTTCGTCTACTGTGGGCAGTGTTCGACGGCTAGGTGCTGGACAGGGGCGAGCGGAGCGACGGGAAGGCGTGAGCCCGATTTGTCGGTGGCGGCCTCTAGCGTCACGGCCAACTGATCGAAACCGATCACCGAACAGCTGGACCATCGAAAGAGAGACGGAGACCACCCATGAGTCAGGCACCTGACCGCGAGAAAGCCCTCGAGCTGGCGCTCGCGCAGATCGACAAGAACTTCGGCAAAGGCTCAGTGATGCGGCTCGGCGAAGAGGTGCGCCAGCCGATCTCCGTCATCCCCACCGGCTCGATCGCCCTGGACGTGGCGCTCGGCATCGGCGGGCTGCCGCGCGGCCGGGTCGTCGAGATCTACGGCCCGGAATCCTCCGGTAAGACCACCGTTGCGCTGCACGCGGTCGCCAACGCCCAGGCCGCAGGCGGCATCGCGGCGTTCATCGACGCCGAGCACGCGCTGGATCCCGACTACGCCAGCAAGTTGGGAGTGGACACCGATTCGCTGCTGGTATCTCAGCCCGACACCGGTGAGCAGGCGCTGGAGATCGCCGACATGCTGATCCGCTCCGGCGCGCTGGACATCCTGGTCATCGACTCGGTCGCCGCCCTGGTGCCGCGGGCCGAGATCGAAGGTGAGATGGGGGACAGCCACGTCGGTTTGCAGGCCCGGCTCATGAGCCAGGCGCTGCGAAAAATGACTGGTGCACTGAACAATTCGGGCACCACCGCGATCTTCATCAACCAGCTCCGCGAAAAAATCGGGGTGATGTTCGGGTGCTTTAATTACAGCACTCGGGTTCAACTGGCCGACGGCACCACCGAGAAGATCGGCAAGATCGTCAACAACAAGATGGACGTCGAAGTGCTGTCCTACGACCCGGAAACCGATCGGATCGTGCCGCGCAAGGTGGCGAACTGGTTCAACAACGGACCCGCCGAACAGTTCCTTCAGTTCACGATTGAGAAGTCGGGCGGCAATGGCAAGTCGCAGTTCGCGGCGACGCCGAACCACCTCATCCGCACCCTGGGTGGCTGGACGGAAGCCGGTGACCTCATCGCCGGTGATCGGGTGTTGGCCGCAGAACCGCATCGGCTCAGCGATCAGCAGTTCCAGGTGGTGCTCGGCTCGCTGATGGGTGATGGGAATCTTTCGCCCAACCGACGGGACCGCAACGGTGTGCGCTTCCGGCTCGGGCACGGCGCCAAGCAGGTGGAGTACCTGGAATGGAAGACTGCACTGATCGGCAACATCAAGCACTCCGTCAGTGAAAATGCAAAAGGCGCAAAGTTTGTGGACTTCACTCCGCTGCCTGAGCTGGCGGAGCTCCAGCGTGCGGTGTACCTGGGTGATGGCAAGAAGTTCCTGTCCGAGGAGTATCTGAAGGCACTCACACCGCTGGCGTTGGCCATCTGGTACATGGACGATGGTTCCTTCACCATCCGGTCCAAGGGGCTGCAGAACCGCACCACCGGTGGAAGCGGCCGCATCGAGATCTGCGTGGAGGCAATGAGCGAAGGATCGCGCGTACGCCTTCGTGACTACCTGCGCGATACCCACGGCTTGGACGTGCGCCTGCGCCTATCGGGTGTGGCCGGCAAGGCAGTACTGGTGTTCTCTACCGCAGCCACGGCGACATTCCAGGAAATCGTCGCGCCGTACATGGCTCCGTCGATGGAGTACAAGCTACTTCCGCGATTCCGCGGCCAAAGTAAGGTGACGCCGCGTTTCGTCGAGCCCACACAGCGGCTGGTGCCGGCACGGATCCTCGATGTCCATGTCAAACCGCACACCCGGTCCATGAATCGATTCGATATCGAAGTCGAAGGTAACCACAATTACTTCGTGGATGGTGTTATGGTGCACAACTCGCCCGAAACAACAACGGGCGGAAAAGCTTTAAAGTTCTATGCCTCAGTTCGTTTGGACGTCAGGCGAATTGAGACGCTTAAGGACGGCACCGATGCGGTGGGCAACCGGACGCGGGTGAAGGTCGTCAAGAACAAGTGCAGCCCACCGTTCAAACAGGCCGAGTTCGACATCCTGTATGGCAAGGGCATCAGCAAGGAGGGCTCGCTCATCGACATGGGCGTCGAGCAGGGCTTCATCCGGAAGTCGGGTTCCTGGTTCACCTACGAGGGTGAGCAGCTGGGCCAGGGTAAGGAGAACGCCCGCAACTTCCTGCTCGAGAACACCGATGTGGCCGCCGAGATCGAGAAGAAGATCAAAGAGAAGCTCGGTATCGGTGCAGTGGTGACCGATGATGAAGTCCTGCCCGCCCCAGTCGACTTCTGAGGCGTCTCGCGAGGAGCAGGCGCGGAACCTGTGTCTGCGCCTGCTCACCGCGAGGGCCCGCACGCGCGCCGAGCTCGAAGGGCAGTTGGCCAAGCGGGGCTATCCCGACGAGCTCAGTCAACGAGTGCTCGACCGGCTGGCGCACGTCGGCCTCGTTGACGACGTGGACTTCGCCGAGCAATGGGTGAGGTCGCGACGAGTGAATGCCGGAAAAGGCAAGCGCGCCTTGGCTGCTGAGCTGCGGACCAAGGGCGTGGACGATGACGTCGTCACTGCCGCGCTCGCCGACATCGATGCGGGAACGGAGCGGGAGCGCGCCGAGCAGTTGGTCCGCGACAAGCTGCGACGGGAGAAGCTCGGCGACGACGATGACACCAAGGTCGCGCGCCGACTCGTCGGAATGCTGGCCCGCAGAGGCTACAACCAAACGATGGCGTTCGACGTGGTCAAGGACGAGCTTGCGAGCGAGCGGGAGCGGCGCAGGGTCTAGTCGGTTACTCGAATGTGAGCTGATGCATAAGTTTCGGCGGCCCTTCCTCGTACATGAGCTCACATTCGGTGCATCAAATCGAACCCCCGGCGCCGGCGCCAAATGAACCCGTCGTGACGGGCTGGATATGCAGCGGCGCCGGACCGCGACGCGACCGGCGCATCCGACCTTCGAGCCACGTTGCGAACCAGGACAGGGTGAAGTTGACGCTGATCATCAACGCCGCGATGACGATCAGCGCGGGGATGTAATTGCCGTACGCCGAGCCAACCTGAGTGCCTTGGCGCACCATCTCTAGGAAGGTGATCTGGTAGCCGATCGCGGTGTCCTTTAGGACGACCACCATCTGCGAGATCAGCACCGGCAGCATCGACGTGATGGCCTGCGGCAGCAGGATTGACCGCATGGTCTGACCCCAGCTCAGGCCAAGCGCGGACGCGGCTTCCGACTGTCCCCGGGGCAGCGCGTTGATGCCGGCACGAACGATCTCGGCGATGACGGCACCGTTATAGAACGTCAGTCCTGTGATGACGCCCGCCAGCGCCAGATGTTTGGACGGGAAGACGTCGTATTGCGCGAACAGGAAGTACGCGAAAATCATCATGATCAGCACCGGCACCGCGCGGAAGAACTCTACGAACACCGCGGACGGCCAGCGGATCGCGGGGTGAGTGGAGAGCCGGCCCACACCGAGCACGAAACCCAGTGCCAGCGCCAGCACGATCGACACGGCGGCGGCGGTGAGCGTGCCCTGGACGCCCGGCAGGACGTAGGTCCTCCACAGGTTGGCCGACAGGAACGGCTCCCACTTCGCGGCGGTGAGCTGACCCTTCGAGCTCAGCTTGGAGTACACCACCCAGATCACCAGCGCGATGACCAGTGCCGTGACGACATTGAATACCCGGTTGCGGATCCGCGCCCGCGGTCCCGGCGCGTCGAAGAGAACCGAACCCGCCATCTACCGTGCCACCGCCAGTCGCTTACCCAGCCAGCCGAAGAACAGCCCCATCGGGAGCGTCAAAATG
>Ga0164304_10000621_pt1 | contig 10484 bp, 7 predicted proteins | sample Whisoiple_217_MG_FD_110216 | JGI IMG/M metagenome (GOLD analysis project Ga0164304, IMG submission 110216) | Soil microbial communities amended with pyrogenic organic matter from upstate New York, USA - Whitman soil sample_217_MG | ecosystem: Environmental > Terrestrial > Soil > Agricultural...
ACCTGCGCCTGGTCCTCCTCACTGCGGAGCCCGAAGTGGTCCACAGCCGCTCCGATCTCCTCGAGCGCGCCGGCATACCGCTCGAGGAAGAGCTTGGAGGGCACCGGCTGCGCCTCCGCCTCGTCCGCGGCGTCGACCAGCGTGCGGGCGATACCGGAGACCTGCCACTGGGTCCTGCGGACGGTCTCGACCGTGCGCTCGTAGCCCAGCCAGTCGATGTCTGCCGGGCGCAGGTCGTGACGAGGGTTGAAGCGGGTGCTCTCCCGGCCGGTCGCGATGGCCTCCAGGACTGCCGGCGCGGTCTGGACGATCTCGCTGCTGGTGTCGTACCACCGCCGGGCGCGCTCGGCGTCCCACCCCTCCCGCAGGCCCTCGGCCATGTCGGTGAGCAGGCGCCGGACGCGAGCGGTGAGCGAGGTCACCGCGTCGCGGGGCTCGCGGATGTGCAGCGGCGCGAGGACCACCGCATTGGTCGCGACGCCGATGACGCCGCCGACCACGGTCTCGATGATCGTGAGGTACGTGAACTCGGTGTCGGTGCCACGCACGGTCAGCAGGGAGAGCAGCACCATCGTCGGCACCTGGATGCCGTGGTCCCCCAGCCGGTGCCACCGCGCGATGAGGAGGGCGAGCAGGAGGACCGGGATCGTGCTCCACCAGTGCACACCGACCACCGACCCGACCAGCCACGCCACGCTCATCCCGACGACGACGGCGGCGATGCGCTGGGCGCTCGCCCCGAGCGAGCGCACCATGGTCCGGTCGACGACGAGCAGCGCGGCCATCGGGGCGTAGAAGGGGTTCGGGCTGTTCAGCACGCGCACGGCGAACTGCCAGGCCACGACCGTGGCGATGGCGGCCTTGGCCATCAGCAGTGCCGCGTCGCGCTCCGGCCCCGGGTGGGCCACGACCCGACGGGTCACCCGGACCCAGGAGGCAAGGGTGCTCACGACCCGTTCCCGGGCGCGCTGGGGCCACGGATCTCCTGACTTCTGCACTCCGGGACCATAGCCGTGACGAGCCTCCGGGCCCGAATCCGGCGGTGGCTGCGCGATGAGGACGCCGCGGGCTACGGCGCGGCGGGAGCCGGGCGCCAGGCCAGCACGAGGTGCTCGACCGCGGGTTCCCGGGCGGACCTGAGACCTGCCGTCGTGCAGCCACCTCGTGAGCCCAGAACGAGCTCCACCGCGCTCGGGAGCGTGACCGGCTTGCGGAACCAGACCTGCGACGCCGAGGGCCGGCTGGTCCGAGGTCCCAGCGCGGCAAGCGTCCGCGCGGACGTCCACATGCCGTGCGCGATCGCGCTCCGGAAGCCCATCGCGCGAGCCGTGATGGCGTGCAGGTGGATGGGGTTGACGTCCCCGCTGACGGCTGCGTACTCACGGCCCAGCCCCCCAGGCAGGCGCCACAGCGCAGCCGGGTCGCCATCGGGGAAGTCCGGTGCCGGATCAGGTGCGGGGGCAACCGGGTGGGCGGACCCGCGTCGCAGGTAGGTGCTGCGGCCCTCCCACACCCGCTCTCCCCCGCGGCGCGCCACGGTGAGGATGTCGACCAGCTGCCCCTTGGGGTGCTCGCGCAGGTGCTCCGCGCCCACGGTGACCTCGAGCTGGTCGTCGGCCGTGAGCGCGCGGTGCACCGTGATGGTGTTCTCGACGTGGACCAGCCCTGGCAGCGCGAGCGGGAAGTCCGGCCGCGCCATGAGCTCCATCTGCAGGGGGAACCCGAGCAGATGGGGGTACGTGTGCGGCAGCACGTCGCCCCCGGCGAAACCACACAGTCGCTGGTACGCCAGCAGCCGGTCTCGGTCGACCCGCACCGACTCCAACCTCAGCACCCGGTCGGGCAGATGGCCTCCACGGCCTCGGGCCGTGAGCACCGCCTTGGCGTACAGCCGTGGAAGGGAGGGGGCAGCAGCCAGGGTCTCGACGGCCATGTCAGGCGCCCAGCAGGCTCTGGCCGCAGACCCGCACGACGTTGCCGTTCACCCCGGCGCTGGCGTCCTGCGCCAGCCATGCGATCGTCTCGGCCACATCGACGGGCTGCCCGCCCTGGGAGAGCGAGTTGAGCAGACGCCCCACCTCCCGCGTGGCGAACGGCACCCGGGCCGTCATCTCGGTCTCGATGAAGCCCGGGGCGACGGCGTTGACGGTGATCCCGCGCCGGCGCAGCTCGGGGTCGCGCCCCAGCGCGCGGACCAGGCCGATGACACCAGCCTTGGAGGCCGCGTAGTTCGTCTGTCCTCGGTTGCCGGCGATGCCCGCGATCGAGGACACGAGCACGACGTGACCCCCGTCGCGCAGGCCGCCCTTGCGCAGCAGGGCCTCGTTCATCCGCAGGATCGAGAGCAGGTTGACGTCGAGCACGGAGTGCCAGCGCTGCGCGTCGGTGTTGGCGAGCAGCCTGTCCCGGGTGATCCCGGCGTTGTGCACCACGACGTCCAGGCCCCCGTGGCGCGTGTCGGCGTGCTCGAGGAGGCGCTCGCCCGCGTCGTCCGCGGTGACGTCGAGCTGGAGCGCGGTTCCGCCCACCTGGTTGGCCGTCCGGGCCAGCGCATCCCCTGCGGCAGGGACGTCCACGCACACCACGGTGGCCCCGTCGCGGGCGAGCACGCCGGCGATCGCGGCGCCGATGCCCCGGGCAGCGCCGGTCACGACCGCGACCTTGCCTGCCAGCGGCCGGTTCCAGTCCTCGGGCTCGGCTGGTGTGCCGTCGCCGACCTCGATGACCTGGGCGTCGACATACGCCGAGCGACCGGAGAGCAGGAACCGCAGGGCAGCGTCCGCGTTGGCGTCCGCCCCTTCGCCCACGAGGACGAGGTTGGCTGTGGCCCCGCCGCGCAGCTCCTTGGCCACCGAGCGGGTGATCCCCTCGAGGGCCCGGCGAGCCGCGGCCTCAGCAGGGCTGCCCGCGTCCTCGGGGCGCCGGCCGAGCACCACGACCCGGCCGCTCGGGGCGAGGGAGCGCAGCGCAGGCGCCACAAGTGCCCGCAGCGACTCGAGGTCGGCAGGGCTCTGGACGGCGGAGAGGTCCGCGACGACGCCTGCGACGCTCCGGGGAACCGCAGCATCCATCGCCTCGATGGCCTCGACTCCCTCTGCCGCGAGCAGGCCCCGTGTGCGGGCCGCGAGCGGCGCGTCTCCGTGTCCTCCCACGAGGACCGGACCGTCGATCAGCGGCGCCCCCACGGCATACCGGCGCAGCCGCGCGGGGCGGGGCAGGCCGAGCTGGGCGGCCAGCCGGCGCCCGAGCGCGGTGTTGACGACCGTCTCGTAGGTGCCGGCCATGGCAGGCCGCCTCGAGGATCGCCATGACGCCCTGCCCGCCGGCAGCGCAGATGGAGATCAGTCCCCGGGCCCCGGAGCCCTTCTCGTGCAGCATCTTCGCCAGCGCGGCCACGATGCGACCGCCGGTGGCGGCGAACGGGTGCCCGGCAGCCAGTGAGGACCCGTTGACGTTGAGCCGGCTGCGGTCCAGGGCACCGATCGGGGCCGAGCGCCCCAGTCGGTCACGGCAGAACTCCTCATCCTCCCAGGCCGCGAGGGTGCACAGCACCGTCGACGCGAACGCCTCGTGGATCTCCACGAGGTCGAAGTCCTGAAGCGTCATGCCCTGCCGGTCGAGGAGGCGCGGCAGCGCGTAGGCCGGGGCCATCAGCAGGCCATCGTCGCCGCTCACGTAGTCCACGGCGGCGTTCTCGGCGTCGACGACATGGGCCAGCACGGGCAAGCCCCGCTCGCCCGCCCACTCGTCCGTGCCGAGGAGCACGGCGGACGCGCCGTCGGTCAGCGGCGTGCTGTTGCCGGCCGTCATGGTGGCCCCATCCCCCTTGCCGAACACCGGGGCGAGGCGAGCCAGCTTCTCCACCGAGGAGTCGGGACGCAGGTTCTCGTCTCGGGTGACCCCCAGGAACGGCGTCATCAGGTCGTCGAGGAAGCCGCTCTCATAGGCGGCCGCCAGGTTGCGGTGGCTTGCCGCGGCGAGCTCGTCCTGGGCCTCGCGGCTGACACCCCACCGCTTGGCCGTCTGGGCCATGTGCTCCCCCATCGACAACCCGGTGCGCGGTTCGACGTTGCGCGGGATCTCCGGCACGACGTGGCCGGGGCGCAGGCCGGCGACGGCCTTGAGCCGCTGCGAGGCGGTCCGGGCGCGGTTCAGCTTCAGCAGCGTCTCGCGCAGACCCTCGTTGACGGCGATGGGCGCGTCCGAGGCGGTGTCGGTCCCGCCGGCCACACCCGCCTCGATCTGGCCCAGGGCGACCTTGTTGGCGACGAGGATGGCCGCCTCGAGGCCGGTGCCACAGGCCTGCTGCACGTCGTAGGCGGGCGTGTGCGCCGAGAGACTGGACCCGAGCACCGCCTCGCGCGTGAGGTTGTAGTCGCGGCTGTGCTTGAGCACGGCACCGGCGGCCACCTCCCCCAGCCGCTCATCGGCCAGACCGAACCGGGCGACGAGGCCCTCGATCGCGGCGGTCAGCATGTCCTGGTTGGAGGCTCGCGCGTAGCTGCCGTGGGCGCGGGCGAAGGGGATGCGGTTGCCGCCGATGACGGCGGCGCGCCGGGGCGCGGAATGGTTGGCCACCTGGGGCTCCTCGGTTTTCGGGGACGTCCGCTCGCGGCGGTTATCGTGTACGGACGGTAGCAGGTACCGACAGTACCTGCTACCGTCGCCGGCTGTGAGCACGAGCACCGATGGGCGCAGCACCCGATGGGACGACCACCGCCAGCAGCGCCGCAGGGAGCTGGTGGAGGCGACCCTGCGGGCCATCCGGCAGCACGGTGCGGGCGTGGGCATGGACGACATCGCCTCGGCCGCGGGCACGAGCAAGACGGTGTTCTACCGGCACTTCACCGACCGCAGCGGCCTGTATGCCGCGGTGTCCGAGCGCGTGGACGCGCTGATCCTGCGCGACGTCACCGCTGCCCTCGACGCCGACTCGCGAGGCGGGCTGGCCGGCGTGGGCGGGTCGCCGCGCCGCCTGATCGGGGAGGCCATCGACGCCTACCTGCGCCTGGTGGAGAAGGACCCCGAGGTCTACCGCTTCATCGTCACGGCCCCGCTGCTCGACCGGCCATCCGGCGGCGACCCCGCCGGCGGGGTGACCCACCACATCGCCGACCAGATCTCGGCGGTCATCGGCCAGGCGCTCGAGTCGACGGGGCGCAGCAGCCACCCCGCCGCCGTCTGGGGCCCGGGCGTGGTCGGAATGGTCCGGGCCGCAGCCGACCAGTGGCTCGCCTCGGCCGAGCCCATGCCCCGCGAGGACCTCGCGGAACACCTGACCGCCCTGGCCTGGGGCGGGCTGTCCGCCGCGTGGACCGCCCCGGCCGACACGGAGGAGAAGAGATGAGCACGCTGAGCACCGCGCTGCGCACCGCCATCGACGGCCGCTGGGCCCATGTCCGTGAGGAGGCCCGCTCCGAGCTCGAGCCGACGAGGTTCGCGCCCCCCACCGAGGAGCTGACCCTCGAGGAGTACCGCGCCCGCGTCGCCCAGCAGCTCCGGGAGCTCGCGACGACGGGTCACCCGGCCCGGGGCCTCTCCAAGGACGTGGGCGGCGAGGGCGACTTCGGCGCCTCGGTCACCGCCTTCGAGATGCTGGGCCACGCCGACCTCTCGCTGCTGGTCAAGGCAGGGGTGCACTGGGGACTCTTCGGCGGAGCAGTCGCCAACCTCGGCACCCAGCGCCACCACACGGCCTACCTGCCCCGCATTCTCAGCGCCGAGCTGCCCGGCTGTTTCGCGATGACCGAGACCGGGCACGGCTCGGACGTGCAGTCACTGCAGACCACGGCGACCTACGACCCCGAGACCGACGAGATCGTCGTCAACACGCCCAGCGTGGCCGCCCGCAAGGACTACATCGGCGGCGCCGCGCGCGACGGGCGCCTCGCGGCCGTCTTCGCGCAGCTGGTCACCGAGGGCGAGTCCCACGGGGTGCACTGCGTGCTCGTCCCGATCCGCGACGAGAACGGCGAGCCGATGCCGGGGGTGAGCATCGGCGACTGCGGCGCCAAGGCCGGCCTTCGCGGGGTCGACAACGGCCGGCTGTCCTTCGACCACGTGCGCGTGCCCCGCACGAACCTGCTGAACCGGTATGGCGACATCGACGCTCACGGAGCCTACACCGCCCCCATCGAGAACCCCACGCGGCGGTTCTTCACCATGCTCGGGACGCTGGTCCGGGGCCGGATCAGCGTGGCCGGAGGGGCCGGCGCGGCCACGCGGACCGCGCTGACGTTGGCGGTCACGTATGCCGGCCACCGCCGCCAGTTCGCCGCACCCGGCGGCGAGGAGGTCCGGCTGCTCGACTACCGAGCCCACCAACGCAAGCTCCTGCCACCCCTCGCGACCTCCTATGCGCTGATGTTCGCCCAGAACGAGCTGGTCAGTGCCATGCACGACGTGCAGTCCAGCGGCGGCGACCCGGACCCGCACGCGCAGCGAGAGCTCGAGGCGCGAGCCGCCGGGATCAAGGCCGTCGCGACGGCCCACGCGTCGGCCACCATCGCGGTGTGCCGGGAGGCCTGCGGCGGCGCGGGCTACCTCGCGGTCAACCGGCTGCCGGCGCTGAAGGCCGACACGGACGTGTTCACGACCTTCGAGGGTGACAACACCGTGCTGCTGCAGCTCGTGGCCAAGGGTCTGCTCACCGACTACCGCGACACCTTCGGCAACCTCGACACGCTGGGCGTGGCCCGCTTCGCAGCCCGGCAGTTCGCCGGCTCGGTCATCGAGCGCACCGCCGCACGCGGCCTCGTCGAGCGTCTCGTGGCTGCCGCTCCCGGGCGCGACGCCCAGGACGCCGTGCTCGACCGCGGCTGGCAGTGCGCGCTGTTCGACGAGCGGGAGCAGCACCTGGTCGACACCCTTGCCCTCCGGCTGCGCAGGGCGGCAGAGCCTGGCGCCGACGCGTTCGCCGTCTTCAACGACGCCCAGGACCACGTGATCGCGGCAGCCAGGGCGCACGTCGACCGGGTCGTGCTGGAGGCCTTCGTGGCCGGTGTCGACGCCTGCACGGACGCGGCCGCCCGGGCGATGCTGGACCGGCTCTGCGACCTGCACGCCCTGTCGACCATCGAGGCGGACCGCGGGTGGTTCCTCGAGCACGGCCGGATCACCCCGGCCCGCAGCAAGCAGGTCACCGCGACGGTCAACGGCCTGTGCGCCCAGCTGCGCCCGCATGCCCAGGAGCTCGTGGACGCCTTCGGCATCCCGGCGGAGTGGCTGGGCACCGAGCTGGTGGCCCCACTGGAGTGACGGCGACACCTGGTGGCGCGCCGGGGCCGGCCTGTGCGGCTGGCGCCGGCGCGCGGCAGGAACCTATCCCGGTGCCCCGACCCGAACGGGCCGCGTCGGCCGTGGGCCGGGAAGGTTCAACCGAACGGATGAGGCACGAGCGACGTTCTCCCCACTGCACGCCCGCTGTGCCGCTGTGCCGCTGAGTGCGCCTACAGCTCGCGCAGGAGGGTGCGGCCGTCCGGCGTGACGGTCCAGTAGGGGTTGTGCGCCACCTCCCACGGGTGGCCGTCCGGGTCGACGAACACCCCCGAGTAGCCGCCCCAGAACGTCTCGGCTCCGGGCCTGCCGATGACCGCCCCGGCCGCCCTGGCCTCCTCGAGGACGTCATCGACCTCGTCGGGAGAGCGCACGTTCAGGGCCAAGGTGACCCCGCCCCAGCCGCCGGAGTCCTCGGCCGCGCTGTCCGTGGCCAGCGCGGCACGGTCCCACAGGGCGACGACCATGCCGCCGGTCTGGAAGAAGACGACGTCCTCGTTGTCGTCGCCGCGCCGCCACCCGAGCGCCTCGTAGAACCTCCGGGAGCGGTCGAGGTCGGCCACTCCGAGGGTGACCAGGCTGAGTCGCTGTTCCACTCAGGCATTCCACCACGGCCGGAGCGGGAGCGCTGCGTGACCGTGCGGGTCCGGCCTCACGGCGAGGACATGGTGCAACTGGACGACGTTGCGCTCGAAGCCAAAACGGGAGCCGGCCATGTAGAGGCCCCAGACCTTCGCCGTCGCCTCGCCGACCTCGGCCACGCAGGCGTCCCAGTGCTCCTCGAGGTTGCGGCACCACTGCGCCAGGGTCAGCGCGTAGTGCTCGCGCAGGTTCTCCTCGTGGCGCACCTCGAGGCCCACGTTCTGGGCAGCGGTGATGACCGTGCCCGAGCCGGTGAGCTCCCCGTCGGGAAAGACGTAGCGGTCGATGAAGGCCCCCGTCGAGCGGATGCGGTTGTCGGGACGGGTGATGCAGTGGTTCAGCACCAGGCCACCCACCCTCAGCCTGTCCCTGATGGCCCGGAAGTACGCGGGGTAGTTGCGCACCCCGATGTGCTCGGTCAGCCCGATGGAGGAGACGGCGTCGAAGCCGGTCTCGGGCACGTCGCGGTAGTCGCTGAACCGCACCTCGGCGAGGTGGCCGAGGCCCTCCCGCTCGATGGCGGCCTGGGCCCACGAGGCCTGCTCGCGCGACAGCGTGACGCCGATGACCCGCACCCCGTGCCGCGCGGCATACCGGACCATCCCACCCCAGCCGCAGCCGATGTCGAGGAGCCGGTCGCTCTCCGTGAGGCGCAGCTTGTCGAACACGAGGCGGTACTTGTTCTCCTGGGCCTCCTCCAGGCTCGCGCCCATGTGCGGGTAGCAGGCGCAGGTGTAGGTCATCGAGGGGCCGAGGACGTGTTCGTAGAAGGCGTTGGACACGTCGTAGTGGTGGCTGATCGCCTCGGCGTCACGGGTCTTCGAGTGGCGCAGCCCCTCGGCCAGCCGCCGCCACCGTGGCAGCGCCTCCTGGGGAGGCGGGGGCGGCGGGTGGAGCAGGTCTGGTCCGATCGTGCGGGCGACCAGGGCCAGAGTGCGCGGCGGCGGCACCCGGAACTGCACGTCGCCCATGGCTGCGAGGACCGGGTAGGGGTTGCCGGGGTGGGCCCCGACCAGGTCGAGCTCGCCGGAGATGTAGGCGCGGGCCAGGCCCAGGTCGCCCGGGGCGGTGGCGAGGTAGGCCGCGCCTCGGGGGCTCTTCAGGTGCAGGCCGCAGGGTGCGTCCTCCGGGCCAGTGGCGCTGCCGTCGAAGGCGGTGAACCGCAGCGGCTGCGGCCCCTCGGTGGCGGACTCGAAGATCTCCGCCATGCTCAGCCGCCGGGGGGTCTCGGCGTCGTGCCGGGTCTGTTTGAGAATGGTCACCTGCGCTGCACCGCCTTCGAGTAGAGGTCGAGGAGCCTGGCATCGGGGTCGTAGCGGGCCTTGAGACGGGCCCAGGCGTCGCCGCCGTAGAGCCGGTCGAACTCGGCGTGCTCGTAGAACGAGTCGGAGTAGAGCGACTTGTGGCCGTGGAGCGCGGTCACCTCCTGCTCGATGAGGCGGTTGGCCGCGCCCGGGTCGACGGGGTCCGCCGGCACGCTCGACCAGAAGCCGACGTTGACGTAGGTCTTGCCGGCGTGCAGCGGGTACAGCGGCCAGGGCTGGTCACCCGGCTGCGGCGGAGACGGCCCGTCCTCACGCAGCCTCAGGGGGCACAGCCAGATCGGCTCGATGGGGATCTCGCGCAGGAACCAGTGCACGAACGCGGCGCACTCCCCCACCGGGATCTCGACGTCCTGGACCACCCGCTCGCGGGGTGGCCGGCCCTTTCGGGCCTCCAGACGGTCGGCGACCGACCAGCGGCGGTCGAGGGCAACCAGCTTCCAGTACACGCTGCTGCGCCGCCAGCGCCGGGGCCACAGCCTGCGCACCCGCGGGTCCTGGGCGCCGAAGGCCCTGCTGCACCAGAACCAGTCGGTGTCCCAGCGCCACAGGTAGTCCTCGGTGGTGAGGCGGTCGCGCTTCGGGGTGTCGCCGTCGTGCTGCAGGGACCGGTAGTAGACCGACATGCCCGTGTAGTCGCTGACAGGGCCGGGTTCGGCGCTCAGGCGCCCCAGCGTCAGGTAGGACTCGGTGGCGCTGAACACCACCCCGTCGAGGTAGTCCACCCGCTCCCCGTCATGGGACCTGTCGAGGACCGTGCGCTCGAGGCACTCGACCAGCGACTCGATGGTGTGGAAGCGCACGTGGCGCAGCTCGACGAATGGCTCCACGGGCTCGAGCTCGATCCGCAGCCGCGTCGCGTAGCCCAAGGTGCCGTAGGAGTTGGGGAAACCGCGGTAGAGGTCGGCGTGGGGGCCGTCAGGCTGGGCTGTGACCACCTCACCCGCCCCGGTGAGGATGTCGAGCTCGACGACGGACTCGTGGGGCAGGCCGTTGCGGAACGAGGCCGCCTCGATGCCGAGGCCCGTGACGGCGCCGCCGAGGGTGATCGTCTTCAGCTGGGGGACGACGAGCGGCGACAGGCCGTGCGGGAGGGTGGCCGCGACGAGGTGCTCGTAGGTGCACATGCCCCCCACCTCGGCGGTCCTGGCCTCAGGGTCGACCAGGATAACGCTGTCGAGACCGCTGACGTCGAGGCCCCCGGCGCGCGGACGGTCGCGCGCCCGGAACAGGTTCGAGGTCCGC
>Ga0164304_10000624_pt1 | contig 10462 bp, 7 predicted proteins | sample Whisoiple_217_MG_FD_110216 | JGI IMG/M metagenome (GOLD analysis project Ga0164304, IMG submission 110216) | Soil microbial communities amended with pyrogenic organic matter from upstate New York, USA - Whitman soil sample_217_MG | ecosystem: Environmental > Terrestrial > Soil > Agricultural...
CGTCTTTCCGTCCTTCCGTCTTTCCGTCCCGCCTACTGTATTCTTCGATTCGCACCCAGGAACCCGGTGCCGCACTTTGACACGAGCTGACCGCATGCGTCACATCGGAATCCTGGCCCACAGCGGCGATGGCGCGGCCTTGTGCTTCCTCGAGATGGTTCGCGAGGCTGGCCGCCGGCTGGGGGCGCATCAGCATCCAGAGATCACCCTCTCGATCCTCCCGATGGGTCCCACGCTCGAGTTGTACGAGCGGAGCGACCTGTCGGCAGTGAAGGCGCACCTCGCGCGTACGGCCCGGCGTCTCGCCGCCGCGGGCTGCGATTTCTTCGTGTGCCCCGACAACACCGCGCACATCGCGCTCGAACTGCCGGGCGAGCCGCTGGCGCTGCCCGGGCTGCACATCGCGGAGATCGTTGCCGAACGGGCGAAGGCGGAGGGCTACGGCTGTGTGGGGCTGCTGGGCACCAAGTGGACGATGGAAGGACCGGTCTACCCTGCCGCGTTCGCGCGCCACGGGATTGTGCTGCGCATCCCCGAGCCCGCCGAGCGCGCCCTGGTGGACCGCGTCATTTTCAGCGAGCTGACCCAAGGTCGGCTGATCGAGGCGTCGCGCGCGGAGTACGTCCGGATCATCGACGCTTTCGGACGCGGCGGCTGCGACGCCGTGGCCCTGAGCTGCACCGAAATTCCCCTGCTGATCACGCCGGACGTGTCCCCGCTCCCAACGCTGGACTCCACCCGGTTGCTGGCTCGGGAGGCCGTGGCGGGGGCGCTCGACGAGCGCACGCCTGTGTGGCGGGGCGGGTAAGCCTGTTACGCGTGGTTATCGGGGCGCCGGCGCGGGGGAGCGGGACGGCTCCCTCCGGGGCGCTGCAGTCGCCGGCACGCATGCGTTGGTCGACCACCGGCAGGTGAGATAGTGCCGTCGACTGACGCTCCCCTCCGGGAGCCATCCCGCTCCCCCGCGCCCGAGCATCGTGGACCGCCGAGCCATCGCCGGCCCGCGCCGACTGCGCTGCGGCCTCCCGCGCGTCCCTGCCGCTCAGCCCCGCGCGTCCCGATGCTGAGGGCGAGCGCCGGTGGTGAGAGGTCCGCAGGGGCGCGTCAGTAACTGCCGCAGCACCCCGACCTGTTCCAACTGGCGTAGCAGTTACGGCAGCGCCCCGGAGGACCTCTCGCTGCCGGCGCTCGCCCGGGGCACCGATCTCCCCCGCGCGGCCCGCACTGCTGCGGCCAGCTCGCGCACGCCCGCGCGTATGGATTCCTCGCTGCCGCGCGAGTAGCCGAGCAGGAGCATGGACGAGTCGCCGTTCCGGTCGTGGTAGTAGTCGCTCAACGCCGTGAGGGCCACACCCCGCCGGCCCGCCTCGTCGCGGATCACGCGGCCGCGGTCCCCGTGACGCAGCTGGACCGTCACGTGCAGCCCCGCCCGGATCCCATGCACACGCACCTCGGGCAGCGCCTCGACCAGGGCCTCGACCAGCGTATCCCGCCGGGCGCGGTAGCGCGCCCGCATCCGCCGCAGGTGGCGGTCGAGCTCGCCACGGGAGAGGAAGTCGGCAAAGGCGTGCTGCTCGATGCGCGAGACGCCGAAGTCCGCCAGCCGCTGCTGCCGCCGCACCGGGTCGACCAGCCTCGGCGGCAGTACCAGCCAGCCTAGTCGCATCGCCGGCGCGAGGGTCTTGCTGGTCGTCCCGGCGTAGACGATGCGCTCGGGATCCATCGCCTGCAGCGCTCCAACCGGCGCCCGGTCGTAGCGGAACTCGGCGTCGTAATCGTCCTCGATCGCGAACGTAGAGCGCCGGCGCAGCCACTCGAGCAGCGCACCGCGGCGGGCGCCTGAGAGCACCGCGCCCGTCGGATACTGGTGCGCCGGGGTCAGCAGCACCGCGTCCACCGCGGTCCGCTCGAGCACGTCCACCCGAAGTCCTTCACCGTCCACCGGGATCGGCACCAGCTCGAGGCCCGCGCTCGCGGTCGAGACCCGAACCTCGTCGTGGCAGGGATCCTCGACCGCGACCCGCGTGGCTCCCATCGCCACCAGCGCGTGACAGAGAAGCGTCCGCCCCTGACACCAGCCGCTGGTGACGACCACGCGGTTCGCGTCGGCCACGACACCGCGCACGCGGCCGAGGTAATCCCTGAGCGCCAGGCGGAGAACCTCGCTTCCCTGCGCATCGGTGTAGCCGAAATCGCCATCCTGCATGCCCTGCAACGCCTCGCGGAGCGAACGGAGCCACGCCGAGCGGGGAAAAGTCGACAGGTCGGGCACGCCGGGACGGAAGTCGTATCGCGGCTCGACGACCGGCTCGGGACGCCCGGTCGTTGGCGGCTGACACGGGCCCACGCAGCCGGTGACCCGGGGCCGAGTGCCGGGCCGGAGCTCGAGGTAGCCCTCGCCGGCCAGCTGAGCGTAGGCGTCAACCACGATGGGACGGGAAACGCCGAGCTCGCGGGCCAGATCCCGGGTCGACGGGAGCCGTGAGCCGCGGCGTAAGGTGAGATCCCGGATGGCGTTGCGGAGCTGGTCCTCGATCTGGCGGCCCAGGGTCCGGCTGCCTTCCCGGCTGACCGAAACGAGCACGTCGAGCGGCCGACTGGTCAAGTTTTCTCACTTGCAACTGGATCTTCTGTCCTGACCAGTCTGCTCCTAATTTCGCTCCATGTCAACCGCGCGGGCGGTGGCAGTCCTTCTCGTGTGCGCGCCCCGGGGGCGGCGGCCCAGCAGTCCATCCACTCCGCCGAGACTCCTGTGGGTGGTCTACAACCACGACCACCTCGACCGCAACCGCGTCGACCCGCCGATGCCGGGCACCGCGCGGTCGGGGCTGCTGGTCAGATACACGAGGAGCTTTGGACGATGACGACGATGCGAGGCTGGCTCGAGCGGTTCTGGCTGGCACTGCCGCGACTCCGGCGTGAATGCCGCGTGGCGACCGGCGTCATCGGATTGTACTAGGCCGATGAGGGACCGGTGCTCACTGGAGGGACTGGTGCTCACTCGGGGAGTGTGAATGGACTGGATCCTACTGATCGTGCCCGGTGTCATCTGGGGCGCGTCGTTCCTCTTCATCGCCGAAGGCTTGCAGGCGATGGATCCCAACGGCGTGACCTTCACCCGTATCCTGGTGGGCTTCCTCACGCTGGCCCTCTTTCCCGGCTCCCGCCGCCGCGTCCGACGGGAAGACTGGCTCGGTACCGCCCTCGTCGGTGTGCTCTGGATGGCGTTCCCACTCAGCATGTTCCCCTTCGCCGAGCGCCATGTCTCATCGGCGCTCACCGGCATGCTGAACGGCGCCGTGCCGCTCTTCGTCGCGATCGTCGCCGCGGCCATTGCGCGGCGCTGGCCTTCGCGCGGCATCGCGCTGGGCCTCGCCGTCGGCTTGACCGGTGGCGTCCTGATGGCGCTCCCAACGGTCGGCCAGGGACGCAGCACCGCGCTCGGTGTCCTTCTCATCCTCGCGGCCCTGGTGTCCTACGGCTTCGCCCTCAACGTCGCCCGCCCGGTCCAGCAGCGGAACGGCGCGCTCCCGGTGATCTGGCGAGCGCAGGCGCTCGCGCTGGTGCTGACCGCGCCGCTCGGCCTGCCCGAGCTGCTCAGGGCGAGGTGGTCACCCGCGCCAACGTTCTCGCTCCTCGCTCTCGGCGCCCTCGGCACCGGCGTAGCCTACGTGCTCACGGTCATGGCCGCCGGCCGGGTCGGCGCCACCAAGGCGTCCGCCACGGCCTTCCTCATTCCGCCGGTCGCCCTGCTGCTCGGCGTGCTGGTGCGGGGAGAACACGTGGCGCCGGTGTCAGTGCTCGGCGGGGTCGTGTGCCTGGTGGGCGCTTGGCTCATGCGGCGGGCGCAGCTCGAACACGCGGTGGGCGGGGCGGAGCCGGCGCCTTCTCCGCGCGATGATGGGAGCGCCGGCGGGGGGGAGCGGGGTGACCCCCTGCGGGGCGCTGCAGTCGCCGGCAGGCGTTAGTCGACCAGCGGTAGGAGGTCGTGCCTTCGACCGGGTACACACGGCGTAGGTGAGTCGACCCGCAGCCTCGCCCGGCACATCGATCTCAAGCCGCGCGCCCTCAGGCCGCACCCGACCCGAGTCGTCTCGGGCGTGCCACGGTGTTGCGTCTCCGCCTCGGTTGCCCCGCCCAACCCATCAGGGCATCTTGACGCAACTCCAACGCACACTTACGCCCGGCGACCCCGCCGGCCTTCGAGCGCCCGCGCGACACCATGACGGGAAGTGGCCCGCAACATGCCCGCCGAGACCGTCATGCCCCGCCGTATCACGAGCGTCGCCGCCGTCGCGATGGTCATCGCGACCGCTACCTGCGTGGACCGGCCGACCGAGCCCCGTGACGCCGCCATCCCGCCAACGCACGGACCCGCACCGGCGGCGGTCTCCAGCAGCATCACCCACACCCTGCTCACCTCGGGCAACAGCAAGACGAACCAGAAAGTCTGCACCACCGCGAGCATTTCGCCGGCGGCCAACGCGCTGGTCACGGTCGCGGTGATGGGGCATAACACGACCGCCGCCGCGCCGAGCCCGACCATCTCGGGCGGCATGGCGGCCTGGACCCAGGTCGCGACCGTCACCTTCGACGGCGTCAATACCGCGCATAAACGACTGACCATCTTCCGCGCGCTGAGCGCCACGCCCGGGAGCGGACCGGTCAAGATCACCTTCACCACGACACAGTCCAACTGCCAGTGGATCGTGGCGCAGTGGAACGGAGTCGAGACGTCCGGCACCAACGGCAGCGGGGCGATTGTGCAGGCCGGCACCGCGCGCGGCGATAACGTCACCGGGCGCACCGTGACGCTCGCCGCCTTCGCCGATCCCAAGGACGCCGCCTACGGCGTGTTCGGTATTCGCCGGAGCACCACCGGTATTGCCCCTGGCTCGGGATTCACCGAGACCGCCGAGCGGCCGTCCGGCGAGACGCCGCTCTCCGATCTCGAGGCCGAGCGGTCGGCCAACGACAACACGATCAACGCCACGTGGCCGCAGGCGAACGCCGGCGCCCTCGGCCTCGAGATCCGGGCCGGCACCGCCGCGCCGGTGCCGGTGGCCTCGGTCGAGGTCTCGCCCGACCCCGCGAGCGTGGCGGTGGGCGCAACCGTGCAGCTCGCGGCCGCCACCAGGGACGCCGGCGGCGAGCCGCTGACCGGCCGCACCGTGAACTGGACGACAGACGATCCGCAGGTGGCGACCGTGTCGGACGCCGGTCTCGTGACCGGCGTGGCGGTGGGCGCCGCCGCGATCGCGGCCACGAGCGAAGGGATGAGCGACACGGCGCATGTGACGGTCACCGCTGTCCCCGAACCGGTGGCGTCGGTGGAGGTCGATCCTCCCGCGCCGACCGTCACCGAGGGAAGCACCGTCCAGCTCGCCGCGACGCCCAAGGATGCCGGAGGCCAGCCGCTGAGCGGCCGAACGGTGACCTGGTCCAGCGGCGATCCCCAGGTGGCCACGGTCTCGGCCACGGGTCTCGTGACCGGCGTCAACCCCGGGCTCGTGGTGATCACCGCGACCAGCGAGGGCCAACAGGGCACCTCAAGCGTGACCGTCTCCGCCCAGCCGCTCTCGGCGGTGGCTGGCGAGTGGTCGTCGGTGAAGCCGTCCCCGGTCATCCAGCTCCATCTCCATCTGCTGCTGGACGGCCGAGTGCTGAGCTGGGGTCACACGGGCGTGCCGCAGGTGTGGGATCCCGCGACGGGCAACTTCACCGCGGTGCCCAGCCCTTCCCTCATGTTCTGCGCCGGGCACGCGTTCCTCCCGGACGGGCGCCTGTTCGTAGTCGGCGGGCACATCACCGACAACCACGGCCTGCCGAATGCCAACATCTTCGATCCGGCCACGAGCTCGTGGTCGCCGGGCCCGCCGATGGCGCAAGGCCGCTGGTATCCGACCGCCACCACCCTGGCCAACGGCGACATCCTGGTGTTGTCGGGGACGGACGAGAATGCCGCCGTCGCCACCGTCCCTGAGATCTGGAACGGCACCGCCTGGCGTCAACTCACCACCGCGAGTCTGTCGCTCCCCAACTATCCGCGCGCGTTCGTCGCCCCCGATGGCCGGGTGTTCTATGCCGGCCAGCAGCAGCAGTCCCGCTGGCTGGATGTGACGGGTACGGGCGCGTGGTCCCTCGGCCCCAAGATGAACTTCGGGGCACGCACCTACGGGTCCGCCGTCATGTACGCGCCGGGCAAGATCCTGTATGCGGGCGGCGGGAGTACGCCCACCAAGACCGCCGAAATCATCGACCTGAACAGCGCCAGCCCGCACTGGAGCTACACCGGCGCGATGACGTTCGCCCGGTGGAACCTGAATGCCACTCTGCTGCCGACCGGGGAGGTGTTGGTGACCGGTGGAACCAGCGATCCCGACCGCACCAACCTCGCCGGAGCCGTCAACGTCGCCGAGCTGTGGAACCCCGGCACCGGCCAGTGGTCCCAGCTCGCGACTGCCGCCCCGCTGCTCCGCGGTTACCACTCCACGTCCTTGCTGTTGCCGGATGGGCGCGTCGTTCACACCGGCGGCGGCGACGGCGGCGTGCCGAACAATTTCAACTACGAGATCTATTCGCCACCCTATCTGTTCAAGGGCGCGCGACCGGCTCTCAGCGGCGGGACGCCCGATGTGGTCGGGTACGGTCAGACCATCGACCTGACCACGCCCGACGCCTCGACCATCGCCAAGGCCACGTTCATCCGATTGGGCTCAGTCACCCACGCGTTCGACCAGGCCCAGCGCTTGGTCCCGCTCAGCTTCTCGCCGTCCGCCGGCGGGGTCACCGTGACGCTACCCGCGAGCCGGACGACGGCACCGCCGGGACCGTATCAATTGTTCCTGGTGAACACCGATGGGGTGCCGTCGGTCGGGCGGATCATGCGACTGGAGTAGCACCCGAGAGATTCGCGACCGGGTACCGCACCTCCAACCGTTCCGACTGGCGTAGCAGTTACTGCAGCGCCCCGGAGGACCTCTCGCCGCCGGCCCTCGCCCGGAGCAGCGATCTCAACCCGCGCGGCAGCAGCCCGACCAGCGGCACAGTAGCCGCCGCCGCGAGCAGCGTCAGCGTAGGATATCCCCAGTTCTCGACGACGACCCCGGACAACGCCCCTGCAGTCGCCGCCGCAAGTCCCATCGTCAGGTCCGACAGTCCCTGGGCAGCCGGGCGCAACTCGACCGGCACGCCTTCACTGAGCAGCGTCGAGCCGGCCACCATAGTGGCTGACCAACCAAGCCCCACCAGCGCGAGTCCCGCGGCAAGCCGCGACGGATCCTGCCCCGCGGTGCCGGCCACCGCGCACGCGAGGAGCAGGAGCAGGATCCCGATGCCGACCACCGGCCGCCGCCCGAGCCGGTCCGTGAGCCAGCCGAACACCGGCGCGCAGGCGTACATCCCCGCGATGTGCGCGCTCAGGACCAGCCCCACCAGCCGGAGCGTGTGGGCCGCGTCGTGCCCCGCAGCGCGAATGTGTACCGGCGTCATGGTCATCACCCCGACCATGACCACGTGCCCGATCGCCATTGCGCTCACGCCCAGCCGGGCCGTCGGCTGCGATAGGACGACCGGCAGTGCCGCCCGCATGCCGGTGGTTCGAGTATCGTCCCTGGCCGGTGCCTCGGCGATGGCTCGGGCAACCGCGGCCGGGTCGGGCCGGAGCCACACCAGCAGTACCAGCGTCGCGAGCCCGAACAGCAGGGCGGAGAACAAGAAGGGGCCCGCCAGCGCCGGGACACCGTAGTGGTCCAGCGCGGTGCCTGCCGGGGCCGCGAGGCTCGGACCGACGACGGCGCCCAGCGTCGTCGCCCACACGACGAGGGAAAGATGCCGCCCCCGAAGCCGGTCGGTCGCGAGATCGACCGCCGCATAGCGCGCCTGGTATCCCGCGGCGGAGGCGCAGCCGAACAGGAAGAGACCCGCGAACAGCAGCGGCACCGAGTCGCGGATCGCGGCGGCCACCACCACCAGCGCTCCGACCGCTGCCAGCGCGTATCCTGCCGCCAGGCTCGGCCGGCGGCCCCGGCGCTCGACAATGGCGGCCGCGGGTACCGCGAAGAGGGCGGCACCCACGACGTTGGCGCTCTGGGCAACGCCCGAGAGCCCCACCCCGGCGAGGTCGGCGGCCAGGAGGGCGCCCACCGAGCCGCCGACCGCGATGCCGACGCCGGCGATGATCTGGGTGAGGAAGAGCAGCCCGACCGTGCGCCGCTGGATCGCGGCGACGTCGGGCCGGCGCTCTGTCACCGAAGGCGCGGTCATCGGCGCACGATAGTGAAGGGACCGGACTGCGGAAGGATGGAAGCCACGCGGACGCTGCGACGCGACGGCCTCAACCGCGCAGCCTCGTCGGGTGCTGCCTGGCCGCCGCCCGCAGGCCGGTGACGACCACGACCGCGGCCACCAGCGACCCAGCCAGGAGCAGGAGCCCCGGCGTGAACTCCCCGGTCCCCTGCTTGATCCGGCCGATGAGGTACGGCCCGACGAAGCCGCCGAATGCTCCCATCGAATTGATCAGTGCGATTCCCCCGGCAGCCGCCTGCTCGCGGAGAAAGGCCGTCGGCAGGGCCCAGAACGGTCCCAGCCAGCCGAGTACGCCGAACGCGGTGAGCGACAGCGCGGCGATCAGGAGGCTGGTGCTCCCGCTCCGGGTCACCGCGAGAAATCCGAGCGCACCGACGAGCGCCGGGAAGGCGAGGTGGAGATGGCGCTCACCGGTGTGGTCGGAGCGCCGGCCCACGAGCACCATCCCGACCGCCGCCACCGCGTAGGGAATCGCGCTGATGAGTCCCACCTCGAAGTTGCTGAACTCGCCGCTGGCCTTGATGAGCTGGGGCAGCCACAGAGCGAACCCGTAGAGCGGGATGATGAGGAGGAAGTAGCTCAGACCGAGCCACCAGACCAGCGGCTCGCCCAGCGCGCGGCGCAGGCTCCCGCCATGCGAGGAGACCCCGTGGGTCCGCTCCGCGTCCAGCCGCTCCTCGAGCCACGCGCGCTCTTCCGGCCGGAGCCAGCGCGCGTCGCTGGGACGGTCCGGCAGCAGCCCGAGCACCGCGAGGCCCACCAGCACCGAGGGAATGCCTTCGAGCAGGAACAGCCACTTCCAGCCCGGGAGGCCGAGCCGTCCGTCGAGCCCGAGCAAGGCGCCCGAGATCGGCCCGCCGATCACGCCGCAGATCGGGATTGCCGCCAGGAACCAGGCATAGGCCCTGGCGCGCTCCGGTGCGGGATACCAGTACGTCAGATAGAAGATGATGCCGGGAAAGAACCCCGCCTCCGCCACGCCCAGGAGGAAGCGGAGCGTGTAGAAGCTCGCGGCCGTATGCACCAGCATCATCGCCGATGCCGCGAGCCCCCAGGTCACCATGATGCGGGCGATCCAGATCCGGGCCCCGGTCCGGTAGAGGACGAGGTTGCTGGGCACTTCGAACAGGCAGTAGCCGAGGAAGAACACGCCGGCGCCGAAGCCGTAGACTTCGGGCCCGAAGCCGAGGTCGCGGTTCATCTCGAGCGCGGCGAATCCGACGTTCACGCGGTCGAGGAAGTTGAGGACGTAGAGCAGCAGGAGGAACGGAATCAGGCGGCGTGAAACCCGCGCGAGCGTGAGGGCCGCACGGGGGTCGCTGTCGGTTCCAGGGCCGGTGCGGTTATGCGCGGGGACGGTCACCGAGCGAATATAGCTGTCGAGGTGCGCCCGAGCATCGCGGAAACGGCGGGCTGTGACTGGCCCATGCCGGGCCGCACGACGCCGCACCGGCGCCGTCCCGGTCGCCCAGCCTCGCGCGCCCCCTCGCCTGGCGCAGCGATCCTAACCGTGCGCTACTGGACCTTCCAGACGTCGATGCCGGCCGCCATCGCCCCGACGTCCACGGTCCCGACAGTGGTCAGCGCGCCGAGGTCGATGACCTCGACCGTGCCGGGCTCGGAGCCGATGCCCTCGACCGACACGAACGCGTACCGATCGTCGGGGGACACGACCACACCGTGCACCACCTTTCGCTTGGTCGGCAGCCGTTTCAGCTCCTTCCCGGTGCCCGCGTCGAACACGGAGACCGACTGCCCGCGTTTGTTGGTCGCCAGCAGCAGCTTCCCATCGTGTGTAACGGCGAGGTTATACACGCCCTCGCCCGCCGGGATACGTCGCGTGAGGGTCCACGTGCCCGCGTCGATCTCGGCGATGTCGCTCGCCTTGTTGCACGCGACGAACACGCGCCGGCCGTCGGCGGAGGGCTGGGCCCAGGTAGGCGAGCACGACGTGTCGCCCGGCTTGGATGGCTCCGTGCCGTGACTCATGTCGTGGCCGGCCTGGTGCGCGATGCTCGCCGGGGCGGTCGAGACGGCGGTGGCCGCGGCAGCGGGGAAGGGGGCGCCGGTGAAGCCCTTCTCCTCGCCCTTCCGCACCACGAAGTAACGCGACACCGCGAGCTTCCGGGTGTCGATCTCGACCAGCAGGTCATCC
>Ga0164304_10000626_pt1 | contig 10453 bp, 7 predicted proteins | sample Whisoiple_217_MG_FD_110216 | JGI IMG/M metagenome (GOLD analysis project Ga0164304, IMG submission 110216) | Soil microbial communities amended with pyrogenic organic matter from upstate New York, USA - Whitman soil sample_217_MG | ecosystem: Environmental > Terrestrial > Soil > Agricultural...
ATACTTGGCCGTTTGATTTGGAACTGCTGACACCGCCTGCTTATCTGGTGGGCGGTGCGGTGCGGGATGCGCTGCTGGGAAGGCGATCGCACTATTTTGATTTGGATTTCGTTATGCTAACACGGGCCGTGAAGACTGCTCGAAAAATTGCCGATCGCACAAAAGGTGGATTTGTTTTGTTGGATGCGGAACGCCAAATTGCGCGGGTGGTGTTTGCGGGCGGTACGGTGGATTTGGCGCAGGCGGAAGGGGGGAGTCTGGAGGGGGATTTGCTGCGCCGAGATTTTCGGATAAATGCGATCGCCTGCAATCCTTTTACAGGAGAAATCATCGATCCTTTGGATGGTCAAACTGATTTGCGGTTGGGTGTGGTGCGGATGATTTCGCGGTCAAATTTGGAGGACGATCCGCTAAGGTTATTAAGAGCTTACCGCCAAGCGGCGCAGTTGGGTTTTGCGATCGAAGCTGAAACTCAATCGGCGATTCGGGAATTAGCACCGCTGTTGAGTCGGGTAGCGGTGGAACGGGTGCGGACGGAATTGGGTTATTTGTTGAGCAATCCAGAGGGTGTTCCTTGGATTTGTCGCGGTTGCGAAGACGGTTTGTTTTCGATTTGGTTTGAAAGTGCGATCGACCGTTTTGATATTTTGACAAAAATTGATGCGTCTGCTGCCCTGTTAGAGACAATTTATCCAGGTTTGGGGAGAGAATTTTCGCGATCGATTCGAGATACGATTAAAACGCCGTTGTTGGCGGTTGCGAAGTTGGCCCTTTTGGCAGATTCCGACCCGACAATTGCTGAAACCCAGTTGCTGCGGTTGAAGTACAGCAATGCGGAGATTAAAAGTGCGATCGGGCTTTTGAAATACTTGCCCAAATTGCCAGCAAAACCAATCGCGGAAATGTCTTTGAGAGAACAGTATTTTTTGTTTCGGGATGTAGGAATAGTATTTCCAGTTTTAGCAGTTTTGGCGGTGGCGGCGGGAGTTGCGCTTGATGAAATTTCACTGTTAATTAATCGCTATCTCGATAGGGATGATATTATTGCTCATCCCACACAATTAGTTAGCGGCAATGATTTAATGGAATATTTAAATTTGCCCAGAAGTCCGCGCATCGGTCAATTTTTAATGGAGATTCAATTAGCGCGCGTGGAAGGGAGAATTGCGACTCGCGAAGATGCGCTGAAATTGGCGGCAGAGTTGGTAGATAAATCAGTTGAAGTTTAGATTTTCCACTAATGTTAGAAACGGGCAAGATGCCCGTTCCACAATAAACTTAATTGTATTGTGGGCAGTTGCTCTGAGCAACGCCCTAAAAAGTTAGTAGACAATGGTGCGAAATGTGCATATTAACTTAGATATTGCACCATTCTCAATTAGCCTTTTATGAACAGGCTTTCCGGCTTCACAAGAAAATTCATCTTTTGTGGAACGGGCCGAAGAGCCCGTTCTTGAGAATGGTACAAAATGTGCATATTAAACAACATCCCTTAATTCTTCCGGCAATTCAAACTTGCCATCAGCGCCCGGTTCAAACTCAACAACTTTCAACACAGCATCAACATTCAGCGACCCGTAAATGTGCGGGTAATTCTCACCCGCAGCCAATTCATACTTAATTTCAGATTCTACTTTTTCCGAGTCAATCCAAAGCAGCAGCAACCCTGTTTGTCCTACAAAAAATTTATTAGCAGATTTAAGAACTTGCGGCAGAGTCGAACAGTGGATAAATCCTTCTGTATCTAGCGTATCTCCGCGATAGGATTGAACTTGTTTTGCTTGTTCCCACTGTTGGCTGCGGGTGATGTGAAAAATAACGCTCATAGTTAGATAGGTTTTAGGTTGAATCGACAATTGGCAGCCAAATTTGAGAGGGACAATTCCCGCCACAACTTACTGTCAGCGTGATAATTTTAGCATCGATCGCCCGCGCTTCACCGTCCGGCACACCCGTTCCCGGATTCACGTCATAAGCGGGAAAACAAGCCGCACTCAAACTCAGACGCAAGGCATTACCTTTGGCAATTTGCATACAAGTTGCTTGCAGCACAATTCTTAGAGGTGTTTCACCTGAATTCACCCGGACGTAACCTTGAGTAAAATTGTAGACGCTGCCGCTATCTTTGACCTCAGAAAGTATCGCACACAAATCAAAACTTGGCGCATCTGCTGTACAAAATACTTCGACAAGTATATCTCCAGCTAAGTGCAAATCTGCCGTTATCGGTGCCGAATTGTATGTTAAAACATCGGTGCGGCAGTCAATAGTCGATCGCTCCATCGCACCTGCAGGAAATACAGCGTGACCTCCCAAGGATGGCACCGGCCGCCAAGGGTCATGTACGAATATATCATCAGTGCAAACATCCGGGCAACTCTCTGTTAAAATACCCGCATCTTCTCTCATCGCGGCAAGTCCGGTACTTGCTAAAAAATAAGATTTATGATTATTATTAGGCCATTTATCAAAATTCCGCCAATCATTCCTCCCCATCTCAAATAGCGAAATCGGTTCCTCGTCTAATATTCCTGTGTCAACTCCTTTGAGGAAGCGATCGAACCAGCGAATTTGCAGCTCATCCACCGGATTTGAAGCGGCCAAACCATAATCCAACGCTCCAACTTTCCGCCCCCAAGGTAAATGCGCCCAAGGACCAATTATCAAATGCTGCGGACAGGAACTCCGGCTCGCCATTTCCTTATAAAGATGGATTGTTCCCCGCAAATAAGTATCAAACCAACCGCCAACGTGCAGCATTGGCAAGTCTAAATCTTTGATGTTTGGCGATAACTTTTCCCAATACTCGCTCGGTCGATAATTATCCAACCAATCGTGATAATATGAGTCTGGAGCAAGATTTTTAATAATCTCAGGACGCGTCGGCACGGTATCGTATAGGGGGAGATTTCTCGAAGCTGCATACAAGGCTTGATAGGCAGAAATATCGGCTTTTAAGCGAGCGGTTTCTGCCGCTAGCTGAATTGCCCAGCCGAGATTTGATTGCAGACAAAACGCGCCGCCTTCATAGGCCCAATCTGCGTATAAATTGCAGCCTACCATTGCCGGACAAATTGTGATTAAAGCGCTCGGTTTAGCAGCAGCAGTGTAGAGTTGAGTCATGCCTTGGTAGGAAAAACCGTACATTCCGACTTTGCCGTTACTTCCCGGCAAATTAGCTGCCCAATTGACGCTATCAAAACCGTCTTGTGTTTCGCTAACAAATAGGTTAAATTCCCCTTCGGAAGTGCCGCGTCCCCGCACGTCTTGGATGACAACGATGTAGCCGTGTTTGGCGTACCATGCGGGATGGGAATATACTACTGTAGAGGCGATCGCCCTTCCGTAAGGTTGCCGCATTAATAATACTGGAAATTCGCCCGCAGCATCGGGGCGGTAGATGTCAGCATCTAAACGCAGGCTATCTGTAGTTAGCATTGACGCTGTTTCTTTCGGACGAAGTTTCAGCATAAATCCTAAAAAGCATCAACTAAAAAAGTTCGTAGTAAGGGCTTTATTTTTTTCTCTAAGGACTGAAGTCCTTACTACAAACCTAGGACTGAAGTCCTTACTACAAACCTAGCACGATACGAGTACATCCGATCGCCCGAGAACTCTCATATCTTCCTCATCGAGTTCGACTTGTGTACCGCTGCGAATTAGTTCCACAAAATCCTCATTCGGCACCATAATGCACAAAGTGTACAAACGTTCAGTGCCCGTATTCTCAATTACGTGAGTGCCAGTGGGAGGCACTAACAAACTATCTCCCGGTTGAATACTAACTGTTTTGCCATCGCAGGTTGCTTGCCCTGTTCCTTTGAGTACAAAAAACATTTCTACTGCGAATTGATGGCGGTTGGGAGGAGTTTTGCCGCCCACATCGAAAATCTCCACGCAAACTGTTAATGAAACATTGGCTATTACCGGATCGAAGACGATAGCCAATCTATTACTATCGCCCGGACTGATACGAAATGCTTGGTAGTCTTTCGGAGACTTTATAACAGGAATCATGCAGTGGTTTGTCATTTTTTTATTTTAGTTGTCAGTTGTTAGGTTTCTGCTGTTATTAGTGAGAATCCCGAGTCATTAGTTCAGGACTTACGAAATTGGCTTTGTCTGAAAAATCGTTGTTTGATAACTAGAGATTTACGAACAAACCCGGTTTCTGGCATCGAGTAAGTCCTGTTGCAGTTTAGCCTCAAAAATTGATTCCTAGTGACTAATGACTAATGACTAATGACTAATGACTAATGACTAATGACTGCTATTTAATTGCTTCTAACATAGCCTGAGAATCCGACACAAAACCAAAACATTGTTTAACGTTATAAAGAGTAGCTTGCCAGCAATACTCGGGAGATGTCGTAGCTGTACAATCTTTGACTAAAATACAGTCGTAACCGAGAAAATTAGCATCTTGCAGTGTAGCTATGACGCACTGATCGGCGTTTACTCCTCCGAAGAAAAGTGTAGTTCTGCCGAGGTTTCGCAAGATGCTATCTAAAGGAGTATCCCAAAAGCCACTCATCCGATATTTATCAACGCAAATATCCTCGGGATTCGGTGTCAATTCATCGACAACTGCGGCCGCCCAACTCCCTGCCATCAGTACAGGCGCGCCGTTTTTTGGCAGCGGATCTCCCAAACCTACGCCGGATCCTGTGGGATTGTAAACGTGACGGGAAGCTGCACTAATATTGAGCAAATCGGGGCGGTTCCCCCAGTTGATCCAAATAATTGGCATTGCGTGCGATCGCAATTTTGGCAGCAAATTTTTTAAAGGATTAATTGGAGTTCGGGCGGGCGTTACATCTACGCCAATATGTGCTAGCCAACCGTCGGGATGACAGAAATCATTTTGCATATCTATCACCAACATTGCTGCTTTTGCTAAGTCCAAACGCAGAGTTTTAGTTTCTGTTTCCAGAGTAACAGGTTGAGGCGCGATCGGCGATCGGGTGATATCGGCAATTTTGGCATCAACTTTCCAAGCATTCGGCGGTACGCCCAAGGTGCGGAGAGTATCAGAATTCATATGGATTGCGACTCAAAAACACTTTCAATTTTATCACCATTTGATTGTTACTAACTTGTCATATCTTAAATCTTTACTATAATTAAGTATCAGGGGCAACTTTTTGATAAATTTTATGATTTATTAACTTTCTTAAAGTTGGGCGATTGCCAATGTTAGCGCCATGCAATCATAATAAAAATTAATGTAAATTTACAAAAGGGTAAATCTGTGAGCTTTACAATTCAAAATGCTTTAATTCCGGTTGAGAACGGTTATGAAACAGCAGACGTGCAAGTGGTGGATAATTGCATAAGTGCGATCGCGCCCAATAACCATTCCTTTAATTCCCCCGCTTACCAAGGAGGGAACCCCTCCTCTAATTCCCCCGCTTACCAAGGGGGGAACCCCCCGTCTAATCCCCCCGCTTACCAAGGGGGGGATAGGGGGGGTGAAACAGTTATTGACGGCAAAAATAAGCTGCTGCTACCCGGTTTTGTCAACGCGCACACTCACTCTTCAGAAATGTGGCAACGAGGCATTATTCCCCCTTTGCCGCTGGAGTTGTGGATTGCCGAGTTATACGATTTTACGCCTCTCGATCTCGAACAAGTTTACTTGAGCGCCTTGGGAACTGCGGTTGAAACATTGCTGTCGGGGGGTACAAGTGTAGTCGATCATTTAGTTTTGATTCCGGGGCAAGAATTAGAAACAATTGCCGCCGCAGTTCGCGCTTATCAAGAAATCGGTATCCGCGCTTTTATCGGACCGTTAATTCAAGATGAATCCCTGACGGCGGGAATGCCTTCTGGCGATAGCGATATCGAACACGCGGCTTACATTCGATCGACTAAGGCAACTTTGGAACTAATGGAAACAGCCATAAAACAGTTTCACAATCCCGAAAAAGGTGTTAATATGTTGGTGGCGCCGACGGGAATTCAACTGCGTTCTGATGCTTTGTTTGAAGGCTGCATCGAATTGAGCGATCGCTACAATCTTTGTCGGCACACCCACCTATTAGAAACTTCCGCGCAAAAACAACTAGCTTACGAAAAATACGGCTATAGCGCTGTCGAACACCTGCAAAGAATTGGTTATTTGAGTCCACGGACTTCCTTAGCGCACTGCGTTTGGCTGGACGATTCCGACATAGCAATTATGGCAGAAACTGGAGCGACAGCCGTACACAATCCCCTCAGCAACTTGCGCCTGGGAAGCGGGATTGCACCGATTTTGAAATACCGTCAAGCGGGAGTAAACGTATCTTTTGGCTGCGACGGCGCTGCTAGCAATGACTCTCAAGATTTGCTGGAAGCGATTAAAATTGGTTCGATTTTGCACAATATCACGGATTTGGATTACCGCCAATGGATTACACCGCGCCAGTCTGTAGAAATGGCATCCCTGGGAGGAGCAAAAGGCTTGAATCTCGCCGATGAAATGGGTTCTATAACAGTCGGTAAAAAAGCAGATTTTGTGCTGTATGATTTAACCAGTTTATCATTGCTGCCGCGCACCGATCCGATTGGCTTGCTGATTTTGGGACGCCCGACGAATGCGGTAGACAGCGTTTGGGTAAACGGCAAGCAAATTGTCGCCGAAGGTAAGGTGAAAACGATCGATGTTGATGCTTTGAGGCGGGAATTATTCGATCGCAGCGAGTGGACTAGCAAGCGTCAATCGCAAACGGTGAGCGAGATTGAAGCGCACTACCGCCAAGTGATGAACCTGCAAGGTTATTCTTAAAAATTTAACCAATAGAATATGATATCATGTCCGGTTGAATCACATAATTAGCGCGACCACTAAAAATTAACGCAATCAACCTCGCAAATCCCAATCACTCAGAAGCTCTAGCCATGACACCCCCTAACAACCAGATAAATGTAGACGCCAGACTTGTTGCAGCTAATACCAAATTTGGCTTTAAGTTGTTCAACACCCTCAGCAAACAACAGCCGAATCAAAATATCTTTATTTCCCCTACTTCTGTCGCCCTCGCACTGTCAATGACATACAACGGAGTTAGCGGAGAAACCAAACAAGAAATGACAAAAGTTCTCGAATTAACGGGAATGACTCCCCAAGAAATCAACGCAGCAAATCAAGGTTTGCAAAATAGTTGGCAGAAAGTTGACCCGACTGTCCAAGTATTAATTGCCAACTCGCTTTGGGCGAAGCAAGGCTTCTCCTTAAAGCCAGAATTTCTGCAAACAAATCAAGAATACTACCAAGCTAATCTTACCGAACTAGATTTTACGATTCCGCAAGCTCCCAGCATCATTAACAACTGGGTAAGCCAAAAAACTCAAGGAAAAATTGATAAAATAGTCACTAAAATCAACCCTGATACACTCTTGTTTTTGATTAACGCCATTTATTTCAAAGGCAACTGGAAAACGCCCTTTGATAAATCTAAAACTGGCAACAAAACTTTTTATTTAACAGGCCGCCGTTCCAAACAGCATCCAATGATGTCCCAGAGGGGCTCTTATCTGTGCTACGAAACAGACACTTTTCAAGCAGTCAGTCTATCTTACGGCGAAAAAGGCGCTCTGAGTATGTATATTTTCTTGCCCAACTCCAATACCAATTTGGCAACTTTCTCGCAGCAATTAACACCAGAAAACTGGAATAAATGGATGCAAGAATTTAGACGTAAAAATGGAATGATTGAAATACCGCGCTTCACAATGGAGTATGAAGTTCAACTTAAAGATACACTTATAGCTTTGGGAATAACAGAATTTTTCGGTGGATTGAAAACAGACTTTTCCCCGATGACTGATAGCCAAGTAGCAGTAGAATCGGTAACACACAAGACATTTGTTGAAGTGAACGAAGAAGGTACAGAAGCAGGCGCCGTCACTTCCGTAATGTTAAGCAGATCTGCTGTATCGTTTTTTCAAATGAATGTAAACCGTCCATTCTTTTGTGCCATTCGAGACGATACTACAGGAACAATATTATTTATGGGTACCATCGTTGACCCCCAATAATATCAAAAATAGTAGGTGCGTCAGGAAGTGTTCGATCGACTTTTAATAAAATAACCCTAGCTGGCGCACCCTAACAAGCTAATTATACGGTAAAGTATCAGTCTAAAAATAATCATACTTGCGACAAATTGATGATTAAATTGCACAAATGGCAGCGGATACTGGCTTTAATAGTTGTTTTTGCGATCGCCCCACTCGATCGCAGCCCCCGGGAAACCCGCAACAAGCGCGTTAGCAAAGGCGGTGGCAGGAATGGGGGCGATCGAGAATAGCCGCATTTTATTAAACACTGGTATTATTCCATACACAAAAATTAATATTTTATTATACCTGAAGGCAGAGGGAGCGATCGACCATAACTTGTCCGTAGAAAGAGGTCTTTATACGCTGTGTTTCTTAAAATCGTTCGAGAGTGTATCGTGCGCTTAAAGTAATACTAATATGCTAACAGCAAACTTTTTAGAGCAGAAGATTTGGCGGCGCAGTCTCGTCTTGCTATTGATAATTGCAGTTATTAGTTTTGCCGCCTACAAAATAGAAATCACCTTAACAGGAACCCCAAGACTTTCTAAGACTTACACGCCCGCCACACAGCCGACACAACAAGAAATAGGCTCCTACGATCGCTTAGGCTTTGTAATTACTAAAGAAGAGGCCGAAAGTTTGCGTCAAACACCAGAAGGACAAGAAGAATTGTCTCCCGAAAATGGCGCTGTTGCTATTACCGAAGATTTATTAAAACTCGGTCGCCAGGCATTTTATACAGAAACATTTGGCGGCGAATACTTTCAAAGCGATGTAGCCGGCGCGCTAGACGGCCCGATTAATCCCGTGAGTTTGGGGAAGGCGATCGCGCGGCTTGGAGGCAAGCCGACAACTAATTTGCAAATACCATTAGATGAAGATGTAGAAATTGGCGGCAAACTCTTCAAAGCCGGCACATTACTCAACACGGGATTAGACATACCAAAAGGTTCAATTCTTCCCTTAGGAATGCGTACCAGCATCAAAGAAGGCAAGCTAAGAGTTGGCATTACTTGCGCTTTGTGTCACGCAACTGTAGACAGCAGCGGACGCATTTTAGAAGGCGCGCCCAACAGCGACATCAACACTGGTTTGCTGCTAGCATTCGGCACCAATTCAGCCGCCATGTTTCGCCAAACAGGGGTTAATCCCACTCAAATTTCACCAGGAAAACATACATACATTAACGCCAGCTCAGAGACAGCATATTTGCCAGATGCAAAAGCACTAGAAGATGCAGTTGACGCACAACTGTTAGCATGGCCGCCGGGGAACTTCGATTCAACAGGCGATGTCGTTAACAATCCCTCCCAAATTCCCTCATCTTATACCTTTGAAAACTGGCCTTACGGTTGGAGCGGATTTGCTTCTGTCGGCTGGTTTCACGGCTTAACAACCCTCAACAACAACGTCCACGCTACTAACTCGGATGCTACCACGGGTGCAGATTCCAGTTTGCCGCTAACAGGCATTGATAAAGAAACATATCTCGGCACGCTTCTGCAAAATGCAGCTAATCCATCATTCCGCTTGCCAGAAGGTGCCAAACCCTCAGAATTTTTCGACAAAATTGACCCGACACCGGGGGAACCGGGGATAAATCGAACTACCAAAATGCCCGGTTATCCGAAGGGTTCTATTTTTATGTTAGACGGATTGATGGCAAGCACGCCGGGACTGCCAGTTGCGGCGCAACTCAACGGAATGTCGGCTTGGCAAAATACGCTTGCACCGCCTCCCAATCAGCAGGCAAATGATGTGGAATCTTTACGGCGAGGTGCGGAGGTTTTTGCAGGTGCTGGTTGCATAGATTGCCACAGCGGGCGCTATTTTACTAATCACGATGTTGTCCGCGAACAGGAAATTAAATCTCAACCTTCTCGGGCAAAAGCACTGGCAAAATTTCCCTTAATTTTCACCTCGCCTCAAACTTATGCTAACAGCGAAATTGTGCCGGTTTCGCCGAATGCGCCTGTCTTAGATGTTCCTACAAATATCACGCCAAAACCAGTGCAGCAGTTAGCTTATGCAGCGAACAATCCGGCGGGAGGTTACAAAGTACCGAGTTTAATCGGACTTTATTTAACCGCACCTTATTTGCACGATGGAGGCGTGGCGGCGGGTACGGAGCCAGACCAACTCGGAATGGCAGGCACGTTAATGCAGAATATTAAACCCGATCCGGCTGCTAGTTTGCGGGTTTTGGTTGACAGGAACTTGCGGGAAAAAGCAATTGCGGCTAACCGCGCTAATTCGGATTTGCAAGCAACAAATGTTGACGGCAGCGGACACGAATACTGGGCAGATGAAAAAGCGGGTTATACTCCCCAAGAGCAAAATGATTTGATTCAATTTTTGCTGTCAATTGATGACAGGCCAGAACTCCTACCTTCCAAATCAAAGTAAT
>Ga0164304_10000627_pt1 | contig 10449 bp, 12 predicted proteins | sample Whisoiple_217_MG_FD_110216 | JGI IMG/M metagenome (GOLD analysis project Ga0164304, IMG submission 110216) | Soil microbial communities amended with pyrogenic organic matter from upstate New York, USA - Whitman soil sample_217_MG | ecosystem: Environmental > Terrestrial > Soil > Agricultural...
ATCGTTAGGTTTCCCCCCGCCCAGATCTTGGAAAACCATGATCAACTAGCTAGCCTGGTTACGATCCGTAATGCTATAGCAGAGCGAGGCTTTTAATGGAAGACGCGACCGAGCAAGTCAGATTCAAGGCCAGTCCGGAGCTGATCGAGAAGCTCAAGGACTGGAGCGAGCCCGTCCAGATCAGGATCCGGCCCGGAGAGGAAGGCCTCTACGAAATGGAGGCCCGTGACCCGTTCGGAATCACAGAGGAGATGCGCATTCGAGGCCAGGAGCAGGCCCTTATCGAGGATGCGCGAGTCGCCGGGGAGCAGCTCCTGCACACGTTCAGGCGTAATCTCGCTGCCCTTGACGCGATGCCTGACGGCACACTGGTCTATTGCCAGGACCATGGCTGTACGGGTCACCCGATCGAGACTGTCCGATGACCCCGGGCGAACGCAAAGCAGCGCTGGAGCTGGAGTTCGAGCGGCTGAAACAGCGACAGGACTACCTGGACCGGATGCTCCAGGGTCACCCGGACACGTGGGCCGGCATCCAGAACCTGGTGCCGGACGGGGTAGAGCTGGTCATCGACAAGATGGTCACTGAGGCACGCCAAGGAGCCCTGGCTATGGCGACGGTGGCGAAGACGCTCGCGCAGTTGGGCGAGAACGCGCCGGTGGCCGAAGAGGTCGACCCGCTCCAGAAGATTCAGGACGAGCTGGCGGCCAAGCGCCTCTCCAAAGCCCAGTAATGCTATAGTCGATGGCATGAGTGAGGACACGAGCAACACCTACAAGGCCGGCGACGAGGTCACCATCAAGCGCGGCAAGCGGTCCGGCCAGACGGCCACCGTTCTGGACGTGAGCCCGTCCGAGTACTCGATCAAGTACGCGGACGGCGCGTTCGGGGTGGTCGGGCACGACAACGTCAAGCCCCCGGTGGAGAAGGTCCTGACGGCATCGCATTTCGAGGAGATTGCCAGGGACTGCGAGACCAACATCGACATTCTCGAGAAGGTCCTGGACTACTTCCGCTCCTGATCACCACCTCACCCCCGGTCCCGTACACTCGGGCCGGGGGTGATCCATGTCCGGGGTGATGCTTGAACCGAGAGAAGGCAAACTCTGGCTTCCGGACGGCTCTCTCTGGACGCCCCCGCCGAGCGCTGACGGCATCCCCTTGGAGCGGATCGTTCCGCGGGTCTGCATGGCACCCGACCATGCCGCCGATTTCGATGCCGGGCGCCAGGCCGCGGAACTGGCCGCCAGTGCGGGGCTCATATTGGATCCCTGGGAGCAGCTCTGCCTCGTCCTCGGCCTGGCCGAGACCAAGCTCGCGCGCTGGGCAGCGTTCACGGTGGCGCTCATCGTGGCCCGGCAAAACGGCAAGGGGGCCGTTCTGGAGGCCCTGGAGTTGTTCTGGCTCTTTCTGCGCGGGGAGCGCCTGATCGGTCACTCCGCCCACGAATACAAGACGGCCATGGAAGGCTTCCGGCGCGTCCTCTGGCTGATCGACTCCAATGACTGGCTTCGCAAGCGGGTCAAGAAGGTCGTCAACACCAACGGTGAGGAGGGCATCGAGCTTCTCACCGGCCAGCGGTTACGGTTCATGGCCCGTTCCAAGGGGGCCGGCCGCGGATTCACCTTCCACAAGCTGATCTGGGATGAAGGCTATGCACTCACCCGAGAGCAACAGGATGCCCAGTTGCCCACCATGTCCGCCGTGGACAGTCCGCAAATCTGGATCACCTCCTCCCCGCCTCTGACCTCGGACACCGGTGAGGTTCTCTTCCAGATCCGCCGGACCGCTCTGGCGCTCGGGACTGAGGTGACCTTCCTGGACTACGGTGCGGCCGGCTCCCTCGACGCCCTGGAAGAGATCAATCTCGATGACCGGGAGCTCTGGAAGCGCACCAACCCGTCCGAGGTCCATGCTGGCACCGGCCATGGTGTGAGCGTCGAGACCATGGCTCGCGAGCGGGCCGTCATGTCCGACGCGGGCTTCGCCCGGGAACGGCTCTGTATCTGGCCACCGGACATGAGCGAAGGTTTCGGCGTCATCACCGACGAACAGTGGAAAGCCATGCTGGACCCGCACTCCGGCTCGGAGGAGTGGCATCTCGATCCGGACGAGGCCGCTCGGATCGCCGGGGAACACACCGTGGCGGAACTCGCCAGGCTGAAGCCTCCCACCGCCCTGGTCGGCCGGCCGGTCATCTCGATCGACGTGTCCCCGCGCAATCAGGGCCAGGTCCGGGCCTCGCTCGCCCTGGCGTCCCGGCGCTACGACGGCCGGCATCACATCGAGGTTCTGGCCCGCGACTCCGGGACGGCCTGGGTCCTGCCCTGGCTACGGCGCTTCCTGCTCGCCGTGCCGATTGCCGGCTTTGCCATCGATCCGGGTTCCCCGGCCGGCTCCCTCCTGGCTGACATCGAGAACCTGTTCGAGGAGCTGGGCCTCAACAAGGACCTGATCATGCGCATGACCAGCCAGAGCGTCGCTTCGGCTTTCGGGATCATGTACGATGCCGCCCAGGAGACCACACCGAGCGTGCTCCATCTCGATCAGGCTGAGCTGGCCTTGGCCGTGGGAGGTGCCGTGAAGCGGACCGTTGGCACCGACGGCTACGGATGGGATCGGAAGAACAGCGCGGCGGACATCACGCCGCTGGTCGCGGTCACTCATGCCAACTGGGGCCTTTCGCAGGTCCCCGCCGAGATCGAGGATGAGCCGTTGGTGGTCTGGGCATGACGATCGTTCCCCGGCCGCAATGGTCCGCTGAGCAGGCTCTTGTGGAACGCCGTCAGCGCGCTGTCTCCGGCGACGTGATGGACGCCGAAACCTCCCGGATGATCATCGAACGGTGGGGCAGCCCGACCTTCCAGGCCTGGGCGGATGCGTTCCTCAACTACCAGGGGCAGATCTACCAGCCGGCATACACCACCACGTACGCCGGCCAGAAGGTGGAGGCTCCGCCGGACACGTTCGTCGGCTACGGCGAGGGCGCATACAAGCGCAACGGGGTCATCTTCTCCATTTCGATGGCCCGCGCTCGCCCGTTCTCCGAAATCGCTTTCAAGTGGCGTCGCAAGAAGGACACCGGCGGCGGTCCGAACCTCTGGGGTGACCAGCGATTGTCCCTGCTGGAGAACCCGTGGCCCGGCGGAACTACTCAACAGCTCCTCATGCGTGCCGAACAGGACGTGACGCTCGGCGGAACCGCCTTCTGGGCGCGTGAGGACGGCAAGAACGGTGAGCCGGACCGTCTCAGACGGCTCCGACCGGACTGGTGTGAGTTCATCCTCACCGCGCCCCCCGATCAGGCCGTGGCTGCGGACATCGTGGGGATCAAATACACCCCCGGCGGCCCGTGGAGCGGCGGACCGAGCCAGCTCTACCTCGTCTCAGCCAATCCGGACTTCACCGAGGCCGCTTTCTGGACGCCGATTCCCGATCCGGACGCCCTTTTCCGCGGCATGTCGTGGATTTCGCCAATCATCGACGAGTTCCGGGCCGACAAGGCAGCCACGATTCACAAGCTGAAGTTCTTCGAGAACGCTGCCACCCCGAATCTCGCTGTCAGCCTGAAGGAAAGCATCGGCCCGGAGAAGTTCCGGGATTTCGTCCGGCAGATGACCGAAGCCAGTGGCGGAACCGAGAACGCCTACAAGACGCTGTACACCGGCGGCGGGGCGGATGTCCGGGTGATCGGTGCCGACATGCGTCAGCTCGATTTCGCTATCACCCAGGGCCATGGCGAGACGCGTGCGTGTGCGGCCGGCGGAGTGCCCCCGATCATCGTGGGCATGTCCGAGGGACTCCAGTCGGCCACCTACTCGAACTACGGGATGGCCCGGCGCGCCTACGGGGACATCTTCCTGCGTAGCCAGTGGCGCTCGCTGTGCGGCGCGGTAGCGCCACTGCTGGACGTGCCGTCCGATTCGGTCCTCTGGTATGACGCCAAAGACGTGGCGTTCCTGCGTGAGGACAGCACGGACATCGCCACCCGGCAGACCTCGGAGATGGCCACTATCACTTCCGGCATCTCGGCCGGTTTCGAGCCGGACTCGGTCGTCAAAGCGTTGATGGCGGACGACTGGAGCCTCCTGAAGCACTCCGGGATGGTGTCCGTCCAGCTCCAGCCTCCGGGCGGGGCAGCCGCGGGCCAGCCGGCCATCGATCCCGCGACCGGCCAGCCGATCCCGCCGGCGGACGCCACTGGGGCACCGGCCGACCCGAACGCCCCCGCCGACCCCGGCACGGACCAATCACTGGCTGCCGCGCTCGACCAGATCGGAGCATGATCATGTTTATCGGTGAGCACGGCCCCGAACTGATGAACCTCACGAACTGGAGTCCGATCGAACGCCGTGGTCTGTTCGACCCGAACAAGCACCCTCGCGGCAAGGGTGCCCAGGGTGGCCAGTTCGTGTCCAAGGGCGCATCCGGCTCGGGGGACACGATCGGCTTCGACGCCAAGCGCGGCACCGGGGCGGGCTACGGGGCCAAAGGTGGGGACGCCCGGGTCAAGCAGCTCCAGAAGATCCTGAACAACCTCGGCTTCACCGATGCCGCCGGCCAGCCCCTGAAGGTGGACGGCAAGTTGGGGCCGCGGACTACGGCGGCGATCAAGCGCCTTCAGCGCCGGATGGGAATGCAGGCCGACGGCCTCGTCTCCCCTGGCCTGCTCCGGCGGATCCAGTCGGTGGACAGCCAGCGCCACGCCGCATTCAAGTCCGGCAAGAAGAACACCCGTCAGGCCGCCCAGGCCGCCCTGTCGGCCAAGCCGAGGCATCGGCGCACGACCGTGGCCCGGCCGGCCAAGAAGACGGCCGCGGCCGCGAAACCCGCGCCGGCCAAGAAGTCCACCGCCCCGGCCCGCCGGGTATACAGCGGCCACGCCTAGGAGACGGCCAGATGACCGACAACATGATCCAGCGGATCTACACGATCGAGGACGTGGACATCAAACGCGTCGATCGGACCGGTCGCGAGGTCACGGCCTACGCCACGGTGTTCGACACCCCGACCGAGATCCGCGACCGGCACGGCCACTACTACGAATCGATCAACCGCAACGCGTTCAATCGGTTCCTCGGGCGCGGTGTGGCCGGTGTCCAGGTCTTCTACAACCACGGATACGACCTGACGGGCAAGCCGAACATGGTCGGCGCGGTCCCGATCGCCACCCCACTGGACATCAAGCCGGACACCCGTGGCCTGGTCACCAGGTCCCGCTACAACGATGGTGAACTGGCAGATGCCGTCCTGGCCGCGTGGGAGGGCGGGCAGATCACCGGTCAGTCGTTCTCGGGCAAGGTCCAGCAGGATCGCAAGGCCGGCAAGCGCGGGACGCTCGATCTGGTAGAGCGCACCCAGTTGACGCTGAGGGAGTACGGGCCGACACATTCCCCGGCCTACGCCGATGCCGGACTGATCGCCATCCGATCCGACCTCGAGGCCCTGGTCCGTTCTATACTGCCCACGATCATCGCCACTTCAGCAGACTCGCCGGAAGGCCACCCTGCCGAACTCGCGGAAACGGTGACGGACTCGCTCATTCCGAGCCACTCCAGCCAGAGGGAGCGCTACGCGCTACGCGTCAAGCGCATGAGGAAGACTGGAGTGATCATCGATGCCACGGCGTCGTAAGCCGGAAGTCATCGAGGCCGAGATCGCGGAGATCAGCCGCGCGGCCATCGAGATCGAAGAGAACGAGAACGCCACCGACGAGGAGATCGAGCGCGCGAGCACCGACCTCGACCGCCTCGACGACCTTCAGGTGGAGCTGGCCGACTCGGTCGAATACCACGACCGGATCGAGCGCGCCCGGGAGCTGGCCGAGAGCGAGGGCACCACCGAGCCGGGCGACCAGCGCGATACCCCGGCCATCGAGCGCCGGCGTGAGCGCGGCGCGGGCCCGGCCGTTCACGTCAAGGGCGACGAGTTCGAGATCCTGCGTTCCAACACCGGGCACATGGGGCCGCGCGAGTACCGCGGTGCCCTGCGTGACAACATCCTGCGTGCCCAGGAGCGTTACGAGATGCCGGACGGTTACACCGGCAGCCTGGAGAAGTTCGTCAAGCGTCACCAGAAGGACGCCTCCTGGGCCAAGAACATCCTGACCCGCATGCAGCCGGCGTACGTGGACGGTTTCGAGAAGGTCACGATCGGCATCAACCCCGCCTTCCTGGACGACGTGGAGCGCGCGGCCATCGCGGTGGGCACCAACACTGCCGGCGGTTACCTGGTCCCGACCCACCTCGACCCGACCCTGATCCTCACCAACAACGGCGTGAGCAACGCGATCCGGGGGATCTCGCGCCAGGTGACGCTGACCGGCGGCGCCAACGTGTGGCACGGTGTGACCACGGCCGGGGCCACGGCCTCCTGGGACGCCGAACTCACCGAGGTCTCCGACGACACCCCGGCCGTCGGCCCGGCGTCGATCCCGGTGTTCTCCGCCAAGGCCCTGATCATGGCGTCGATCGAGTCGTTCGAGGACATCACCGGCCTGGCCGGCGACGTGCAGAAGATGCTCGCCGACGCTCGCGACCGGCTGGAGGCCGTCGCGCACGCGACCGGCTCCGGCTCCGGCCAGCCGACCGGCCTGTTCACCTCGCTGGCCAGCAACACCAACGTGCAGGTGGCCATGACCACCAACGCGGCGGGCATCGTGCTGGCCGACCTCCAGAAGGTCCGCCGGTCGCTGCCGGTGCGTTGGCGCGGTAACGCCACGTGGGTCATGAACCCGACGTTCATGGGCTACATCCAGGCCCTCGGTACGGCGCTCTCGGCGAGCTACTCGACGGACATCACGCAGGACTTCACCAGCCGGCTGATCGGCCGGCCGGTCGTCGAGAGCGACGAGGCCCCGAACACGGAGCAGACGACCACGATCGACAACGTGCTGGTGTTCGGTGACATGTCCAACTACGTGATCGTGGACAAGCCGGGCAGCACCTCGATCGAGTTCATCCCGCACCTGTTCAACACCAGCAACAACCTCCCGGACGGCCGACGGGGCTGGTACATGCACTTCCGGAACGGCGCGGACTCGGTCAACGACCTCGCCTTCCGCATTCTCCAGGACAAGACCACCGCCTAGTCAGTGAGGTCGGCCGGGTTGGCCGCACGGATGAGCCCGGCCGGCCTCACGCTCGCATTCGAGAGGAGACCAGGAATGGTCTACGACAAGAACCGGTCCGGCGACCCGGACTACGACGACAAGCAGCCCCCGGAATTCCACGCCGGCGGAGCGGTGGTCAGCGCCGGTGACGGTGTGATCATCACCCCGGCCACCGGCCCGGTGGACGCGTCCGGTGCGCACGTCAACCTCGCGGTGGACGAGCAGGACCTGGACAACCGGCCGTCCCCGGGACGGGTCGCGGACAAGCCGTCCGAGGTCCAGCAGTACAGCGTGGAAGACACCCCCACGTTCCTGGAGCCGACCGAGGCGGATCAGGCCGACCTGAAGGCGATCGAGGAGGGCCAGCGCTCCGTGCGGGCCAGCTCCGAAGCCCAGGGCCAGACCGATATCCGCACCCAGGACGTGGCTGAGGCCAAGAACCCGGCCACGCCGGCGGCGGCCAAGAAGTCCACGGGCACGACCGGCAAGTGAGCAGGCCCCCGCGGTCCGGCCCTGGCTGGGTGCCGGACCGCGGGTCTACCCAGCCAATCACCCGGCCAGTGAGCGAGGACAAGGACATGGGAGACAGCGTGAACGAGGGCCGGGCAGTGATCCCGGGCTCGGTCATTCCCGCGGTCATCGACGGTGGCCAGTGGGCCGCCTGCTTCGGCCTCTCCTGGACGGACATGATGCTGGCCGATCAAGCCGGCCCCGGGCGTATTCTCGGCGGGTCGAATCAGTACGTGCGCAAGCAGGCCGGAACCATGGGGATCGCGGCCGCTCGTAACGAGATCGCGGCCTATTTCCTTCAGCAGAACGCCGAGTGGTTGTTCATGGTTGACTCGGACATGGGGTTCGCGCCGGACACCGTAGAGCGCATGATCGGGTCGGCCACCGTCAACGGCGTGCCGATCCTGGGGGCCCTCTGCTTCGCGCAGAAGGTGGACCCGGATCTTACCCAGAACGTCCTCTACGCCACCCGGTACCGCATCCAGCCGACCCTCTACCGGTACGTGGAAGTAGAGGACACCGGCGAGCGCGGATTCCAGTCACTGACCAAGTACCGCCGGGACAGCTTCCAGCCGGTGGCCGCCACCGGCGCGGCCTGCCTGCTCATTCACCGGTCGGCCCTGGAGGTCATCGGCCCGGAGCCGTTCATGCCGATCACCGATCCGGTGGCCGGTGGGCACGGCACGCCGCGGACCTTCAGCGAGGACCTGTCCTTCTGCGTCCGGGCCCAGAGCGCGGGCCTGATCATCGGCGTGGACACGTCCATCAAAACCACCCACTACAAGGGTGGCATCTACCTGGACGAAACTGCTTTTGCCATGCAACAGGAGACGCTCATCCAGGCCAAGGGTCACGAGATCGCACGCCGGGTCGAGCTGTACGAACGGAACCGGTTGAGTCCCTTAGGGATCGTTAAGGACGTGATGCCGTGACCGCGGTCCCGATCGGTGGCCCGTACGCCACCCTTGCCGAGCTTCACGCCTGGATGGGTATTCCCGACTCCAAAACGGACAAGGACACGGAACTGACCCGTCGCCTGGCCTCCTCGTCGCAGGACATCAACCGGTGGTGTCACCGGCAGTTCGGCCGGGACGAGGTGGCCACCGCAAGGACATTCCGGCCTTCCATGTACGGGGTGGACGTCCATGACTTCTGGACGACTCAAGATCTGGCCATCGTCCCCTATCTCGGGACGACCGCGGGGACGGCCTGGGATCTGACGCAACTCGTCCTTGAGCCCCTTGATGGAATCGTGGACATGGTGCCTGGCTGGCCCTACAACCGGATCTGCGGCTACCTCGGTCACGTGCATCCGATGCTGACCCAGATGTTCTACACGGCCACCACGGTCCAGGTCACCGCACGGTGGGGCTGGGCGAACGTGCCGGAGAACGTCAACACCGCCTGCCTCATCCTGGCCAGCGCGGACAACAAGGCCAAGGACACTCCGTTCGGCGTGGCCGGCTTCGGCGACTATGCCGTGCGCATCCGGTCCAATCCGATCGCGCAAGAGAAGCTCGAACCCTACGTCTACCGGGGCACGGCGGCCAACGCCTACCTGGTCGCGGCCGGATAAGAGGAGACCCCCGGATGGCACTGAACAGCAACGCCCTGAACGTCATGGTCAACGCCCTGGCCGCCGCGGGCACCTACATCTCGGCCCACACCGCGGACCCGTCCACCGGCGGGGCCAACGAGGTCACCGGCGGCAGCTACGCCCGCCAGCAGACCACATGGGGGGCGGCCAGCAACGGCACCAGGGCGGGCAGCCAGGTGACCATCCCGATCCCTGCGGCCACCACGGTGACGCACTGGGGTGTCTGGTCGGCAGCCACCGGGGGCACCTTCTACGGCTTCTACGACATGGCCGACGAGACCTTCACCTCCGGTGGAAACCTGCTGGTCACACCCACCCTGTCGGCGGTCTGATGGCCCGGCGCAATCTGTGCCCGAATCCGGCCGCGAAAAACAACGCCACCGGCTACGCGGGCACGGCCACACCCGCACGGGTCACCGGGCTGTCCGGCTTCCCGCGGACCACGGGCGTTCAGGCCACGGCCACCGGCTACATCACCACCCCTGTGGCCACCTGCTCCCCGGGTGATCAGATCGTCGTCTCGCTCTGGGCCAGCAACACTATCCCGCTCGGCTCCAAGACCATCTACGCCGCGTTCACCCGGACTGCCGGCGGAGACGACTTCAGCCAGACGTTCACGATCTCGGTCGGGGCGACGCCCACGCGAGCCACCTTCACGGCCACCGCGCCGGCCAACTCCACCGGCGTTTACCTGCTTCTTGACGGGGTGGGGTCCGGCGTCAACTGTTCCGCGATCATGTATGAGCCCGGCACGGTGGACGGCGGGTACGCGGACGGTGACACAGCCTCTTGGACGTGGGACGGCACCAACGGGAACTCGTCGTCCACCGAGGTCACCGGGACGAACATCGCCACGTCCGGCACCCTGACCGCAACCTCGTCCTTGTCCTCGTCCATCTCGTCCATCCGGGCGGTAGCCGGCACGCTCGGCGCGACCTCGCACCTGTCCGGCATCTCATCCGGCGGGGACACGCTGTCCGGGGCCAACTACGACCTGAACGAGATCCTGGACGCGATCGCCGCACTCTTCAACGGCGTGCCTACGGGGGACACCATCGGGGGTGTTCAGATCACCCTGGAAGCACACTCCGAGGTGACCGGCTCGATCGACCCGCCCGCGGTCGTGCTGGAACTCGATGACCAGAACTGGGCACTCGACATGGGCGACGGTGCCGACCAATTCCAGGTCACCGCGCTGGTGCTGGTCACCTACGCGGACGCCGAGGGCGCA
>Ga0164304_10000628_pt1 | contig 10438 bp, 11 predicted proteins | sample Whisoiple_217_MG_FD_110216 | JGI IMG/M metagenome (GOLD analysis project Ga0164304, IMG submission 110216) | Soil microbial communities amended with pyrogenic organic matter from upstate New York, USA - Whitman soil sample_217_MG | ecosystem: Environmental > Terrestrial > Soil > Agricultural...
CGTCCAGGCCGAACCGGTCCGCCCACTCCCACAGACTCCGGGCCAGCGCCCGACCGGTACCGCCATGGGTCGCGGTCGTGAAGTGCCCGGCCGGTCCCTCGGCCCGCCGATAGAACCCGTCCGGCCCGTAGAGCGCGCGCTGCCAGGCCATCCGCCACGGCACCGGCTCGCTCACCCGCCCATCCTGCCGGGGTAGGTTCGTCCGTCGTGAGCGCACACGACGGCTCGAGGTACGAGGACCGCCCGCCGCGGTTCGCCGTGGGGGTCGTCGGCGCGGGCCGGGTCGGCTCCGTCCTCGGTGCGGCGCTCCATCGCGCGGGCCACGAGGTGACCGCGGTGGCGGCGGTCAGCGAGGAGTCGCTGGCGCGCGCCACCGAGCTGCTTCCGGGCGTCCCGATCCTTGACGTCCAGGAGGTCGTCAAGGACGTCGACCTCGTCCTGCTCGCCGTGCCGGAGGAGACGCTGCCCAGCCTGGTGAGCGGACTGGCCAAGGTCGGCGCTTTCCGGCCGGGTCAGGTCGTCGTCCACACCTGCGGCCGCTACGGCGTCGGCGTCCTCGAACCCGCCCAGTTCGTCGGCGTCCTGCCGCTGGCCCTCCATCCGGCCATGGCGTTCACCGGAACCGCGATCGACCTCGACCGGCTCAGCGACGCCTGCTTCGCCGTCACGACGCTCAAGGAGCTCGAACCACTCGGCGAGGCGCTCGTGCTCGAGATGGGCGGCGAACCGATCCTCGTCGAGGAGGAGGACCGGCCGCTCTACCACGCGGCCCTCGCCCTCGGCGCGAACCACCTGAGCACCCTCGTCGCCCAGGCCACCCGGCTGCTCGAGGACGCCGGCGTCGAGGACCCGGGTCGCGTGCTCGGGCCGTTGCTCGGCGCCTCCCTGGACAACGCCCTGCGCGGAGGCGTGCTCAGCGGCCCCGAGGCCGACGGCGATGCCGGTACGGTGGCCGAGCACCTGGCGGAGCTCGCGACCGAGCCCCAGATCAGGTCGACGTACCGGGCTCTGGCCCGCGCCACCGTCGATCTGGCGCGGCAGCGAGGACGCCTGCGTGCGGCCGACGCGGAGTCCGTCCTCGCGGTCCTGCAGGAGACCGACGACGCCGACCGCCCGGACCAGCCGAGGGGCCCGGGGGAGGACACCACGTGACCGACACCGTGCGCCTACCGCGTCGGCTCGACGCCCCGCCGCCGGGCTGGTCCACCGACGTCGACGTGATCGTCGTCGGGTCGGGCATCGCCGGGCTGACTGCCGCTCTGCGGCTCCGGGAGCAGGTCGACACGGTCCTGCTCGTCACCAAGACGGTTCTCAACGAGGGCTCGACCGCCTGGGCGCAAGGCGGCATCGCCGCGGCGATGGACCCCGCGGACTCGCCCGAGGAGCACCTGCGCGACACCCTCGTGGCCGGCGTCGGGCTCTGCGACGTCGAGGCGGTCACCGCCCTCGTCACCGAGGGACCGCAGCGGGTCCGTGAGCTCGTCGCCCTGGGTGCGGAGTTCGACCGCGACTCGGCCGGCGAGATCCTGCTGACCCGCGAGGGCGGACATCACCGTGACCGGATCGCCCACGCCGGCGGCGACGCCACCGGCCGCGAGATCAGCCGGGCCCTGATCGAGGCGCTGCACCGCGTGCAGTCCGACCCGGGCATCCAGGTGGTCGAGCACGCGCTCGTCGTGGACCTGCTCCAGACCGACGACGGCCGGGTATGCGGGGTGACGGTCCACGTCATCGGCGAGGGCCAGGTCGACGGGGTCGGCGCCGCTCACGCTCGGGCCGTCATCCTCGCGACCGGCGGGCTCGGCCAGCTCTACTCCGCCACGACCAACCCCGCCGTCTCGACCGGCGACGGGATGGCCATCGCGCTGCGCGCGGGCGCCGTCATGGCCGACGTCGAGTTCGTCCAGTTCCACCCCACCGTCCTCTGGCTCGGCGAGGCCGCCAACGGCCAGCAGCCGCTCATCAGCGAGGCGGTCCGCGGCGAGGGCGGGTTCCTCGTCGACGGCGACGGCGTGCGGTTCATGCAGGGCGTCCACGAGATGGCCGACCTGGCGCCGCGCGACGTCGTGGCGCGCGCGATCGTGGCGCGGATGCGCGAGACCGGTACCGACCACGTCTACCTCGACGCCCGTCACCTCGGCCGCGAGTTCGTCGAACGCCGGTTCCCGTCGATCGTTGCAAGCCTCCGCGAGCACGGCTTCGACCTCGCCGCCGACCTCGTTCCGGTCGCCCCCGCGCAGCACTACGCCAGCGGCGGCGTCAAGGTCGACCTCCACGGCCGGTCCTCCCTCGATGGCCTGTATGCCTGCGGCGAGGCCTCGTGCACCGGCGTCCACGGCGCCAACCGGCTGGCCTCCAACTCGTTGCTCGAGGGGCTGGTCTTCGCCCACCGGATCGCCGACGACATCACCGCGCGGTTCGCCGCCGGCGAGCTCGCTCCGGCCACCCCGGCCGCCCCCACCGGCGAGACCGCGCTCCTCGCGGCCGAGCACCGGCGCGACGTCCAGCGCGCGATGACGGCCGGCAGCGGTGTCGTGCGGTCGGCCGAGTCCCTGGCCGGAGCGGACCACGAGCTGGCCACGCTGGCCAAGGCCACCGAGTCCGACCGCGCCAACCCCGAGCCCGCCGCCTGGGAGGCGACGAACCTGCTCCACCTCGGCCAGGTCCTCACCACCGTGGCCGCCCTGCGGGAGGAGACCCGCGGCGGCCACCTGAGGTCGGACTTCCCCGAGCGCGACGACGAGGACTGGCTCGGCCACCTCCACGCCGTCCGCCGCCCGGACGGCACCGTCGAGACGTCGTACCACCCGCTGCCCGTCACCGCCGGGAGCGAACCCGCGTGACTCGGCCCGAGCTCGACTTCCCCTTCGACGACGCCCGCCGGCTGGTCCGGACGGCGCTGGACGAGGACCTCGGCCCGCGACACCTCGATGTCACCACGCTGGCGACCATCCCCGCCGAGCAGGTCCGCAGCGCCGAGATCGTGGCGCGGGCGCACGGTGTCGTCGCCGGCCTGCCGGCCGTCCCGCTCGTGTTCGACGAGGTGTCGACTCTGGTCGGCACCGGTGCGGTCGAGACCGAGCTGCTCGTCGCCGACGGCGCGGAGGTCGACCGCGGCGACGTGGTCGCCCGCGTCCAGGGCCCGTTGCGGACCGTCCTCATCGCCGAGCGGACCGTGCTCAACGTCGTCTGCCGGCTCTCGGGCATCGCCACGCATACCCGCCGGTGGGCGGACATGCTCGAGGGCACCGGCGCGATGGTCCTCGACACCCGCAAGACGACGCCCGGCATGCGCCTCCTGGAGAAGTACGCGGTCCGCGCCGGCGGAGGCACCAACAAGCGGATGCGCCTCTTCGACGTCGCGATGATCAAGGACAACCACAAGCTCGCCGCCGGGTCCGTCGCCGCGGCGTACGCGGCGGTGCGCGCCGCCTACCCCGAGGTCGTCGTCCAGGTCGAGGTGACGACCGTCGACGAGGCAATCGAGGCGTACGCGGCGGGTGCCCGGTTCGTCATGTGCGACAACATGTCGGTGGAGCTGCTCACCGACACGGTGCGCGCCCTGCGGGAGCAGCCCGAGGACGTGGAGATCGAGGCGACCGGCGGGCTCACCCTCGACGTCGCCCGCGAGTACGCCCTGACCGGCGTCGACTACCTCAGCGTCGGCGGCCTGACCCACTCCTCGCCGATCCTGGACCTCGCGCTGGACCTGGCCGACTGACCCACGCCTTCCCGCTTCCAACCCGGGGCACTACCCGGTTTCGCCGGTCGACGACCGACCGAAACTGGGTAGTGCGGCCGGTTGGAAGGCGGGCACGGCGGCTCGGCCATACTTGACCGGTGACCGGCCAGCCCCTCGAACCGACGGTCGACGACGTCCCGGAGCAGATCCGGGTACGCCGCGAGAAGCGGCAGCGGCTGCTCGACAGCGGACGTGACGCGTACCCCGTCGAGGTGAGCCGTACGCATACCCTCCAGCAGGTCCGCGAGCAGTGGGGCCACCTGGAGACCGGCGAGGAGACCGACGACGTCGTCCGTGTGGCGGGCCGCGTCGTGTTCGTTCGCAACACGGGCAAGCTCTGCTTCGCCACCCTCCAGGAGGGCATCGGGACCCGGCTGCAGGTGATGGTCAGCCTCGCCGAGGTCGGCGAGGAGTCGCTGGCCGACTGGAAGGCGCTCGTCGACATCGGCGACCACGTCGTCGTCGAGGGCCGCGTCATCTCGAGCCGCCGCGGCGAGCTGTCGGTGCTCGCGACGTCATGGCTGATGGCCAGCAAGGCGCTCCGGCCCCTGCCCACCCTGCACAAGGACCTCTCGGAGGAGACCCGGGTCCGGCAGCGGTACGCCGACCTCGTCGTGCGCCAGGAGGCCCGCGACATGGTGCGCACCCGGGCGACCATCACCCGAGCGATCCGCGACGAGCTCGCCGCCCAGGACTACGTCGAGATCGAGACACCGGTCCTCCAGCTCATCCACGGCGGTGCCGCCGCGCGCCCGTTCCGTACGCACCTCAACGCGTTCCAGCAGGACATGACGCTGCGGATCGCCCTCGAGCTGAACCTCAAGAAGGCGGTCGTCGGCGGCGTCGACCGGGTCTACGAGCTGGGCCGGATCTTCCGCAACGAGGGCGTCGACGCGACGCACAGCCCCGAGTTCACGATGCTCGAGGCGTACCAGGCCTACGGCGACCAGACCACGATCGCCGGCCTGATCCGCGACCTCTACCTCGCCGTTGCCGACGCGCTCGGCTCGCGCCAGGTGGAGACGCCACGCGGCGTCGTCGACCTCGACGGCCCGTGGCGCTGGCTGCCCGTCTACGACGCCATCAGCGAGGCGGTCGGCGAGGTGGTCACGATCGAGACCCCGCTCGACACGCTCCAGGAGTATGCGACGAAGCACGACGTGGCGGTCGACCCGGCGTGGCACGCGGAGAAGGTGGCCACCGAGCTGTTGGGCGAGCTCGTCGAGCCGACCCTGCTCCAGCCGACGTTCCTCTGCGACTACCCGGCGTCGGCGCAGCCGCTGGCGCGGCCGCACCGCAGCGCCCCCGGGCTGATCGAGGCGTGGGACCTCATCATCGGCGGGGTCGAGCGCGGTACCGGGTTCTCCGAGCTGGTCGACCCGGTGGTCCAGCGTGAGGTCCTCACGGCCCAGTCCCGGCTCGCGGCCGGCGGCGACGAGGAGGCCATGCAGCTGGACGAGGACTTCCTGCGGGCCCTCGAGTACGGCGCACCGCCGATGGGCGGGCTCGGGCTCGGCCTGGACCGGATGGTCATGTTCTTCACCGGCGCGAACATCCGCGAAACCATCCTCTTCCCGCTGCTCAAGCCCGAGGCCTGAGGCCGCGGTCATGTGGGACGCCCTCTTTCCCTACGTCGCGGCACTGCTGCCGACGGTCGCGGTCGCGGTCCTCTTCTATTTCCTGATCAAGACCATTCTCGAGGGTGACCGCCGCGAGCGGCTCGCCCAGTCGAAATGGGAGAAGGAACAGGAGAAGGAGCGGCGTCGGGACACCCCGGGAAAGTCCCCATAATTCACAAGGCGGGTGTGAATGAATTAGGCTGTGACAGTTCCGGTGCTAATTCGGCCCGGGATGTTACCTACATCAACCCCTGCTGATGTAACCGAAAGGAAACTAACCCCATGGCACAACGTGTCCAGATCGTCCTCGAGGACGACCTCGACGGAGGGGTGGCCGCCGAGACGGTGACCTTCGGGCTCGACGGCGTGAACTACGAGATCGACCTCAGTGACAAGAACGCCGGAAAGCTCCGCGACGAGTTCGCCACGTGGATCGGCCATGCGCGCCGGTCCGGCGGGCGCCGCACCACGGGTCGGCGCCCTGCCGGCGGTTCGTCCACCACCTCGAGCCGCCGGGACCTCTCGGCCGTCCGCGGGTGGGCACGGGCCAACGGCCACCAGGTCAGCGACCGGGGACGCGTCTCCGCCGCCGTCCAGGAGGCGTACGACAAGGCTCACTGAGCCTCGGTCGAACGCTCCGCGCGACGAGCCGGCCGGATCTGGGGGGACACCGGTCGGAAAGTCGGCACGAAAAGGACACCTCGGATATCTGAGGTGTCCTTTTCAGGTCGGCTGCGTGCAAGTTCTCGTCATTTCTTGCGTTTTGCTGCAAGTCCCGCGGCGAGATCGCCGACATCGTCGAGTCGGTCCAGCACCTCGGTCATGAGCAGCTGGGCCAGCCGGCCGCCGGCTGCGCCTTCCTCGACCTCCTCCCAGGTGCGCGGCGCCGCCACGAAGGGCGCCGCCTTCCCGCGCAGCGAGTAGGGGCAGATCGTCGTCTTGGCGGCGGTGTTCTGGCTCCAGTCGACAAAGATCTTCCCCGGCCGCAGCGACTTGGTCATCTTCCACACGACGAGGTCCGGGTGCTTCTTCGTCATCTCCTGGGCGAGGTCCTGGACCAGGTCGCGGATGTCGTCCGCGGAATGCTTTCCCGGCAGCGTGGCATACAGCTGCATGCCTTTGCTCCCGCTGGTGACCGGCACGGTCGTCCCGAGACCCATCTCCTCCAGCCGCGGTTTGACCCACATGGCGACCTGGGCGCACTCGGTGAGGCCCGCCCCCGATCCGGGGTCGAGGTCGATGACGAGCCGGTCCGGGTTCAGCGGGTGGTCGTCGGTGTCCACCTGCCACTGGTGCACGTGGAGCTCGAGCGAGGCGAGGTTGACCAGGTAGGTGAGGTCCGCCAGGTCGAGCACCAAGGGGTAGGTGAGGCGGTCCCGTTCCGGGTGGGCGTCGGGGTCCCGGCCGTGCGACGAGACGGTGACCCGGGGCAGCCACGACGGCGCTCCCGAGGGCAGGTTCTTCTCGAAGAACATCGGGCCCTCCACGCCGTGCGGCCAGCGGATCCGGGTGACCGCTCGCCGGCCGATCAGCGGGATCATGACCGGCGCCACCTGCGCGTAGTAGCTGAGCACCTCGCCCTTGGTGGTCTCCGTGGCGGGGTACATGACCTTGTCGAGGTTCACCACCGTCATCCGGCGGCCGGCCACCTCGACGGTGACCCGCTCCTGCCGCTTCTTCTCAGGCACCGGGCACGTCCTCCAGGCTGACGTCGTCGGGGGTCAGGTCGGGTCGACGCCCACGGTATGCGGGCTGCCGGAGCCGGCCCTGGTTGGTGAGTCCCAGCGCCTGCACCTCGCAGACCAGCACGGGGTCCACGAACGTGGCGCCGAGCGCGTCCTCCCGCGGGACGACGCCGGCGAACGGCGAGTGGGGGAGCGTGAGGCCGGCCAGCTCCTTGGCCAGAGCGACCCCGGCCTTGCCGGCGATGCCGCTGCCGACCCGGCCGAGGTAGCGCAGACCCTCCGGACCCGGAGCGCCGACGAGCACCGCTCCGAGCCGGTCGACGCTGTCGGTCTCGGGTCGCCAGCCCCCGATGAGGACCGACATCGACGGGCGGTTGGGGAACTTCAGCCACTCCTCGCTGCGCAGGCCCGGGTGGTACCGCGACGACAGCCGCTTGCTGACGATCCCCTCGAGGCCCTGGGCGCGGGCCGCGTCGCGCAGCAGCTCGCCGTCGGCGAACGTCGGCGGCACCTGCCAGTGCGGACCGGCGAGCTCGAGCCGTTCGAGGGTCGAGCGGCGGTCGGCCAGGGACCGCTGGGTGAGGTCCACGCCGTAGAGCCGCAGCAGGTCGAAGGCCATCAGCGTGGCGGGGTTCTGCGCGGCGAGGGTCACGGCCCGTCGATGGCTCGTGACGTGGAACCGTTCGGCGAGCGCGGCGAACGACGGGACGCCCGCCCTCATCGCGACGATCTCGCCGTCGAGGAGCATGTCCTCGAACTGCTCGGCAAGTCCGGCGAGCTCGGGGAAGGCCACCGTCACGTCCCGTTCGGTGCGGCTGGTCAGCGTCACGCGGCCGCCCGCGACGTCCGCGAGCACCCGCATACCGTCCCACTTGACCTCGTGAACCCAGTCGGCCCCGGCCGGGACCCGCATGCCGGGCATCGCGAGCATCGGGCGCATGGGCTCATCCTCCACAAAAGTCGTCGGCAGAGTGTCCGCACCAGGCGCAGCCGTTCGTGGTGTTGGTGAAGGCTTCCCCACACCGCACACCCGAGGAGCTCCCCATGAAGCTGACCGTCAACACCTTCGTCACCCTGGACGGGGTCATGCAGGGTCCCGGCGGACCGGAGGAGGACCGCACCGGTGGGTTCGACCACGGCGGCTGGCTGATGCCGGTCGCCGATGAAGACTTCGGCCGGATCGTCAGCGGCTGGTTCGAGAACGCCGACGCGCTGCTGCTCGGACGAACCACCTACGGGCTGTTCGCCGGCTTCTGGCCGGACGTCACCGACCCCGACGACACGGTGGCGGCGGCGCTCAACACCCTGCCCAAGCACGTCGTCACACACACGCTCACCGACCCGACCTGGAACAACACGATGGTGATCGACACCGACGTCGTGGCTGCCGTCACGGCGCTCAAGGAGCAGCCCGGCCGTGAGCTGCAGGTCCACGGGAGCTGCGGGCTGGTCCACACGCTCCACGACGCCGGTCTGGTCGACGAGTACCGCCTGATCGTGGCCCCAGTCGTCCTCGGCTCGGGCAAGAAGCTGTTCGCCGAGGGGTCCGCGCCGACCGGCTTCGGGCTCGTGACCTCCGAGCGGACCGCGGCCGGCTGCCTGTATGCGGTGCTGCGCCCCTCCGGAGAGGTCCGGGTCGCCGAGGCCGCCGTCCGATACGGCAAGGACGTCATCGTCTGATGACGTCACGGGTTTGACAGGCTGTCCATCACCACGAAAGGAAGAGAACGATGCCGAAGTACCTGCTGTCCGTGTGGAGCCGCGAGGACGATCCGATGCCCCCGGACGACGAGGTCCAGGCGATGTTCGCCGCCGTCGGCCGGTTCAACGAGGAGGTCCAGGCCGAGGGGGCGTGGGTGTTCGCCGGCGGCCTGCACCCCGCCAGCACCGCCACCGTCGTGGACGGCCGCGGCGGCGACGTCGTGACCACCGACGGTCCCTACGCCGAGTCCAAGGAGCAGATGGGCGGCTTCTGGGTGCTCGAGGCGCCCGACCTCGACGCGGCCATCGACCTGGCCCGGCGCGGCTCGGCCGCCTGCCACGGCAAGGTCGAGGTCCGTCCCTTCCAGGACGACGTCTGACGCGTCGCGTGCCGACTCCCGCGCCCGGCGACGACCCGGCGCCTCACGCGAACCCCTCGACCGACACCACGGTCGACCAGGTCTTCCGTGAGGAGTACGGCCGGGTCGTCGCGGCGCTGGTGCGGCGGTTCGGGGACATCGAGCTGGCCGAGGACGTCGCCCAGGAGGCGTTCGTCGAGGCGGTGTCCCGGTGGCCTCGGTCCGGCCTTCCTCCCAACCCGGGGGCCTGGCTGACGACGACCGCCAAGAACCGCGCCATCGACCGGCTCCGCCGGGAGTCCACCCGCGACGCGCGACACGCGCAGGCCGCCGCCATGCTCGGACCCTTCGACGACGACGACGTCGACCCCGACACCGTGAGCTCCGTCCCCGACGAGCGGCTCCGGCTGATCTTCACGTGCTGCCACCCGGCGCTCGCCCGCGACGCCCAGGTGGCCCTCACCCTCCGGCTGCTCGGCGGGCTCACGATGGCCGAGATCGCCCGTGCCTTCCTCGTCGACGAGGCGGCGATGAGCAAGAGGCTCACGCGGTCGAAGCAGAAGATCAAGGCCGCGCACATCCCGTACCGCATCCCGCCCGACCACGAGCTGCCGTCGCGACTGGCCGGCGTTCTCGCGACGCTGTACCTCGTCTTCAACGAGGGGTACCTGCCGTCGTCGCCCGACGTCGAGGTCCGCACCGACCTCTCCGCGGAGGCGATCAGGCAGGCCCGGGTGCTGGCGAGCCTGATGCCCGACGAGCCCGAGGTCCTGGGCCTGCTCGCACTGATGCTCCTGACCGAGGCGCGTCGACCCGCTCGCTTCGCCGACGGAGTGCTGGTGACCTTGCCGGAGCAGGACCGCACGCTGTGGGACGCCCGGCTGGTCGCCGAGGGGCACGACCTGGTCCGGGCCTGCCTGCGCCGAGGGCGCCCGGGTCCGTACCAGATCCAGGCGGCCATCAACGCGGTCCACACCGACGCCGGCCTCGCCGAGGCCACCGACTGGGGACAGATCGTCGCGCTCTACGACCAGCTGTACGCGGTGACGCCGACACCCGTCGTCGCGCTCAACCGGGCCGTGGCGCTGGCCGAGCGCGACGGACCCACGGCCGGCCTCGTGGCGCTCGAGGCCGTCCACGGGCTCGACGGCTACCACGCATACCAGGCCGCCCGGGCCGACCTGCTGCGGCGGGCCGGCCGGGTCGCGGAGGCGGTCGAGGCATACCGGACCGCCGTGGAGCTGAGCGCCAACCCAGCCGAGCGGGCCTACCTCGCGGGCCGGCTGGCCGAGCTCAGCGCCGCACGTTGGTGAGCAGGTCCTCCATCGCGTC
>Ga0164304_10000631_pt1 | contig 10418 bp, 7 predicted proteins | sample Whisoiple_217_MG_FD_110216 | JGI IMG/M metagenome (GOLD analysis project Ga0164304, IMG submission 110216) | Soil microbial communities amended with pyrogenic organic matter from upstate New York, USA - Whitman soil sample_217_MG | ecosystem: Environmental > Terrestrial > Soil > Agricultural...
AATAACAAATATTATAATAGATTAACATCTGTAGAACACAAATATACAATGAAATTTAAATGGTTTAATATTAAAAATAAGGATAAATATTTATCATTAATTAGATTCAAAGATGTATTATCATTAAAAGTTGGCGCGCAGGTTACTTATTTAGTAAATCAAAACAATTTATTTAATGGTAGTAGGGGCGTTGTAAAAGAATTTGTTAATGGATATCCAGTTGTTTTATTTGCATCCGGTATTAAATTAAGGGTCGAAGAAGTTACTTTAAATATAGAAGAGCAAGATAAAAATATTGTAAGCTATACACAACTTCCATTAAAATTAGCATTTGCCAGTAGCTGCCATTCACAACAAGGATCTACTTTAGATTTAATTAGAGTAGATTTTAATAAGTTCTTTGCCGATGGGCAGGTATATGTTGCATTAAGTAGAGTTAAGGAACTTAAAGGCTTATATATACGTAACTTTAATGAAAATTTAATAAAATGCAACAAAAAAGCAAAGGAATTTTATAAATCAATAATGTAAATAATCCGCGGTTTTAAACTACACATCTAGAGCTATCTAGCAGACTCATAGATCAGTATATAGGTATAGTTTAGATCGCCGGATTATTTACTTTTTTGATATTTGCTGTTGTCGTATTATTCTTACTATTCGGGCATTTTCATTACTAATACGTTGTACTTCATTTTTCATAGTTGTTATATCTCTAATAGAATATTCTAACATTTTAGATAATTGGGTTATTCTTTCTTCATCTTGTTTTCTATACTCTTTATATACGTTATTAATCTCATTAAAGCGTTTGTTTTCTTCATCAAGATATTTAATTTTATCATGAATCAATTTAATATCTTTATCTGAATTTACATTTGTGGCAGTGGTGCCGCTAGATGATTCTTCTGTTTCATCTACAATGGTACTATTGCCTTTTTTCCATAATTTTTCTATACTTTTTGATGATACTATAAATTTACGGGCATTTGGATAATATCCCGGCAATATCTCAATTTTTATATACTCAATATTGTCTTTATCACGTAGTTTAAAAATATCTAATATAAACCCGCCTTTTTTCATCTCACCATTTGTTCGCATATATTTTATAAAAGTTTGCTTTGGTAACTTACCCCACTCTTCTTTTGGAACTAATATATAATCTTTTAATGACTCTAATGCTTCTTGTTCACTTGGAGTAGATTCTTTCGCAGTATCTTTTTTTACATTAGTTGATTTTGACGCTATTTGTGAAAGATCAAATATGTTATTTTTTGACATTTCTATTTATTACTTATGGTATATTTATTACAAAAAAATATTACGATATAGAATATATTTATGTTAACATAAGTATAATGATACAAACTAAAAAATTATATAAGAAGCTTAGTAAAAAATCATCAAAATCTAATAAAAAAGATAAATCGGAATATTTATTTGATAAATTACAAAGAGAGCGTAAAGAAAGAGAAGCTAAGGAAAGGCAAGCACAAGAAAAAGCTGTAATTGCTGCAAAAAAAGAAGAAGAACGCAAGCATAAAATTATATATGAATATGTAGAAAAACTTGATAATAAACTAAAGAAAACTATAGATGATGGATTTTTTTCATTTGTAGATGATCCAAAATTTACTAAACTTTGTACGTCACATCAAAACATAAAAAAAATGCTTAAATCAAATCCGGAAAAATACGCTGGTAGACATATAGCAGAATTTTATATTAAATCATATCATAATAAAAGAAACGAAAAGCATTTGTTCCATAGTCAAGATACATGGATATCAGGTCATGTATATATATATGAAATAGATAATAAAGGCAAATACACAAATGATCCTATTGGAGGTGGTAATTTTGTATGGCTGACTGATGATTTTAAAATTACCAAGTTTTCATATAAGTTTTATAAATTTCTTATGCATGTATTTGATACAGGAGTATATAACTTTAGTGATCTTGGTGGTGTATCATTATCTTTTCTTATAAACCAATTAAAAAAAAGAGGTGTTAAATTTGATGATATTTTACAGCCATTAGCTGGAGTTTAGTAAAAAATTATTTTATAGAAAATAATTCTTATCATATTAATACGTTCTTGTTTATTTTGTTATAGTTATAGTTATATTTATTCATAATTTATATTTTTTTTAGGCAGCGTCGGCTTTAATTGGCTCTGGCGCAACCGCTTTTGTATAAATAGTATCCTTCGTCATAGTCATACCATCCTTTCCAATTCTATATACTGGTACAGAGATAGCATCTTCGGGAGCATCCATCATAGCCTTATCTTCATCTGTAAGGGTAACCGCATTCATATCTTTAAGAACAGAATTAGTCTTTTTCCACTCATTAAGGAACTCTACATCAGGGCCTTCCTCCTTAATATTTTTCTTCTTTTGTTGTTTAACACGATTCTTCATTAGATCGCCACCTAACTTAGTATCAAGTTCAATTTGTTTTGCAATTTCTTCTAAAACAATGGTATTTTCGTTAAAGAACTTGGTAGATTCACGCACAGCATCAAATGGCGCATGGAAATTCCACTTTCCTGTAGTGGCTACCAAGATATCAGTAATAACTTCACCTCTATGCTTTTTCATAAACTCTTCAGCTTCTTCCTGCGAGTTATGCATAGAGTGCGGGCAAATAGCTACATCAAAGTCAGGCTTTTCATTGTAAAGATACAAAACAGCCTCGCGCAATCTATCATAATTTGATGTATAGTAGTTTCTAAACTTACCAAACATATCAACCGGAGGAATCATTTCTAGCACAGTTCTAAGAAGATTATTATCTTCTTCCGACATTTTGTTATAGTCCATAGTATAATAATGGTGCTCTGGTAAGACCAGTTTCTTGGCAACACTTTCTTTAATTTTTTCATCAACTGGCAGTCCATCGCCTTCACGCATCTTAATAAGATGCTGTACTCTATCATATTCAACCATTCTTTCACGGAACTCTACATCCTTTTTAGAAAGATCCTTAATAGCCAAATTGGCTGCCGGGGTATTAATAATACCACGAGCAATATCTTTTGGTTGCGGCTTATATGCAGATCTGATATGCTTATCAGGATTAAATTGGAACATATCTTCTAAAAATTCTTTTACAATAACTCTTTTTTCCATCATCTTTTTGTTAAATTCAATATCTTGTTTAATTTTATCAGTCATTTTCCAATCTTTGGCAAACGAATCAATTAAAGTAGGATCTTTTGTGTATTCATACACATCGATTACCGGAATATTATCAGGAACATTCCATTCATTCAAGGCAGTATTTAAATACCCAATGAACGCAGTTGTCAACATCTTTTCTATGTATTTTTCGCGTAAATTAGTATATGAGAATGTAAGATACTTATCGGATCCTTCAATTACTCTGCCATATGGGTTTAAAGCGGCTCTATATTTATTAATATCTTGCTCTGTTAAATTTTCGACAATTTCGTCATCGTCAAGTTCAGCTAATAGAGCTTCAAGTTCTTGTGCGTACTTTTTATTTTCCGTCATTTATCATATTATGATCTAATATTTAATACAAAATAAGCATTTTATAAAACAATCTAATTTGAATATTAGAAAAAATAAAAATATGAAAAAATAAAAATATGAAAAAATAAAAATATGAAAAATAAAAATATGAAAAAATAAAAATATGAAAAAATAAAAATATGAAAAAATAAAAATATGAAAAAATAAAAATATTATAATTTTTTATTTTAAGAATTATAATAAAATGTCATTTTGATATAAAGTTTAAAACTTTATTTTTTTAAACTAGTTTTAAAATTATTAAGTTGACAGAATACTTTATATCTTTTTATAATTTTGGATAATATAAAATATTGCATATAAAAGATATTAACTATGTCAAGTACTCTAGAAACAATTAATAACTCAATACTAATGAAAATTATGCATTTAACTGATGCATTAAATATACTTGTAAATTATACCGACTATGGAGTAAATGATAAGGTTAAAAGTTATTTAGTTGAAATAAAAGATCTTTTAAATCATTACGAGCTAAGTTCTGCTAATATTTTAGCAGATTATTTTGCTCTTATTTTAGAGCATAAAAATAATATTAATAGATTACAGACACTAATAGATAATAAAAAAAGTGTAGAAGCGGCTGATAAATCAAATAATCAAGATCGAACTAAAGGCCAACCACAAGATCAAACCCGAGACCATGAATCTGATAAGTTAGAAGAATTAATCGAACAAATTAATCACATTAATGATGACAATGATGATTTAGATAAATTATTATTAGAACTTAAAAACGAAAAAGATAAATTCAATAAAACTAGAGAAAATTATTTTATCGAATATCGATTCTTTTTAAAAAAAGAAGGCTTTATTGATAATATAGATAGATATTACATAAATATATCTAACTTTGTTGATAATTGGATGATGCATGTAATTAAACCGGTAAGAAAACAATCAATTGATAGTTCTACAAGAAAGGCAACTATTGAATTTACTAAGAATAATTATAAACTAATGTCAAAGGTAAAAAGTGTATATAATCCTAATATACCAACTGATAAAAGAAATGAAATGGAAAATAAAATAATCAAGGTAAGATCTATTTTTTCACTTTATGAAAATTTATCTATATCTAGATCTATTGATAGTTACGTATATAATAAATGTTCTCAATGTAATGACGATATGAAAATAATTGCAAATCTTAGCGAAATAGTGTGTACAAATTGCGGCGTGACAGAAAATTTACGAGGTACTATATTAGAAGATGAACAATTTTATTACCAAGAAGGCCAACGAGTAAAGCATGGCTCATATGATCCATCTAAGCATTGCAAATTTTGGATCGAGCGTATACAAGCGCGAGAATCTAGAGATATACCACAGAGTGTGCTAGATGCGGTTACAAATTGTATAAAACATAATAATATTAGAAATATAGAAGATATCTCATATAGTGAGATACGGAAATATTTAAGTCAAACAAAGAACACTATTTATAATGAACATGTACCACTAATTAGAAAAATTATTACAGGAGAGTCGCCGGCACAACTAACCGACCAGGAGTTGCAGACTATACAAGTTTACTTTGATAAAGTTATCCGAATATATGAGGAGATAAAACCGGTTAATAAAACAAATGTTCCTTACCATCCTTATTTGATTTATAAAATAATCGAACACATATACTATACAAAGATTTCGCTAGAAAACAATGAATCAAAAAAACGTATAATAAGTGTTATGAGTTGTATCCACTTACAAAATAGGGAAACTCTTATAGAAAACGATAAAACCTGGAGTAAAATATGTAATCGAATAGATGATATCACATATAGACCAACTGATAGAAATTTACACTAGTTTATGCAAACTAATTAATGATGTGGCGATAATCATTAATTTTTACTAGAAGTTAATAATTTAACTAGAAGTTATTAGAAGTTAGTAATTTTACTAGAAGTTAATAATAATTTAACTAGTATTTAATAATAATTTATTTAAAATCATCCATTTTAAAGATAAGATAATTATCAATGCCATATTCCACACTATCATCATATCCGCCAAGCTTATCATCGGCATGTAGTGGATTTTTTGCGTTAATAGTATCTTCTTTTGCCACCTCCTCACTTAAATATTTTTTATCAGATGATGATTCGTATTCTATGTTTTTGTTGAATTTATTATTAATATCAATATTTTTCTTGCTTGAAAATTGATTTAAAATTCTATATAAATCAATTTGATCATTGATAGCCTCTAGTTTCTTTTTTATGAAACTTTCTCTGTCCATTTTATTCTATTCTATATAATTTTAGAAATCTTTATTTTTAATAATCTTTATTTTTAAATAAATAAAATCAAAAAATTATATAGATATTAATATATCATTAATGTTAACTATGACCAGTATTGTTATTGTAATAATTATACTTCTTCTAGTATTTTCTCTATATAACGCTATTCCTAAAAAAAGCCACAGAAAAAGTAGATCTAAAACAGCCGGCGGAGCTAGAGGTATGGATAAACACTCTAGTTTGTCAGATTATGAATCCCAATCATTAGAAGAAAGTAAAGAATCAGCTCGAGGTACCCCATTAGAATTTTTATGTAAAGAAAATAGAGTATTTTGCGAAGCTACTGAAAATGATCCACAAGCTCCCGGTTTACACGAAGTAGTACAACATACTAGAAGTAGGGGCTATGTCCCAGAAGCCACACAACCAAATCATGTAGCTAATATGTGGAAAAGTGACTATTCACAATGTGATAGTGATGATGCCGTAGAACGTAATGAACATTATTCTGATAAAACCCCTAAGAGAATTAGTATGGTTAATTTATCACAAGATGATCAATCTAATATGCATCTTACATCTCGATTTGCCGCCACTAGTTCTTAAATATGGAATACCAAATATGGAATATGGAATATTAAATAATAAGAAAAAAGAAAAATAATAATTTTTTCTAATTGTGTTTTTTAGTTTTTACATTTTTTAATATAACTGCTTTTTATAGCACTTTAATTATTTTATCTTTTTTATCATTATTTTTTTAATCACTTGATCATTTAATCATCTAATTCTGATTCTTCTGATTCGGAGCCAGAATCAGATGCATTTTTTGGTTTATCTTCAGATCCTGATTTTGAACCTGATTTATATCCTGATTCTGGTTTAGAACTACTTTTCGATTTTAAATCATTATCAGACTCATCCTTTTCGGAACCATCGTCTGACTCATCATCTGAATCAGCAGCTGAATTATCCGAATCATTATCTGATTCATTGCCAGATTCATCTTCTGAATTATCTGTATCAGAATGCATTAAATCATTAATATCTTCCATGATTGTATCTTTTTTGATTTTAAATCCGGATTTATCATATTCAGATACATCTAATTTACTAGGTGTAAATTTATTAGGTTTAGTTTTATTATTTTGAATATTATTTTGGACATTTTCATTATTAAACCTCTGTTTCTTTAGTTCTTCTAACTTAATTCTTTTAAGTTCGTCAATAGATCTTTTTAGCTCTTCTTCTCGCTCTTTCTTTATCTGATCATACTCCATGCAGATGCGTTTATAAAACTCATCTACTGTTTCAGGTTTGATTTCTTGGCCATTAGATTTTTTCTTTCTATAATTATTCATAATATACTCTTCGCCTTCATCCGGCTCTTCATTAGCTTCTAGAATTCTATAACCTTTTATATACATATTAGTTTTTGTTTTAGTAAATAATTTGCTAAGTTGAGAATTTTCAAACTCGGCGTTTAATCCTTTTTTATAATCTTTTGTATCCGGATATAATGCATCATGCCACTTTGTATATTTTTCAATAATAGTAGACATATATAGCGTATATTCACTATCAGTAGTTTTGACAAAACGACTATCAATAAAATTATTCATTTTATCTTGCCTATTTCTGTATTTAGCAGTGTCTAATTCAATATTAGGATGTAATACATTTTCAACTGTTCCCTTATACTTTGTTTGTAGTCTTTCGTAATAGTAACAAAGTATACTAAGAAGTGCTGATAATACTTTTGGATTACTTGGCCATGTTTTGCCAATAGTATCATCTGCTAATCTTTCATATGGATTATTAGGATCTAGTAAACCATCACTCTCTTTACAAAACTTAATACGCATATTAACTCGTTTAATACGTCTCCATGTACCATGATCAACATTGCCGCTCATATCAAAATCATGATTACCTAAAACAATATGATTACAAGTAGGCTTAAAATTTATCGTCCCTTTATGAAGGGCTCTACCTGCTAATGACTCTCCACCTGTTATTTCTTTTACTTTTGCCATATTAAGCACTTCTCCTCTATTTGTTTCTGAATAGTAACAAAGTCTGCCGTACTGTAATTGCATCAATGTCGGCGTTGCTTCTTCGGCATTTTTATTTCTTGATAGAAGAAATGATAATGGCATTTTAACACCATATGAACCAATAACAGACTTCATTAGTTCAAGTAAGAATGACTTACCATTACTGCCACCACCCATCAATAATACCAATAAACTATCTTTTTGCTTGCCATCTAATGCCGCAGCAAAGAACGACATAATAAATTCAAATGTATCAGGTTCATCATCTGGAAATATTGTTCTAAGCGTATATAGTACTTTTTTTGTTGTCTCGTCATATGGATTGAACTCTACATATTCCGTTGTTATAAATTTTGATACCATGTAATTATGGAATCCTGTGATAAGTTCTACTCGTGGACCTAACTTCAAGATACCATTAGCTACTCCAATTATTTCTGGATCTTTATCTAAGGAATTAACAAATCCACGTCTTTCAAATACTTGTTCGCATTCTCGCATAACTCCAGATTTAAATCCATTATCACGAACTTTTTTACATGTTATCTTAATATTCTTTTTAACCATTACATGATATTTTGTTATATCATCTGAAGCTCCATCATTAATAGTTGATTCGATTCTACTAAGAACTTTATCGAATAAAGTTGGTACTACTTTACTCATATATAACTTTAATGAGTTAGGTGTCTCAGCATTATACACTCTCCACTTATAGATTTCTCCATGTTCTTTTGGATCCTCCTCTAATATAAATTCATACCATTCTCTATCATAAACATATTTATGTCTTAAGCTCTTAAATAATATCTCCGCAACATCAAAATGTTGTAAACTACCTTCTAACTGTGGATCATATATTCTTTTGTAAGTAATTTCATAGATATTATACTGGCGGATTTCTTCATATTTTATCGGATTATCTTCGCGCGCCCAATAATGTAAACTTCCCATACTTAATTTATTAGTTTTTTTATCTGATGCCTGTAGCCAGTAATGCTCAAAGTCAATCGGATTATATTTTTCGACGCATTTCATCGAGAACTTTTCGGCTAAGGGTTTATAACTCTTATTAGTATGCGCCAGTACGCACAATACTTTAAACCACGCATCAAAATCTGTATATCTAAATGGACTTAGCGTATCTAACAAACTATAGATATATTCTGCGTCTGGGTCATGAATATTAAGTAAGGACAGATTACCAAACTCTTGTTCGGCAGTTTCTTCTTTTGATTCCTTTCTAGTAGATTGTAATTCTCTAGCATATTCATCTTTTATCTGATACTTATATTTTTTAATAATTGGTCCATCTTTTCCACTACTTTCCCAATTTAGCGATAATTCATTAGCAAGTACGATATTTGATGACATATCATTTATCCTAAATACATCATCTACATTATTTACAACATAATGTGTAGTACTTGATGCATATGGGATATAAGATACAATACTTCTTATTCCTCTTAATGTGTAGGCCGGCGCATTTGTTTTACTGCTACTGCCTAGTAAAAATACCGGCACATGAGCCGAATTTTTATCAATTATATCAGTAACAGTATATCCGTCTGCTAATTTAAATGGCTTAAATATATCCATCATCGCAGTATTCTCCGAGCATTTTTTAATGATAAATCTTTTAACTTCTCGTGTCACTTTAATACTAGGAATTAGTAAATGGAATCCATCTTTATAACATTCTTTTTCTTTATTATACTTTACTTCCGGTTTCTTTATAAATGCAAAATATGTTGTAAATTCATTACTATTATCATAGGATTTATCTGGATTTTCTAAATTAATATAAGTTTTTAAAATATCCATAACAATTTGCGTAATAGATTGCATTATACCATCATTTATATAAGAAGTTGATACTGATTGATATATATCAAAGTCTAGCATTATACCAGAATATTCTAATTGTCTTTCATACAACATCATACGAGCATCACTTCTTCTACATATCTCAATATATTTAAAAAGCTTATTTATTTTTGAATCAGGTATGTAATACATTTTGGTATAAATTTTATCATTAAACATAGAATACATATCAACAATATTTGTCCTAGTATCATTCTTATTAGTTATAAATTCAGGATTATTTATAAATTCTTGAAAGTTTTTTACCGATACATTATATCTTTTTTGAATATTATAATTGATTTCTGCCTCATTAACATCAGGCTCAACTTCATGTTCATCATCCGAATCGTCAAACAGCCCATTAAACTTATTTGATCGGCCACCTAATAGCTGTGACATAGGTAATGTGCTGTATATTCGATTGGATATAATATGGTATATAATTATTCATTTTTTTATTTTTTATATAATAAATAATTATATTCTAATTTACCCTGTAACTCTGTATTTATGCATTGTTTACTATTTTATACAATTAAAGTAATAAATCAAAAATATTATAACAACTGATCAAAAATGTTACAATGCTGAATAAAAATGTTATAACAACTGATCAAAAATGTTACAACAACTGATCAAAAATGTTACAACAACTGATCAAAAATGTTACAACA
>Ga0164304_10000634_pt1 | contig 10392 bp, 6 predicted proteins | sample Whisoiple_217_MG_FD_110216 | JGI IMG/M metagenome (GOLD analysis project Ga0164304, IMG submission 110216) | Soil microbial communities amended with pyrogenic organic matter from upstate New York, USA - Whitman soil sample_217_MG | ecosystem: Environmental > Terrestrial > Soil > Agricultural...
CGAAATTGTCGTATCCATGCGGAATTTTTCGCGATCGGACGACGGAAAAATGAAATCAGCCGACATTCACGAAGGAATTGATAGCACCCTCGTAATTCTCAATCATCGGCTCAAACAAGGTATCCAAGTCATTAAACAATACGGCAACTTGCCTGCGGTTGATTGCTATCCCGCGCAACTGAATCAAGTATTTATGAATATTATTTGCAATGCAATAGATGCGCTGGAGGAGGTGAAAAAGGAAGACAAAGGCTATTCGCCAACCATTTGGGTTAGCACGGAAATTACAGCCGACAATACTGTCACCGTCAAGATTGGGGATAACGGGCCGGGAATTGCCTCCGCCAGCGTCCAACAAATATTTGACCCATTTTTTACTACAAAGTCGATCGGCAAAGGTACTGGATTGGGATTGGCTATTTCCTATCAAATCCTTGCCAAGCATCACGGCAAAATTGAGGTAAATTCTCAAATAGGACAGGGCACGGAATTTGTGATTACTTTGCCAGTTGCTGCGTAAACCGCTATCCGGGTTTAAAGCCTTTTTATAAGTAAGCGGTTACAAATCAACATAAAAGATGTTTAAGATATTCTTAAATTTAAAAACTAACTCCAAATTTTTAATAATCTACTAAAGTTTTATAACTAAAAGTAACATTAATAGCTATCAGGATGCTTAAGAGCCTTTAAGCACCCGATTAATCCAACATTCAAGCTCGGGTTTTTCTACTTTTCCTAATATATAATTATCTCTTTTAACTCGCTTTATTGCTTCTCTAGTGAGGAAAGTAGTAGTCACAATAATAGCCTTACTTGCTTTCATTTCTTGGCGAGTATCAGCTAGCTCCCTGATCACTCCAATGCCAACTTTTTTCCCAGAACTCAGATTTTTAGCTTGCCAAACCCCTTTGAATAAACCAATACCTTCTATTTCTTTAACGGCAATAATGTCTGCTCCTCCATCCTTGGTACCTTTGCCAAGTTCAACGTTATAACCGTCCTTGTCTAATAGCTCTGCAATAAGTTTTTCTAGTTCTCTCCAATGTAAGTTATCTATGTCAATAGATTTATCAGCGAGCTTTTGTAAAATGCCCAAGTGGGGGGCAAGAAGGGATATACTTTGTATAACTTCTTCGGAAAGCTCTGATTGCTCGTAACGTTCCTCCTTATGAGAGTTAATATTTATATGACTCGTAGCGATTATAAGTGACCAAAAAGGTATATTTTGACCATCATCTAGTAAAACTCCACCGTCACCACCAAGCCAAGTTGAATTTTCAGTCCATTCTTCTACTATTCTCTGAAAATCAGCTAAATCAGCAATCCATTCAATATCTGAACTATCTTGTTCGTCAAAATCATAACTACCTTCAATATTAAGCAATGCTTCTACTAGATCCGGTTCTAAAGTCCAGCAATTTTGAATGAAATCATCTATATCCTCCGATCCAACGGGTTCTCTCTCTGATGCCTTAACATCATAACCATTGTCTCGCCTCGCTTCACGTCTCCAATCAATAGAAGGAGCAATTATTCTGGCTATTTCATCTCTCAAAAAGGCACTTGTATATACATTTACCATAGGATTAATTTACTCTAATAATTTACTCATCATTTCATTAGATTATTTAATTGAGCGCCTCAATATTTTGAGAATTGAAATTTGGTTTCTGTCATGTCTTACTCAACCCCGCTAGCCTGATGTTGCCTAGCCTCTCTAATTTCCCGCATCCGTTTTTAATACTAGAAAGCGATCGCAGTTGCCAAATCACTCATTTCTCTAGCTTTTTGCTCAGCATCTTTAAAGACTTCAAGTCATAAACTCAAAAACAAGTCTATTGTTTATTGTCTAATTTTTGGGTGCATGGTGCGGCGTAGGCGCACAGGAGCGCTTGTGACATTTGCGTAAGTTCTGCACAAGTTGGTATACACCAACTAGCAGCATATTTTCCCTCGGCACGGACGAGTGATGAGCTTCATTGATCCTCTCAGCCGACAGTGTTGGCGCTACCTTAAGGGAAGAACGAGCGAAAATTGAGCGGAAAACAGAACTATTGGTGACAATAAATCTGAAACCATTGACTCACAAAGGATTGAATTTCATGGGGGCGGAGGGACTTGAACCCACACGACCGTTTCGGGTCAACGGATTTTAAGTCCGTAGCGTCTACCATTCCGCCACGCCCCCCTTTGGTCAAGCTGCTGTGGTTTTGAGCCACTAGCAGCAACAGCCTTTTATTCTACAGCCAAAACCCCAATTTACGCAACCCCTAATCAAAAAATTCCCAAAAGTCGCGCTGGATCTCCCCAAGCGGTACAATAGTTAACCAGCTAGCGGAGCGTGTCAACCGACTTACCCGTGTTATTATTCCCCTAAAGCAAATCTATGTATATTACCTTACTGCTTTACGCCGTCTTGGCAGGAACCTACCTCCTGGTAGTACCCGCGGCCACCTACGCTTACCTGAACAGTCGCGGGTACGTCGCTACCTCTTTTGAGCGTGGCTTCATGTACTTCTTGATGTTCTTCTTCTTCCCAGGTATGTTTCTCCTAGCTCCATTTTTGAATTTTCGGCCCAAACGGCGGCAGATAGAAGCCTAAATGCGACGTATTGACGTAATTGGAATCAGTGTCGGCTTTTTTGTAGCAGGTGGGTTTGTCTACTTGCTACTGCAATTTGCCGGACTCGACAGTATGAATGCAGGGATTTGGAGTCAGTTATTTTTGGTCGCCGGCTTGATTGGCTGGCTGGTGACTTATTTATTTCGAGCACTGACTCAAAATATGACCTACAGCCAGCAATTGCAAGACTACAAAGAAGCTGTCTTGCAGAAGCAGCTAGATGCACTCACTCCCGAAGAATTAGCCAAACTTCAAGCGGAAATAGAGCAGGAAAAAGATAATTAGTCAATAGTCTTTAGTCCTCAGTCATTAGTTATTAGTGAGTTATTAGTGATTAGTCATTAGCAATAAACTTTGAACAAATGACTGGGAATCACAACTCATCAATAGTAATATTGACTGCTAATTTAATGACTGATGACTGATATCACGTCCGCTCAAATAAGTGCGATAGATTTGTAGTGACGACTTCAGTCCGAGGGAGTTTTATGAGGAATGAAGTCGTCACTACAAACAAATTTAATTGCGCTCGATCGAGGGGACATCCTATGATGACTGATAACCAATGACTGATAACCAATGACTGATGACTAATAACTAATGACTATTTCTAATTGTTTTGAAACGTTGCGAAAAAGCAACCAATGTGCATTGATTCCTTTTATTACTGCTGGCGACCCAGACTTGGAGACAACGGCTAAAGCACTGCAAATTTTGGATGATAACGGTGCAGATGCGATCGAGCTTGGCGTTCCCTATTCTGACCCGCTAGCAGACGGGCCGGTGATTCAAGCAGCCGCTACAAGGGCTCTACAGCGGGGAACGCGGTTAGATGCGGTGCTGGAAATGGTAGCGAAAGTTAGTCCGAATTTGCGATCGCCCATCATTCTCTTCACATACTACAACCCGATTTTGTACCGAGGTATAGAAACCTTCTTGCAGCAAATCAAAAGTGCTGGAGTTCAGGGATTGGTTGTACCCGACTTGCCCTTAGAAGAAGCAGACAGTCTCATCCAACCTGCCAACAAATTAGGGATTGAACTAACATTGTTAGTTGCTCCCACCAGTCCCAAAAGTCGTATAGAAGCGATCGCTCGCCAGTCTCAAGGATTTATTTACTTAGTCAGCGTGACGGGGGTGACGGGAGTGCGCGAAGGCTTAGAAACGAGAGCAAAAGAATTGCTGCAAGAACTTCGCGCCGTCACCGACAAACCCATCGGCGTCGGGTTTGGTATATCGCAACCCGAACACGCTCGCCAAGTGAAAGAATGGGGTGCAGATGCTGCGATTGTTGGCAGTGCTTTTGTCAAACGCTTGGCCCAAGGAACTCCAGAACAGGGTTTAGAGGCGATCGGCGAATTCTGCAAGAGTTTAAAAACAGCGATTCAAAATGCTTAGCCACTGTCGAGATACTTTCAGCCATTAGACAGATGTGTGCGATCGGGATGTGCCGCCACAATTGCGATTAAAGACCTTGTTGTACTTGAGATCATACACCACCTTCCTTCTAGTTCCTGACTAGAAGGTTTTTTTTGAGCCGAACACGCACAACATTTCAACATAGTGCGCCCATGGAGAAGCAAACAGCTATCTAGGGAAACGACATTGCCTTGTCCGGTGCGGGGTGCTGCGACTTTTAATAATTGGTAGAAGATTGAGGATTATCCATTCCTTCTTGCTGATTGCTGATTTCTATCCGCTCGCAAAGCCTAAAAGCCTTCTTCCTTCTTCCTTCTTATTTCTTCCTTCTTTCTTCTTCCTGATACTATAACTTAAGGAATGTAACTTGGGATAGATGAAAAGCTACGGTTTCTATTCGTATACTTAAAAAAGTGTTTAAGTACCTAATTTGGTAAGGCTAGACATCTACAAAGCCACAAGGCATTTGAGCATCTCACAATAGAAAGGAGCATTTTTATGACCAGACTAACTGCATTTGTGAAAAAAATTCGAGCTGTACAAATTTTAACCGTGTTTCTCGCTGGCATTTTAGTATTAGTGAGCACTGCCTGCAGCCGCCCTGATATGATGGCAGGAAAAACTGATGTAACGGCAGGAAAAACTGATGTGATCGCAGGAAAAGCTGCCGACAAAATTAGAGAAGAAGTGCCGGCGGGGGCTGTAACTTCCGAATACAAAGGCGGCATGAACGACTACAGCGATGACGACCCCAGAAACCAAAATATCACATCAGCAGAAGCAAAAGCTCAGCTTCTCAAAGAGCAAGCGCAGCACCGCATAGACACTAAATCTAGCAACAATGTAGGGGAAAACGTGCGGCGAGTAGCGGACGACGCGCCTAACAAACTCGACCAAATTGGCGAAAAGGTGAAGGAAGATGCTCGCACCGCTCAGCGCAAAGCTGATGACTTTGGCGACAAAACCAAACAAGGCTTTGCTAATCTTAAAGAAAACACTCGCGAAGGCTTGCAGGGCGCAAAAGAAATTGTTAAAGAAGCCACGCAGGGAGCAAAAGAAAGAGTATCAGAGGGTACTGAGTCTCTGAGATATGGTACTAGCGGCGGCCAAGAAAATATCAATGATGCAGCACGAGATGCAAGATAGAACGCTGAAGATGCCTCGCCTCGGACAATATTTGCTAGAAAGTGAATCGAGATATTGACAGAACTCAACGAGGACCAGAAAGAGCGACAGACGCGATCGACTAATCTCAAATAACGCTGTTTCCTTTTCGGGAAGCTAGATTCCGACAGGGGTTAAAACCCCTGTCGGAATTTAGGTAAAGTCAATCGATTTTAGATTTGAGATTTTAGATTAAAGAATTGAAGCATTGACTCAGCCCAAAAACCGATACCGTGCCACGTACTTAAGTCGTGGAAAGATAAAAATTTTAGACCCTAGTTCAAGCTCCCAGATTTATCTGTGGGGTAAATCTCAAATCTCAAATCTCAAATCGACTGACCCCACGGATCAATTCGGGGGCTCCTTTATCGGATACAGGTTTTTTATTTCTGGACGGATGAATCCGGGGGCTTGTATCCTGGATGCTTTCGGTCATCTGAAGACTACTGCCTATTACTATTTGATTGGGTTTTAACCCCTGGGAGGGCTATTAGCCCGGAAGTAGAGTGCAGGGGGGAGTTTCAGCACAATGCAACGGCCCTGTCCTTTTCTAGGGGGGACTAGAGTGCCACTCCTTTCACGATGGATTCTTTATAATTTCTATAGATTGTATTTGGAATTTTTAAGGTAATAACTTTTTTACCGGCGTAGCGGAAATTTGGGCGATCGAGCTATATTAAATTCAATGAATTACCCCTTGTATTTTTTAAGACATGATACTGCGGTGTTTCTACGGTATTTTGCGTTCATTGAATCGCATTTGAGATTAACCCAGAAAATTATACGTAAGTAATAAGCTTTAATCACGCTCGCCAAAGTATAAAATGTTGTTCTTTAATAGATAATTGGATTTTTTGATCGACAGCTCGAAAATTATGGTGTTTATGCCCTAAGATAGATAGACTAAGTTTTGTCAAGTTAATGTCTGGGTTGAGGTCAGCCGATATGGACACAATAATAAATGCAGTATATTTGACTAGGGTAATACCTGGATATCGCCCGATCGCGCAATTGTACACAGATTCTCGATCGGCTATCGATCGGTTCCTGCGGGAGAAAGACCAACCACCCGCCGCTAACATTCTCAAACCTACCTCGTTGTGGCTGAGGATTTCCGGGAGGCGGTACTGCTAAAATTTAAAAAAGTTGCATTAGCGACCGTTAATTGGGTCGGTATAAATAGTCCTCAACCGAACAGACATTGTTGACGAACTCGAACGCAGATCGGTTATTTACAAATACATTAAACCTTCCAATCTTTTAATTAATCTAGACTGTTATCTGCCAGATGGAGGTGTATAAAATTTAGCAAAAAGAGGCTACGGATTCGGGATATATTCGAGCCGTAATCCGTAGCCCATCGACAGGGGAAATGGAGGCAAACCTTATCTTGGGAATTCTGTTTTGATGCTAGTAACGATGATGCACGACTTTTATGATGCGCTGGCAGATTTGGCAATCTATGCAGATGCCGCACCGACGGAGCGCCAACAAATCCTTAAGCGCGTTGGGGCTAGTCAGAAAAAACTCAAAGAATTCGCGCACCATACGCCGCTCAATTACCAACACAAGTTCGATCTGGTTGAGGCAGAATTGCTCGGCGTTTTGGGACAGACAGCAGAAGCAATGGAACTGTACGATCGAGCTATTACCGGAGCTAAAGCTAACGAATATGTCAATGAAGAAGCTCTTGCCTGCGAACTCGCTGCTAAGTTTTACCTGTCGTTGGGAAGAGAAAAAATTGCCAGACTCTACATGATAGATGCCTATGATTGCTATGTCCGCTGGGGAGATAGAGCCAAGATTGACGACTTAGAAAAACGTTATCCTCAATTGTTAAAACCGATTTTAGAACCCGCAAAAGTCCCTGCAAATCCATTAGCAAATTTTCCAACACCTGCTGGGCACAATCAATCGCTTCATCCATCCATTCATCCATCCATTCATCCGTCTGTTTCGGCGAGCGTCTCAGATTTCGGGAATTTTTCAACACTGTTAAAAGCTTGTCAAGCGCTCTCTAGTGAAAGAGAACTCGATCGACTGATTGCCAAACTGATGCAACTGGCGATGAAAAATACAGGAGCTGACAAAGGAGCGCTGATTTTGCCAAACGGCAATCAATGGGAAATCGCGGCTACAAGCACGCTCGACAATTCTGGACTCGAGTGGGCGATTGACTTATCATCCGCAAAACTCGATGAAAACAGCGATATCTTGCCCCTCAAAATTGTTGACTGCGTTAAAAATTTATTGAAACCTGTGATTGTTCGGGAGCTCGCCCAACAACGCGATTGGGATTCCGACTCGTACATCCTCCAATACCAGCCGCAGAGCCTGTTGTGTTGGCCGATTCTCGATCGAGGCAACTTAGTCGGCATTTTGTATCTGGAAAATCGCTTAACCGCAAAAGTTTTTACCCGAGATCGCCTGCAACTTCTCAATCTCCTGTGCTCCCAGGCAGCCATCTGTTTGCAAAATGCTCTGCTCTATAAAAAATATCAGGATTACAACCAACAATTAGAGCGATCGCTAGTAAAAATTAGCCGAACCGAAGCTCAGCTTGCCGATCAGAAAAAAATGCTCCAAGCGATTCTTGATGTCGCTCCGATTTGGATTTGGATGGTGAATCCCAGTGGTAAAGTACAGTTTTTGAACAAGACATTTTCTCAAGATGTGGGCGTGCCTCTGAGCGATTTCCTAGCTGTCGATCATTATCAAGATATACTGGGGGAGAATGCAGCGGGCTGTATGGTTTCAGATGCGGCCTGCCTTGCTCAAGATTTGCCGCATTACTCCAGCGAAACTCTCAGATTTGTGGACGGTCAACTACACGATTTAGAAATCACGAAAGTGCAGTTAAAAAATTCCCAGGGCGAGACAATCGGGATTATTGGTTTGGGTGTGGATGCCACTGAGCGCAAGCGAGCAGCCGAACTTTTGCAAAAGCAAAATCAACAGCTAGAACGAACTTTAAAAAATTTACAACAAGCACAACTGCAAATCGTGCAAAGCGAGAAAATGTCGGCATTGGGTAATTTAGTCGCCGGAGTTGCCCACGAAATTAACAATCCGATTGGGTTTATTTCTGGAAATTTAAGCGAAGGTAAAAGAAGTTTGGAAGATGTTATCGAACACTTAGAATTGTATCGCTCCGGTGCATCGCAATCGGAAATAGCCGACCACGCCCAAGAGATAGACCTCGATTATATTTTGGAAGATTTACCGAAGATGGTTGATTCAATGCAACTCGGGTGCGAGCGCATTTGCAGCATCAGCAATAGTTTGCGTACCTTCTCCCGAGGTGACAAAGACTACAAAGTTCCTTTTAATATTCACGAAGGCATTGATAGCGCTATTTTAATTTTGAAACACCGCCTCAAAGCAAACGAACACCGCCCGCAGATCGAAGTGATAACTAAATACGGCAATCTCCCTAAAATCGAATGTTTTCCCGGTCAATTGAATCAAGTTTTCATGAACTTGCTTGCCAATGCGATCGATGCCTTAGAAGAGTCAAATATAGGACGCAGTTTTAGCGAAATTACCGCCAATCCCAACCGGATCACGATTTGCACGGATACAGTCGGCGAAGGGTACATTAAAATTAAAATTGCTGATAACGGCACCGGGATAAAAGAGGAAGTTAAACAGCAGATATTCGACCATTTGTTCACGACGAAAGGTGTCGGAAAGGGAACTGGATTGGGGTTGGCAATTGTCCACCAGATTGCGGTAGAAAAACATGGCGGAAGCATTGAGGTGAATGGAGAGCCAGGAGTTGGCACTGAGTTTGCGATCGTTTTGCCTGTGAAGGGATAAATTTGAATTAATAATCAATGTTTTTTGGGCGATCGCGTAATAAGATATACTGATAAGTGAGCGCGTGACCCATTTTTAGTTGGGAGATGTCTATTGTACAAAAAAAATTAATCACCAAAGCTTCGCCTACAAAAATTTATCTTAAATTTAACCAATCTTGAATTTCTTGCGCTAACCAAGCCGCCTCAATTTCTTTCAAATTCTTTGCTAAAATATAAAAGTAACTTTTCATATTGTTACCTGAACGAATCCTGATGTCATGTACCGCACCCACGCCATATATAAAAGTACCCAAAATTTCCGAAATTTCCCCAGTTTGTTGTGAATAACTCCAACCAAATATCTGATGTTCCAGTTTAAAGTAGTTCCGGTTAAATTTAATTTTATTACCCTTGCCAAAAATCTTAACTAAAATACTTGCTATAATCGTAAACAATCCTAATCCAATACTAAAATTTACTTGCCAGAATACTAAGATTATCGGCCCAAATAGCAGTATAATTAATATTCCCATAAAAGCAACTGAAAAAGGAGATCTGACTAAATCAGAGGGAATTTTAATGTTTAACTCCGTCGCTGATTTGCTAACTTGAATGCGACTGTGACGCGGTTTAGCAATTTTCCTCACAGTCTCAATTTGAAGATTAGCCCCTTGTATGTTTCCCGATTTCAAAGCTGCTAAAGCCTCTCTAGCCTCGCTGAAACGCTTTTCTAACGCGATTTCCGTCATCTTCTCAATCCAGCTTACCAAACTGGGATTCACACTCACCCGATCGCTAAACTGAATCCGAGAATCTTTCTGTGGCAAATCCGCAGGAGTCATCCCCGTTAACAAATGAATTAAAGTAGCTCCCAAAGCATACAAATCGGAAGCCGGAACCGCCCGACCCCAAAACTGTTCTAACGGTGCATAGCCACTCGTTCCTACAACTGTAAACGTTACGCCTGTCACCGCCGCTTGAGCTTGCACAGCGCCAAAATCTACTAGATAAACCTGCCTATCTTTGCCCCAAATTAAATTACTCGGCTTAATATCTCTGTGCAAAACAGGGGGGCTTAATTCATGCAAATAAATTAAAATTTCCAGCACTTCAGTAGCAATTTTTTGCACGTTTTTCTCGGAAAATCGCTTGCCTTTTTCTAACAATTCCTGAAGTGAAAACCCCGGAATATAATCTTGCACTAATCCAAACCAAGGCAATCCTGCTCCGGCTTCCCGCTCCAGGGAAAAATAATCTCGATAGCAAGGAATGCGGGGATGATTTAGCGCCTGCAAAACTTGTGCTTCTCTTTCAAAAAGCTTGAGTTCTTCCCACTGCATTTCCGGGCTAAAAGCTAACATTTTCAGCGTCACCTGTTCTTGAGAC
>Ga0164304_10000635_pt1 | contig 10391 bp, 4 predicted proteins | sample Whisoiple_217_MG_FD_110216 | JGI IMG/M metagenome (GOLD analysis project Ga0164304, IMG submission 110216) | Soil microbial communities amended with pyrogenic organic matter from upstate New York, USA - Whitman soil sample_217_MG | ecosystem: Environmental > Terrestrial > Soil > Agricultural...
CGTCTACATTTTTTGGGCGGGCATTTCGCTCCTCGCGGTGTTTATGTTCGCGGCCATTCCGAAACTTGGGACGAAGGAATTGGCGCCGAAAGAGGATCAGGGGGTGATCTTTGGAATCATCACCGCACCGGCAAACGCGACCATCGACGACACGATCCGTTATGCCGATGCAGCCGGGAAAGTATTTCAAGAACTTCCCGACACGCGGTTCACGTTTCAACTTACGTTCCCGGACAGCGGATTCGGAGGAATGGTTTTGAAGCCATGGGGCGTTCGCAAGACGCCGACCAAGGCCTACCTGCCACAGGTCCAGGCCAAACTTGGTGCCATTCCAGGCATACAAATGTTTCCGATCATGCCGTCGGCACTTCCCGGCGCTGATAATTTTCCAGTCAGCTTCGTGATCACCTCGACCGCAGACCAGGAACGCATTCTCGAATTTGCGAAACAGATTTTCGCAAAAGCGATGCAGGCACACATTTTCCAGTTCGGCGATATCGATACCAAGATCGACCAGCCGCAATCGGCAATCGTTTTCGATCACGACAAAGTCGCAGCGATGGGCCTCGACATGCAGCAAGTGGGCGCCGATATCTCGGCCAGCATCGGCGGGAATTACGTCAATCGATTCAACATCGAAGGGCGCAGTTACAAAGTGATTCCGCAAATCAAGCGGGTCGATCGATTAAATCCGGAGCAGTTGAAAAATATTTATGTCAGCGGACCAAACGACCAACTCATCCCGCTGAGCACCGTCGCTTCGATCAAGCCCAAAACCGTCGCGCGTTCGCTTAATCGAATGCAACAACTCAACGCCGTCACCATAAACGGGGTGCCCGCCGTTTCGCTCGATGCTGCTCTGAAATTCCTGGAGGATGAAGCAAAGAAGACTTTGCCGAAAGGCTATGTCCTCGATTACACCGGCGAGTCGCGCCAATTGCGCACCGAAGGCAGCAAGTTTCTCGGAGTATTTTTGCTTTCGCTAGTGCTGATCTTTCTCGTCCTGGCAGCGCAGTTCAACAGCTTCCGCGACCCGTTCATTATTTTGTTGGGATCGGTCCCACTCGCCATGTTCGGCGCGGGTCTCTTCATGTTCTTGAAGATGCCGTTCGGGCAATTCTTCACGGATAAGTGGACAACTTCGTTCAACATCTACTCGCAAGTCGGTCTCGTAACGCTGGTCGGTCTCGTTTCGAAAAACGGAATCCTGATTGTCCAGTTCGCGAACCAGCTGCAACGGGAGGGTTTGGAGAAACTAGCCGCCGTCGCACAAGCCGCGCGCATTCGTTTGCGCCCGATCATGATGACGAGCGTCGCAACTGTCGCCGGTCACTTTCCGCTCACGCTCGTGACTGGCGCCGGCGCTGCTGCGCGAAATTCAATCGGTCTCGTGCTCGTTGGCGGAATGACAATCGGAACGATTTTCACTTTGTTCATTGTTCCATCGCTTTACATGCTCATCGCGAAAGAGCATCACGAGAAGTCTCTAATGGAGCCCGATTTGGAGGGCCTCACCGAAGATGTCGATCTTACGCCAGAACCCGAGCCCGCACTCGCGCGTGACGGTAACGGTAACGGCTGGAAGAAAGCGTAACCGGAGCCATTCCTCGCATTTAACGACAAAAGCCTCAGTGCGTTTCCCCACTGAGGCTTTTTAGTGTTTTCGATTTTCTAATTTTCCGCTTTAGCGCCCTTCTCTGCCGGGGAATGTTCCCCGGAAGTCAGCATACTCAGTCGAGTGGCTAATCTTGGTGACGAACCAGGGCTCCGGTCCGACGCTCGCTGTCACCTGTTCCTGGATGGCCTTGCCGATTGGCGTCGGTCCGAAGGCGATCGAGTGACCAGCCTTCGCTACCGTGAGGTAGTTTTGCCCTCTGTTCTGGCAGAGGAACAGTCCTTGTTCGCCGTCGAGCAGGCTGGCTAGATCCAGTCCGCTCACCGGCACGTTGATTTCTAGTTTCATTTATCCTTGTACCCTCCTTTATAAGTGATCACTTTCGCGTGCCGCCATATGATCGCGAGGTAACTTTCGTCGACTTTTTGGCAGTGTAATCATTGAACGTTTTCACAACGTCGTGCTGTCTAAACTCGGACAACGAACGACGATTGTTGCGCAAGGGCCGGGGCGAAGACGTGCAGGGACTAAGGAGAAATTTCAGAATTGTGGCCAATCCACAGCCGGTGATCTACCCGGCGTTGGAGAAACCTTTGCTCAACCTGCACCGGGCGATGCACGTCAATTCACTTTGGCGAGCAGTACAACAGGTGCTCTCGGCTGCGGTGCCAAATCGCGTGGTTGGTCTCACACTTCAACACTCTCCAGTTTTGCCGATGATCGCAAAATGGTCGCGACCGATGCCAAAGAGTTTTTTCGCGGAGGAACCACTTCAGAGTTGCGTCACCAGAAAACCGCACAGCAAGTTTCTTCGCTTCGGCAACCTGTTCCGTAATCGCAACAGTTTCATCAAATCGACCTTCTATCGCCGATACATGATGGGGCAGGATTGCGCGCACGCCATTGGACTGTTTTTCTGGAAGCGCCAGCGGCTCGTTTGTGTGATTGCGATCATGCGCACCGCTGCTCAGGGCGACTTGTCCTCGACCGAGATGAAATTGCTTCGCCAGCTCTATCCACAGTTCCTGACGGCGCTTCGCAGACTCGAATCACTCGAGCGCGACCGCTTAGTGTTATCAGGCTTGGAAGAGTGTATAGGGTGCCTGCCTTTGCCGACGATTGTATTGCGCTGGACGTTGAAGCCAGTTTACCAAAACCGCGCCGCACGCGAGTTCTGTGGAATTTGGGAGAAAGGACCTGAGGCGGCAAGACTCACGAAAGATACTTCCCCAGTTCCCTCCGAAATCCTGGATCGGTGCCGTTTGCTCAAACAACAATGGCTGGACGGTACACGCGCCAATTCATCGCCAGCGAGCTTGGAGGCAGAGCAAGTGCATCACCCACAATTGGCGCATTTGCGAGCAACGATTTATCTGAAACAGCTGAAGTCAGCGTGCGTCGCGCGGCCGCATTTTCTAATCAGATGCGAGAATCTTTGTCCGGACACGGCGTGGTCTGCGCGGCAAGTGAACTCGCATTTGCCGGCGCTCGCCGGACTTAGCACGCGTGAACAGGAGGTTGCGCGGCTCGTCTGCAATGGGCAAAGCAACAAAGAGATCGCCAATACGGTGCACCTGAGCGTGGCAATGGTGAAAAAGCATCTTCACACAACATTCCGCAAACTTGGAGTTCCCTGCCGCAGTCGACTCGTTGCGCTGTTGCTCTGAATCGGCGGCGGAGACAATTCAACCGCCGATGGCACGGATACGGCGAGGGGCGAAAGCACCAGGCGATCGCTCTGTTCCCGTAGGTCAGATCGGCGCCGTAGCGCGAAAAGCGTCGGTCACTTCGAGACTTTCATCTCGAACTCTTTGACGAGAAAGGCCCAGCGGTCGGCGGTTTCTTCGATAATTTTCGTTGTCGGTTTGCCGGCACCGTGACCGGCTTTGGTTTCAATTCGAATCAAAATCGGCTTGTCGCAACCTTGCGCTGCCTGGAGTGTCGCGGCGAATTTGAAACTGTGCGCCGGGACTACGCGATCGTCGTGATCGGCTGTCGTGATGAACGTCGCTGGATAGCAAACGCCCTTGGCAATGTGATGGAGTGGCGAGTATGCGTAAAGGTACGCGAAGTCATCCGGCTTGTCGGCACTTCCGTAATCTGATGTCCAGGCCCAGCCAATGGTAAATTTCTGGAAACGCAGCATGTCCATGACGCCAACGTTTGGCAAAGCCGCGCCAAAAAGATCGGGACGTTGCGTCATGCACGCGCCGACGAGCAATCCACCGTTGCTGCCGCCTCCGATCGCCAGCTTCGATGTCGATGTAAACTTGTTATCGATTAAGTACTGCGCGGCCGCGATAAAATCATTGAACACGTTTTGCTTGGTGTGAAGCATTCCGGCCTCGTGCCATTTCTCGCCGTACTCGCCGCCGCCGCGCAGGTTGGCAACAGCGTAAATGCCGCCCATTTCCATCCAGACCAGATTAGCCGGCGCGAACGAGGGCGTGCTGGAAATATCGAAGCCGCCATAGCCGTAAAGGTAAGTCGGCGTCTGGCCGTCTCGTTTCATTCCCTTTTTGTACGAGATAAACATCGGGACGCGTGTGCCATCGGCGCTTTGGTAAAAGACCTGTTCGGTCGTGTAATCATCGGGATTGAATTTCACTTTTGGCTTGAACAACAGCTCGCTGGCGCGCTTGTCGAAATCGTAGCGAAAGATTTCCGTGGGCGTGGTGAAACTTGTGAACGAGTAAAACGTTTCGTGGTCTTTGCGCTTTCCGGTGAATCCCGCGGCAGTGCCGAGCCCCGGCAATGTGACGTCGCCATCAGCCGATCCGCCGCGCTTGAACAATTTCACCGCGCTGTGCGCGTCCTGTAAGTAGACCGCAACGAAGCGGTCGCCGACGGAGCTGACCGCTTCGAGTTTATCTCTCGATTCTGGCACCAGTTCGTCAATCTTCAGCGGTTTGCTGGTATCGATTGAAATGATGCGGCCCAGGGGCGCGTTCAGATTCGTCTGGAAAACAAAGACCGGCCCCTCGTTGTCGACGAAATTGTATTCGGCGTCGGCTTTGTCCAACAACTCAACCACTTTGGAATTCGGATTGGCCAGGTCTTTGTAAAAGATGCGGTTCTTCGGATCGGTACCGCGCCGCACGGTGATGATGAGATAGCGACCGTCGTCGGTGACTTCGGCGTTGAAAAGCCATTCCTTCTGATCGGGCCGCACGTAAACCAGTTTGTCCTGTGACTGCGACGCGCCGAGTCGGTGGAAGAAAACTTTGTGATTGTAGACCTGAGAGCGGAGCTTGTTCTTCTCATCGGGTTTGTCGTAACGACTGTAGAAAAATCCGCTGCCGTCTTTCTTCCACGACGCGTTGGAGAACTTGACCCAATCCAGCAGATCTTGTCGATCCTTGCCGGTCCCGATATCGCGCACCTTCCATTGCTGCCAATCGGAGCCGGCGGTGGCGAGGCCATACGCCATCAGCCTGGCGTCCTCAGTTACATCAAGTCCGCCCAGCGCGATCGTGCCGTCTTTGGCCAGCAAATTTGGGTCGAGCAACTGGCGCGGCGGCTCGGAAAAATTCGGTGTGGTATAGAGTACATTCTGGTTTTGCAAACCGCTGTTCTTCGAGAAGAAATAATGCCCGTCTTCCTTGAACGGCACGCCAAAGCGCTCGTAATCCCATACTTCGGTCAGCCGTTTCTCGATTCCGTCGCGTTCCGGAATCGTTTTCAGAAAATCGAATGTGACCTTGTCTTCCGCTTCGATCCACGCTCGCGACTCCGGCGAGTCGGGATTTTCCAGCGGCCGGTAAGGATCGGCGACTTTAACGCCGTTGTAATTGTCGACCTGATTGCTGGTCGGCGCCGTAGGATATTTGAATTGTGTCTCAGCAGCCGTGTTTTGAACGAGTGTCAACAACGCCGTAGCCGCGAGCACCAGAAATGTGAAATGCATAATTCCGGCAATTATGTCGACACCGGCGAAATCAGCATCTGTTTTTTCTGAGTCTCAGACGCAAAAAATCAAACAAACCGTTCCCGGTGGGAATACGTCCGGCGGGAGCCGAGACGGATAGACGGGAAAGCGCGAGAGCGTTGATGAGCGGGGCCGCGAATGAATCAATGGAGCCGAGGGGAGTCGAGCGACATAGACGGAGCCCGCTAGGGTGAGTGAGCGGGAGCGAGTGAATGGAGCCAGCGGGAAGCGGTGCGACATGGACGCAGCAAAGCGGAGGTCGGGGACCGAGAACTGGGAAGTTCGAGTCAATCAATCGAAGTCCAAGCTAAAGCATGTACCCGAGTGTCAAAAACTCACAAGATTGCAGAAGAACGTTCCCGGCGGGAATCGAACCCGCATCTAAGGTTTAGGAAACCTCCGTTCTATCCGTTGAACTACGGGAACAATGATCTGGAGACAGTAAACGGATTGAATGGAGATGGGCAAGGTGCTGTTCCGGTGCGTAGCGATTTTTCGAGGCGGCTTTGCTCTCGACTATAAGCAGTTGAATCGGGATAGTTTCGCTGGCGTAGTCCGCACCGAAGCATTGATATGTCCGCCGAGTTCCAAAAAGAAATCGAGCTGGAGATCGCACACATCTTGCTAATCGACGTCGTCGGTTATTCGAAGTTATTGGTTAACGAGCAGATTGAATTGCTACAGGAGCTGAATCAAATCGCGCGAAACACCGAATCCTTTCGGGCGGCCGAAGCAACGGGCAAACTGATTCGGCTGCCGACAGGCGATGGGATGGCGCTGCTTTTTTTCCACAGTCCGGAGGAACCAGCGCGCTGCGCACTCGAGATTAGCAGAGCGTTGCACGATCATCCGCGCATCCAGTTGCGGATGGGTGTTCACAGCGGTCCGGTTAGCCGAGTCACAGATGTTAATGACAAAACGAACATAGCGGGAGCGGGAATCAACATCGCACAGCGGGTGATGGACTGTGGCGATGCCGGTCACATTCTTTTATCGAAACATTTGGCCGATGACTTGGCGGAGTACCGACACTGGCGGCCTCACCTGCATGATCTAGGGGAATGCGAAGTCAAGCACGGGCTGAGGCTGCACTTGGTTAACCTCTGCAAAGACGATCTTGGAAATCCGCATCTGCCCGAAAAACTCAAGCCGGGGAAGAGATGGAAGCAGGCTCCTATTCCGGTTCGACCAATCAGTGCGCCGCGTTGGGCAAAGTTCCTGATTGCAGTTGCTTTGGTTGCAGCGGGCTTGGCCTTGGTGATCAGTTCTCTGATCTTTTTTTATCGGGGCTCGCCAACGACTACATCCGCCTTATCCAAGGCAACCGCGATAGCGACTACTGCTGCGTCTGCTATTCCCGAAAAGAGCATCGCAGTTCTGCCGTTTGAAAACCGAAGTGAAGACAAAGCTAATGCCTACTTTGCTGATGGTATCCAGGATGAAATTCTGACGCGCCTATCCAAGATCGTTGATCTAAAAGTGATCTCCCGTACATCCACGCAGCATTACAAAAGTGCGCCGGAAAATCTGCGCGAGATCGCCCAGCAGCTTGACGTAGCGAACATTCTTGAGGGTAGCGTGCAAAAGGTCGGCGATCAGGTGCGGGTCAATGTTCAGTTGATTAACGCGCTAACCGATTCCCACCTCTGGGCAGACACCTACGACCGGAAGTTGACTGACATCTTCGGCGTTGAGAGCGAGATCGCCAAAAGAATCGCAGAGTCATTGCAGGCGAAGCTAACGGGCCATGAGGCGCAGGCGTTAGCAGTTAAGCCAACAAACAACCCAGAGGCCTACGATGCATATTTGCGTGGTCTGGCTTATAGCATGAAAGCCTTAGTTACACCGGCCAACGCCCTTGGCGCACAGAAATATTTCAGAGAAGCGGTGCGGTTGGACCAGAAGTTCGCACTCGCTTGGTCGCTGCTGTCATCCGTGGACGCGCGGGGCTACCTAACGCAGACTCTTCAACCAACAGCCGCTCTCCGTGAAGAAACGAGGCAGGCCGCCGAAACCGCGCTCACTCTTCAGCCCAGTCTCGGCGAGGCCATATTGGCAAAAGGCTATTACCATTACGCCTGCCTAAAGGATTACGACACCGCAGTGAGTTACTTTGAGCAGGCACGTCAGTTCATGCCGAATAGTAGCCGGATTCCTGAATTGCTCGCTTATGTTGCGCGGAGACGAGGTCAGTGGGACCGCAGCGAATCCTACTTCAACGAAGCTGAGCGGCTTGACCCGCGCAACGTTTTGCTGTTCACCCAGCCAGCACTTTCCTACACCGCCCTCCGTCGTTTTCCCGAAGCGCTAGGAAAGCTTGATCAGGTTTTGGATATTACGCCGGACGATGTCGCTACCCTTGCGCTGAAGGCCGCTATCGCACAGGCCGAAGGCGATCTTCCGCGGGCCGCGGCGCTTCTCGCTCCGCTGCATCCAAACGATGACGAGGTCAACGCTTTGGAAACACAAGTTTACCAAGCGATTCTGGAGCGCCGCCCTGCACCGGCGATTTCTCGGTTAAAGGAAATGCTTGTGAAACCTAACGCAACACTGGGTTACAACCATGGCGAACTACGCTTTTGGTTAGGCTGGGCGCAAGAAGTCGCTGGTGACCATGCCGCTGCTCAGGAAAGTTGGCGACAGGCGCGCAGCGAACTAGAACCTTTCCTCAAAGAACAGCCGGAAAATTATATCCTCATTGGAGATCTCGCGCTGACCAATATGTTTCTCGGTGACAAGGCCGCTGCGTTAGCTCTGTCGGAGCGGGCGATAGCTGCGCACCCGATTGAGAAGGACGCCTTAACTGGCCCCTATCCAATTGAGGTCCTCGCGCGAGTCGCGGCGCGCATCGGAGAGCCCGAGCGTGCTGTGGGCGCTTTACAGAAACTGCTCTCGATACCATACGGAAACGCAATGTTTATCGTGCCGCTCACTCCTGCGCTGCTCCGGCTCGATCCTATGTTCGATCCGCTCCGGAACGATCCGCGCTTCCAAAAGCTCGTCGCCTCACCCGCGGCGAAAGCGACAAACAAATAATGTTGCGGCCCAGGTAGTCTCGGTAGGTGACATCGCAAATCGGGATGGAAGGTCGATCGCATGCATGGTCATAAGCTGGTGCTGACAAAAATCGCGCTGAATTTTGTATCACCCGTCGTGTCACCCGGAGGGGTAAAAATGGGCGGATCTTGATTACTCGTGATAAAGCGATGAGCTAGTCAACATGTTTGATTAGAGCGGCTTGGGCACAGTTGAGGACGTCGGCGCATTTCTGCAAAAACGACGTTTTGCCCTTAGGAAACCTGCGTTCTATCCGTTGAACTACTGGAACAATGATCTGCAGACAGTAAACGGATTGAATGGAGGTGGGCAAGGTGGTGTTGCGGTGCGCAGCAATTTTTGAATGGGCTTTTGCTCTCGACTCCCGGTAGTTGAGTCGCAATGATTTCGGAGGTTCCCCGTTTCGCCATGTCATATGCCTGCCGAGGTAAAAAAAGAGATCGAGCTCGAAATCGCGCACGTTCTCTTCATCGATATTGTCGCTTACTCGAAGCTCTCCATTGACGAGCAACACGCGAGAATCAAGGAACTCAACGAGGTTGTTCGTTCATCCGAGCAATTCCGGAAGGCTGAAGCGGCAAACCGAATTTTAAAGATCCCTGCCGGTGACGGCATGGCGCTGGTGTTTTACAAGAGCCCGGAGGAACCGGCGCAGTGTGCGTTTGAGATCAGTCGCGCGCTTAAAGAACGTCCTCGTCTGCAAATCCGCATGGGTATTCACAGCGGGCCGGTCAGCGGTGTAGTGGACGTGAACGAGCAAACGAATGTGGCCGGCCCTGGCATAAACATGGCCCGGCGAGTAATGGACTGCGGCGACGCGGGTCACATCCTTCTCTCACATCACGTGGCTGAAGACCTGGCCGAATACCAACGCTGGCGACCGTTCCTGCACGACATCGGCACATTCGAGGTGAAACATGCCGCGCGCGTGAGCATCACCAACCTCTACTCGGAGGAGATTGGCAATCCTCGACCGCCGAGCAAACTGCAGGCCGTCAGAAAACATCGCGCTCGCGTGCGTTGGGCTGGAATTGCGGCCGCGCTACTGGTGTTGGCGGTAATCATTGGTGGCGCTTTCTTTTTCTTACGCCGTCCGATGCGTTCGGCGTCAGGCATCATTGAAAAGAGCATCGCCGTTTTGCCGTTCGAAAACCTGAGCGCGGAAAAACAAAACGAATACTTCACCGATGGGGTACAGGACGAAATCCTCGTGTACTTGGCGAAGATCGCTGACTTGAAAGTCATCAGCCGTAGGAGCGTCATGCAATATAAGAGCGGAACCGCGCGCAACCTGCGGGAGATAGGGCAGCAGCTTGGCGTCGCGCATGTAGTGGAAGGCAGCGTGCAGCGCACCGCCAATCGTGTGCGGGTAATCGCGCAGCTGATCGACGCGCAGACCGACGCGCATCTTTGGGCGGGGACCTACGATCGCGACCTGGCGGATGTCTTTGCCATTCAAAGCGAGATCGCCAAAGCGATTGCCGACCAGTTGCGAGCGAAACTTTCGCCTAACGAGAGGAGAGCGATCGAGCAGCCGCCCACTACTGATCTGGCGGCTTTCGATCTTTATAGCCGGGCAAAGTCAATTCTCCTGACCGCAAGTTTCAGCGCGACGAGCGGACCAAATCTGCGGAAGGCAATTGAGCTTCTGGATGAAGCGGTGAAGCACGATCCCTCATTTTTCGACGCTTACTGCCAGCTCGCCTGGGCACACGAACAGCTTTACGCAGTATCGGGCGTTGATCACACTCCCGCCCGGCTTGCCCTGGCTGAAGCTGCGGTGCAAGCCGC
>Ga0164304_10000636_pt1 | contig 10389 bp, 9 predicted proteins | sample Whisoiple_217_MG_FD_110216 | JGI IMG/M metagenome (GOLD analysis project Ga0164304, IMG submission 110216) | Soil microbial communities amended with pyrogenic organic matter from upstate New York, USA - Whitman soil sample_217_MG | ecosystem: Environmental > Terrestrial > Soil > Agricultural...
ATCCTCAACCTCATCCTCAACATCGAGGATGAGGGTGCGGCGCGGCGTCGCGTGCGCGTCCTTCACCGCCAGCATCTCGTCCTTGACGATGCCGAAGAGCCGCGTCCGCGAGCGCAGGATGTCGAGATAATCGGCGATTTCCGCGGCGAGCTTGTTCAAGGCCTCGGCGATCTCGTCGCGGCCGAGCGCGGTCAGCCGCTGCAGCCGCAGGTCGAGAATGGCACGTGCCTGCGTCTCCGACAGGCGGATTTCGCCATTTGCATCAAGCACATGGCGCGGATCGGCGATGAGCGCGATCAGCGGCGACATGTCGCGCGCCGGCCACGAGCGCCCCATCAGTGCCTCGCGCGCCGCGCCCGCATCGGGCGAGGTGCGGATGAGCCGGATCACCTCGTCGATATTGGCAACCGCGATCGCCAGCCCGACCTGCACATGGGCGCTGTCGCGCGCCTTGTTCAGCCGGAACTTGGTACGTCGCGTGACGACTTCCTCGCGAAAGTCGATGAAGGCGCGCAGAATGTCTTTTAGCGTCAGAACTTCCGGCCGGCCGCCATTCAGCGCGATGATGTTGGCGGCAAAGCTCGATTGCAGCGACGTGTGACGCCAGAGCTGGTTCAGAACCACGTCGGGCACCGCGTCGCGGCGCAATTCGAAGACAATGCGGATGCCTTCGCGATTGGATTCGTCGCGGAGGTCCGACACGCCCTCGATCTTCTTCTCGCGGATCAGCTCGGCGATGCGCTCGACCATGTGCGCTTTGTTGATCTGGTACGGAATCTCAGTGACGATCAGCGCGTCGCGATCCTTGCGCAGCTGCTCCATTTCGATTCTGGCGCGCATGATGATCGAGCCGCGCCCGAGGGCGTACGCGGCGCGAATGCCGGCATGGCCGAGAATGGCGCCGCCGGTCGGAAAATCCGGCCCCGGCACGATTTCCGTCAGTTCCGCAATCGTCATGTCGGGGCGATCGATCAGCGCGATGCAGGCGTCGATCACCTCGCCGAGATTGTGCGGCGGGATGTTCGTCGCCATGCCGACGGCAATGCCGCCGCCGCCATTGACGAGCAGGTTCGGAAAGCGCGCCGGCAGAACCGAGGGCTCTGAAAATTCGGCCGAATAGTTCGGCACGAAATCGACCGTGCCCTCGTCGAGATCGTCGAGCAGCGCCAGTGCCGACTTGTCGAGGCGCGATTCCGTGTAGCGCTCCGCCGCCGGAGGGTCGCCGTCGACCGAGCCGAAATTGCCCTGCCCGTCGATCAGTGGCAGCCGCATCGAGAAGGGCTGCGCCATGCGCACCAGCGCGTCGTAGATCGCGAGATTGCCGTGCGGATGGTATTTACCCATCGTGTCGCCGACGATGCGCGCCGACTTCTTATAGGGCTTGTCCGGCGTAAAGCCGTTCTCGTACATCGTGTAGAGGATGCGCCGGTGCACGGGTTTCAAGCCGTCGCGCACGTCGGGCAGCGCGCGGCTGACGATCACGCTCATGGCATAATCGAGATAGCTGCGCTTCATCTCGTCGGTGATGGAAACTGGTTTTATGTCGGAGCCGGGCTCGCCCGGTCCTTTGTCGTTGATATCAGCCAATTTTTATGAGGTCCTGAGCCGCTCGTGGGGTCAGCTCGGATATAGGCGATTCCGGCCGCGAATGCCACCTTCGCGGAGCGCTTCAGAGGCCTCAAAACACAGGCGAATCCTTGCCAATGCCGCGATCGATGCGCACATGAGAGGCGCCCGGCCAAAGCCGTCGGCGCATTCGAAATTACCCCGTCCCCATGCTGAAAATTCTGCTCGCGACGAGCCTGTCTTTCCTTGTGCTGATTACCATGCCGGTCGCGCTCAGCGCGGCGCGCTATTGGGAGATTGCGCATTCCGAATGGTGGGCGGCCGACCGGTCCAGCGCCGGCCTCTTGCCCCCTGCCCGTGCGCGCCCGGACTCGCTGGTGCGCGTCTACGCGGCGCGGACGGTGCGCTGGAAAGGCATTTTCGCCATCCATACCTGGATCGTGCTGAAGCAGGGCGCCGGCCCCTACGAGCGCTACGATCTGACCGCCTGGGGCGAGCCGATCCGCGTCAACGGCTTCGTGCCGGACGGACGCTGGTTCGGGCAGGTGCCGAGCGTCATCTATGCCGCCGACGGCACGCAAGCCGACGCGCTCATTCCGCGGATGCGCGCCGCGATCGCCGAGTACAAATACCGGAACCTGGGTGATTACCGGGCCTGGCCCGGTCCGAACTCCAATACGTTCGTGGCTTCGGTCCTCGCCGCGGTGCCGGAGACCGGCGCGAGCCTGCCAGCGACGGCGATCGGCAAGGATTTTCCCGCCGACGGGCGGTGGATCGCGCTGACGCCGTCACGCACGGGCGTTCGGCTGTCGCTCGGCGGCTATGGCGGGCTGACGATCGCCTGGGTGGAGGGTCTTGAGATCAACCTGCTCGGCGCGGTTGTTGGCCTAGACCTGCGCCGGCCAGCGCTGCAGCTGCCGGGGCTGGGGCGGCTGGGATTGAGCGCACAAAGCGGGCGGAAGCTGGAGGCCTCGGAGGGAATCGAATCCCTGTACAAGGATTTGCAGTACGGGGGTGAAGGCTTACAAATCAGATACTTAAGGCCGATATGTTGCAGTTGTGTCGCAACTAACTCAATAGGCGTGCTTCGATCTGTGCCATGCCGGCCCTATCCGGCTTCTTCGGTTTTGAAAAGATAGCGGTAGGTGTCAAACGTGAGCCGGATCGAGGCATGGCCCATTAGCGCGAACGAGGCCCTTAAAGAATCCGCGCCCATAACGTGAGCGAGGCTGAAGTTTTGCGGCTTGCCGGCTCGCTAGCGCAAGCGTCTCAGCATGTAATCTCCCATTCGCTTGTCGAAGCTGCGCGGTCCAAAGCGATTGCAATCAAAGCGCCGGCCAAAGTGACCGAGATGGCCGGGGAAGGTCTGAGCGGCTCTGTTGATCGCCGGTTAATAATACTCGGTCATCCCGACTTCGTCGCCCGGCAAGTTGGCGTGAACGATCTTAATTTCAACGAGCGGTTTCTCGGCAGCACACAGGTTGCGGTCGGCATCGATGGTACACACGCCGCCACTCTGGTGTTTATCGACGCGCTGCGGCCGGATGCAGAAAGTGCGCTGGCCGCATTCAGGCGACAAGGGGTTAAGCGCATCGTGCTCGTTACCGGCGACCGCGCCGAGATCGCCGAAGCCGTTGCGCAGAAGCTAGCGCTCGACGAATGCTTCAGCGGCGTCAGTCCGGAAGGCAAGTTGGAAATCGTGGGGCAGAGCGCCGCCGCGGGCAAGTCATGATGATTGGCGACGGCATCAATGACGCGCCGGCATTGGCGCTTGCTGATGTTGGCGTCGCTTTGGGCGCGCGGGGGGCTGCGGCCGCCTCAGAGGCCGCCGACGTGGTGACGCTGGTGGACCGCATCGACCGCATCGCTGAAGCGGCTGCGATTGCGCGGCGCACTCGGAGGATTGCGGTGCAAAGCGTAATGGCGGGACTCACACTTTCCGTCGTTGGCATGGGGACCGCGGCGGCCGGATGGCTGCCGCCTTTAGCGGGTGCACTGTTCCAGGAAGTAATTGACGTAGCCGTGGTCCTTAATGCGCTGCGCTGCCTGGGACATGTGACCGGGCAAGGGCGGTCCTTGCCACTCCCAGGTTATGAGACCGGCAGGCGGACATCCATCCCGCGGACTTCGCCCGCGGCTCGTTAGGCTTGAGGCAGGGTTGTGCAGCGCTGCTCATTAGAGGGAGGGAAGGTGAACCAATTAGTGCGCCGGGCGCGAGCAGCAACGCGGGAGGCTGTGGTAGCTTCAACGCTGCATTCCTCGCCTGGACTACACCGCGTTCTGACCTTCTGGCCTTTGTTGTTCTACGGCCTCGGCGTCATTGTCGGCGCCGGAATCTATGTCGCGACCGGAACTGTTATTGAACGAGCCGGCCATGCCGCGCCATTTTCATTTCTCCTTGCCGGTGTGGCCGCGGGTCTGACGGGACTTTGTTACGCCGAGCTCGGCGCGAGATTCCCCGAGGCCGCCGGAGGAGCCTCTTACGTCAGGCATGGTTTCGGCGCGAACTGGTTGACATTGATCACGGCCGCCGCGACGACGCTCGCTGTCGCCGTATCGGCAGCCTCGATCGCGCACGGCACGATCCAGTACCTTGGACAAGTGCTGCCGCTTCCGCCGCAAATGCTTTTGGCCATTCTGATCGTTGGGTTCACCGGTATCGCCGCAGTAGGCGTCCGCTCCAGCGTCGGATTGGCAGCTGCCGTGGGTGCACTCGAGATCGGCGGATTGCTCGTCGCCACACTGGCCGGATGGCTCGCCGCGCCCGAGCTTCATTTCGACGGCATGATACCGACGACGGCTCCTGCATTTGGCGGCGCCGTTGCAGGCGCTTTCATAGCCTTCTTTGCCTACGTAGGCTTCGAAACGCTCGCCAACATGGCCGAGGAGATTAAGGACCCGGGCCGCACGCTTCCGCGTGGCATCCTGGCGGCGATCGTTGCGAGCACAATCCTCTATATCGCGGTCAGCTCCGCGGTCATTTTGAGCGATCGGACTGGCGCCAATCCGCTAATCGGCATGTTTGAGGGCCGAAGCGCCTCGCTGTTCGCGCTGGTCGGATCGTTGTCCGTCGCAAACGGCGTGATGGTCGAAATCATTATGCTTGCGCGCCTGTTTTATGGAATGGGCCAAAAAGGGCAGCTGCCGGCCGCTCTCGCACGCGTTCACCCTCGGACGCGAACACCGCTGATCGCGACTGTGCTCGCCGGCGCGATCGTACTTGCAACTGCTCTCCTGTTCCCATTCCAGCATCTGTTGATCACGGCGAATGCGTTGACGCTCTCTGTTTTCGTGCTTGTGGACCTTGCGCTTTGGCGCGTGCATCGCGCCAATTCTGGTTCCTTCGGCGGTTTTCGTGCGCCAGCCTGGGTGCCGCCGGTTGCCGCGGTGGTCTCTGCCGCCCTGATTGCCGGCGAGTTCCTGTTCTGAAATGTGCGTTTCGCTAGGCGAACGAGGGTGAGGCTTTGTATGTGCACGGCTGATGACTGGGACCGTCGCCTTGCCATCCTTCTGGCTCGGACACCTCAATCGATACAATCTTCGATCGGCTGGTTGAGGGCACCTTCACGCCGACCGCTGCGAGTGCTCGCAGGTATCCTTTTCATCCTCGCGAGCTTGTTATGGTTTCTGCCTGTTTTAGGCATATGGATGCTGCCGCTAGGACTCGCGCTGCTAGTGGAGGATTGTCCGCCTTGTAAGGTTCGCCTCGAGCGCTTTGCGCGCTGGGCTGAGCGAAGTTGGCGTAACTTCCGCTCCTGAAGAGCTTCGGTCTGCAGGGCTCAGCGGCTCATAAAGCAGCAGATTGGCGTATTCTCAAGGAAATAGCGAGTCACTCCGCCGAACATCCATTCGCGCAAACGACTATGTCCATAGGCGCCCATGACGACAATCTCAGAATTTTCGGCCTCGGCAAAGGCCAAAATGTCGGTGGCTGGGTTATCGGACGCAACAGACACGGCCGTCGCGCGCGGCTCGATTCCATGTGCCGAAAGGTATTCAGAAATATCCTGCACGTCCCGCGCAATGTCCAAGCCGAAAGTGGCCAACCACACTTGGCGCGCCGACCTCAGCAGCGGCAGGGCATCGGCGATTGCGCGTCGCGTCTCGCGGGTGTCCTTCCAGGCGATCAGAATCCGCTCAGTTGAGATGCGGCTCGTATTTGGCGGCACCAGGAACACCGGCCGGCCGGATTCCATCAGCAGCGTCCCAACAGAAAAGTCGAACTCGCCGCGATCACCATCGCCGGGGCCGTGACGGCCCACCACGAGCAAGTCCGCACTGCGGCTCTCTCTGATCAGAAAGTCCAGGGGCGACTCCGTGTCAGAGCGCCATGCAGGACGCACGGCATTGTCTACTTCGCGAAAGAACAGCTCCTTTGCGCTCTCTAAATCGGCTTTGGCGCGGAGTTCCAAAGCATCGAGGACCCGAGCGTCAAGCCCTTTTCCGGGCATGAAATCCGGAAATCTGATCTCCCTCGCAGCGGCGCCGATGAGCTTCCCGCCGAATTGTTTCGCGAGTGCGCTAGCCAGTTTGATCCGATCCGCCGTGGTCGGACTGAGATCAACCGTAACCATCAGGCGAGCAAATTCCACCGGCTCCTCGATTCGGTTAAAAACGGCGCTGCACCAATTAGTGCGAGTACAGCACCGGCACCTTGGCTTCCCGAAGCATCGTGTCGGTTACGCCGCCAAGGACAAATTGCAGCAGCCGTGGGTGGGCATAGGCTCCCATGGCGAGGAGGTCCGGCGTTACCGTATGCAGGTGTTCGCTCAGCGTTCTGGCGGCATCGTTGTACATGATCTGAAGCTCGGTGAGTTTCAGGTTTCGGCAATGACGCGTCAGGTGCTGCGCCAGGTCCGCGCCGGCAGCCGTCTTGTTTGCTTCAGCGGTCACGCACACGACTTCTACTTCTGCGGCTCGCGAAAGAAGCGGTAAGGCGTCGCCAATCGCGCGTGCCGCGCGCTGGCCGCCATCCCAGGCCACTACGATTCGGTCGAACCTCGGCGCGGGTTTCCAATCAGCCGGCACGACAAGAACAGGACGGCCCGTTCCGAAGATCATTCCCTCGACGATTCCCTGCTCGAACGACAACGCTCCAATCGGACGGGCCATAATGATGAGATCGCCTTGCCGGCCTGCAAAGATGAAGTCTGCACGAACCTGCACATATGGTTTTTGCACAATGCTGAAATCCGATGTGACGCCGGCGAGTCTCGCTGATGTTTCGATACGCTCGCGCTCGGCATTGGCTTTCGCGAGCCGCTCTTCGTTGACTTGATCGAGCACGGCATGGACCAGCGGGACGAGGCGCCCGCTAGGTACGTCCAGAATGGGTGCGGCGAGATGCACCGACAGATGTGCGTCTTCGCGCTCGCAGAAGGATATCGCACAATCCGCGACCGATTGTGCGAGCTGCTCTTCGTCCGCGACGAGCACAAGATGAACGGTTTTATAGCGCATCAGAAGGCTCTCCGGGGTGAGTTCGGCGTCAGCTTCGAATGTGACCTAGCGGACGGCAGCGCGCGACTGCGGAAGCATTCTGAGAAGGGTTCGACGCGCAAGACCCAATGGTGGGCCAGAGCCGCACTGGCGTGCAGGCCGGCCAGGATAAGCAAGGCGTCGGCGAACACCTCATGCACCTCAGTGACGTTGTGTGCGAAGTTCTTGTCGCGAAGCCAGGGTGAGGCGATTTCGAAGAGGCCGAAGACCGGCAGCGGGTTTCCACGCGCGAATTGCGCGAGAATCCCCGTGACGGGCACGGCGATGAGAAGGGCGTACATCGAATAATGAGCGAGACGGGCGGTGACTTCCGCCCATTTGCCGAGCCTCGTCGGCTCCAGCGCCGGCGGCGGGTCAACGACACGCAATAACAGTCGCAAGATCAAAAGTGCGGGGATAACGAGACCCGCCGAGATATGGACAAACAGCCCTGCGGCGCGCGCTGCACCTTTCGGTAAGGCATCGTCGAAGGTGCCAAGCGTCCAGGCCAAAATTACTAGCAGCACGGTTGCCCAATGCAGCGCTTGAGCCGCCGCACCGTATGCCTGATCAGAGTTGCGGATTTGCATAAAACACCTCGGCGGAGGACGATATCACACCTTCAAACCGTGAACATGATGTGGATCAAAACACGGCTGCCAAGTCTTTATCCGAAAAGATGGGCCAGCCAGAATGCGGCTCCCGCTGCGAGCCCACCGACAAGCAGCGTTTGAGCAGCCGATTTGATGCGGCTAATTCCGGTGAAATGGCCTTTGACTGCACCGAAGATCACCAGCGCAAGCCCTGTCACAGCGACCGAGATCTGCAGCGCCTCGTGTATTTGCCTTGTCAGAAAATAGGGTGCCAGCGGGATCAATCCGCCGATCAGATAGGACGCTCCGATGGTGAGCGCGCTGAAAAGAGCGCGCTTTGGATCGGGAGCTTCGAGGCCAAGCTCGAAGCGCATCATGAAATCGGTCCAGTGCTGGCGATTAGAGGTGATGGACCCGACTACGGCGACTAACGGCTCTCCAGATAATCCGTAGCGCTCGAAAACGTGTCTAACCTCCGAAATTTCAAAATCGCGTTTGTTGTCGATTTCCCACTCTTCACGAGCGCGTTCGGAGGCAAAGTGTTCGGCATCTGTACGAGCTGCGAGATAACCGCCAAGGCCCATCGCAATTGCGCCGGCGGCTATCTCGGCAAGTCCCGCCGTCACTATAACGCTCGTGCTCGAAACCGCAGCCGAAAGCCCCGCTGCCAATGCGAACGGTACTGTCAGTCCATCGGCCATGCCAATGACGACATCGCGCACAGTTTCGGACGCCGTAAAATGCTTTTCGACGTGAGGCGTGGCGGGCATTTCTTGATCTCCGCTAGGACCGATAGAGCGTGCGACAGATTTCCATTTGAGAGAGATCAAGCCAGTCTGCCAACGGCGTGCATTGGGAGCACGTCAATTCGTTTTGGCCTCAACAGCCGAAAAACGCACCAGCGGCAGTTTATTGCAGCCCTGAGTCATTCCTGCGGCTCCTCTACACCTGCAACAAGGATGAGGTGTTAGCCTTTCGTCATTTTCTTACCGAAAGCTCGTACCGGGCAGCATCTGAGCTGGATGCAATCACCCCTCGCGGTGCCCTCTCAACGTGCTAGGCTTCGGTAAGGCCGCACATGCAACGGCGCGAGTTCATCACGCTTTCAGGCGGCATGGCGATGGGGTGGCCGCTTGCTGCATACCGCACTAGCCGAGCGCGTAAATCTCAAGCCTGTGCGGAAGCTCAAGAGGCCCGAGGGCTTCCGGAAACCATCTAATAATCTGACCATGAAGCTGGTCAAACGGTAATCCTTGAGAACCACCGGGGCCAAACTCCAACACTGTGCGCTCAGCCTGCGCGCGTCCGGGACCATAGCGGCGCCATCCAAGGCGCTCGCGCGGATCTGCCATGGCCGGACCGCCATAGCCGCCGAGAACTCTCGCTTGAAACGTTCCGTCACCGCACTGGGTGCGAAGAGCGCGCGCTTCCGCCGAGCGGCCTTCTACAGCCGCGTCTTGCGGGCCGGAGACAATTCTACCCGGACGCAGACGCCAATATGCGCCTGCGCTGACGTCTACCCACGAGAGTGAGTTCAGTTGTGTTGCTTCGATTGAGCTGTGGATGTTCCACCTGAAGCTACTGGATCGCCAGTATTGGGTTTCGCGACGTCGCTGCCAGCTCCGCCTGGGCTCGTCACCTCGGACGGCAGGGCGACACTGCGCTCTTGCAGCGATCGATCCGCGGCCGCGGCCGGATGAGATGGCAGTTTCTTGATCTCTTGCGCATGGCCCAACTGAACAAAGCCGCCCACACTCGCCGCAACAACGGCAGCCATAATCGCGCTTTTCATGCCACGTCTCCTACGATCCCGGCCATCATACATTATATCGACAACGGTGCTGCGTAAAGTTGCTCATGAATCGGGCGGCGTTCGGATTGATTTCCTTTGTGAAAGTTGTATGGTGGCGAAACGAAATTATAATTGCAAAGGTTCGTGAGGGGGCGACGATCTAGAGGAGGCTGAATTGCGTAAGTTTTTGACGGCAATCTTTTTCGGTCTTTTGCTGATCGTTGGGCCAGGTACGGAGTCGGCTCAAAGCGGAGACGCGACCTTTAAAATGACTAACAAAGCCCGCTTTAACATTATGATCAAGTTCTTCTCTCAGACTCGCAAGTGGGAGTGGCCAAGCGCCACAAGCCATTGGAACCTTAATGATACCGCCCAGCACAACTTTCGCCTCGGGTGTCAGGATGGCGAAAAAATTTGTTACGGTGGCTCCTTTACGGCCGATGACAAGACGCATTGGGGCGTCGGCTTCAAAGGCGACAAAGGTTGTACGGGTTGCTGCCTCACTTGCGGCAATAACGTTTCGCACTCGTGGAACCTGACCGAGGCGACGTCCTTTACCTGCGGGGCATGCAATGATGGGTCCTGCCAGTGCGGAGTGGGCACCCCCGACAGCTTGTGTGCGAGCCATCGTGGCAACAATCCGACTCTTGGATGTGTTCAGCAGCAGTAGGACGCGCATTGGTCAAGACGAAATCCGCAACTTTGAGCGGCTGAGTGGCGTGAGCAGAAAACGGCTGATTGCTCGGAGCGCATGATCGACTCCGCCGCCGGCGTGGCTGATACACAAATTAGAACGATTACCGTGAAACTTCGGGCGCCGGTCAGGTTCGGACTTGGAGAGATCGTTCTGTCGTTGTTCCTGCTGTCGTCCTTTTCTGCGACGGCGCGGGCTTTTCAGTCATAAATCAGCCGCGATGAGCGCAGTCGTCACGTCCGCAACAGGTGTTCGGACGCCGACAC
>Ga0164304_10000637_pt1 | contig 10382 bp, 5 predicted proteins | sample Whisoiple_217_MG_FD_110216 | JGI IMG/M metagenome (GOLD analysis project Ga0164304, IMG submission 110216) | Soil microbial communities amended with pyrogenic organic matter from upstate New York, USA - Whitman soil sample_217_MG | ecosystem: Environmental > Terrestrial > Soil > Agricultural...
TGAGCTTCTACATCGCGGCTTTCCATGCGGGCCACGATTTGTCCTGCTTCCACTCGATCGCCCTGTTCCACAAATAATTCTGCGATCCGGCCGGAGCCTTTGGTGCTGAGATTCACGCGCTGTACGGGCTGCACCGTGCCGCTGGACGTGATCCGCACCGTGAGGTTTTGCGCTTCCACCGGCACTGTCATAGTGGCGATCGCATCTACTTTCGGCTGCGATCGACTTTTTGCGATATATATGGTGGTCGGTACAGCTAGCAACCCCGCTGCAACCAACCCAATCGCCCACCGCTGCGGTTTGCGCGCGGGTTTCTTCAGAGACTGCTTTTGGGCGGTTTTGTTATCTGCAATTTTGGTCTCTGCGGCCTTGGTGTCTACAGTCTGAATATCTTCCACCTTGACCTGAGCAGTTTCCTTTTTAGGGCTAACGATCATACCGACTCACCTACTTTAATCTCAGGATTACCTTTAAGGTAAAATTTTTGCTGATGCTTGGCATCGTCTTTGAGACTCATCCGATTGGGTGATTTTAAAAAAGTTCCCCAACCAGCACCTGTAAACAATTATAGCTAATCGTTGCAACTTATTAAATAATGTTAAGTTTTTTCAGCCTAAAGAGGTGGGATCAAACAGAATCTCTCCCGGCTGCTGCCAAACAAAAATATATTTCAGCAAAAAATATTATTTTGGGGATCGAGGAGCGCGATCCTCACCAGCAAGAAAAGCCGATCGGGCAGCGGGCGATCGACCGTCACTAGGTCATTGCGGACTCGTGTTAGCGATCGCAGCGGGATCTGCCAGTGAATCGCTCGTAACGACACAATATTAAGATCGGGACTTACGCAGTCACGCTATATATAGCGTGACAAAAGTTAGGAAGGCCCGTTAAATAGGAATCGGCGATCGTTATAAGATTAAAAATTGAACTGCTATGCGCGATCGCGCTCCTTTCCTGTTAAACAACTACGCAACGTATAGTTTGGTCTTTCAGTTCAAGTTTGAGGTAGTCTGACAGTAATTCCTGCTTTAATTTGTCTACTGTTTTTTCCACAGCCCAAATCCTACTACCCCTCTCAAACGCGCTTTTGGAATGTCGTTTAGGTGCAAGTGCATCCCGGTTGGATTTATCAGTTCCTCTACCCAACTCTGCAACTAACCTGCCAGACAGTATCTTGATTCATCCGCTAATACTGGGCGTTCCACTTGTGACATCTGTTGGATGTATAGTTGCATCAATTGTTCAAGCGTCTGGTCTACAATCTTGCAGCGCTTCATAGACCCTTGGCCACTCACGCCGAAATAAGGGATGAGCGCGCCTCATCTTGTAAACATTAGATGTGGCTGGTTCTCATCAGGGCCGAAGCCCGTTGTTTGGTGGCATCTTTAGCATGGTAGGCAATCGCATTGATAAGCTTGTTGACTCCATTCCTGTAATTGTTCAAACAGAGATTGCAGGTAAAATTGAGATTTTTGGTGAATTCTCAATTTTCTACCCTGATGCTGTCTGCCCTTAACGATCGCAGACAGTTTTTTTTTGCTTTATTTCTATGTCTGTGTCGCGCTTGGGGTAAAACCTTGCTCAACTATCGCTGTCTCCTCACGCCTTAGTGCTAATATTCCCTCTGACTGATAGAGGTCAGTCGCAACTTTAAACAGAACGCAACATTAGCTGGCGACAAGCTATGAGGTTCTACCATTAGACAGATACCAGCGATCGGATCTGTCCGTTCACAGGTGGCATCTTTAGCTTGACAATCGCATTGATAAGCTTGTTGAATCTATTCCTGTAATTGTTAAAACAGAGATTGCAGGTAGATTTGAGATTTTTGGTGAATTCTCAATTTTCTACCCTGATACTGTCTGCCCTTAACGATCGCAGACAGTTTTTTTTTTACTTTATTTCTATGTCTGTCTCGCGCTTCAGGTAAAACCTTGCTCAAGTATTCCTGTCTCCTCACGCCTGAGTGTTAATGTTCCCTCTGACTGATAGAGGTCAGTCGCAACTTCAAAGAGAACGCAACATTAGCTGGCGACAAGCTCTGATGTTCTACCATTAGATAGATACCAGGGATCGTTGCCGTTATGGTACATTAAACATTAATCAGTTGAGCAGCGACCGCACTTTTTGACCTGCTTAATCTACACTCCAATATATATAGCCTGTTTGGGTAAGTTTTGTTAACAATTCTGTTTTTTGATTAGACTTTCCAAACAGTGTTACTAAAATAAAGGAGTGATTTTAAATGGGATGGGAATATTAAAAATAATCAACCCATCTGTTTTTACCATAAACCGTCTCAAAGTAATTTATTGCATGGCTTTTGACAGGGTTTTCACCCCGTCAGGTTAAACCGTTAACAATTCTGATTCAGAAGAATCTTGGAGGTAATACATGGTTACTACAACTAATAACACAGTCGAGAACTCAGTTGTTGATACTCTCGAACAGTTATTGCAGCGTTCAGTAATTGATATTGAGTTCCGCACTGAGCTTTTGAACAATCCCGAAGCATTTGGCCTCCTAGTGGATACTGAAAATCTTGTGCTGCCCAAGCCGGTGGCGCCGCAGGATATGTTGTTTATGGAGTTGGTCAACGAGGCTGCGGACTTTGCTGCGTGTTCAAGCACTTGTATCTCGGGCTTCACACTAAAGTGCGACGGGGAGTCAATCGGTAGCCCCAACTGCAAAAATACCTGCACCACGGGCTACACAATACGTTGTGACGGAAATACGTTGTAGTAATTTAGCTGCCCACGGGCACTCGGCAGACTAATTAACCTATATCCCTAGTCTGTTCGATTATCCCCGGGCTGGCTAATCACGTTAATCAGCACCAGTTAATGCCACAAAACCCCTCTTGTTTTGATGAGTCTTGATAGGTGCTGCACTGACTTAGTCGATCGCTATCAATGGTGGGATCTGGATGCAAGGAAATGACTCGCCAGCCTCGAATACTCGAGGCTGGCGAGTCATCACAACAAAGGAGGGAAAGTGATGAACTACTCTATGAAAGATCAGCTGAAAGTTGTTGCCCCCCGACTTTCAGCCGACTTGGTTTCAACCGAAGCTTTGTCCCACATTTACACATTAGCCCAAATCCTACCACCCCTCTCAAACGCGCTTTTGGAATGTCGTTTAGGTGCCAGTGCATCTCAGTTGGATTTATCAGTTCCTCTAGCCAAATCTGCAATTAACCTGCCAGACACTATCCTGATTCATCCTGTATGGAGACGCTGTCAGAATTTATCCCAGGATTTGGCTGATGCCAAATCTTCGCTGCACCAAAGGGTAAATACAATGTGGCTGGAGTTCGATGTGGATGGGGAGCCATCAAACGTGCCAATTCCCTGCATCTTTCTGCATTTGAATCAGGAACCTGCCTGTGATTTTCAATCGCTGCGAGAAATGACTCTAAAGTTGCTGGAGCATCCACTTTCCTCGCACCTTGAGTCGAATCTTCATCTGTGTTTTGAGGCTTTACCTGCTGACGCTAAAATTATTCTTCTTGGTGCGATGCTGTCTCGCCAATCTGATGCAGTGAGGCTGATTATAAGCGGGATTCCTCCAGCTCAATTCTCAGCATATTTAGCACATATTGGTTGGAGCGGTTCAGTAAATGAACTGGAAGAGGTTATTTCAAGCATATCCGGTCTTGTGGATAATATCCTCCTGAGCTTCGATGTTGGTGATACCGTATTTCCTAGGATTGGACTGGAATGTTATGTCACAGAACTGCCAGAACCTGGATCTCGGTGGCAGTTATTTTTGGATCATCTCGTCACAACTGGGCTGTGTACTCCAGCCAAGAGAAACGCTCTCCTCGGATGGCTAGGATATGAACAGAAAGCGTTAAAACGAGCATTTTTATTTGGAAAAATAATATGGAATAGAATCCAGAATGCTGCAACTTCAGTTGGTAGCTTAGTGGGGGTACACAAAAGTGAGAAGCATCTAGGGGTAAATATCTTTAGTAGGTTCACAATCTCTACCAAAATTGTTTACCAACCGGGTATTCCCTTGGAGGCAAAAGGATATCTAGGGTTATGGCATGATTAGATTAATTCAGTCAATTAGCGGAACCCAAAGTACTGTCAGTCTAAACCCTTAGTTGCTGCAAAGTAATTTGAATTTTTGGATCTTTAACCATGCTTGATAATCTTACCCTCGCTGGCTTTGCTTGCCGCGCAAGCAACCTATCTGAGCGCCTCTCAATCACTAAACAATTGGCTGAGGGCAACGCCTTGCTGGCTTGTACTGGGCAGCTCAGCCCGCTCGATACTTGGACGCTGAACAAATTGGCTGGCAAGTTAGCCGCAACACAAGTCAAGCAGCAGATTTATGAGCAATTGGCAAGCACTATACCTACAAAGGACAACTTGCAACAACTGCTAGCTGATTACAAGTTGTACGAACAAAATCTGACCAACTTGTCTGAGTCGGAGCGGGTACAGTTTATGCAACCTCATGCTACATGGTTGAACCTGTACCAAGCCGCACTGGCAAAGCTGGATTTACCGCAGGCTGATTTTGCCGGCAGCTGGTGGTATGAGGGCGATATTTACTACAGACGCTTTGGCAAAGTTTGCGAACCATTTCTGCGTTGGCTGCAACAAACACTGCAACCCATCTGCGCTGAAGTTAATCAGGCTACCGCTGATTACAGCATTAATCAGCAAGTTATCGCTAATATTCAGCTTGAACTGCTAAATCGCTTTGAAAGATTGCTAGCTCATGCGATCGAGGCTGATATAAAGCTTTACTGTCACCAAAACAAGCTCGCCCCATCATCCGATGCTCAGGCCTATGTAAATTACTTTGAACAGACCTTTAATAACGAGCAGAGTTATCACCGCTTTTATTGCAAGTTTCCCGTACTCGGGCGTTGGTTAGCTCAAGTTACCAATTTTTTAAGTAAAATTGGTGAAGAACTGATACAGCGTTTGACGAGCGATCGCGCTGAAATCAGCGCCACCTTTTTTGGGGGGGTACCCCTGAAGCAAATCAAATCTTTCAACTTAGGTCAGTCTGACTCTCATGCTGGCGGTCATAGCGTGGTCATGGTCGAGCTAGAGTTAGCGAACTCGCACCAAGGAACTATTGTTTACAAACCCCGGTGTATAAAATCTGAAGCTGCATTGCAAGGTTTACTCGAAACGTTGACCAAGGCTGAAGCCATCGAGTTTGCGGCTTATCGAGTGCTTTGTAAAGATAGCTATGGTTATGCGGAGTTTCTCCCGGTACAAAATCATACCCAAAGCAAAGAAGTTGTCGATAAATTTTACAATCAGCTAGGCGGTTATTTAGCAATCTTTCATATCTTAGGTGGCAGCGATCTTCATTTTGAAAACATTCTCGTCTCCAACTGCAACGCCTTCATCTGCGACTGCGAAACTGTCTTGGAAGTGCTACCGCGTCGCCTGGAAAAAATTTCCGATTCACTGTCTGATTCAGTGTTTAGAACTGGTATGCTGGATTGGCCGCGCGCCAATACACCCGATGCTAGCAAGCGGATACGCCTAGGCGCCTATAGTGGTGGAGAATCTTACGAGACACCCTTTGCTGTACCCCAAATTAACAACCGCGTGTCATTATCCCTGGCAGTTGAACGCAAAATTGGTGTCCGCGTTGAGGTAGAAGCTACGAATCGCATCTATTACAACGGTCAGTTGGTACGTCCGCACGATTATCAACAATGCATTGTGGACGGGTTTAACAAGGTTTACGACTGGGTGCAACAAAACCCTACGCAAGCAATAAAGCTGATCGAAGAGTTGTTCGCACCTTCCTCAGTGCGCTTTGTGAATCGAGCCACGCAGGTTTATGCTCACTTACTTGATGCGGCGCAACATCCTAAATGCTTAGCGGAGCCGCTGGAAGTCGATTTGGTTTTCCACACTTTAATTGAACATCCGCGCATGTGGGATGATACCGGCAAGCTAGCTGAACTTGAATTAAAGGCTTTGTGGCAGTTAGATATTCCCATCTTTGCTGGAAAGGCCGATAGCAAGGACCTGATTTATAACTACCAGCTGCAGTTGTCCGATTCTCTGTCGATTTCGCCGTTGAATAATGCAGTCGATCGCATTAAGCGGTTATCCCCTGACAGCCAAATCCGACAGAACCAGTATATTTATGCTAGCTTGTGCAGCGACGAAATTAACAGCCCACACTTTGTTGCTTCAGCGGTTGATTATGCTCAGCAAATTGGGATGCAATTGTGTTCGCTACTCCAAAAGCCCTCTAAGTCGGCTCCTTGGCAAACGATAGATTACACGCCTACTGGTAAACGTTTGGTCGATATTAATAGTTCGCTGTACAGTGGCTCAGCCGGAATCTGTCTGTTTTTCGCTTACCTGGACGCAATTCAACCGAAGGCAGAATTTCGCCAAACTGCAGAGCGGGCGCTTGTCCATGCTATCGAACAACGCGATACGACAATGATCGGGGCTTTCCAGGGCACGGCAGGTCTGATTTATCTGTTGACACACCTCGCCAAGTTGTGGGGCAAACCAGCTCTGCTGGAGCAGGCTAGTGAATTATGCGCTGAGATTACACCACGCATTAGTCAAGATGCTTACTACGATATCATGCACGGCGCTGCGGGGGTGATTCCCGTCATGCTTGGTCTAGCACAGGCAACGTCCGGTAAGGGCATGACTTGCGCCAACATCTGCGCCGAACACTTACTGCAGCAGGCGATTCGCCTGGACGAGACGCTCTCGTGGCCCTGTAACCCCGAGGTAGGGCGAGGCAATCTAACTGGCTTTTCCCACGGCGCAAGCGGCATCGGCTGGGCGCTAATTCAGCTCGGCTGCCACACCAACAACCCGGAGTACATTACAGCTGGTCGTCAGGCTTTTGCCTATGAAGCAACTCAATTTGATGCAGTGGAGCGCAATTGGTATGACTTGCGGACATCAGTGATGACGAAACAAGCTTCAGGGCCAAAGTTTGCTCATTTTTGGTGTAGTGGCGCGGCGGGGATTGGCTTGAGTCGCATTGATAGTTGGGCGGCTTTAGGCGGAACGGACGAGGATATCTTGCGTGAAGCTTACACGGCGTTAGACGCAATGCTTCGTAATTTTCAAAGGCTGGAAAATGATTCCCTGTGCCACGGCAAAGCAGGTAGTGCGGAGCTATTATTGAGATTTGCTAAGCTCGTAAACGAGCCTTATATGCAGATGGAAGCTAATGTACAGGCGACAACACAGTGGCGTAACTTTGAGAAGGCCCGACGTTGGACCTGCGGTGCAGGTGGTAGCGATGTGTTGCCCGACCTGATGACCGGGTTGGCAGGCATTGGGATGCACTTTTTGCGTTTAGCCTATCCGGAGCGAGTTCCTTCACCGCTGCTACTCGAGCCGCCGCTACTAGCGAAATCAATCAACTCAACCGAGCTAGCTAAGGATATGGCAAACATAGAGCAATCCTAAATCATTTGTGAACTTCTTAGTCCCTCCCCGCGAGTTCGGGGAGGGTTGGGGTGGGGTAAAAAATTTACGACTCCTGCAAGGATTGCTATAGAGCCTAACTAGCCAGCCAATCAATTAATGTATTCGAGCGCAACATGAATAGATTTGACCGTCAGTTATGGAAGCGATTTGTAGGGCTTATCCAACCTTACTGGTATCCTGTCGAGCAAGGAGGAGGACGAACATTTCTTGGGTTGTTACTGCTGCTACTGCTATTCATCTTCACTACTTTCTTTATTATTGTCAGCACAGTCAGCTTAGTGTGTCAGCGTTATTTTCCGCAACTCTATAGCAGTATTGCCCCAGGCTTTGCTGAATCAGTAGCTGATATTATCAATTCTCCAGCAATTTATGGGGTTGTGTTTTGTTTCTTCACTCCAATTCTCGGCTTTTTATACTACAAACTCCCGTGGAGAAATCATAGGCGACCCTGGAGTTTGTTAGCTGTATTACTATTGTTGTTGCTATCATCCATTGCTTTGGAGGTAATCAGCAGTTATGTAGGCAGAGACATTATAACTGCCTTTGCTAAAAAAGATGTTAAAGGCACTTTTCGTCTGTTATTTTTATACGGCAGTGTGTTTGCCGTCACTACACCAATTGTCGTCTTCTACCGCTACCTCACAAAGAAACTCGGAGTCCACTGGTATGGGTGGCTAACCAATTATTTTCTGAATAAGTATTTCCACAATCGGGCTTATTATAAAATCGGCTCCAACCTTGATATTGACAATCCAGATCAGCGCATCTCGGAAGAGGTTGAGTCATTTGTCCTAAGTAGTGTGGAAATTTTGTTAGGTATTTTCACTCAAGCCCTTAATCTAATTGCGTTTATTGGAGTTCTTTGGTCTATTTCTAAAGCGCTGGTCGCTGTTTTGTTGCTATACTCTATGTTTGGCAATGTCGCAACAGTTTTCTTAGGCAAACGACTGATCGGGCTCAACTTCACTCAAAGCCAGCGAAAGGCAGACTTCCGCTATGGCTTAGTTCATGTCCGCACTCATGCTGAATCGATTGCCTTTTTTCGGGGAGGAGATAGGGAATCAAGCCTTGTAAGACAGCGACTTTCTGCGCTACTCCAGAACTTTAATCTACTGATTAGATGTCAGCGGAATCTGGATTTTTTTACACAAGGATATAACTATTTTGTTCTCATCTTACCTTACTTAGTAGTAACCCCTTTGTTTTTCAGCGGTAAAATTGAGTTGGGCGCAATTACCCAAGCGGGTATTGCCTTCAATATGGTTTTAAGTAGCCTGTCGATGATAGTGAGACAGTTTGAATCCCTGAGTGCCTTTGCCGCTGAGATTCATCGCTTATCCAGCTTTGCAGAAGCCTTGGAAGCGTTAAAGCCAGGACATCGCTCTGAAAGCGGCGTAAACCAAAACGCCCAAACAATTGATACAGTCGAAGATTTTCATCTAGCCCTCGAAGACATCACCTTACAAACCCCTAACGATGAACGGATATTAGTCAAAAACTTGTCAGTCTCAATTGAAGCCGGTAAAGGACTGCTGATTGTGGGTTCTAGTGGCTGTGGCAAAAGTTCTCTGCTACGGGCACTCGCAGGTTTGTGGAAAACTGGCTCAGGTCGCGTAGTGCGACCAAATCTAGAAGAAATGATGTTTTTGCCCCAGCGCCCTTACATGATTTTGGGCTCCCTGCGCGACCAGCTACTATACCCCAACAGGACTGGTGAACTCACAGACGAGGAACTTTATCAGGTTTTGGAACAAGTCAATCTGGAAGACCTACCCGAAAGAGTCGGCGGTTTGGATGTAGAACTCAACTGGGACGAGGTTTTGTCATTAGGAGAACAACAGCGCATCGCTTTTGCACGACTGCTACTTGTGTGCCCCCGCTACGCCATCTTGGATGAAGCTACAAGCGCGTTGGATCTGGCAAACGAAGAAGCTCTCTATCAGCAGTTACAAGAGACTAAAACAACATTTATCAGCGTCGGTCACCGATCGAGCTTGTTGAATTATCATCAACGGGTTCTGGAACTATTGGGGGATTCCAGTTGGCGGCTTACATCAACTCAAGAGTACTGCGCCGATGCCAGTTCGTTTGCCTAAGACCCGTGCATGACAACTTAGATAGACAAGACTTAGGCAGTCACGCTATATATAGCGTGACAAAAGTTACGGTCGCCCGTTAAATAGGAATGGGCGATCGTTATAAGATTAAAAGCGGTACGATCGTCCTTCCTGGAACTATGAATGCACTCGGGTTGCGCTCAATATTTAACTTGAGCCTGGTTTAAATTCAGTCTCATTCCATCCCGAACAACTTTTGGATCGCAGACCTATCGAGAGCGATCGCTTAAACACTGGCACGCTACATATAGAGTGCCGGCGTCCTGGACTGAACACGCTGACTCTCATAAACCCGGCTGCTGCCAGAAATAACAGGTTTGTTGGCGGAGAATCCGCGCCGAAACTCGGTTTCACGGGTAGCGGTGTGTAAATACTGAATCCATATCTGCCCTGTGCCCACAACAGGTTAAAATATTTTTCAAATCCGTTAAAAATGGAAAATCAAAACAATGAATCGTCCTCAAAGCGTTACAGTTCTGGCCATCTTGCAGCTAATTAGCGGCATTTTCAGTCTGCTTGACGGCTTGTTCATCTTACTTTTTGCAGGCATTTTTGGCGGTCTCGGTGCGGCTTTCGGCGGGGCAAAAGTTGGGGCTGTAATCGGCGGCTTCATTGGAATTTTTGCTGCGATAAGTTTTATTTTAGGTCTCCTATCCTTACTCTTAACTTGGGGTTTGTTTCAACTCCTGGGGGGGTAACAACCAGGCTGAAACAAAGAGGGAGTAAGGATTGAGCCAATGTGTGCTAAAAAAAGATAGGCAGCAAAATTGTTATACGCTTGCCTATCCAAAAAATAATGATACCAACA
>Ga0164304_10000638_pt1 | contig 10380 bp, 12 predicted proteins | sample Whisoiple_217_MG_FD_110216 | JGI IMG/M metagenome (GOLD analysis project Ga0164304, IMG submission 110216) | Soil microbial communities amended with pyrogenic organic matter from upstate New York, USA - Whitman soil sample_217_MG | ecosystem: Environmental > Terrestrial > Soil > Agricultural...
CGGAACAAGCCGATAGGGCCACCGCCGCCGATTTCGTTCTGGAGTCGACCGCGGAGGTGCAGCAGTTTCTGAACGCACTGGCGCACACCCAACTGTGACAATGGGAACCGTGACGATGGGAACGCTGACCATCGGGGTGGACATCGGTGGCACGAAGGTCGCCGCCGGTGTCGTCGACGAGCAAGGCACGATCGTCGCCACCGCGCACCGCGACACTCCCGCCGAGGACGTGTCGCTGATCGAGGGCGTGATAGCCGCCGCAGTGGGCGATCTCACCAGCAAGTACGACGTCGCAGCGGTCGGCGTCGGGGCGGCCGGTTTCATCGACGCGCAGCGCGCCACGGTGATGTTCTCCCCGAACCTCGCGTGGCGTGGCGAGCCGCTGCGGGCGACGCTTACGCGCCGGTTGGGGCTGCCCGTGGTGGTCGAGAACGACGCCAACGCTGCTGCCTGGGCGGAGGCCCGGTTCGGCGCCGGCCGGGGGGTGGACCACGTGGTGGCCGTCACCGTGGGAACCGGCATCGGCGGCGGCATCGTTGGCAACGGCCGGCTGCTGCGGGGACAGTTCGGCGCCGCAGCAGAGTTCGGCCACATCACCGTCGTCCCGGACGGGCGGCGCTGCGGATGCGGCTTGCGGGGTTGCTGGGAGCAGTACGTCAGTGGTCGAGCACTCGTCCGGGAGGCCCAGCAGCTCGCCGGTGACCTCCCCGGCAGAGCGGGGGAACTGTTGCGCCTGGCCGGTGGCCGGCCGGAGAACATCACCGGCGCGATGATCACCCAGGCCGCGCACGCTGGTGATGCGATGGCGTTGCAGTGCTTCGACGTGATCGGGGTGTGGTTGGGCCGCGGACTGGCCGGGCTGGCCGCGATCCTGGACCCCGGCCTGTTCGTCATCGGTGGTGGCGTATCCGCTGCCGGTGAGGTGCTGCGCGCTCCCGCGGCCGCCGCGTTCGCCGCATCCTTGACCGGCCGCGGGTACCGACCGCTCGCCGAGCTACGGATCGCCCAACTGGGTCCCGACGCCGGCCTCGTTGGTGCCGCCGACCTGGCCCGCATCCCCTCATAGCCGACCCTCGCAGTCGACCCTCGTAGTCGACGCCGCCGGCTTCGGCGGGGCATACTGGGTTGACGTAGGCGCGCTCCCCCGCGCTCGGCTGAGCAGCTGAGAACCTCAGCACGAGTCGACCAGGGAGCAGCGCGTGACGCTCGGATGGATCGGCGCCAATGGCGGTGAGGGCATCACCGGCGGTCAGGCGATCCGCGCCCGGGCGGTATGGATCGACCTCGACATGATGTTCCCGCTACCTCCCGATCACCGCCGGCGAGTCGTCGCCGACGGCCTCGACCTCACCGGCCGGGTTCCCGGCATGTTGAAACGCTGGGTCCGTGGCTCCCGGGGCGAGTGGTACGGCGTGGTGTGGGTTCCGATCAGCGACGGCTCCGGAGATGTTCGGCTGACCCTCGACGACCATCTGGTCCCAGCTGTCGCGCTGCGGCCACGTTTGGCGCCCAGATCGGCCGGGTAGCCAGTTGTGAGACACGCAAGTCGACCAGATCTTGGTGGTTGCGGCGCAGTCCGACAGCTGGCTCGCACCCACCCATGTCGAGGGAAGGGAGCGGTTATGACCGAGCAGGGACCAGCACAGGTATCCAACCCGCAGGAACCATACGTCCATTCCGGCGGCAAGCAGGAGCCCGGCAGCGGCATCGAGATGCCTCCGTATGAGGGTCGCCAGAAGACGGCCGAAGACGAAGCCGACGTGCTGAAGCAACAGCAACGGAGCGGGCCGGGTACTTCAGACGCCGGTCCGCGGGATGTCTCGCAAGCCGAGCGCGAGGGTGTCCCCTCCACTGACACCACGGGCAGGAGCCCCCTGGGTGCCGGACAGTCGATCAACAAGCAGGGCAACGAGAGGATGGTCAACAAGTCGGACGCTGCGCAGCGCGCGGATCAGACGGATGTCGGGGTGGGCGGCGCCTCCGAGAATATCGATCCGGAAAGCCCGACAATACTCCCAGGTAACCAGGGCGGCTGACCTTATCGCCGGCTAGCCTTATCGCACAGCGTCGCCCCGCCGTTCGTGGACGGGGCGACGCTGCACTGCGTCTGCTGGTCAGCGTTCCAATTCTTCGGTGCTGAACCGCCGGTAACCGTGTTCGGTCATCCGACCTAGTGCTGCTCTGATGACGCCGGCGAGCGCACCCTGCAACGCCGCGACAACCAATACCTCGCGGATATCGCGATCCAGCGCTGTCGGCTCGGGCACCTCGTGTGTCTCCTCGAACAGTCCACGCCAATATCTCTTGAACAAGACACCGGCTAGCGCCCCGCCGAGAACGCCACTGGCGATGCCCAACAGTTTGTGAGTCGTCTTGCTCCGGGGAATCACGAGGCTCGCACCCTTCGCACGATCACCATTACGGCGACCAATGCGCCCCCGGCGCAGGCGAGCTTGACCCACCGCTCTTTTGGGGCCTGACTCACACCCTCGCGAGCCCGCTCGGCAGCCTCGACAGCCCGGTCACGCAGTTCGCTGCTCCGCGCCAGCACCTGGCCCTTGAACTCGTTGCCGCGTTCTAGCAACTGGCCTGTGAACTCGTTGCCCCGTTCGAGCAACTCGGTGCCGCGTTGGACCGCCTGCTGATGCAGCTCGGTGCCGCGTTCGATGGCTTCTTCTTTCAACTCGGTGCCGCGTTCGATGGCTTCGGTTTTCAGCTCGTTGCCGCGTTCCTTGGCCCGAGCGGGCAAGTCGGCCTTATGAACCAAGGCCTCCACGGTCTCGCCCAAGTCGCTGCGCAGCTCCTCGATCTCTTCCTGGAGCTGCGCTTCCTGGAGTCGTTGCTGCTCGCGGCTACTCATCGGTGCACGCTCTCCTTCACCGTCTCGATGTCCTGCTTCGTGCTCCGCACGGCCTTCTCAGGCACCGGCGGCGCCGACTTGCGCACCTGCGTGATCCCGGCTGCCGAGATCACTCCAGCGACCACCAACAGCACCACACCGATGATCAGTGCGGCCAGCCATGCCGCCAGCACAACCGCCAATCCCAGGATCGCCGCTGCGACCAGCGCGCCGAGCCCCAGCAATGCCACAACCGCGCCAGCGCCCCCGATTCCGATACCGATACCGGCTTGGGCCCCTTTGCGTTTCATCTCAGCAGTAGCCAGCGCCATCTCGTCGCGCACCAGTGCGGAGATCTGTGCGGATAGCTGCTCCACCAGCTGACCGACAGATGCATCGGTCCCACTAGCCTGCCCCTGCTCGCGAATCGTCATTGCCTCCTCCTTGGCCCTTCGCCCGTAGTCTCTAAGGACATACCCGGCGTCGGGACGGTTTACCCGTGCTGCGGAGTTAACTCTGAGTAACCCTCGCGAGGTGGCGGATGTCCGGTGCTCCTGAGGACGAGCCGCAGCGGCTGGCACGGAACATCAACGACCTGCTCCAAGAGCTGCGGGTGGCGCTGGCCGGTGTGCAGATCCTGTTCGGTTTCCTGCTCTCGATCGTTTTCACCGACACCTATCGACGGGCCACCGACGTGCAGCACGGCGCGCACCTGGTGGCGGTAGCCTTCGCGCTGATCGCGGTGGCGTTGATGACCGCCCCGGCGGCATGGCATCGGATGTTGTTCCGGCAGCGGCAACGCCCGGAGATCCTGCGAGTGTCCAACGGGTTCGCGATCGCCGGGTTGGCGAGTCTGGCCATCGCGATGAGCGCAACCATCTTCCTGCTGGCCGATGTGGTACTCGGCGATTGGCCGGCCATACTGGCCTGTGCGCTGACCGTTGTCGGTTTCAGCGTGCTGTGGTTCCTGCTTCCGCTTCGCCAGCGTGAGTACGCCGCGGAGCGCCAGTCCCCGGATTCGGCCGCTAACCAACTCCGCTAAGGCGCCAGTACCGGCCGCGGTGCTGGGTGCGTCGCATCGGCGTAGAGCTGACATGCCGTGCTTCCCGACGCAGCTCGGCCAGATCTGACATACCCGCCGAGTACCCGTGCTCCGCAGCGGGTATGCCCGGTCCGAACCGACCGCGTCAGGAGGACGCAGATGAAGGCAGTGACCTGGCACGGCAAGCGTGACGTCCGCATCGACACGGTCCCCGATCCGAAGATCGAAGATCCGACGGACGCGATCGTGCGCATCACGACGACCGGGATCTGCGGATCCGACCTGCACCTGTACGAGGTACTCGGCCCGTTCCTGAGCGAGGGCGACATTCTCGGCCACGAACCGATGGGCATCGTGGAAGAGGTTGGCCCCGGCGTCACCGAGATCCATCCCGGTCAACGCGTGGTGATCCCGTTCAACATCTCCTGCGGAACCTGCTTCATGTGCGCTCAGGGACTGCAGTCACAGTGCGAGACGACCCAGGTCCGGGACCACGGGATGGGTGCCGCGCTGTTCGGCTACACCAAGCTCTACGGGCAGGTGCCCGGCGGGCAGGCCGAGTACCTGCGGGTCCCGTTCGGCAACACGCTGCCGATCGTGGTGCCCGAAGGTCTACCCGACGAGCGGTTCGTCTATCTCTCCGACGTGTTGCCCACCGCGTGGCAAGCGGTCGAGTACGCCGGGATCCCGAAGGACGGCAGCGTCGTGGTGCTCGGTCTCGGGCCGATCGGTGACATGTCCGCCCGGATCGCCCGGCATCACGGCGCGCAACGGGTGATCGGCGTCGACCTGGTGCCTGAGCGCCTCGCGCGCGCTCGGCTGCACGGCATCGATGTGCTCGACCTGCGCGAGCACCGGGATGATCTCGGCGACGTGATCCGTGAAATGGCCGGCGGCCGTGGGCCCGACGCGGTCATCGACGCCGTCGGGATGGAGGCGCACGGGTCCCCCAGCGCGAAGATCGCCCAGCAGATGGCCGGGCTGCTGCCCGATGCGGTGGCGGCGCCGCTGATGCAGCAGGCCGGAGTCGACCGGCTCAACGCCCTCTACCTCGCGATCGACATCGTGCGCCGGGGCGGCACCATCTCGGTGATCGGCGTCTACGGCGGCATGACCGATCCGCTACCGATGCTGACGATCTTCGACAAGCAGATCCAGCTGCGGATGGGGCAGGCGAACGTCAGGCGCTGGGTGCCCGACATCCTGCCGTTGCTCACCGACGGCGACCCGCTGGGCGTGGATGGTTTCGCCACCCACACGCTGCCGTTGGATCAGGCCCCACGGGCATACGAGATCTTCCAGAAGAAGCAAGACGGCGCCATCAAGATCCTCCTGCAACCCTGATCAACCCTAGAGCTCCCGAGCTCCACAGCAGAGCTGTTTGCCCGCGGTGCAACGACTCTGCTGTGGAGTTCGGGGGGATGAGAGCAGTTTCTAGGTGCGGAGCAGGCGCAGTAGGGCTCGTTCTAGGCGGGTTCGGACTTGCTCGTCGAGCAGGTCGAAGGTTCCGGCGCGGCGCACGGCGGCCAGGATCGTCCGGCCCTCGACGTAGCGTTCCAGCACGCGCGGATCCACGTAGGACGCTCGCGCCACCGCCCGGGTGTTACCCAGGTGTTCGGCGACCGCGTCCAGCGCGACGTTGATCGCCCGGGCACGGCCGCGCTGGGCGCTGGGCAAACCGCGAGCGGCACCCTCAGCGAGGACGATCGCGGCGAGCACCGTCGCGTTCCAGGTGCGCAGGTCCTTGGCGCTGAACTCGGCACGGGCCAACTCCTTGAGCCGGGCATTGACGTCCGCGGCGCACACGTCGTGCCTGCCCTGCTTGGTCCGGTAGGCCAGCAGGTCCTCCCCGCCGCCACGGCGCCGGAGCAAGGCGCGCACGACCGCGTGCAGGGCCGGGTCCTGCAAGGTGATCGCCTGATCGATGCCGCCCTTGGCCGGATACCGCAGCTCGATGGTGTCGCGCCGAACCCGCACGTGCTCGCGGCGCACAGTAGCCAGGCCGAAGCTGCCCTCGCCCGCCTCCGGGCCGGGCGCGTATTCGTCGCCGCCGATCCGGAACGCGCCGATGTCCAGCATCCGCAGGGTCGCGGCCAGCACCCGATCACAGCTGAGCCCGCGACCGTCGAGTTGCTCGCGGATCTGCGCCCGCACCGCGGGCAGCCGCCGGCCCAGCCGTAGCACCCGGGCATGCTTGGCGACGTCGCGGCGACGTCGCCACTCGTCGTGGTAACGGTACTGGCGCCGCCCGGCGGCGTCGGTGCCGACCGCCTGAATGTGGCCGCCGGGTAGCGCACAGATCCACACATCGCGCCAGGCAGGTGGCACCGCGAGAGTGCGGATCCGGGCCACCGTGGCCGGATCGGTGATTGCAGCGCCGTCCTCGTCGTGGTAGCTGAAGCCCCGACCACGACGCCGGCGGGAGTACCCGGGATCGCTGGGCTCGACCCGTCGCAGCCGCACTAGAGCCTCCTCTCTGGCGCACATGGGACATCGAACAAGTACCCCGTTTGCCGCATGAACTGTGCCGTCTTGGGGAAGATCTGTGCGGTGACTGATAGCGACGTGGGCAGCCGGGCGAACTCGCCGACCCAGATTCCGGTGCGGGGATGGCGGCAGGTGCTCGGCCGCGCGTGGCACTCGAGCCAGGAAGACAACGTGTCGATGCTGGCTGCGGGGGTAGCCTTTTTCGGGTTCCTCGCATTGTTCCCGGCGCTGATCGCGCTGGTGACCTTGGTGGGCGTGATCGCCGATCCCGCGCAGATCACCCAGCAGGTGGAGAGCTTCACCGCGGGGCTACCGCCGACCTCTCGGCAGCTGATCTCCGACCAGCTCAATGCGATCACCCAGAGCAGCGGTGGCGCGCTGACCATCGGGCTGCTGGTCTCGCTGCTAGCGGCACTGTGGAGTGCATCGAGTGGGACATCGAACCTCATGGCGGCGGTGAACATCGCCTACGAGGAGAAGGAGACGCGGGGCTTTGTGAAACTCCGCGGGATCGCGCTGCTGCTCACCCTGGGTACGGTCGTATTCCTGGTGCTGACCCTGGGGTTGATCGCGGTGGTGCCGGTGGTCTTGCAGGTAGTGCCGCTGGGACCGCTCGGAACAGTCCTCGCTCAAGTGCTGCGGTGGGCGTTGCTTCTCGCTCTGATCATCGTCGGGTTGGCGGTGTTGTACCGGGTGGCACCGGACCGCAACCCCCCGAAGTTCCGCTGGGTGAGCGTAGGCAGCGTGCTAGCGGCGCTGCTGTGGTTGCTCGGCAGCGTGGGGTTCAGCCTCTACATCAACTACTTCGGAAACTACAACAAAACCTACGGCGCGTTGGCCGGCGTGATCGTGCTCCTGCTCTGGTTCTTCCTCACCAGTTACATCGTCCTGCTCGGAGCCGAGATCAACGCCCAGTCCGAATACCAGACCGAGCGCGACACCACCATCGGGCAGCCGCGGCCGATGGGGCAACGCGATGCGGTGGTCGCCGACGGCATGCCCGGATATCGCGGCGGGTAGCGGTCGCCAACTCGACCTCCACAGTCAAGTCGGCCAGATGATCATTGAGCGCGCCCGCCCTGCCTGACCCTGCTGACTCAGATGTTTCGCGATCACACCGGGATACCGAATGAATAGTGAGGTGATCACGGTTTGTGTGACTGAGACGACATTTTTTGTCGCCTCAGTCACACAGTCCGCGATCTTGGTGGGCCTGCCGCGGTGCGCCGGGCAGATTCCCCCATAATGGTGACGGCTGTCCCGCTCGCAGCGGCGGTGGTCCGCTACAACGGCGGCGCGCCGAGGCGACTGGGATGCCCGATTAAACCTTTTGTACGCGCCCGATCGGGTGATTTAACTTCACCTCGAGCGGTTCACAAATCCGGCATATCGCGTTCGCAAAGGCCCTTCTTCATCCGTGGTTCAACCTGCGGAAACGTTCAGTCTTGTAGCGCTGAGTAACAGTTTTGGCACTGCGATCCGCGCCTGACGGGTCCGGCCGTCACCCTTTGCATCGCCCATGGCGATCCGTACGGTCGAACTCGTCCTGCTCGAAGGAGCCACCTTGGCGCGGGAATCCGGACCCGATGCGCAAACCCGTCCCTCGGTCCCGGATACCGCAAGCTCACCCCTGAATCGGGACGGGGGCGCAGCCTGGCGATCGGTCGACGCGGGATCGACGAATCCCACGCAATTACCGACACCAGCAGTCGTGTGCGCGTTTCACGGAGAACAAACATGACGAGGACCTCCCGATTACTCGCACGTATTGGTATCGCTGCGACCGCACTGACGGCTCCGCTGGTATTGGCAGCCCCGGCCCTGGCGTCCCCGACGCACCAGGATCCGTGGGATGCCGTGGCGGCGTGCGAAAGCGGTGGTAACTGGAGCACCAACACCGGCAATGGGTATTCCGGTGGGCTGCAGTTCGCCCCCAGCACGTGGCGGTCCTACGGTGGCGGGGCCTACTCAAGCTCCGCCAGCGGGGCCACCCGGGCGCAGCAGATCACGATCGCCGAGAAAGTGCTCCACGCACAGGGTTGGAAGGCCTGGCCAACCTGTTCGAAACGGGCCGGGGTCGGCTGACACCGGCTGCACCATCCGCTCGGCCCCGTCGCCCGGCGGGGGCCGAGCGGATGTGCCACCCGGAGCGCTGAGACTGGAGGCCGCCGCGCACTGGACCGAAGTGCTGGCACTCCGACGGGGCTCTGGTGCAGAGTTGCGCGGATGAGCAGCACCATCGCTGATCCCCGTGCCGACCGGGCGTTCTTCGGCCACCCGCGCGGGCTGGCCAACCTGTTCGGCGTCGAGATGTGGGAGCGTTTCTCTTACTACGGGATGCTCGCCTCATTGACGCTCTACCTGTTTTACGAGGCGACGGGCAGCAACCCCGGCCTCGGGCTGCCGAAGTCCACGGCCACCAGCCTGGTCGGTGCCTACGGCGGATTGGTCTACGTCTCGACCATCGCCGGCGCGTGGATGGCCGACCGGGTGCTCGGCGCCGAACGGACCTTGTTCTACAGCGCCGTTCTGGTGATGCTCGGGCACATCGCGCTGGCGATCCTGCCGGGCTTTGCGGGCGTCGGCGTCGGGCTGGCGTGTGTCGCGCTGGGCAGCGGCGGAGTCAAGGGCAACGCCACCGCCGTCGTCGGAACCTTGTATGCGGAAAACGACGACCGCCGCGACGCCGGTTTCTCGTTGTTCTATATGGGGATCAACACTGGCGCGTTGATCGGTCCGTTGCTGACCGGGCTCGCTCGGACCACGCTCGGTTTCCACTACGCCTTCGGCGTGGCCGCCATCGGTATGGCCGCCGGCCTGATCCAGTACACGATCGGGCGCCGCAACCTGGGCACCGAGGCGAGCATCGTGCCTAACCCGCTGCCCCGCGCGCGATGGACCATCGTCGTCGGTCTCGCCGCAGTGGTCGCTGCCGTGGTGGTCTTTCTGGTGGTGACCGGAGTGATCACCGCCGCCAACCTGTCTGACGTCGTCGTTGTCGTCTGTGCGATAGCTGCAGTGGCGTATTTCGCGGTCATTCTGACCAGTTCGAAGATCACAGTTGTGGAGCGCAGCCGGATGCTGTCGTTCATCCCCCTGTTCGTCACCAACGCGGTGTTCTGGTCGCTGTATCAGCAGCAGTTCACGGTGGTGGAGATTTACGCCGACGGGCGAACGGACCGAAACCTCTTCGGCTGGCAGATGCCCACCGAGTGGGTGCAGTCGTTCAACCCCGTGTTCATCATCCTGCTCGCGCCCGTGTTCGCGCTGCTGTGGATCAAACTCGGGTCCCGCCAGCCCTCGACGCCGATCAAGTTCGCGCTCGGTACCGTGATCATGGGCCTGGCTTTCCTACTATTCCTGCTGTGGTCCGGCGGCACCGGACCGACCACGCCGCTGCTCGCCGTCGGCCTCATCCTGCTCGTCTTCGCGCTCGCCGAGTTGCTGATCTCGCCGGTCGGCTTGTCGCTGGCCACCAAGATCTCCCCGGCTGCCTTCCGCAGCCAGACGGTGGCGCTGTACTTCCTATCTGTTGCCCTCGGCACGGCCATGTCCGGATCGCTCGCCGGCTACTACAACCCGCAGCACGAGGCACCGTACTTCGGCATTCTCGGCGCAGTCGCGATCGTCGTCGGACTGATCGTCATCGGGCTCAGCCCGATGGTCCGCCGGCTGATGGCCGGAGTGCGCTGACCGACTCGTTCGTCTCATCAACCTCTACTGTCCCAGTCCGAAAGTGTGTGGATCCGTTGCATAGGTGCCGGAGATGGCAACTTGTGGCGAAAGTTGCCGCGCCTGGCACCTCACCAGTAGTTTGACATCGTAAGTAGGAATTCCTACTCTGCGGGACCGGCTGGGTATCGGGCCGGGAGAAGTGCTGGAGTTCGAGGAAGATGGCGGCCGCCTCGTCGCGGTCAAGCAGCAGCGACGGGCGCCGGTCGACAGCGTCTACGGGATCCTGCGGGTTGCCAGTACCACGGACGAACTCATCACGCAGCTCCGCGGTCCCGCC
>Ga0164304_10000641_pt1 | contig 10361 bp, 5 predicted proteins | sample Whisoiple_217_MG_FD_110216 | JGI IMG/M metagenome (GOLD analysis project Ga0164304, IMG submission 110216) | Soil microbial communities amended with pyrogenic organic matter from upstate New York, USA - Whitman soil sample_217_MG | ecosystem: Environmental > Terrestrial > Soil > Agricultural...
CAGGGAAGGCCCAGATCAGGTCGAAGAGGCGCGAAATGATCCAGTCGGCAGCCCCGCCGAAATAGCCGGCGAGCAAGGCGAGGAACACCGACAAGACGGTGCAGATGATGGCCGACACGCCGCCGACGAACAGCGAGTTGGCGCCTCCGTAGAGCACCCGCGTCGCGACGTCGCGGCCGAGCGTGTCGGCGCCGAGGATGTACTTGCCACCGGCCGCGCCCCACTGCGGCCCGATCGGCACTCCGCCGAAGATGATCTTGGGCTGGCCGTTCACGATGGTGGTGCTGCCCTGCGAGATGACGTGAACGGGCTTGCCGTTTATGAGCACCGTTCCGCTCGGGTTCGTGTCGTTCTCCCCCAGGTGTGACACGTGGCTCACGTAGAGGCCGGCGAGGGAGCAGGCGAGGACGATGAGAATGAAGACCCCGAGGAAGAAGAGAGCGACGTAATTCCTCCGCAGCCTGCGCCAGGCGAGCAGCCAGGGGCTGCGGCCCTCGATCCGGGCTCCGCCCTCCTCCGCCGCCAGCTCTGAGGCGGTGTCGAGGGTGAACTCCTCTTGGCCGGTGCCGGTGGTAGCCACGCGTCCCTTTCAAGGCTAGTGGAGCGGCCTAGCCGGGGCGGCGGTGTAGGCCACACCACCGCCCCAGCGTCAACCGGTGTTACTTAAGACACATCTGGGCGAGATCGTCGTTGTTGTCGTCGAAGATGTCGCACGAAAGATTCATCCTCGAACTGAAGAACGACGTCAGGATGCCGTTGAGATACGGCGCCGTCGATGCGTACTTCACCATCAGGTCGCGGTCGATCGTCGCCCACCCCTGGTTGGTGCTTGCGGAGAGCGCCTGCGAAGGCGGCAGGTGCCCGAAGTGGTTGATCTGGCCGTTGATCGACTTGACGTCGACGTTCCCGTAGTTGTTGTTGTGGACCTGCGTGATGTTGTCGCCGTTCTGCAGGATGTTGAACCAGTCCGTCGGGTACGGGTAGTCCTCGAACCAGTCGGTGAAGCCGATCTGTGCCTTCGTCGCCTGGTTTCCGATGATCGTGAAGTAGTTCGCTCCGGCCAGCTCCCGGATCTGCGCGTTCCAGCCGATCTTCTTCAGCTGGCCCTGCAGGTACTCGCCGGTGGCCTTGTCCACCGCGACGTCCGAGATCGTGTAGACGGTGACCTTCATCCCCTGCGTCCCTGACTGCTGCACAAGCTGCTTCGCCTTGGTCAGGTTGTAGGGGTATGGGTCCGGCGTGATCTTCTTGTACTGCGGGTAGCTCGGCGGCAGGAAGTTGTAGGTCGGAACCCCGAGACCGCCGCGCAGGTTGACGAGCGCCTGCCGGTTGATCGCGTAGTTCACGGCCTGCCGCGCCTCCAGCTTGTCGAACGGCGGCGTCCGCTGGTTCATGAAGAAGTAGTACGTGGACGGCGTCGTGAAGAAGTTGATCTGCTTCGCGTACTTCTGCTTGTAGAACGACAGGCGGTCGGTCGGGAGGATGTTCGCGTCGTAGTCGTACTGACCAGAGGCGACCAGCTGCGCCGACTGCGCCTGGTCGTCCGTCAGCGTCATGGTGATCTTGTCCGGGTTCCCGTTCGGGACGGCAGGGATCTCGTCCTTCGTCCAGTTCGGATTCCGGGCCATCACGATCGACTTGCTCGGCGCGTAGCTCACGAAGTAGTACGGCCCGCTCGCAGGCGGCGGCGGGTTCTCCGTGTCCTTGTCCGGCGTCGAGGCCGGCACCGGGGACGTGAACGGGATCGACAGGATGTAGAGGAAGTCCGACTGCGGCTCCTTCAGATCGATCTTGATCGTGCCTGCGGCGTCGTCCGTCGTGATTCCGGAGATGCTGGTGCACTTCGTCGGGTTGTTCTCGCAGGCGTCGATGCCCTGGATGTTCGAGAAGAACCCGATCCCCGGCGAGTTCAGCCTGAAGTCGCGAACGATCGTCGCCGGGAAGTCACTCGCCTTAATCGGCGTCCCGTCGGAGTACTTCAACCCCTTGCGTAGCGTGAACTCGTAGTTCCGGCCGTTGTTCGTCACCGTGCCGGTCGTCGTCGCGAGGCCCGGCAGGATCGTCGTGCAGTTGAGCGTGGCTGTTCCCTTGTCACAGCTCACGTGCGCCTTGACGACCAGGCCGAGGTACACGTCCTGGAACAGCTGCCACGACTCGAGCCGGTACGACAGCCCCGGGTCGAGATAGTCGGTCGTTCCGTTGACAACCTTCAGCAGCGCGAAGGTCTTCCCGGCGGTCGAGCTGACTGTGGTGGTCGTGCTGTTCCCACCACCGCCGCCACCGCCGCCGCAGGCGCTCACCAGCAGCGCAAGCCCGGCCGCGACGCCCGCCGCCAGCGCGACGGATCTCGCTCGCTTCGTTCTCACTCTCGTTCCACCTCCTGGGTCGGCGAGCACGGGTGCCTGGGCCGCTGGCCCCGCTCGTGGGCGGAATAGCCCACGAGCGAAGTCTTATCAATACGCACTATTTCTTGCTGACGCAGATGCTCGCGTAATCGAACTCGTACAGGAGGTTATTGACGTAACAGCCGAGATCGACACGCGCGCTGAAGAAGTTCGTCTGCTCGCGGGTGAGGAAGGGAGCCCAGGGTGCAAGTCGCATGATCTTCCGGTCGAGGGCTCCCCAGCTCCGCTCCACCTTCGGCGTCAACCGCGGCCGTCGCGTGAGCGCCTCGATCTCGCGGTTCGCCCACGGGACGTCGAAGTTCGAATAATTGGAGTTGTGGGTCGGCGTGATCGTGCGGCCGTCGAGCAGGACGCCGAACCAGTCGAGCGGGTGCGGGTAGTCCTGCACCCAGTCCGCGAAGCCGATCTGCGCCCTCGTCTTCTCCTCGCCGATCGTCGTCCAGTAGCTGCCGGCGGTCACGACCTTCTCGCTGGCGTGGAAGCCGATCCGGTTCAGCACCGAGACGAGGTACTTCGTGTAGGGCAGGTCGGCGGCGACGTCGTGGTTCCAGACGAAGACCCGCTTACCCCGGTAGCCCGACTCGCGCACGAGCCGGATCGCCTTGCGCAGGTCATGCCGGTAGAGGGCGTGCGAACGGAAGGACGGATACTGGCGCGGCAGGATGTTCTCGGTCGTCTGGGCCGGACTGCCCGCGAGGCGCCCGAGCCAGCGGCGTGAGATCGCGTAGTTCACCGCCCGCCGCACCTTGACGCTGTTGAACGGCGGCACGCGCGTGTTCATGAAGAAGTACATGAGGTCCGGGGGCGTGAAGGTCTTCAGCCGGCTCGCGTGCTTCCGCTCGATCGCGGCGAGCCGCTTGCTGGGGATCTGGTAGTAGCCCATCCAGTCGTCCTTGCCGCTCAGGACGCGACGCAGCGCGACGCCGGCGCTCGGGACGATGTCCCACGTGACGCGGTCCGGGTTGCCGGCGGGCACGTTCCCGTTGAAGCGCCACGCCTGGAAGTACGGGTTGCGCTCCGCGACGATCCGCGACCTCGGCTGGTAACTCGTGATCCGGTATGGCCCCGTCGAGGGCAGCGGGTGGAGGGACGTGTCCGCACGCGGCGCGCTCGCCGGCACGGGCGCCGCGAACTCGGACGCGAGGACGTTGGCAAAGTCGGCCTGCGGCGCAGCGAGGTGGATGAGGATGATCCGCTTCGGGTCGTCGACGACGATCCCGCGAATGCCGCCCTTATGGTGCTTCGCGTACCGCTGCGCGCCGACGACGTTCCGGAAGAAGTCGGCGCCGGCGGAGTCGAGGACGAAGTCCCGCTCGACCGTCTTCTTGAAGTCGCTCGCCTTGACAGGGCTCCCGTCGGAGTAGCGCAGCCCCTTGCGGAGGGTGAGCCGATACGTCCGGCGGTCCCGGGAGATGTGCGGCAGCGACGTCGCCAGGTACGGGACGAGCTGCGCGCCGATCTTGCCGCTCTCGTGGCGATAGCCGAGCAGCGGGAGGTAGACGTTCCACATCACGCCCCAGCCCTCGGTCGTGTCGGAGAGCCCGGGGTCCAGATAGTCCGTCTCCTCGTCCATGGCGATGCGGAAGTCCGGAAACTGGTGCGGCGGCGCGGCGGCGGAGGCTGCGGGCCTGGAGCCCGTAGTGGTTGTCGGAGGCGCCGTCGTCGCCGGGGCCGCGTTCGTCGGATTCTGGCCCGAGCCACCGCAACCTGCGGCGAGTGCGGCAAGGAGGGGGAGCACGGCGACCAGCGCGGCTTTCGTGCGACGAACGCGTCCGGTGGGCTCCACGCGAGGGGCGAAATCTAGCTGTAGGGCTGCAGATACCCGCGGGGGCCGAGCCTGATGAACGCGCGGCGAGAGGCGCGGAGATCCGCGGGCTCGGCTTCCTCGACGACCTGGTCGACGCCACGCGCCCAGTGGCGTGAAGGATGCGTCCGTCTCCCACCCAGAAGGCGATGTGGTCGGCGCGGGCGTCCGACGGCCCGTAGGTCACGAGGTCCCCCGCGAGGAGCTCGGCCTCAGGGAGCCGCTCTCCCGCCTCCTCCTGCTGGTCGGCGTCTCGCGAGACGAGGTGCCCGCAGGCGCGGAATGCCATGTGGACGAGGCCCGAGCAGTCGATGCCGGCCGAGGTCATGCCTCCCCACTCGTAGCGCGTGCCGAGCAGCGTGCGCGCGTATTCGACTGGGTCGGCGGCGACCGGTTGCAGCCATTCGGGATCGCGGTCTCCGCCGAGGTCGTCGTTCCGCACCCAGCCGGGGTACCCGTACGCGGTCTCGACGCGGGCCCAGCGGTCGGGTTCCTCCAGCACCCGCAGTGGCTCGCCGGCGAGAGCCTGCGTGATCTGCTCGGCGTCCTCGGAAGGCTCTGCGCGGAGTGCCGCGAGGTGGCGTGCGAACGTATGTTCGCCTAGGCTCTCGGGCATGCAGCTCAGGCTAGATGCGGCCGACCGTTTGGTGGAGCTCGTCGAGGAGGAGCGAGGGCCGGTGCGAGCGGAGGAAGCGGCGCGACGGCTCTTCGCTCTCCGGCAGGCGCCCGTGGCGCTCGCCCGCTCGCTGCTGACGGACGTCGTCGAGACCGACACGCGACTCGCCTGGAGCGGCGACGCCGTCACGCTCGCGGCGCCGCCCGGCGCGTCGCTCCTGCTCGAGGATGCGGTCTACGTCGTCGTCGATCTCGAGACCACCGGGCTCCGGCCGGGGAGCTCCGGAATCTGCGAGATCGGGGCTGTCCGCCTGCGCGGCTTCGAGGTCGAGGCCGAGTTCGAGACCCTCGTGAATCCTGGTATGCCGATCGCAGCCGCGGCGAGCGCAGTGACGGGCCTCCGCGACGAGCAGCTGCGCGGTGCGCCCGGCCCGGCCAGGGCGGTGCGGAGCTTCCTCGCCTTCGCCGGAGACGCAGTCCTGGTCGCCCACAACGCCCGCTTTGACCTCGCCTTCCTCGATCGCGAGACGGAACGGCTGACGGGCTCCCGGATCGGAGCGCCCGTCCTCGACACGGTGCGGCTCGCGCGGACGCTGCTCGCGGGACGCGTTCCGGGCTTCGGTCTCGCCCAGCTCGCGTGGTTCCTCGACACCGCCGAGAGGCCGTGTCACCGGGCGCTGCCGGACGCGCGGGCGACCGGTGAGCTGCTGCTGGCGCTGATCGGGCTCGCGCAGGAGCGCGGCGCGCGCACGGTGGCCGATCTCGCCGAGCTCTCGGCGACGCGGGCGCGGCGGCTGCTCGACAAACGCCATCTCGCGTTCGGGGCGCCGACGCGTCCAGGCGTCTATCGCTTCGTGGGCCGCAACCGACAGGTGCTGTACGTCGGCCGCGCCCGCGACCTGCGCTCCCGGCTGCGCTCGTACTTCCGCAGCGACCGGCAGCGGCCGGCCGTAGAGGCGGCACTCGCGGCGGCAGACTCGATCGAGTGGCAGGTGACCGGGTCGGAGCTCGAGGCGGCGCTCGAGGAGCTCCGCCTGATCCGCGAGCTGCGACCACCGGGGAATGCCCGCGTATCGAGGCCCGAGCGCCAGGTCTGGTTACGAGCGCGCGGCGACGCGGTCGTCGCGTCGTCCCGGCCGTCACCGGTCGGGCCGCTGCGTTCGCGCCGGACGGCGCAGCTCGCGGCACGAGTCCTCAGGCCGGACGAGCTCGCCAGGCCCGAGACGGCGGTGCCACGCCTGCGGCGCCGTCTGCGCGACCTCGCCGATGCGCGTAGGTTCGAGGATGCCGGCCGGCTCCGCGATCGTCTTGTCGCACTCGAGAGGGTGTGTCGCGAGTTGAAGCGGCTCGACCGGGTGCGGCAGCTGGAGTGCTGCATCCTCGTCCCGGCCGGTGAGCCGGGCCACGTGCACGCTGTCTTCGTCGCCCGCGGCCGCGTCGCTGCCGAGCGGACGCTCCCGCCCGGGGGTGGCGCGGCGCTGGAGATCGAGGCAGGGCTCGCGGCCGCGAGGCGGGCCGGCGAGCTCGACCTCGACGAGCTTCTCCTCGTGGACTCGTTCCTGCGCCGGCCGCCGCCGGAGTTGCGTGTCGCCCCGCTCGAGCGGGGCGCGATCCTGCGGGCGAGGAGCCTCGTTCCCGGTTAAGCGGCCGCGACCGAGATGAGATCACGGAGGGCGCCGAGCCGCGAGAGCGCCTGGCCCTCGAGCTGGCGGACCCGCTCGCGCGTCAGATCGAGCTCGTTGCCGATTGCCTCGAGCGTCCAGGGCTCGCCCTCGAAGCCGAAGCGCAGCTCGAGGATCCGCCGCTCGCGCTCGGGCAGCGCCTCGAGCGCCCGCCGTACGCCCTGCCGCCGAAGCGACTCCTCAGCCTCGTCGAACGGATCGACCGCCTCCCGGTCGGCGAACAGGTCGCCGAGCTCGCCCTCGTCGTCGGCGCCGACCGTCTGGTTGAGCGAGACCGACGCGTTGGCCGCGCCTAGCGCCTCGTCGACGTGCTGCATCGGCAGGCCCGTCGCCTCGGCGAGCTCCTCCTTCGTCGCCTCGCGTCCGAGCTCGACCTCGAGCCGCCGCGCCGCACGCGACAGCTTCTGCTGGCGCTCCACGACGTGGACCGGCACGCGGATCGTGCGTGCGTGGTTGGCAACCGCGCGCTGCACCGACTGGCGGATCCACCAGGTCGCGTAGGTCGAGAACTTGTAGCCCCGCCGCCAGTCGAACTTCTCGACGGCGCGGTTCAGGCCGAGCGTCCCCTCCTGGATCAGATCGAGGAACGGGACGCCGAGGCCGCGGTAGCCCTTGGCGATCGAGACGACGAGCCGGAGATTCGACTCGATCATGTGGCGCTTCGCCGTGGGGTCGCCGCGCTCGATCCGCTTCGCGAGCATGACCTCTTCGGCGGCGGTGAGCAGCTTATGGCGGCCTACGTCGGCCAGGAACAGCTGGAGACTGTCGGCGGAGCCGGAGACCGCTACCGGGGCCGGCTCAGGCTCGGGCGCCTGCTCGGCCGTCTTCTCCTTCTCTTCGGTCGCCGCCTGCGCACGAGGCTCGGCGGGCGCAGCAGCAGCGGCAGGCGGGCCGATCTCCAGCCCGGTGCGCTCGAGCTCCCGCGTGAGCTCCTCGACCTCTTGGTCGTTCAGCTCGAGCTCGGCCGCGAAGGTGTCGAGCTCGACCTGCTCGACGAAGCCGCGCTCCTCCGCACGCTCGACGATGGCGCGGATCTGTTCCGACTCGAGCAACTCGTTCAGCTGGTTCTGCGTCAGCTCTCCCTCAGTCCTTTCGTCCTGCTTCGTCGCGTTCCAGCAAGCCTTCTTACCTTAGGAGGGAAGTCCTCCGGTTACCACCCTCTGCCGGACGCCGCCTACCCGGACCCTCGAACGCGGCGCGCGCGCAGTCTATTCCGCGCCCCGGCCGGCTCGTCAGGTAAGGACGCGGACCGGCCGGCGAAGTTTGTGGAGCAATCCTCAAGATCGCTTGCGGCGGCCGCCGGAACGCTTGGCGGGTCCCTTCGCGCGCCGCTCGGCAAGCAACTCGACCGCGCGGTCGAGCGTGACCGTCTCCGGGTCGTCGCCCTTGCGCAGGCTCGCGTTCGTCTCGCCGTCGGTGACGTATGGGCCGAAGCGGCCTTCCTTCAGGACGATCTCGCGACCGCCGGCGGGGTCGGTTCCGATCTCCCGCAGCGGCTTTGCGGCGGCGCCGCGGCCACGCCGTTGCCTCGGCTGGGCGAGGAGCGCAAGGGCGTCCTCGAGGGAGATCGTGAACAGCTGCTCCTCGGCCTCGAGCGAGCGCGACTCCTTCCCCTTCTGGACGTACGGCCCATACCTGCCGTTCCGCGCCTCGACCTCCTCCCCGTCGGGAGCCACGCCGACGACACGCGGCAGCTGGAGCAAGCGCAGCGCCTCGTCGAGCGTCACGGTGTCGAGCGACATCGTCTTGAAGAGAGAGGCCGTGCGCGGCTTCTCCTTCGACTCCTCGGGGAGGACCTCGGTGACGTACGGGCCGTAGCGCCCGGTGCGCGCCACGATCGGTAGGTCGGTCGCCGGGTCGGTTCCGAGCTCCCGGTCTCCGCTTGGCTGCGAGAGGAGCTCTTCGGCCCGCTCGAGCGTCAGCTCGTCGGGGGCAAGCTCGTCGGGCACGCTCGCGCGCTTCCCGTCACGCTCGAGGTAAGGCCCGTAGCGGCCGACGCGGAGCACGATCCCGTCCCCGATCTCGAGCGAGTTGATCTCGCGCGCGTCGATCGCTCCGAGGTCGGAGACGAGCTCGTGCAGTCCGGCGCTGCCGTCCCCGAAGTAGAAGCGCTGCAGCCACTCCGCCCGGCGCTCGTCGCCCGACGCGATCCGGTCGAGGTCGTCCTCCATCCGGGCCGTGAAGTCGTAGTCGACGAGCTGGCCGAAGTGCTGCTCGAGCAGGTTGACGACGGAGAAGGCGAGGAAGGCCGGGACGAGGGCCGTCCCCCGCTTGAAGACGTAGCCGCGGTCGAGGATCGTGCCGAGGATTGACGCGTACGTCGACGGGCGCCCAATGCCGAGCTCCTCGAGCGTCCGCACGAGCGTCGCCTCGGTGTAGCGCGCCGGCGGGCTCGTCTCGTGCCCCTGCGGCTCGAGCGCACGCAGCTGGACGGCATCGCCCTCCGCGAGGTTCGGGAGGCGGCGTTCCTCGTCGTCGGGCGGCGCCGCGCGGTCGTCGTCGCGCCCCTCCTCGTACGCCGCTAGGAAGCCGCGGAACGTGATCACCGTCCCGGAAGCGCCGAACTCCACCGTCTCGCCGTCGCTGGAGTCTCCCGCGATCCTGAGCGAGACGGTTTGTCCCTGCGCGTCCTTCATCTGCGACGCGATCGTCCGCATCCAGATCAGCTCGTAGAGCGCGTGCTCGTCGGCTGAGAGCTCGGAGCGCACGTCCTGCGGCGTGCGGAAGCGGTCGCCCGACGGGCGAATCGCCTCGTGCGCCTCCTGGGCATTCTTCACCTTCCGCTCGTAGCGGCGCGGCTCCGGCGGGACGTAGTCGGCGCCGAAGAGGGACGACGCCTGTTCGCGCGCCGCGGTGAGGGCCGACTCGGACAGCGTTGTCGAGTCGGTGCGCATGTAGGTGATGTAGCCGTTCTCGTAGAGGCGCTGGGCAATCCGCATCGTCGTCTGCGCGGTGAAGCGGAGCTTGCGGCTCGCGTCCTGCTGCAGGGTCGAGGTCATGAAGGGCGGGCTCGGGCGACGGACGTACGGCTTCCGCTCGACCCGGGCGACGCTGAAGGAGGAGCTCTCGAGCCGAGACGCGAGGCCGCGTGCCTCCTGCTCGTCGAGCGGGCGCGCGTCGCCGCGCAGCTTGCCGTCGGGGCCGAAGTCGCGTCCCTGGGCGACCCGCTGCCCGTCGACCGAGACGAGCCGCGCCTCGAAGCTATCCGGATCGAAGGTGGCGACGAGGTCCCACCACTCAGCCGCGCGGAACGCCATCCGCTCCCGCTCGCGCTCGACCACGAGACGCGTCGCCACGGACTGGACGCGGCCGGCGGAGAGCCCGCGCATGATCTTCTTCCAGAGGACGGGCGAGACCTCGTAGCCGTAGAGCCGGTCGAGGATGCGCCGCGACTCCTGCGCGTCGACGAGCCGCTCGTCCACCGCGCGCGTCTCGTCGAGCGCCTGTTCGATCGCGTGGCGAGTGCTCTCATGGAAGACCATCCGCTTCACGGGGACCTTCGGCTTCAGCACCTCGAGGAGATGCCAGGCGATCGCTTCGCCCTCGCGGTCCTCGTCCGTCGCGAGCAGGAGCTCGTCGGAGTCCTTGAGGAGCTTCTTCAGCTCGCTCACCTTCTTCTTCTTGTCGGGATCGACGATGTAGAGGGGTTGAAAGTCGTGTTCCACGTCGACCCCGAGCCGGGCCCATTTCTCCTTCTTGAACTCCTCGGGGATGTCGGCGGCGCGCTCGGGCAGGTCGCGGATGTGTCCCACGCTCGATTCCACGACGAACTCGTCGCCGAGGTAGCCCTTGATCGTCCGGGCTTTGGCGGGCGACTCCACGATCACGAGGCGCTTGTCCTTTTTGCTTACAGCC
>Ga0164304_10000643_pt1 | contig 10347 bp, 8 predicted proteins | sample Whisoiple_217_MG_FD_110216 | JGI IMG/M metagenome (GOLD analysis project Ga0164304, IMG submission 110216) | Soil microbial communities amended with pyrogenic organic matter from upstate New York, USA - Whitman soil sample_217_MG | ecosystem: Environmental > Terrestrial > Soil > Agricultural...
CGCCTCGCAGCCACGGCGCGGAGAGGGTGACTTCTTTCCCGGACAAACGCTCGAGCCGGACGCCCCAGCCACGGGAATCCTCGATCTCGGCCTCGACCATGGACGCGTGGGCGGGAATGCGAGCTGCGTAGATGCTCCCGGAGGTGACGAAGGGCAGCGCGACGCCGGTTACCGCCTCGAACTCGGTCACCACCTGCGTGGCTCGCTGGGCGAGGCGGGTCTTGACCTCGCTGGCCTGAATCAGCTTGAAGAGACCGGCCGCGCGGGCCGAGACCTGCGTGCCCGGCTCGTATTGATCGAGCAGCACAACATCGCGCGCGCCCGCCTTGGCCAGGTGATATGCGGTCGCGAAGCCAAAGGCGCCCGCGCCGATGACGACAGCGTCTGCGGTTGTCGGAAACGTCATTCGCGGATGCCCTGCAACGCCTTGTTGAACCGGTACGAGCCGGCGGTCAGGCCGCCGTCGACGGGAAGGGTAACCCCGGTGATCCACGAGGCGTCGTCGGAGCAGAGGAAGAGGGCGGCCTTGGCGACATCCTCGGGCAGGCCGACCCGGCCGAGTGGGTACCAGGGCCGGATGTGGTCCATCGCGTGCGGCTCCCGCTTCAGACGCTCGCTCCAGATCGGGGTCTGGATCGTGCCCGGCGCGATGCAATTGACCCGGACGCCCTTGTCGCCGTAGTGGATCGCCATGTTTCCGGTCAGGCTGATCATGCCGGCCTTGGCCGCGCTGTAGGCCGACTCGCCGATCGCCATCAGGCCGTTGACGGAGCCGATGTTGAGGATGACACCCTTGCCCCGCTCGATCATCTGCGGCAGGAGGGCGCGTGAGCAGAGGTAAACCGCCTTGAGGACGACGTCGACATTGAGGTCCCAGGCCGCCTCATCGAAGTCGAGGATCGTATCGCCGACGGAGAGGCCGGCGTTGTTGATCAGGACATCGACCTTGCCGAAGCGATCGAGCGCCGCCTTCGCCATCGCCTCAACCTGATCCGCCTGGCTGACATCGGTCTGCGTCGCCAGCGCGGAGCCATCGGCACCCTCGATCAGGTCGACGGTTCCTTGCGCCGCATCGAGATAACGATCGGCAATGACGAGCGACGCGCCCTCGGCGGCGAATCGAATCGCCATTTCGCGCCCGATGCCCGATCCACCGCCGGTGATCAGCACAATTTGATCGTTGAATCGCATTTCGCCCTGGTTCCCTTCTACGTCGGCCTCAGCATCTCGCGAAAAGAAGGCAGGCGCAATGTGAGTCGCGCCTGCCTGGATTCGATTCATGTCCCGAAGCTACTACGCCTTCAGCGCACCCTCCTGCAGGCCCTTTGTGTACCAACGCTGGGCGAAGGCGAAGACGATCAGGCCGGGCAGGATGGCCATGATGTATACGGCTGCGATGCGTGGCCAGAGCAGGCCGCCGACACCGCCGGATGCCGTTGCAATGAAGACCGGCAGGGTCCGTTTGCTGCCGTCGTTCATCAGGGTCAGGGCCAGGAGGAATTCGCCCCAGGCTGCCACGAAGCTGACGATGATGACCACCACGACACCGTTCTTGATGATCGGCAGCAGGATACCGAGCAGGAGTCGCAACGAGCCGGCGCCGTCGATCCGCGCCGCGTCCAGGATCTCCTTCGAGACAGTCTCGAAGACGCCGCGCATGATGAAGATGCAGATCGCAACATTGAGCGCGGTATAGGGGAAAACCAGCGTCCAGGTCTTGTTGATAAAGCCAAGCTCGCGCTGGACCTCGAAGATGCCGGTGATCGCAGTTACGCGAGTCGGGAAGAAGAGCGAGGCGACCAGCACGGCCGTAAGGACGCGCTTGAACGGCGTGCGCAAGTGGACCAGGGCATATCCGGCCAGGACTGCTGTGATCGTCGTCGTGAACACCGTCAGCAGCGACACGTAGACACTGTTGCGGAAGTTTGTGCGGATCTCCGGGCGACGCTTCAGGATCCAGTCATAGTGTTGATACCAGGGGTCCGCCCAGTTCTGGGGCCAGAGGTTGTTGTGCGTTCCATCCGGCAACGAGATGACCGAGCGCATCACTACCCACGTGAGCGGCAGCAAGACCGACAGCGAAAAGAACATCAGCACGGCGTGGCGACCAACCGTGCCCCACTTGATACGCCGCTTGTGCCGCTGTGTGCGCGTATCAGGGATCGCGATTGCCGAGGCAAGGCGGCCTTCAGTCGTCGTTGTTACTGTTGGATTCGATGCAACCATATCCGTCTCCGCCGGTCCGGCTCGCTAGTCGCGCGTCCGGAATAGCCAGAACATTCCGGCCACAACCACCAGCATCAAGAGCGCGCCCATCCAGCCGATGGCGGCGGCATATCCCCGGAACTGGGAGCCGCCGCCGAACGCCGTGTCGTACATGTACACCGTCCAGGTATACGTTGGTCTCGTTTTGTCGAAGCTGCCGACGATGATGTATTCGTCAACGACCGCCATGGCAGTGCCGAAGCGGACGACCATCAGCACCAGGATCACCGGGAGCAGGCGGAAAACGGTAATACCCCAGAACATGCGCCATTCGCTGGCGCCGTCGACCCGAGCGGCGTCGAAGATGTCCTTGGGGATCGATGCGAGGCCGGCCAGGAAGAACATGGTGTGGTACCCGAGGCCCCACCACCATTCCATAACGGCAATCGAGATGAACACGAGCTTGGGGTCGTTCAACCATTGCGGCTGGGTCCGGATGTCGTACAGGTGAAGAACATCGACGAGGATGTAATTGATCGGGCCGATGTAGTTGTTATAGAGCCAGCCCCAGAGCACGAAGATGAGGGGGGCGGGGATCATCGAGGGAATCAACAGGACGATACGATAGAACGTCGACAACCGGCGGTTCTGGACCCGATCCAGCATGACGGCGATGACCATCGGAATCATGATCATGCCGGGCACGAAGATACAGGTGAAGATGAAGGCGCGGCCGACGCCGTTCCAGAAGACGCGGTCGCGAATGACTTCCCGGTAGTTGTCGAGACCGATCCAGTGGGCCGGGACCTGATCCAGGAAACGATCGTCGGTGAAACTCAACCGCAGCGCGTTGTAGATCGGAAGGATTTGCCAGCCCACGAAGAAGATGATTGCCGGCAGGAGGTAAGGGTAGGTCTTCAGAAAGTTGATGACTGCCCGGGACGCATTGGATTTGGACTCAGTCACCGGCACTGAATCAATGGAATAGGTCGCCTGTGCCATGGTCCAACCCCTGCTGCGTGCGAGAGATACCAGCGTAGTCGATAGGCGAGCGAACGCGCCGCCTGCTGATCAGGAAAGGGGCCCGGCCGGTCAGGCAACCGGCCGGGCTGACGTTCGATCGGACTAGTAGTAGCGGCTGCGAAGGGCGGCCGTCGGCGTCGCGTTCTTCTCCCACTCCGCCAGGGCGGCGTCCTGCGCCTTCTGCCCGGCGACCTTGGCATCCGGCTCTTCGCCGGAGAGGTACTTGTGCCACTCTGGCCGCGCCGCGTCGAACTGCTTGATGCCGATGATCGTCGGGGCGATCGCGCTGGCGTTCTGGAGGCTGGCCAGCACCGACTTGGTCCACGGATTGGCCGCGTACCAGTCCGGCGGCGAGGCATCCCACGCGGCCCAGACCGACTGGAGAACAGGCAACTGGCCGACCGGAATCGTTCCGAGATCCTGGTTGCCCGTGATGCTGTCCTTCCACATCTCCTGGTCCTTGGAGAGTGCGGTGAGGTACTCGACAGCCTTCTGCTTGTTCGCGCCGTAGGTGAACAGCACCGCTCCGGTGTCCCAGAAGACGGAACCGCCGACACCGTTCTCGGTCTTCGGCAGACCGCCGAGGCGCAGCTGGCTCGGATCCGGCCAGTTGGCCGAGAACTGGAAGCCCGCGTTCTGGTACTTGAAGTAGTACCCGGCCTGCTCGGCAGCGAAGGCGGCCTCATCCGGATGGACCGTGTTGTCGACAGCGTCTGCCGTCAGCAGGTCGGCCGGTGCGAGCGGCATCATCCGCTTGAGGATCTCGAGCGCCTCGAGCGCCGGATCGCTGGCGTACTGGAAGAGACCGGTGTCCTTGTCATACACGTCGATGCTGATCGAGTGCGTGACCGGGATAAGCGACCGCCAGTCGCGATGGTCGAAGACGATGCCATACGGAGCAGCCTTGCTGTCCATGACCTTCTGGCCGTTCGCGATGAACTCGTCCCACGTCGCCGGGGAGGCTTCCGGATCGAGACCCGCCTTCTGGACGATACCGGCGTGGCGCATCTGCACGCAGATGTCGAGCAGGAGCGGCCAGACGTAGAACTGATCCTTGTAGGTTCCTTCGGTCAGCGTCGCCGGCACGAAGTCGGCGGTGAGGTCCGCCGGCACGTACTGGGTCCACGGCTCGATGGTGCCGCTGTCGACCAGGCCGATCATCTCCAGGAACGGCGTGACTCCGCCATAGAAGTCCCAGGTGCTGTTTTTCTGGAGACCTTCGGCGATGAAGCGGTCGTTCCCAAAGTTCTCGGTCGGCGCCGTCTGGATATCGACGCCTTGCTCTTCGCCCAGGGAGGTGATTCTCGGGTGGAGGTTGAGCATCCAGTCGTAGAAGGTCGCTGTTGGCTTGCCTTCTTCTGCCGCGAACGCACTCGGAACCTTGACCGCATTGAGGGCCAGCATTCCGATCACGTTTGCGCTCAGACCAAGTGCAATGCCGCGCTGAAAGACTTCCCGCCGGTTGAGCTTGCCACTCAACGCGTCGCGGTAGAGCTGTCGGACCTGCGTGTTCTCTCCCACAGGTGGTCCTCCCCGGCGTAATCGCCGTGCGCTAAACCCTGGATTGTCGCTGCGGCACGATGTCGCAACGTGCCTCGTTCGGGTGCGCGCATTGTATTGAGGCGTCTCGCATATAGTCAACCGGGGTTTTTGCGGCCGACGGGAAATCGCCGGACAGCGGGCAAGTTGCCTCGGCGCAGGTTGATCAGTCATGCTTCGCCGGTCAAATGTTTCCGGGTTTGGTGTATATCGGTACTTGGGGAGTGTGACGGATGCGATTCCGTGTGACCTGGCTGGGCAGATTGCTCGCCGTACTGGTCCTGTTCAGCATGATCGGCCTGCCGATCGCATCGGCGCAGGATGCCTCTCCAGAGGCGTCGCCGGTCGAAGAGAGCACGCCGGGCGCGAGCCCGATCGCGAGCCCCGAGGCGAGCCCGGTCGCGGCCACCTGCACGCCGGGCAAGTCCAAGACGTCAGCCGAAGTGCGCAAGGAGGTCGAGGAACAGTTCCCGATCGAACAGCCGGCCAACACCGAGGGGACCTATGTCACCGGCGCCGTCGGCGATTTGCAATCGGTCAACCCGTACATCGTCGAGTCCGACCCGTCGCTGACAGTGGTCGGGTATGTCTTCGATTCGCTCTTCGGCGGTGATCCCCAGACCGGCCAGCCGGTTCCGGGCGGCGTAACCGATTACTGGGAGCTGGCCGACGATTGCGTGACCTATACGATCCACCTGCGCACAGACAAGGTCTGGCAGGACGGCGTCGATTTCACGTCGGCTGACGTGGCGTTCAGCTTCGAGTCGTTGGCCGACGACGCGCTGGCCAGTCCATACACCGGGAATTTCCACGACGCCGTTGCCTCGTGGAACGTCATCGACGATGACACTATCCAGGTCGTCTCCAACGGTATCCGCGCCGACTTCCTGAACAACGCCGGCTTCTACATCATCGCCAAGCACATCTGGGACGGCATCCCGCGAGACCAGTGGGCGACCGATCCGGGTTCCACCGGGCAGGATCCGTCCCGCGTGGTCGGGACCGGTCCGTTTAAGCTCGCGAGCTGGACCCAGGGCCAGGAAATCAAGTTGACCCGGAACGATCTCTACACGCCGTTCGCGCCCTGGACGAAGGACATTACCATCCGTATCTTCTCGGATAGTGAGGCGCAGCTCAATGCGTTCCTCACCGGCGATATCGACGATGTCGGTCTCGAGCCGGAGCAGGTTCAGACGGTCAAGGCAGAAGGCGACAAGTTCGACGTCGTCGAGAACATCCCGGGCCGCGGATTCTTTTACTACGAGTTCAATCTCAACCCGGATACCACGGTTCGTTTCCAGGATGTCCGCGTCCGCCAGGCTTTCATGTACGCCCTGGACCGCCAGTCGATTGTCGACAACATCCTGCTTGGATACGGCGAAGTTGCGCACGGTACCCAGCCGACGATCAGCTATGCCTACGCGCCGGATCAGATCAACACAAAGTACACGTACGACCCGGAGAAGGCGAAGCAGCTTCTGACCGAGGCGGGCTGGACGGACACCAACGGCAACGGCGTCATCGACAAAGACGGCGTCGAGATGGAATTCGAGCTCCTTTACCCCTCGGGATCCGCGTCGACCGACAGCCTCGTGGCGTACATGCAGGATGCGTGGAAGGCGGTAGGTATCTCGATTACGCCGGTGTCGCTCGAGTTCTCCGCCCTGATCGAGGCGACAACCACGAACCCGACCTTCGAGATGGCGTTCTACGGCTTCAGCTGGGACTCGACCTTCTTCCAGGACGCGATGTTCGCCTGCGACATGTATCAAATCGGCTTCAACGACATGAAGTACTGCAATCCCGACCTCGACGTGCTCGGCGAGCAGATCAAGGTCACGGTAGATCAGGAGCAGCGGATTCCGCTAATGATCCAGTACTCGAACATCGTCAACGATGAGCAGCCGGTCGGCATCATCTGGTTCGATGTCGCCAACGCCGCCTACAGCACGCGGATGCACAACAATTTCCCCGGCCCATGGGGCGGACCGGGCATCGAATATCTCTGGCTCGATTCCTGATCGAATGACGCGAGCACAGGCAGCGGCTGACGTCGCTGCCTGTGCTCTGGTGTGACTGACCAATGTTGCGCTTTGCCGTTCGCCGCATTCTGATCATGATCCCGTTGCTGCTCGGGGTCTCATTCATCTCATTCGCGCTGATGAACCTGATCCCCGGGTCGCCGGTGACCATGACCGCGCGCAGCAACCCGAAGATCCGGCCCGAGGATATCGCGCGGATTCGGGAACAGCTCGGCCTGAATGATCCCTGGCCGCAGCGCTATGCCGAGTGGTTGAGCGGAGTCGTCTTTCACCTCGATTTCGGCCCGTCCTTCTACAACCGGCTGCCGGTCACGGATCGGATCTGGGCAGCAATTCCGAATACGTTGATCCTGACCTCGAGTGCGCTGGTGATCTCGCTCCTGATCTCCATCCCGCTCGGCATCTATTCAGCGGTGTACCACCGACGCGTGTTCGACCGGGTCGTGAACATCTCCGTCGTAGCGCTTTACGCGATCCCCAGCTTCTGGCTCGGTCTGCTGCTGATCATCGTGTTCGCCGTCAAGGCGGATCGGTGGGATTTGTGGTGGCTGCCCTCGCTGCCAGCAGGCGGCATCAAGAGCTCGCGCGGTGGTGGTGATCTCTGGGATCGGTTCCAGCACCTGATCCTGCCTGCGCTCGCGCTCTCCAGTTTCCAGATCGGCGCCTGGACTGCCTACATCCGCTCCTCGATGCTGGAGGCGCTCGGACAGGACTATGTGCGGACGGCCAGATCCAAGGGGCTACGGGAGTCGCTCGTGCTTTACCGGCATGCATTCCGGAATGCGCTCCTTACCCTGGTCACGCTGGTTGGGTTGGCGATCCCGGCGCTTTTCGGCGGCTCGATCCTGATCGAAGCGGTCTTCTCCTGGCCGGGGATGGGCCAACTGACGCTCGAGGCGGTGGGCCGGCGCGACTACACGATGGTTCAGGCCACCACGATCCTGTTCGCGGTGCTAACCATGTTCGGCAACCTGATCGCCGACTTGTTGTACGGCCTGATCGATCCGCGGGTTCGCAAATCATGAGTACCCTGGCAGAGACGATCACCACGACAGACGCGCTTGGTCAGTCGCGGGCAGCCAGGGCGTCGCGGAGCCTGGTACGAAGTGCGCTGGGCAGGTTCGCGCGCGACCGAGTGGCAATGACGGCGCTGATTATCTTCGTGTCAGTCGCCCTGTTTGCCATCTTCGCGAACCTCGTCTCGCGCTGGACCGGATTTACGCCGTATGAGAATCACCTTGCCCAAAAACTCTCCGCACCGGGCGAGAACGGCTATGTGCTCGGCAGCGACGCTAATGGGCGCGACATCCTCACGCGCCTGGCATACGGCGCGCGGGTCTCGATCACCGTCGCGTTCATGGCGACGCTTGTCGAATTGACGATCGGGCTCGGTATCGGTCTGATCGCAGGCTATGCCGGCGGCTGGGCGGACTCGATCCTGATGCGCCTGGTGGATGTGCTGCTCTCGATTCCGACGCTGCCGCTGCTGATCCTGATCGCGACGCTCTACTCACCGGGAACGTATACGCTGGCACTCATCTTTGCCCTGATCTTCTGGCCCGGCGACTCCCGCCTGATCCGGGGCGAGGCGTTGGCGATCAAGTCGCGCGAGTATGTCGATGCTGCCCGGGTGGTCGGAGTTTCGCCAGTCGGGATCGTGCTCCGGCACGTGTTGCCCAATGTCGTGCCGGTCATGATCGTGCTGGCCTCGTTGACGATTCCGAGCCTGATCCTGGTCGAGTCGGCGCTCAGCTTCATCGGCGTTGGCATCCAGGTGCCGGAGCCATCATGGGGCAACATGCTCGATGAAGCCCAGCGCTTCTACCGCACAAACTGGACGTATGTCTTCTTTCCGGGCTTCATGATCTTCATCACGTCGCTGTCGCTTTACCTGATCGGCGACGGCCTGCGGGACGCCTTCGATCCCAAGCAAAGTTCGCGCTGATATCGGACCCAGGTATTCTGAACACGTAGCGCGGTGCGGCAGCCCCGCGTCGCTGATCCCCGTTCGCCCGCAATTGCACTGTCCCCCGACTCGCCTTTCGTGCAGATGATCCGTTGTTTCGTGACTCGAACGCGGGGCTGCCGCACCGCGCTACATTTCAGGCGACATGTTCCGAACTGGACCGCCTGATCAGATCACGGGGGATGACATGAATACTTCGGACTCCAACGACACGCTCGAACTGCTGCGCGGGTTGCGGCAGACGCGCACGTATTCCAGCGAGCCGGTTGATGATGCCGCCCTGGATGCGATCCTCGAAGTTGCGCGGTGGACCGGCAGCGGCGGCAACAAGCAGCCGTGGCGATTGGTCGTCGTGCGGGATATTGGGACGCGGCGAGCGCTCGCCGGGGCCAAGGCGGATACCGGCTGGGTCGCGGACGCGCCGGTCGTGATCGGCATCGTGACTGCGGGCAAGACCGCGGAATCGGCCCGGTTCGATGCCGGGCGGCTGGTCGAGCGGACCATGCTGGCAGCCGAAGCGAGCGGACTGGCGGCGGCGGTCATCGGGTTCGGCGCGGCCGATTCGGAGCCGGCGATGACCGCGCGGCGGTTGTTGCATGTGCCGGACGGGATGTGGATCACACATGCGGTCGTGATCGGTCACCCCGGTCCCAAACCGGCGGAGAGCGGCAGCACGCGTGGCGGCCGCAAACCGATGTCCGAGATCATGGTCGAGGAGCGGTTCCCAAACAGCGCGTCGTAACGTCGCATCGCCATTTCCCGGGCCTGAAGACCCGGGCTGAGATCTGAACCCGGCTGAAGCCGGCTGGACCGGGATCGAGGCGTGACTCAGCCTGCTTTAGCGGGCTTCAGTGGTTCAGCCCGGGTGTTTACGCCCGGGCGATGCCGGGAGACGATATAGACAGCTCCGGCCGCGGCAATCTCTGGATCCATCCCAACTCCTGTCACGGTACGAGCGGATCAACGGCCCTCATCCCCGGCCCTTCTCCCGCATGCGGGAGAAGGGAGGTTTCTTCTACATCAGCGATGACAGGAGGCCGCCGTCGACGCGGTAGCAGGCGCCGGTGCAGAAGGCTGCTTCGTCGCTGGCGAGGAATAGGACCAGGTTGGCCACGTCCTCGACCGTGCCGATCCGGCCGATCGGGTGGTCCTTGCCCCACTCGGCAATGGCAGCTTCAGGGTCGTCTGGCGCGAAGGTCTGGGCCGAGTTCTCGAGCAGGGGCGTTCGGATCGAGCCCGGCGCGATGCAGTTGACCCGGATCTTGTCGGGTGCGTGGTCGAGCGCCATCACGTTGGTCATCGAGACGATCGCGCCCTTGGTGGCCGCATAGGCCGCGACAGTGCGCTGCGAGGCGAAGGCCTGAACCGAGGCGTTGTTGACAATCGCGCCGCCACCCCGCTTCCGCATCTCGGGGATCGCGTATTTGCTGACCAGGAAGACACTCTTTAGGTTCACAGCGATCTGGCGGTCCCAGTCGGCCTCACTCATCTCGTCGACCCGGCCGAAGAGGTTGATGCCGGCATTGTTGAAGACGACGTCAATGCCACCGAAGGCCTTGACGCCGGCGGCGA
>Ga0164304_10000648_pt1 | contig 10323 bp, 9 predicted proteins | sample Whisoiple_217_MG_FD_110216 | JGI IMG/M metagenome (GOLD analysis project Ga0164304, IMG submission 110216) | Soil microbial communities amended with pyrogenic organic matter from upstate New York, USA - Whitman soil sample_217_MG | ecosystem: Environmental > Terrestrial > Soil > Agricultural...
AGCGCTGGACCCCCCGGAAGACGACCAGCAACTGGAGCCGGATCAACCTCGACCTCGTCGACCGGCTCACCCGCGAGGGCCGGATGCGACCGGCCGGCATCCGTGCCTGGGAGGCGCGCCGGGAGGACCGGCAGGCGATCTACGCGTACGAGCAGGCCCAGCTGCTCGCCCTTCCCGAGGCGTACGCGGCTCAGCTGGCGGGCAACTCCGCGGCGGCGGCGTTCTGGGCGGAGACGACCGCCAGCTACCGGAAGATCTGCATCAACTGGGTCCTGTCGGCCAAACAGCAGGCCACCAATGACAAGCGGATGGCCCAGCTCGTCGAGGACTGCGCCGCCGGCCGGCTCATCCCGAGCCAGCGCTACGGCGAGATCCCGAAGTGGGTCGACCGAGCCGCCGCTGCTGCGGCCGCTGCCGGCCCGACCTGACAACGGACCGGGCGCGGTGGTCGAGCGGGGACCCAGGGTGACCGACCGCCACGCCGGTGAAGGCCGCGCTCGGGACTAGGCTCGGCCCGTGGCCTGGTTCTCGCGGAAAGACAAGCAGGACGACGCTCCCGCGGAGCGGGGCGCCCCGTCGCGGTCGATGGTCACGGAGGCCGACCCGGAGGACGTGGAGCTGCCGTTCCGGCCGGCCATCGAGCGTCTCGGCCCCGAGGAGCAGCAGCGGCTCGCGACCGGTCGCGCGGCGGTCGAGAAGGCCGGTCTCGACGTGACCGACCTCGGCGCGCTGGGCGCCGCCTTCGACGAGGCCCTGGCCACGTGGCAGTCCGCGAGCAAGGGCGAACGGGACGACGAGCGGCAGATCGTGGAGCGGTTCGCGATCGCGATCGGCGAACACCTGCACCGAAAGACCGACCTCAGCTGGTCACGGGTCACCGACGCGTTCGGGACCGACCTCGCGGTCGCCGGAGGCAAGGACGACTTCGTCGTCGTGCCCGGCAACCTCGTCGCCGCGCGCTGGATGAACGCCGAGACCGGCTGGGTCCCGGGCGTCGTGGGCCACCTGGTCCGGGTCCGAGCCGACCGCTGAGCGCGCGAACCTCGGACGGAGGGTCCGGCCGATCAGCCTCGACGGGCGAGCTTGACGGCCGTGCCGTAGGCGACGACCTCCTGGTAGCCCTGGCCGACCTCGTTCGCGTCGAACCGCATGGCCAGGATGGCGTCCGCGCCGCGGGCCTGCGCCGCGTCGACGAGCCGCTCCATGGCCTCTTCCCGCGTCTGCATGAGCTGCTTGGTCAGACCCTTGAGCTCACCGCCGACGATCGACTTGAAGCCGGCGCCGAGCTGGGCGCCGACGTTGCGCGAGCGCACGGTCAGGCCGGTCACCTCGCCGAGTACCTCGGTGACGTCGTGGCCCGGCAGGTCGTTCATCGTCGAGATCAACATGGCGGCAGCCTGTCACACCGCGACGGCCGGTGGACATCATCGGCACCAACTGTCAGACCCTCGCCGTTCACCGTGTAATTTGCACCGTTTGTCCCATTTGGGCGTCGGTGGGCTGGTCCCGGCGCAGCGCCTGGCTACGGTGACAGACGTCTCGTCAGCCGCTGCTCGCCGGGCGATCCCCGGCGGGCACGGCGCGGGCCCGCGGTGCCGTACCGGGTCAGCGACGAGACACCGACGAGACCACACGTCCCCCTTCGGGCCATCGCGCCCCGAGGGCCCCGACCACGCCCGACGCATGGTGGCGCCGGGCGAGCAGAGGAGTCATCGCATGACCTCGTCCTCGTCAACTCGTCAACGCCGACCGCGCGGACGGACCGTCCGCCGAGTCGTGCCGCTCGCGGCCGCTGCGGTCCTGGGCCTCGGCCTGCTGAACCCGATCGGCGCCGCCACCGCGGCCCAGACCGACCAGGTGGTCACGTGGGGTGCCAGCGCCGACAAGGTGACCGGCTCGTTCACCGACCAGACGGTCCGAAACCTCGTGCACACCAGCATCGGTGGACCGGCGGTCCAGATCTCCCTCTCGAACGTCTTCGGGGACCGGACCGTCACCTTCGACTCCGTGTACGTGGGTCTCCAGACCGGAAGCGCAGCCGCGCTGGCGTCGGGCAGCAACCGCGAGGTCACCTTCAGCGGCCAGCCCACGGTCACCGTGCCGGCCGGGGCTGAGGTCCTCAGCGACCCCGTCGACACGACGGTCCCCGCCGACACGACGATCGCCGTCAGTGTGCACGTGGTCGGCGCCAGTGGCGCTCTCACCGGTCACAACTTCACTGCCCAGACGTCGTATGCGTCCGCCGCAGGCGACTTCGCCGCCGACGAGAGCGGCACGCCGTTCGCCCAGACCGTCAGCCGCTGGTACTGGGTCGACGCTGTGGTCGTCGAGGCGCCCAAGCAGGTCGATACGGTCGCGTTCCTCGGTGACTCGATCACCGACGGCGTCGGCTCGACGACCAACACCAACCGTCGCTACCCGGACTACGTCGCCGACCGCCTGGCCACCCGGCCGACGGTCCACCGGTTCGGGATCATGAACGAGGGCATCTCCGGCAACCGCGTTCTCGTCGACAGCGCCGGGGTCAGCGTGCAGGCCAGGTTCGACCGCGACGTGCTCAGCCAGCCGGACGTCCACACGGTGATCGTCATGGAGGGCATCAACGACATCGGCAACGGGACGGCCACGTCGGCCGACCAGCTCATCGCCGCGTACAAGCAGCTCATCGCGCGCGCTCACGCCAAGGACGTCTGCATCATCGGCGCCACGATGACGCCGTTCGAGGGCGCTGGGTACTACAGCGAGGCGAAGGAGCAGATCCGTTCCGCCGTCAACGAGTTCATCCGCACCAGCGGCGCGTACGACGGCATCGTGGACTTTGACCAGGCGACCCGTGACCCGGCGAACCCGAAGCGGTTCCTGCCGGCCTACGACCGCGGCGACCACCTCCACCCGAGCGACAACGGGTACGCCGCGATGGCGAACGCACTGGACCTGTCCCTGTTGGAGTGCAGCCGCTGAGGCTCCACCCGACTCGAACGGGAGCCCTGGCGGGCACGACGCGTGAGCGGCGTGCCCGCCCCGGGCAATAGATTCGACGTGTGGGCACCACGGGCAGCTACGGCGCACGCGACCGCGAGCGCTGGGTGGCGGAGGACCCCGCATACCAGCGGGCCGACCGCGACGACTTCGCGCGCGACCGGGCCCGGCTGATCCACTCGGCGGCTCTGCGCCGGCTCTCGGCCAAGACCCAGGTGGTCCAGCCGGGCAGCGACGACTTCGCCCGAACCCGGCTCACCCACTCGCTGGAGGTGGCGCAGATCGGTCGTGAGTTCGGGGCGGCGCTCGGCTGTGACGCGGACGTCGTCGACACCGCCTGCCTGGCCCACGACCTCGGCCACCCGCCGTTCGGCCACAACGGCGAGGAGGCGCTCGACGCCATCGCGGCGGACATCGGCGGGTTCGAGGGGAACGCCCAGACGCTGCGCATCCTCACCCGGCTCGAGGCCAAGAGGTCGCACCCGGACGGACGCCCCGCCGGTCTGAACCTCACCCGCGCCAGCCTCGACGCCGCAACCAAGTACCCCTGGGCCCGGGGCGAGTCGGTCTGGGGGACCAAGAAGTTCGGCGTGTATGCGGCGGACCTGCCGGTCTACGAGTGGTTCCGGGAGGGCGTCGAGCCGGGTGTGCGGTGCCTCGAGGCCGACGTCATGGACTGGTCCGACGACGTCGCCTACTCCGTCCACGACATCGAGGACGCCATCGCCTCGCGGACCATCGACCCACGCATGCTGCACTCGCACAGCGACGTCGCCGTGGTCTTCGGCCTGGCCCGGTCGGCCTATGCCCCGGACCTGGACGAGGACGACTTCGCCCGCGCCCTCGAACGGCTGCTGGCCACCGGGGCGATCCCCGACGCCTACGAGGGGACCCGCGCGGACCTGGCCGTCCTCAAGGACATGACCAGCCGCCTCATCGGCCGGTTCGTCGTCTCGGTCGAGCGGGCCACCCGCGAGAAGCACGGGGACGGCCCGCTGACGCGGTACGACGCGCACCTCGTGGTCCCCGACGAGGTGCGGGCGGAGGCCTCGGTGCTCAAGGCGCTGGCCGCTCACTTCGTCATGTTCGCCGAGGTCCGGGTGGGCGTCATGACTCACCAACGCGAGGTGGTAGGGGAGCTCGTGCGCTGGTTCGCCGCGGATCCGGACCGGCTCGACGAGGACCTCCGCGCCGACTACGCCGCAGCCGTCGACGATGCGGAGCGGCTGCGCGTCGTGATCGACCAGGTGGCCTCGCTGACCGACGGACGCGCGCTGGCGTTGGTGACGGCCGGGTCGTGAGGCAGATCACCGGCCGAACCCTGACGACCCGTAACCTGTGGCGGTGAGCGCAGCCAAGGCCCTGGGCGGCCTCGTCGTCCTCGGCGTCGTGGTCGCCGGCGGGCTGTATGTCGGAGACCGCTACGCGGAGTCGCGCGCCGAGGAGTACGCGGTCGGTGTCGTCTCGCAGAGCATCCCCACCACCGAGCCTCCGGTGGTCGACATCAAGGGCTTCCCCTTCCTCACTCAGCTGATGGGCGGGACCCTCGACGAGGTGTCCGCGACCGCGGCCGGGGCAACCCTCGAGGGGATCCCGGTCACCGATGTCGCCGTGGACGCGACCCAGGTCAACGTCCGGCCGCCGGCGGGCCAGCAGCCCTCGGCCGGCCATGCGACGGTCGCGGCGACGATCCCGACCGACTCGCTGGAGAAGGTGGTCAAGGACAAGACCGGCCTGTCGGTCCAGCTGGCCGTGGACGGGTCGGCGGTGAAGGCCTCGGGCAACGTGCTCGGGCTGCCGCTGACTCTCAGCCTGGTCCCGACGGTGAACAACGGGAAGCTGCTCGTCGACGCCCAGGGGCTGACCCTCGGTGGCCGCGAGATCACCGCCCAGTCGCTCCCGGGAGCGCTGCGCGAACGAGTCACCGGGATCGAGGTGCCCGTCGAGGGGTTGCCCGCCGGCCTGGTCCTCAGCCGCGCCGACGTGGTCCCGACCGGCTTGCGCATCACCGCGGACGGCACCAACGTCGTCGTCCCGCAGACCACGACCGGCTGACGCTGTGGGCGGGCCCGGACGTCGTCCGGGCGCCGACCTAGACTCGCCTCGTGGCGGGACGGATCGTGGCGGAGGACCTCGCCACGCTCAAGGAGCGGACCTCGATCGAGGAGGTCGTCCGCGAGCACGTCACCCTGCGCCGGTCCGGCAGCAGCCTCGTCGGCCTCTGCCCCTTCCATGACGAGAAGAGCCCGTCCTTCAACGTCAACCCGACGACGAACCACTACTACTGCTTCGGCTGCGGTGAGGGCGGCGACGCCATCTCGTTCGTCCAAAAGGTCGAGCACCTCACCTTCACGGAGGCGGTCGAACGGCTCGCCACCCGGATCGGCATGGAAGTGCGTCACGAGGACGGCGGCACGAGCCGCCGTGACGACGTCGGCATCGGCCGTCGCGCCCGGCTGGTCGAGGCACATCGCGTCGCCCAGGAGTACTACGCCGACCAGCTGCTCGACACCGGCAACGCCGCCGCTCGGGCCGGCCGCGACTTCCTGCGCGCCCGCGGGTTCGACGGCGCGGCGGCCACGCTGTTCGGGATCGGATATGCGCCCCGCGGCGGCGAGGACCTCGTCCGGCACCTGCGCGCCAAGGGCTTCCAGGACGACGAGGTGGTCGCGGGCGGCCTCGCCGGGCGCGGGTCCCGCGGCCTGTACGACCGGTTCCGCGGCCGTCTGGTGTGGCCGATCCGGGACATCACCGGCGACTGCGTAGGGTTCGGTGCCCGTCGCCTCTACGACGACGACCGGATCGAGGCGAAGTACCTCAACACGTCCGAGACCCCGCTCTACAAGAAGTCCACGGTGCTCTATGGGCTCGACGCCGCCAAGAAGGCGATCGCTCGCGACCGGACGGCCGTGATCGTCGAGGGCTACACCGACGTGATGGCCTGCCACCTCTCCGGTGTCGAGACGGCTATCGCCACCTGCGGGACGTCGTTCGGCGTCGACCACATCAAGATGCTCCGCCGCATCATGCGCGACGAGGCCGACCTCGCACCGTCGAAGGTCGTCTTCACCTTCGACGGCGACGCGGCGGGGCAGAAGGCCGCCATGCGCGCGTTCGGCGAGGACCAGCGGTGGGCCTCCCAGTCCTTCGTCGCCGTGGCGAAGTCCGGTATGGACCCGTGCGAGCTCCGGCAGGCCGACGGTCCGGAGGCGGTCAAGGCCCTGGTCGACGATGCCGTGCCGATGTTCGAGTTCGCGGTGCGGACGACGATCGGGCGCTACGACCTCGACACCGCCGAGGGCCGGATCCAGGCCATGCGGGCCGCGGCGCCGATCGTGGCCAGCATTCGCGACCAGTCGCTCCGTCCGGAGTACGCGCGGGTGCTCGCGGGCCTGCTCGGCGTCGAGGTCGAGCCGGTCACCGCCGAGGTGGCCCGGGCCGGAAAGGCCGGCAGCCGACCCGCATACGAGACCCGTCGTCACCCCGAACCCACCGAGGCGCAGCTGGAGCCCACCGCGGACGAGCTGCGTGACGCGCTGCCACGGCCCGACCTGCGCGACCCCGTCGTCATCGCCGAACGGCAGCTCCTGCAGGTCGTGCTCCAGCAGCCCGGCCTGCTCGAACCCGGTGAGCTGGACCGGCTCGACGGCTCGTCGTTCAGTGCCCCGGCGCACCGGTCGGTGTGGGACGCCGTCGTCACCGCGGGGCGCCCCGACGGCTCGACCGCGGCGTGGACCGACGCGGTGGCCGCGGCCGCTCCCGCGGCGGTCCAGCCCCTCGTGGCCGAGCTGGCCGTCGCCCCGCTGCCGGTCACGCCGGACCGCGCGACCGGCCTCCCCAGCCGCCGGTATGCCGCGTCCCTGGTCTCCCGGCTCCGCGAAGTCGGGCTGACCCGCCAGATCGCCGACGCCCTGAGCCAGCTCCGCCGCAGCGACAGCGCGCCGGAGCCCGACCCGGCGGCTCAGCGAGAGCTGGGGCTGCGACTCCAGGGGCTCCAGCGTGAGCTGGCCGATCTACGTGATCAGCAGGAGGGTTGATGAGGTTGTCGCTCAAGGGACGACGTTCCGACGACCTGCCCGACGACGTCGTCGCAGCGCTGCGGGGCACCGATGGCGGCAAGGTGCTGTCCGCAGCGCCTGAGGCGGACTCCCGGGCCTGGGTGGTGGCCGAGACCTACCACCTGGCGCTCGTCGACCCCGGTCGGCCGGAAGGGGAGCGCCTCGTCTGGTCGAGGCCGTGGCACGAGGTCGACGCCGGGTCGTGGAGTCGCGAGGCGTCGACGCTGACCGTGACGTGGGCGGACCGGAGCCGACCGGGGCAGTGGCGGCTCGGTGAGGGGATGCGCGAGCGCGTCTTCCTCCAGACGCTGCGCGAGCGGGTCCAGGCGACCGTCGTCCTCGGTGAGGATCTCCCGCTCAGGGGACGCCGGACCGGACGCGCCGTGATCCGGCAGGACCTGCGCAGCGGCGAGCTCGTCGAGCAGGTCGTCCTCGGCCGCGGCGTCCAGACCGACGAGGAGGTCGCCGCCGCGTCGGCCAGCACTATGGCGTGGTTGCGTGAGCAGATCGGGATGTCGCAGCCGTAGCCGCCGGGCCGGTCGATCCCGGTCGATCCCGGCCGATTCCGCGAACCCGTGTCCGGGTTGCTAACCTTTCCCGCGCACGTCACCCAGACGAACGCGGTCCCCCATAGCTCAATTGGCAGAGCAGCCGACTGTTAATCGGCAGGTTCTTGGTTCGAGTCCAAGTGGGGGAGCCCATGCTCCAGGAGGCGCGGCCCGGCCGGCGTCGACCACTCGACGACCCCGAGGTTCGGGCATCCTCGTCACGGTGCGGGCACGTGCGACCGTGCCCGCACCGTGACGAGCCTGCCCGACAATGTCCACTGGGTGTGAAGCTCGCAGGAAAGCGTCACCTAGCCGAGCGAGAGCCCGTGCTGGCCCAGGGCGTCCTCGATGGCCGCGATGGCCTTGGGACCGACGTCGCGCAGCGCGAGCAGTCGCTGGCGGGGTACCCCGGTCAGCTGGAGCAGGGTCGGGAACCCCGCACTGCGCAGTGCCCGGATCGCCGGGTGGCCGATGTGGGGCAGCTCATCCAGCCCGATCTGGGCGTCGCCCGTCGGGCTCACCGTCACCTCGTGGGCGGCCTGGCGCGGACGTCGGACCGCCCCCGACGGGGGGTATCCGCGCCGGTGGGGCGTCGGACGCAGCCGGTACGCGTACTCGTCGGCACGAGTCTCGCGCGGTGGGCGCGGTGACGTCGACGCCCCGGACGGCGGGGCGATGCTCTCCCGAAGCGTCAGCGTCAGGGGCACGTGGTGCCGCTCGGCCGGAGACGGCTCGGCGAGGAGCTGCACCGCGAGCCGGCCCATGGCGACGTGGGGGATGCGGGCGCTCGTGAGGCCGGGGTTCAGCCAGTAGGCGAGGTCCGAGTCGTCGAACGAGACCACCGACAAGTCCTCGGGAATGCCGAGGCCGGCGATCTGCGCGGCTTGGTAGACGCCGAGCGCCACCCGGTCGTTGATCGCGATGACGGCGGTCGGCCGGGTCGCTTCCGGTCGGGACAGCAGGGGGACCGCGGCGCGCCGGGCCTCGACGGGCAGCCACTGGCACTCGGTGGTGCCCGCCAGCGACACCCCCTCGTCGCGGAGGGCGTCGGTGATCCCGCGCAGACGACTGTGCCCGGCCACGGACGCCGGGGAGACGCTCCCCACGAGCTGGATGCGCACGTGGTCCTGGTCGAGCAGAGCGGTCGCGACGGACCGACCGGCCGCGTAGTCGTCCGGGAGCACCGTATGCACGGTGGCGCCCGGGTCGACGCAGTTGAGCAACACCAGCGAGCGGCCGATCAGCGCCTGGGGAACCGGGCGGTTCCACACCCCGGTGGAGCCCAGGATGAAGTCGCTCACGCCGAGGGCCAGGAGCCGGTCGATGCTGGCGGCCTCGAGCGCGGGCGTGCCCTCGGACTCGGTGACCAGCAGGGTCCGGTCCCGCTCAGCCGCGGCCCGGGAGGCGCCCTGCAGCAGCTCGCCGGCGAAGGCGTCCGAGGCCACCGTGTCGGAGATGAAGCCGATGTCGGGGAGTTGGCGCTGGCTGACGTTCGGGGGAGTTCGACGGGGGACGTAGCCGAGCGTGCGAGCAGCTTCCAGCACCCGCTTCTCCGTGCTGACGGAGATGCGCATGTCCCGGCGACGGGACAGCACGAAGGAGGCCGTCGCGGAGGACACGCCTGCGTAGGTGGCGATCTGGCTGAGTGTCACCCTCTTCAGGACGGGATCCTGACGACCGCTCGACGGGGACGCGGCCGCCGAGGGTGCGTTTCGCACGGTCACACTCATGAATCACCTGCCGGCTCGCTGGGAGAGGCGCGGTCACCCGACACCCGTCGACCCGCGGACCGTCGCGGGCGCTAATAACGTTAGCATCGACGTTACCGTTTCGAGTTCGAGTTCGGCCCGCCGATCGGAGCCAGCAGGGGCCGTCGGCCCCGCAGCTCCAGCGACACTGCGTCGTGGCGCAGGCCGCGGACGCCGGGACCCGCATACGAGTCGATCTCGTCGGGTCCGGGCACCTGCCCGCACGCCGGACAGCGGCCGCTCGGCTCGAGAGCCGCGCTGCACGGCCGGTGTTCGAAGACGCGACGCCGACCCTCCGGGGCGAGGTGCTCCTCGCCCCACTGGGTCATCGTGAACAGGACCGGCCACAGGCTGCGGCCGCGGTCCGTCAGGACGTAGTCGTGGCGGGCGCCGCGGGGGACGGTCGCCAGCAGCCCGGCGTCGACGAGCGCCCCGAGCCGCTGGGTGAGCACCGCCTTGGAGATGTCCAGGTGGGTCTCGAAGTCCGCGAACCGGCGGACCCCGAGAAAGCAGTCGCGCAGGATCAGCAGCGTCCAGCGCTCGCCGACCACCTCGAGGGTGCGGGCGAGCGAGCAGTCCTGCTGCGCGTACTCCGTTCCAAGGGCCATGGGAACAGAGTACCTGAACAGTCTGTTCACCAGACCAATCTGGTAGCGTTCGCGACACCGACCCCGAGAGGCCGCTCCATGCGCCCGACACCTCGCTCCACCCTGACCGTCGCCGCGCTCGGGACCATGCTCGCGCTGGTCTCGTTCAGCGCGCCGGTCGCGGCCATCGGCCCGATCAGCCAGGCGCTCGGCGCCGACGTGGCCGGCCGCACCTGGATGGTCAGCGCGATGAGCATCGGCCTCGGCGCCGCCCTCCTGACCGCTGGAACGCTCGCCGACGACCGGGGTCGGCGCCGGGTGTTCGTCATCGGCCTCGCGGGGTTCGCCGTGACGTCCGGGCTGTGCGCCGCCGCGCCGACGGCCAACCTCCTCATCGTCGCCC
>Ga0164304_10000649_pt1 | contig 10320 bp, 7 predicted proteins | sample Whisoiple_217_MG_FD_110216 | JGI IMG/M metagenome (GOLD analysis project Ga0164304, IMG submission 110216) | Soil microbial communities amended with pyrogenic organic matter from upstate New York, USA - Whitman soil sample_217_MG | ecosystem: Environmental > Terrestrial > Soil > Agricultural...
CCATGTCCGGCTCGAGCTCGACCTCGGCTGCAACGTCGTCCATTGGTTCCTCGGGCTCGTACTCAGCCGTTTCCGCCGGTTGGTCGTAAATGTCGGAAGCACTGGCCTGATCGAATTCGACAGCCGGCTCAGGCTCGCCCGCCAGTTCTGCTACCGGCTCGCCCGGCGCCAATTCACCGGCCGAACCCGTGCTGAATGTCGGCATCGACGGGAACTCGTCGCTCTCGATTCCGGCTGCCTCTCCGGCGGCGGGGATGACCGCTTCGAGGTCGTCAAGTGCGTCGGCGACCTGGCGAGCCAGGCGCTCCACGTTCTGCTGGACGGTCGTGATCTCGTCGAGAAGTCCGGAGAAGACGCGCCGGTAGTTGACGCGCTCGGCCAACTGACGCTGTTCAAAGTCAGCGGAAGCGGAGCGAAGGGCCAGATCTCCCTCGCTCTTGCGGGCCGCAGCCTCGCGCAGGAGGTCGCCCGCGCGCGAGATGTTCTCCTGGATCAGCTGATCGAAGGATTCGTAGAACGAGAGGCGCTCTCGGAGTTGCTCGATCTCTTCAGCCCGATGGTCCGGAGCGTCTGCGTCGGCGTTCTGGTTGGTGGAATCGGACGAATCGTGCATAGCGGCGGGCTCCCCTTCGGCGCTGGTGGATGCGGCTCATGTGCGGTCGGCCGGCTATTGCGTGCCCGGGGCTGACATTCAGCGCGTTGAGCGGAATGGTGGCGCAGGGCGGCGTCTCGCAGGTGAGCGGAGTTTATCACGCAGTTCGGTCATTCCCCGGCTATTTGAGCGTGAAGCGCGTACACTTCAATAGTTGACTATATGCCTCTGGGGAGTGCGCTACCGTGTCCAGGTTCATGGAAACAGTCCGCGATCGCGTTGTCTTCTATGACGGATCGATGGGCGCGACGATTCTCAATATGCAGCTCACCGCCGCGGAGTACGGTGGCAAGGAGGGCTGCAACGATTACCTCTCGATCGTCAATCCGTCGATCGTCGAGAGCATCCACGCTTCGTTCCTCGAAGCCGGCGCCGATGTTCTTGAGACCAACACCTTCGGCGGCAGCCTGCCGAAGCTCGAGGAATATGGGATCGGCGAGTTGACGTACGAGCTCAACCGCAAGGCCGCCGAGCTTGCTCGCGGTGTTGCGGATTCGTACAGCACGGCTGATCGACCACGATTTGTGGCCGGCTCGATCGGGCCAACGGGTCTCTTGCCGGCGTCAGAGGACCCGATGCTTGGCAACCACCGTTTCCCGGAGGTCGTCGACCTGTTCCTCGACCAGATTCGTGGATTGGTCGACGGCGGCTCGGACGCGCTGATCATCGAGACCGTGCAGGACATCCTCGAGCTGAAGGCGGCTATTCATGCGGCCGGGCAGGTCTTTGCCGAGCGCGAGAAGCGGATCCCGATCCAGGCATCGATCACGCTCTTGACCTCGGGGACGATGCTGCTCGGCACCGACATCGCCGCGGCGCTGACCGTGCTCGAACATTTGCCGGTCGACATCGTCGGCCTGAATTGCAGCACCGGCCCCGAGCACATGCGCGAGCCGGCCCGCTACCTCGGCGAGTACTCGACGCGACCGGTCTCGATCATTCCGAACGCGGGCATTCCGATCAATGTCAACGGGCTGGCCCAGTTCCCGCTCGAGCCGGAGTCGATGGGTCGCCAGCTTCGCGAGATGGTCGAGGAGTTCGGCGTCGGCATCGTCGGCGGGTGCTGCGGCTCGAGTCCCGAGCATATCAAGCAAATCGTCGATCAGGTGCAGAGCCGTCCCGCCGTCGTTCGTCCGATCCGGCCGCCGGCGACGATCGCTTCGATGATCCGCTCGGTTGCCATGCAGCAGGAGCCGGCGCCACTGATTGTCGGCGAGCGCGTCAATACCCAGGGGTCTCGCAAGGTCAAGCGATTCGCGTTGGCAGATGACTTCGACGGCCTGGTCAATGTTGCGCTGAATCAGATGGAGGAAGGCGCGCACGCCATCGATGTCTGCATGGCGCTGACCGAGCGCGCGGACGAAGCCGAGACAATGCGCACGTTGGTCAAGAAGCTGGCCCTCAACATCGAAGCGCCCTTGATGATCGACTCTACCGAGGCGGAGGTCGTCCGGGTCGCCCTGGAGCAGAACCCGGGCCGCTCGATTGTCAACTCGATCAACATGGAGAACGGTCGGGAGCGGATCGAGGCCGTCATGCCGCACGTCGTCAAGCACGGCGCGGCGGTCGTCGCCCTGACCATCGATCAGGCGGGCATGGCCAAGACCCGAGAGCGCAAGCTTGAGGTCGCCAAGGCGATCCATAAAATCGTGACCGAGGAGTACGGCCTGCACCCGGAGAGCCTGATCTTCGACGCCTTGACCTTCACGCTCGCCACCGGCGATCCCGAGTTCAACGAGTCGGCGATCGAGACGATCGAAGGCATTCGTCTGATCGAGCAGGAGCTGCCGGGCGTGATGACCAGCCTCGGCGTCTCCAATGTCTCCTTCGGCTTGTCGCCGGCGGCTCGGCGCGTACTGAATGCGATCTTCCTGTATTACTGCGTCAAGGCCGGCCTCGACATGGCGATCATTCACCCGTCGCACGTCGTCCCGCTCGGCGAGATCCCGGCCGAGGAGCGCGAGCTAGCCGAGGATTTGATCTTTTACCGCCGGCCCGACGCATTGCAGCGGTACATCGAACACTTCGAGGGCCGGACCGATACCGGCTCCTCCAACGCAGTCGATGCCATGGCCGACATGGATGTTTTCGAGCGGCTGCATTACCGGATCGTCTACCGAAAGAAGGACGGCGTCGAGGCCGATATCGATGAAGCGGTGGCGACGCGCGGTGACGCAGTCGAGGTGCTTAACAACACGCTGCTGCCGGCAATGAAGGAGGTCGGCGACAAATTCGGCGCTGGCGAATTGATCCTGCCGTTCGTGCTGCAGTCGGCAGAGGTTATGAAGAAGGCGGTAAGTCAACTCGAGAACTACCTCGAGAAGCAGGAGGGCGTCACCAAGGGCAAGGTTGTCCTGGCAACGGTCTACGGCGATGTCCACGACATCGGCAAGAACCTCGTCAACACAATCTTGACCAACAACGGCTACACCGTCTACGACCTCGGCAAGCAGGTTCCGGTGAGCACGATCATCGACAAGGCGGTCGAGGTCAACGCGACCGCGATCGGCCTGTCGGCGCTCCTGGTGTCGACCAGCAAGCAGATGCCGCTTTGCGTCAAGGAGCTGCACCACCAGGGGCTGCAGTTTCCGGTCATCATCGGCGGCGCGGCGATCAACCGGCCGTACGCGCACCGTTCGCTGTTTGTCGACGAGGAGACCCCGTACGAGTCGGGCGTGTTCTACGCTAAGGACGCGTTCGAGGGGTTGTCGCTGATGGACACGATCATCCGTCCCGACGAACGACCGAGCCTTGTTGCGAATACGATCGAGCAGGCACGGAAAACGATGGGTCGGCCGGATCGCGGCTCGTTCATCGCCCGTCCTGACGCCAACGACACGACCCGCTCCGAGACCCGGATCCTGGAGCAAATCCCCGCGCCGCCGTTCTGGGGTGTGCGGGAACCAACCGATTTTTCGGCCAGCGACATCTGGCCGCACCTCGATTTGAAGACGCTCTTCCGCCTGCACTGGGGCGGCAAGGGTGTGAAGGATGAGGCGTGGGAAGAGTTGCTCGAGACCGAGTTCTATCCGCGCTTGCGCCGGATGCAGGAGGAGGTCGAGCAGACCGGCTGGATGCAGCCGCGCGCTCGCTATGGGTACTTCCCGGCCAATTCTGAATCCCATGACCTGATCATCTTCGATCCCGAGGACAATGAGCGGGAGCTGACTCGATTCACCTTCCCGCGCCAGCCGGCCCGGGAACGGCTCTGCCTGGCCGACTACTTCCTGCCGCTCGATTCAGGGCGGAAGGACGTGGCGGCATTCCAGATCGTGACCATGGGCGCCGTAGCGGACGCGTATACCGATATGCTGCAAGCGAAAAACGAGTACAGCGAGAGCTACTTCGCCCACGGCCTGAGTGTGCAAAGTGCCGAGGGTCTGGCCGAGTACCTGCACCAGCGAGTGCGCTGCGAGCTGGGTATTGGGCCCGAGACTGGCAAGCGCTACTCATGGGGCTACCCGGCCTGTCCCGATCTGGAGCAACACACCCTGGTCGACCAGTTGCTCGATGTCGGATCGATCGGGGTCGAGGTGACGAACGGCTTCCAGTTCGTCCCGGAGCAGACCACGGCCGCAATCGTCATCCACCACCCGGACGCCAAGTACTACGCCCTGCTGAGAACCGGCGGCGAGGACTGAACCTCAGGACGGTAATGCCGGTCCGGCGTGCGTGCTAATCTGATGGGTGGCTAGAACCGCGGTGGTTGCCCGCGGTTCTCATATCTCCGGAAGGTTGAATTTCTTGTCCATCGGTGCTCCGTTCTACATCACTACCGCCATCGACTACCCGAACGGCGAACCGCACATCGGCCACTCCTTCGAGAAGATTTCGGCCGATGTCGTCGCCCGATATCACCGGTTGCTCGGGGACGACGTTGTCTTTTGCATGGGCCTGGACGAGAACAGCCAGCATATCGTGACTGCCGCCCGGAACGCGGGCATGGACGTGCGCGCTTTCAGCGATCTGATGGAGGAGACCTTCCTCCGCGCCTGGAACGCGCTCGAGATCTCGGTCAATGCCTGGACGCGGACGACCGAGCCGCGCCATGCCCGGGCCTCGACCGAGCTCTTCGAGCGGGCGATGGCCAACGGCGACATTTACAAGGCGACCTACGCCGGTTGGTATTGCCCGAACTGCAATAACTACTACACCGACGCGGAGCTGGTGAACGGGCACTGTCCGCTGCATCCAACCGTGACGCCCGAGTGGCTGGAGGAGGAGAATTACTTCTTCGCACTCAGCAAGTACACGGACGTGCTCAAGAAGCACCTGGAGGATCATCCAGAGTTCGTGACGCCATCTGTTTGGCGACCGGAAATGATGGCGCTGATCGAGAGCGGTCTCCGCGACTTCTCGGTCTCCCGTCAGGTCAAGCCCGACAAGCCAGCCTGGGGGATCCCGGTGCCGGGCGACCCGGGACACGTCATGTATGTCTGGTACGACGCGCTGACGACGTACCTGACCGCGATCGGATTCCCGGACGATCCGGACCGATTCAACCGGTACTGGCCGGCTGACTCCCAGATCATCGGTAAAGACATCACGCGCTTCCACATCCTCTATTGGCCGGCGATGTTGATGTCGGCCGGGCTCGAGCTGCCGCGGCGGATTGTCGTCCACGGCTTCATGACGCTCGAGGGGCAGCGCATCTCGAAGACGACCGGGAACACGGTTTCGCCGGTCGATCTGGTCACGGAGTTTGGCGCGGATCCGATCCGGTACTACATCATGCGCGACATGACCTTCACGTCGGATGGCGACTTCTCGCGCGGGAACCTGATCCGCCGGTACAACAATGATCTCGGCAACGACCTCGGCAACCTGCTCAACCGCGTGGTGAGCATGATCGGCCGCTACCGGGGCGGTTCGGTGCAGGCGGCCGGCGAGCCGGGAGACCTGGAACGTGACGTCCAGGGGGTGGCTTCCAGGTCCGCTGAGCAGGCTGGTCAGTTGATCGACAACTGGGAGCTGGATGACGCGCTCGACGCGATATGGGCCCTGATCCGCCGTGCCAACCAGTACATCGAGGAGCGCAAGCCATGGACGCTGGCGAAATCGCCGGATAGCGCCGTGGCGCTGGACACGACGCTCTGGACCGCGGCCGAGGCGACGCGAATCGCGGCGATTCTGCTGGCGCCGTACATGCCGTCGACGGCAAACCGGATCATGGATCAACTCGGTCTGGCATCGATCGGCGACGGTGACTGGGACCTGGCGGCATGGGGCTCAAGCACCTTCGGGACGGTCAATCCCAAGGGTCCGCTCTTTCCGCGCATCGAGGTCGAGTAGCGCGGATTGACAGGCGGCGGTCAAGTGGGGAAGATAGGTTTGTAATCCCTGCCGCCGAATATTGGAGATCGGGCGATGACGCGCATCCCACCCGCAGGATTGCGATTGCTGCTGGCCGTGACGATAATGCTGACCGGTGCGTTGCTGGTTGGATTTGCAGGCCCTGCGAGCGCCAATCAGTCCGCCGGGGATCGGTGCCTGAGCGCCAATGAAGCGCTGCTCCTGGATCGAATCAACACCTTTCGGCAGGTGAGTGGCCTTGCGCCGCTGGTCGCCAGTCCGACCCTGACCGCCGCGGCGCGGCATCACGCCGAGAGCATGGCTACCTACAACTACTTCCCGGCCGACTACTCGGTCCGGCACGAAGGCGAGAACCACGACCAGACGATCACCTGGCAGGAGAACATCGCCAACTTCGGGTATCCCGACAACACGCACACCACCCGCGGCGCGATCATCGGCGCCGGCACCGACTCTGCCTCAGCGATCTACCGCTCGCTGACCGATCTTCCGGCCTATCGCGATGTGCTGAGCGACCGTCGCTATCACGCGATTGGCATCGGCTTCGGCAGCAACCCGGATTCGGAAGAGGGGAGTTACTGGGCGATCACATTCGGATCGGTCAGCGACGGATCCCTGGCGCCATGCGACGGCGTGGCGATCCCGGCGCCGATCGTCGGGAGTGGTCGGACGGACAACTCATCCGATTCTGCTGTCGCATACGACGGTGATTACTCGACGTATTGGGCGACAACATCGAAGAAGGCGCCGCCGAGTGCCTGGATCTGGTTCGATCTCGGTTCGCCGCAGCAGATCAGCGAGATCGACTGGATGTTCGCGAAGGGTGGAGCGGCCGATACCTTTGCGATCGATGTATCGCTCGATCGGAAAACGTGGACGCAAGTCACGATGAAGTCGAACGGCGCCGTCGACGAATGGCGCAGCGTCGCCTGGAGCGGGACCGCCCGCTACATCCGCTTCTATTTCGCGAATCCAAACGTTGACCGCGTGCTTGGATATCTCTCCGAGGTGCGCGTGCTGCGCTAGTGCCGGTCGGATGAGCGGCGGGCCTCGGCAGCTGCTTCGACATAGTCCGCGCGCGGCGGGGCGAAGATGTCCAGCACGTCGCAACCTTCATTGGTGGTTGTGCCGGAGTGAACCGCATTGGCGGGCGCGAGGTAGCAGTCGCCGGCGTTCAGATGGCGGGTTTCGCCTTCGATGGTCAGGATCAGCGTGCCGCGCAGGACATATCCCGCCTGCTCGTTGGAGTGGCTGTGCTCCGGGACGATGCCGCCGGGCTCGATCGTGACCAGGTTCATCATCACCTGACTGCCGGCAACGGTCCGCATCCAGATGTGCGGGCCCGGGGAGAATGGCGGGATCTCCTCGAATCGATCCCAGACGACCGCACTTTGCGACGACTTTGCCACGGCCTGCATCCCTCACATGATGGCGAACATTCGATGCGGAAGCCTACCGCGTTCCGGGATCAATGAGCCGATGGTTCATTGCCACCGCGCGAACGTCCGAGTTGTTCATGCATATCGAGCGGCCCGAAGAAGTCGAGCGCGCCTTCTTCCAGCACGTCCTCGAAGACGGATTGCATGGTCATGAGACCGACATCGACGATGAGGTCCTCCACCGCGATCTCGAGCTCATCAACCAGCCGATCGAGCTTGGTCGTCGCTTCGCTGTTGGGATCCCGATCATTGAGGCGCGCATCCCCAGCATCGAGGGCGTCGACGACCGCGCCGTAATACCAGAGGGTGTCGTCTCGACTCGCGTTGAACCGATCCCAGAGGGCATCGCCGAGGTAGCGGTAGTCGGTCGCGATGGCGCGGATATTGTGGAGCTTGTCCGCCGCCGTAACCATCAACACGGATGGTGGAGCCTTCTTGAGGTGGGCGATATGCGCATTTTTGCGGATGCGCCAGGGCTTCTTCTTGCCGCCGGCCTCAGGGCTGTCGTCGGAGCAGCCATCCACAGTCCGGGCTACCGATTCTCCGAAGCGCTTGGCGATTTCCGTGCGGGTGGCAAGACCGCCGGAATCCTCGACGGCGTCGTGGAGCAGGGCGGCGATGGCCTCGGCCTCGGTCCCGCCGAACTCGAGCACGGTCGCGCTGACGGCTAGCAAGTGCGAGATGTAGGGAATGTCGGTGCCCTTGCGGGTTTGGCCGGCATGGAGCTGGATCGCGAAACCGAGTGCATCCTGGTAGGCGGATGTGAGTTGGACGGGCATTGCGGAATCTCCTGCGTCACTGGGTCAGAGCGGCAATTTCATGATACCGACACTGGCAATTGAGCTGCTGCGATGGCGACGTTAGACATGCACTTGCACTGGTAATCCCAAGGGCATATGGTAAGCGACATATCCCGCTCGAGGGTGCGGTACAGCGACCGGAGGAGGGCAGATGACCCAGCTCGACTTTGCCGGACAAGAGGCGCCGCAGCGCCTGCGGCCGGGGATGAGCCTGCTGGCCGCCGCGGCCGCGTTCCGTGCTGATCTCGAGCGGAAGCGGCGGCCACGGAACACGATCGAGTCCTACCTCTTCGACCTGACTGTCCTGGCGCACCTGATCCCGGAAAAGGCGATCAACCAGATCTCGGCCGACGACATCATGCGCTTCCTGGGCGAGGCCAACACGGTCTCGACGCGCAAGCGTCGACTGACCTCCGTGCGTCGCTTCTTCCGGTTTCTGGTTGACGATGCCATGGTGCTCTCGATCGATCCGACCGAAGACTTCTATCCGAACCGGGTCGAGCTGAAGGTTCCCGAACCGCTCTCGCCGGCCGAACAGGAGGCTCTATTGGCCGCTGCGGCCGATGATGAGCCATGGAGCCACACCGCCATTCTCATGATGATGGATGCCGGCCTTTCCCGCGGGGAGCTTCTGAAGCTCGAGCGGGGGAATGTCGATCGGTACGACCCCCACGCAGTCGTCATCCACATCGTCACCGATGATCCGCGGAAGGCGAACCAGAACCGGGATCTCCGCGCCAGCGAGCGACTAGCCGAAGCCTACGGAGCGTTCCTGGCCGAGCGCGATCCGCAGGAGCGCCTGTTTCCAGTGGGGTTTCAGGCAATCAACGGCATGGCCGATCGCGTCCGCCGAGCGGCTGGCATCAGCCGCTCGGTTACGCCGCGGACCTTGCGGGATACCTTCGCGGTCAACCGGGCGATCAGCGGAGCGAGCGAGGACGAGCTGATTCAGGAGCTTGGCTTGGCAGACGACGCCCGCAACCGGCAAAGCGTTCGGCGGTTCCTGGCGTTCGCGCCTCAGCCGGCGGAGCCGGCTGCCAGGAGCTGATTAGCGAGGCCAACCAACCGATCGTGCTGGTGAACCGTGGTGCGCCACCGTTCAGGGATCGCCGCGTAGCCATGCACCGCGCCGGCGAGCGCACCGGTTACGGCGGCGTTGGTGTCGGTGTCGTCGCCGATCATGACGGCGCTAACGACAGCGTCCTCGAAGGTTGGCTGGGTCATCGTCGCCCAGAAGGCGATCTCCACCGCATTCAGGACATATCCCTTGCCGTTCAGATCGCCCTCCTGTCGATCCGGCGCGTTCGTGATCACGCGGACGACGTCGACTTGATCGATGCCTGCGGTGGCGGCCACGGTGAGGCCGCGAATATCGCCGCCGCCGAGGGCGTGGGCAATTGCCTGGTTCAGGGCGACCGCCGCCCAGGTACAGCGCGGCTCTGAGTGCGTAATGCGGGTGGTGTCGATCGAGACCTCGCGAAGCTGGTCCGGGTTGCCGGCAAAGCGAACGGCGACCGGGGCACAGCGCATGACCGAGCCGTTGCTGGCCGCCCCATTCGGTCCGCGCTGCCGCAGGGCCAACTCGCCGGACTCACTCCAATGCACGCCGTCTCGCAATGCCTCGATGGCGATTCGGGTCGTGACGCCGATGTCCTTCGGGTTCTCATTCATCCAGGCCACGAACCGCTGCCCGAGGTGAACGAGATCGACCGGGCCGGGCCGAACCAGTGTCTCAGCGAGATCCATCATCATCCGGCTGTCGTCGGTCAGCTCCCCGGGTACGACATCCATCCAGCCGCCGCTGGTGAAGTCGCGCAGTCCGCGGGGGTATTTCGCGGCGATTGTCTGCCGGGATTCGAACTCGACCGGCGCGCCGAGAGCGTCGCCGCAGGCAAGGCCGACGATCACGCCGCGGGCTCGATCAGCTCGTGATGGTGAAGTCGGCACCAACGCACCTCCAATGGGACGAAAGCAATATTGCGCGGGTCAACGCGTGGCGTAGAGTGTACTTAGGAATTGTTGATAACCGATCCATCGGCGGAGTGCGATACGTGGGACCGTCCAGAACGCTGGAGCGTTTGAGCTACAAGCTCTCGCCGGCGTCAATCAATTCCTA
>Ga0164304_10000650_pt1 | contig 10317 bp, 11 predicted proteins | sample Whisoiple_217_MG_FD_110216 | JGI IMG/M metagenome (GOLD analysis project Ga0164304, IMG submission 110216) | Soil microbial communities amended with pyrogenic organic matter from upstate New York, USA - Whitman soil sample_217_MG | ecosystem: Environmental > Terrestrial > Soil > Agricultural...
GCCGTCAGCCACGACGGCGAGGTGGCGGCCCACATAGGCCGAGTCGTCGTTCTTCGACCGCACGCGGCCGACGTCGGAGCGTGCGGCATAGCGCATGATGAGCGGCCGCTTCGGGGCAGTTGCTGCCTTGTCTGCGGGAGTCTCGGGGGCAGCCATGGCTACGGCCTCAATTCAATGACCGTCTTGCCGATTCTCACGGGGACACCCAGCTCCACCGGAAGTGCCCGGGTCAGCTGTTGATCTGCCAGATACGTGCCGTTGGTGGAACCGAGGTCCTCGATGAACCAGCGGCTGCCCTGCGGGAACAGGCGGGCATGCCGGCCGGAGGCGTAGTCGTCCTCCAGGACCAGGGTGGCTTCCTGGGCGCGGCCGAGCAGGATGGGGCTTGCGGCCAGCGGAAGCGTGGTGCCTTTGAGTGGCCCCTCTGTGACGACGAGTTGGCGGGCCTGCTGCTTCACCGGCGCCGCGACGGGCTCGGCCAGTGCCGGGTTGCGGCGCACCTGGCGTGCCGTGGGGGCACCCGCGGCGGCTTTACGGCCGATCATCAGGTCGCGGCGCATGGCCGACACGATGCTGAAGATGAGGACCCAGAGGAGAATCAGGAAACCAAAGCGCAGGGCGGTGATGGTCAGTTCACTCACGGGCGGCCGCCTGGGTTGGCGGGCAGAAGGCGGAAGATAATTTTGGTCCGTCCCATCGTGATCGTGGCGCCGTCGGTAAGCTCCGAGCTGCCCACAACTTTGTGGCCGTTGACGTAGCTGCCGTTCGTTGATCCCAGGTCGATTGCCTGTGCAGTGCCTTGGCCCGTGCGGATTTCCAGGTGACGACGGGACACGCCCGTGTCGTCGATCAGGATGTCCGCTTCGGAGGAGCGGCCCAGGACCACCGAGGCTGCATTCAGCGAATAGCGCTGGCCATCAATGTCCAGCACGGGCTGGAGGTGGCCGGGCTGGCGGGTCGGGGCTGCCGGCATGGCACTCTGGGCCCCGGGCTGCGCGGGGGCGTTGCCGGCCTTTTCGGTCCGGGATTTGATCTCGAAATCGCCGGCGCGGCGTTCCTCGTCGCGGCGGAAACTGATGCGCACCGGACCTTGCAAGGTGTAGCCCTGGCTGCGGACGTGGTTGATGACGACGTCGCACAACTCTTCGGCCAGCGGCGTGCCCCATTCCTGCGCGCGCTGGAAATCGTCGCCGCTGAGGAGGACATCGAAGACGTTGGGGGCAAGGGTGCGGCCCGCGGCGATGGTGAGGGCCTTGTTGTCCACTTCGCGGCGGAGGTGGCTGGCGATCTCGACCGGCTCAACCTGGGCGCGAGAACCGGTGGAGAAGACTCCGCGGACGGCCTTTTCGATGCCGCGCTCGACTTTGTCCAGCAAGCCCATGGTCCTTCTCCTTTCCTGACGGCTGCGGTGCAGCGTTTGTTCCGGAACTCGGTTTCCAACATTCGCGGGAGTCCGCCGTAATCGGGCACTCCTACATCAGATACTACTGGGCAAGGCTGGGAATGGCCTTAATGAGCCCCGCCGCCCCGGGCCGTAAATTTGTCCCGGACCGGCGCTGACGTGCGCGGATGTCCGGGCTGCGGTGTCAATGACGCAACCGGGGCGGCCCCGCCGGCGGGGCGCTCCGGTGCGCGGGTCCAGTGCGGATTTCCGGGGGCTCTGGCGCCCCGGATGCCCCGATTGGTGTTTTCCCGCAGTTGTCCGTTATGCTTGATCTCGCTGCTTTTACGAGGTTGATGGTCCGGAATACGGGCTCCAGCCGGGTGAAAGAAGTTGCGCGCGAGTGGCGGAACGGCAGACGCGCTGGCTTCAGGTGCCAGTGTCCGAAAGGGCGTGGGGGTTCAAATCCCCCCTCGCGCACGCAGACGAAAAGAACCCCGGTCTTCGGACCGGGGTTCTTTTTTGTCACCAGCCCGGCGGAGGTGTTCCGGGCTGCGCGCACCAGGGCGGCCTCAGTCCGCAACGATGGACATCGGCAAGCCAAAGTTGTTCCCAACCGGGGTGATGCTGTCGAGCTGCCAGCCGTCGGCGGATGCCCTGAACGTCGCGATCTGCGGCAACGAGTATCCCTCGGGGACGTTGCTCGGGCCATTGGCCGCCGAAGCCAGATGCTGCTCCGTCAATTCCTTGAAGTGGACGGACGCTTCAGCGCCCTTAACCTCCATCGACTCCACGGTCACCGTCGTCGAAAAGGAGGTGTACCAGAATCCGAAGGACTTGAAGCGGGCCTTCGACTGCGTGACCACCGGCAGGTCCCGGTCCCGCTTGGCCCGGTAGTCCGCCGTCGTCTTCGCCTCGGGTAACCGCGGGGCCGGAGGGGTATCGAGGGCAGTGCCGTTGCGGTCCTCGACTGCCGTCTGGAGCGTGGCCGCGAACTCAGCCGAAGAAGGGGTGGCCACCGCGGCCGCAGCTGCAATGGATGGCGCGGCATTGGATAGCGCGGCATTGGACGGGCTTGCGCTGGGCGGGCCTGCGCTGGACGGGCCTGCGCTGGGCGGGCCCGGGTTCGGCTGGCAGCCGGCCAAAGCGACCCCGAGCAGTGCCGCCGCAACCGCTTTCCTGCTCATCACCGAGCGCCAAATCCTCATTGGTCCCCCTCCAAGAGTTGATTATTGCCGCTACCCTAGCCCGGCTTGCGCCTTCGAGCCAGCAAGGGAGGGTCGTCGGGGGAGGGAGCGTCTCTGCGAGCCCGCACGGGTCTGTCGGGACGCCGCGGACGGAACTACACTGAAGCACCTTGATCACGTTCATACCGGGAAGGGCTGGCCATGGGTAACGCCTCGCAGAAGGCTAATCGGGCAGTATCGGAAGCGGCGTCGGCGAGCCGGAGTCCCGCCTTTCAGATGCTGGCACGCGCCGGATATGTCTTCATCGGGCTGGTCCACATCCTGGTCGGCGCGATTGCCCTCCAAATAGACAAGGGTCAGGGTGGCCAGGCCGACCAGTCGGGCGCAATCGGATCGCTGGCCTCCAAACCCGGCGGCCCGTTCCTGCTCTGGGCGGGTTTCGCGGCGTGTGCAGCCCTGGCCCTCTGGATGGTCGGCGAGGCCGTGTTCGAGGCCCGTTCCGAAAACGAGTGGAAGAAGAAGCTGCGGAAGGCGGCGTCCGCTGCGGGGAAGGCCGTGGTGTTCGGATTCCTGGCCTTCACCTTCGCGGTCTTCGCCTCGGGCGGCAGCAAAAGCTCCAGCCAGTCGGCCAGTGACTTCACTGCCAAACTCATGGCGGCCCCGGCCGGTGTCGTGCTGCTGACCGCCGTTGGTCTGGCGATCATCGGCGCGGGCGTGTTCTACGCCTACCGTGGGCTCACGCGGAAGTTCATGAATGATTTGCGGGATCCGGGCCAGGCCCGCACGGCCGTCGAGTGGATCGGCACCATCGGCTATGTCGCCAAGGGCGTGGTGCTGGCCCTGGCCGGGATCCTCATCGTCGTCGCCGCGGCCACCGCGGATCCGTCGAAGTCAACGGGCCTGGACGGAGGCCTGAAAACGCTTGGCGCCCAGCCGTACGGCGTGTTCCTGCTGGCCGCCGTCGCGGCAGGGCTGGTCGCTTACGGCGTGTATTCGATGGCCCGCGCGCGCTACGGAAAGTTCTAGGCGGCACCCTACGTGCGCAGCGCCCCGAACCCGGCAACCAGGGCCTCAAGCCCGAGGCTGAAAGCCACATCCGCCTGGTTCGCGTAGCCCTGATCGCCGAGGCTGCCCACGGCAGCGGAGAAGTTCGGCGTCGAGGCCGCCAGGCTGCCGGAATCAAAGATGTCCGCGGGGGCCGTCACATCGTATGCGGAGCCGAAGATAAAGGATTCCAGGGCCACAATCGCTGGAACGATGCGCTCCAGCGGGAAACCTGCCCGGCGGAACCCAGCACTGACGGCCTCGTACATGGCAAGGGTCTTGGGGGCATCCGCTACCGGGAGCACCGCAATCACGGGGATCAGCGGCGTGTGCCGGGAGAAGACATCGCGGTAACTCCAGGCCCAGTCCCGCACCGCCTGGTCCCAGGGTTCGGTCTCAAACGCGGACACATCCACGAACGACGTCAGGTGGTCCTGGATAAGGACTAACACCTCCCGTTTGGAGGCCACGTGGTTGTACAGGGCCGACGGCGCCACATTCAGCGAACGGGCCAGGGCGGCCATGGTGAATCCGTCATAACCGCTCTTGCGGACCAATTGCAGTGCGGCGGCCGTGATGCCGTCCAGGTCGAGGACGGCCGAGGGGGGCCGGCCCACGCGGCGTCGTTGCTTGGCGTCGGGGCGGTGCGGCTCCGCTGTGGCGCTGGTGGCTGCCGGCATTCCGGGCCTTTCTACTGGGCTGTCCTCTGGATTATTCCACCGCATGCGACTTTGCGTCGGGGTCTTCCCTCTTTCCAACGGTAGCGTTATAGTCGTCCTAAATGAATGGCATTCATTTAGTGGTTCGCATCACGCCGCGGCCACAGAGAGGACATCATGCTGGAATTTGACCGCGACGTCGTCATCGTCGGAGCCGGCCCCGCCGGCCTGACCGCTGCCCGGGAGCTGCGGAAGGAGGGCCTGAGCGTCGCTGTGCTGGAGGCGCGCGACCGCGTGGGCGGCCGGACCTGGACGGACACCGTTGACGGCGCCATGCTCGAGATCGGCGGCCAGTGGGTCTCACCGGACCAGACCGCGCTGCTTGGCCTCCTCGATGAGCTCGGCCTGAAGACCTACGACCGCTATCGCGACGGAAAGTCCGTGTACATCGGCGCCGGCGGCACGCGCACGCTCTACACCGGGGAGACCTTCCCGGTCAGTGACACCACGGCGGCCGAGATGGACAAGCTGACCGGCCTGCTCGACTCGCTCGCCGCGGAAATCGGCGCCACCGAGCCGTGGGCGCACCCCAAGGCCCGCGAGCTGGACACCATCTCCTTCCACCACTGGCTGCGCGCGAACTCCTCGGATGAGGAAGCCTGCAACAACATCGGCCTGTTCATCGCCGGGGGCATGCTGACCAAGCCCGCGCACGCCTTCTCTGCCCTGCAGGCGGTGCTGATGGCGGCGTCGGCCGGCTCCTTCACCAACCTCACCGATGAAGACTTCATCCTGGACAAGCGCGTCGTCGGGGGCATGCAGCAGGTCTCGCTGCTGCAGGCCGCGGAACTGGGCGACGACGTCGTCCTCTCCAGCCCGGTGCGCACGATCAACTGGGCGGAGAGTGCCGCCGGCCACCGGGCGACCGTGGTTTCGGACCGCGCAACGGTGAACGCCCGCTTCGTGATCATGGCCGTCCCCCCGAACCTCTATTCCCGGGTCTCCTACAACCCGCCGCTGCCGCGCCGCCAGCACCAGATGCACCAGCACCAGTCGCTGGGCCTGGTGATCAAGGTGCACGCCGTCTACAGCACCCCGTTCTGGCGCGAAGAAGGACTGTCCGGCACCTGCTTCGGGGCCGATGCGCTGGTCCAGGAGGTCTACGACAACACCAACTTCGAGGATCCCCGCGGCACCCTGGTGGGCTTCGTCTCGGACGAAAAAGCGGACGCCATGTTCGAACTCAGCGCCGAGGACCGCCGCCGCGCCATCCTCGAATCAATCGCCGGCTTCCTGGGTCCGAAGGCGATGGAACCGGAGGTCTATTACGAGTCCGACTGGGGCTCGGAGGAATGGACCCGCGGCGCGTACGCGGCCAGCTATGACCTGGGCGGACTGCACCGCTACGGCAAGGACCAGCACGCCCCGGTGGGACCGATCTACTGGGCCTCCTCCGACCTCGCCGCCGAGGGCTACCAGCACGTCGACGGCGCCGTTCGAATGGGGCGTGCGACGGCGGCCCGGATCGTCGCCGCCGCCGACCGCACCCCGGCCGGCCGCTAAAGCCGGCACGCACGTCCCTATCCGCAAACCCTTATCCCAAAGAAACAGAGAGGTCGGCCAGATGCGAGACGTAGTGGGGTATTCAGCCAATGCCAGAGGCCGCGATGCCATCAATCTGGCCGTCTCCCTGGCCCGCGGCCGTGGCGCGAGCCTGGACCTGGTGGTGGCCATCCCGGACGCCGGAGTGTTCAACGCGGCCCACGCGCCGGCCGCAGGCTATGACAGCTACCTGCACCAGCAGGCGAGCGAATGGCTCGATGAAGCGCTGACCCTGGTGCCCGCGGACGTCCCGGCGCAAACCCACATCCGCAGCGGTGAATCGGATGCGCAGACCCTGATCGAGGCCTGTGACGAGTTCCAGGCGGACATGCTCATCATCGGCGCGACGAGCAACGGGCTGTTCAAGCGCTTCACCGTCGGTTCCGTGGCCAGCGCCCTGCTGCACGCCGCCACCGTCCCGGTGGCGCTGGCCCCGCACGGCTACCACCGCCGCGAGGCCCTGACCCGCGTCAGCTGCGGGCTCGGGGACCGCCCGGGCGCGGAAGAGTTGCTGGACTTTGCCGTCTCCATGGCAGTGAACCGGGAAGTGCCGCTGCGCGTCGTCTCGCTGCTGACCCTGGACGACGGGGACTCGGCGGACGCCGCCGATGCCGCCCGCGACTACGCCAGCAAACACCTTGCGGCAGCCCTTCCGGCCACCGCGTCCGGCGGCTCGCTGGCCGGCCAGGCCGACGTCGTGGTGGCCCAGGGCCGCAGCGTCGAGGAGGCGGTGGACCGGCTGGAGTGGGAGCCCGGGGAGGTCCTGCTCATCGGTTCCAGCCGTCTCGCCCGGAACCGCTCCATCTTCCTGGGCAGCACCGCGAACCGCATCCTGCGCGCCCTGCCGGTGCCGATGATCGTGGTCCCCAGCGACTACGAGCTCAAGAACTTGTCCCATTCAACGTCGAATGACACCTCCCGAGAGGCACGAGCATGACCACCGAACACGCGACCTCCAAGGCCGCCCACACCGAGCAGCGCCACGGCCTGAGCGAAAAAGGACTGAAAGCCGGATCGGTGGGGCTGATCGGCGCCGTCGTCATCGGTGTCTCCTGCATCGCGCCGGCCTACACGCTGACCGCCGCCCTGGGTCCGACAGTCTCCGAGGTCGGCGTCCACCTGCCGGCCATCTTCCTCGTGGGCTTCCTCCCCATGCTGCTGGTGGCCTTCGGCTACCGCGAGCTGAACAATGCCATGCCCGACGCCGGCACCTCGTTCACCTGGGCGTCGCGGGCGTTTGGCCCGTGGATCGGCTGGATGGGCGGCTGGGGGCTGATCGCCGCGACCATCATCGTGCTGTCCAACCTGGCGGCCGTCGCCGTCGACTTTTTCTACCTCATGCTGGCGCAGCTCTTCGGCAACCCGGACCTGGCGGACCTGACCACCAACCTGCCACTCAACATTGCCACGACCCTGGTCTTCATCGCCCTCGCGTGCTGGATCTCGTACCGCGGCATGGAAACCACCAAGACCGTCCAGTACGTGCTGGTCGCTTTCCAGTTGCTCGTCCTGGGCTGGTTCGCCGTCGCCGCCTTCAGCCACGTGGCGAACGGAACGGCCTTTGACGCCACCGCCATCGCGCCGGACTGGTTCAACCCCTTCGCCGTCGAGTCCTTCTCCGCCTTCGCCGCCGGCGTTTCGCTCTCCATCTTTATCTACTGGGGCTGGGACGTGACGCTGACCATGAACGAGGAGACACGGAACCCCGAGAAGACCCCGGGCCGCGCCGCCACCGTTACCGTCCTGGTCATCGTGATCATCTACATGACCGTCGCGCTGTCCACCCTGGCCTTCGCCGGCATCGGTGAAGAAGGCCTCGGCGCGGGAAACCCGGAGAACCAGGGCAGCATCTTCGCCGTCCTCGCCGGTCCCGTGATGGGCCCGTTCGCGATCCTGATGTCGCTGGCCATCCTGAGCAGCTCGGCCGCGTCGCTGCAGTCCACGTTTGTGTCCCCGGCGCGCACCCTCCTGTCCATGGGCCACTACAAGGCACTGCCGCACAAGTTCGGCAAGATCAGCCCGAGCTACAAGTCCCCGAGCTACGCCACCGTAGCCTCGGCCGTGGCCGCCGCCGCGTTCTACGTCATCACCCGCACCCTGTCAGAGAACGCCCTGTGGGACACCATCACCGCGCTGGGCATGATGATCTGCTTCTACTACGGCATCACCGCCCTGGCCTGCGTCTGGTTCTTCCGCGCCCAGGCGTTCAGCGGTGCGCACTCTTTCTTCTTCAAGTTCCTGGCCCCGCTGCTGGGTGGCGTCATCCTGCTGGTGATGTTCGTCAAGACCGCCTACGACTCGATGGACCCGGGGTACGGCTCCGGTTCCTCCATCGGCGGGCTCGGCCTGGTCTTTATCCTCGGGATGGGCGTGATTCTGCTGGGGGTGGTGCTGATGCTGGTCATGGCCCGGCTGCGCCCCGAATTCTTCAAGGGCCAAGTGCTGTCCCGGGGCAACTGAGCCCACCATTACTGCCGGCATTCGGAGCATCGAAGGTCCTTCTCCTAACAGCCGCCCGGCGTGCACCTTGAAAAGTAAGCACGCTTATCAATAGGCTGGCGGGAGGGGGACCTTCCCCGTTGGATCAAGAACGAGGTGAGCGCATGTCGGACGCACAGGACATCAGCAAGGTGACAGAGATCATTAACGATTCGCGGATCGGGATGTTCACCACCATCAATGAAAAGGGCGCCCTGGTCAGCCGGCCGCTGGCCGTCCAGAACGTTGAGGACGACGGCGACATGTGGTTCTTCACGTCGGCCGACACCTCGCAGGTCGCCCACATCACGGCCAACCCCACTGTCAACGTGTCCTTCGGGAAGCGTACCGAATGGGTTTCCGTGGCCGGCACGGCAGCGGTCGTCACGGACCGGCAGGAAATCCGTGACCGTTGGAACCAGGCAGTCGAGGCGTGGTTCCCGGACGGCCCGGAGACCCCTGGGGTGGTCCTGCTGCGCGTCGATTCGGACTCGGCCGAGTACTGGTCCAGCCCGGGCGGAACGGCCGCGACCGTCCTGCAGTGGGTGAAGTCGAAGGTCACCAACAGCCGGATGAGCGTCGGGGAAAGCGGCACGGTCGAACTCTAGGCCGGCCGGGCGCCCAAGCCGTCATTCACTCGATGATCTTGAGCGCCGTCCCCCAGTTGAAGGACTCGTAGGCCGGGTTCAGCTGCAGGCCGATCACCAGCAGCTGCATCCCCTCCAGCTCGCGGGCGTGGCGCAGCGCCCCGACCTGGAGGGGCCGGAGGCCTGCCGCGGTGACAAAGGCGGCCACCTCGTTCCGGGCCGCCTCCGAGTCGGAGGCGATGAAGACATCCAGCGGCATGCCTTTCGCGGAGCCTTCCGCCAGGGTGCCCGCGAAGGTCGTGTTGAACGCCTTCACCACCCGGGCGCCGGGCAGGAGCTTGGCCACCTCCTCCGCCGCGGACGTCCCGGGCTCGACCTCCAGCGAGTCCCCGGTCTCCATATTCACCGGGTTGCTGATCTCGATCACCGTCTTGCCGCTGAGCGTGTCGCCGTAGTGCGTGGCGACCTCCTTGGCCGGTTCGAAGTAGAGGGCCAGGACCACAATGTCGCCCTCGGGCACATCGCCAAGGCCCCCGGACGCCGCCGTGGAACCCAGTTCCGCCGCGAGTTTGGCGGCGTTGTCCGGGCTCCGGTCCAGGATCTGGACGGACCGCCCCGCTGCCACCGCCCTGAGGCCGATCGCCCGTGCCATGTTGCCGCTGCCGATAATCGTGATGTCAGTCATCGTGCCCCTTCATTGGAAAACTGCAGCGCGCCGGCGGCGCGCTCTGCTTCCGCCAGCGCCTTTTCCAGTCGGTCGACGGCGGTGCTGTAGCCGCCGGGTGTCCCGCTGTCCGGGCCGGATCCATGGCGCAGCCGCTCGGCCGCCCTCATCGCCTTGAGCATGGCGGAGGTCTCCGGCCGGCGCGGATCGCTCATCGCCGGGAAGTCGATGCTGAAGGCGGGGTCCAATTCGTAGCGCCGCCAACGTTCGAGGGCCTCACGGTGCCTTTCGGCGGCGGCAGCATCCGCGGCCGAAGCGTCCCGGGCGGCCCGCCGGACCTCCCGCCAGCGGAACAGTCTTGGTGTCCACCGGTAGCTGAGGGCGGCCGCTGTAACGGCAAGGGCGGTGAGCAACAGCCCTGTCGGAGGGGACGCCAGCGATGGCAGCAGGACCGCGGGGACGATGATGGCGAGGCCTGCGAAGCCGTCCCAGAACGCCGCGTCCGGCAGTGCGCCGTCGGACGCCTGGTGCTTTCGCGCGAGGTAGACCGAACCGGCCGCGGTGGCCATCACGAGAAGGGCGAGGAGCAGGATCTGCAGGGCCCACAGCGGACCGGATCCCGACAGTGACGGCATCGCGCACCTCCTGCGGAACCCGGCCCGGGCGGGCGCTGTTCCGCTGCTTCCATTGGAATCCATCGCGGCCGGGCCGTCAA
>Ga0164304_10000651_pt1 | contig 10316 bp, 7 predicted proteins | sample Whisoiple_217_MG_FD_110216 | JGI IMG/M metagenome (GOLD analysis project Ga0164304, IMG submission 110216) | Soil microbial communities amended with pyrogenic organic matter from upstate New York, USA - Whitman soil sample_217_MG | ecosystem: Environmental > Terrestrial > Soil > Agricultural...
GCCTTCGTACTGACGCACTAGTGACTCTTGCGTGTCGAGTTGTTGCTTGGGAACAGAGTCTTGGGAAAATAGTACGCGGTAGCGTTCCAAATCGAGTTTGGCGTTGACCAATAAAGCCTGATCCCGCGCCATCTGGCCTTCGGCTTGAGCGAGCTGAACTTGAAATGGCCGTGGATCGATTTCCGCCAGCAACTCACTGCTAGAGACGGTTTGACCCTCCTTAAACAGTACACTTACAAGCTGGCCATCGACGCGGCTCTTTACCGTGATTGTGTTATAGGGCACGACCGAACCAAGCCCGTTCAGGTAGACTTTCATAGCGCCGCTCTTTGCCATAGCCGTCACTACCGGAATGGCCTGCGGGCCCGCAGTGCGTTGCCTTGTAGCAATGGCGGGCTGGGGATTGCCAGAGCGAATGCGCCGGAGCGTGACAGTGCCGATCAGCATGAGGATGGCCGCAATACCTGCTATCCATGGCCAGCGTCGTGCTGATGAATTCAGAGTTTGGGAAGAGCTCACGAGAGGCAAGTTGTTTCGTTCGGCCTTCATCTGGGTGTGGCACACGTGCATATCGGCAAGTGCTATGCCAGTGCGGAAGGTAAGCGCGCCGCCTCGCATCCTTAAGAAACCTTTACAGCAGAGTCGCGAACCGACATCGACGTTGCTGGCTAGTGGCAAGGATGTGCGTTGAGGTGTGGCATTTTGGCGAGACGGTCGGGGCGGCCGTTAAAGTGCTTCAAATAATTTCGTCTGGGCAACTTCTTCGTCATAGTTAGTTGCGGTCCGACTGTTCGTTGGGCATTGCGAGTCTGCGTTCTCTAAGAGCAGCTCCGAAACAGACAAAGCGCAACAGAACCGTCCTACGGACGAGTCAGTGGCTGTGGTCGAGTGGAAAGATAGCAGATGAAGTGCCTCAGAATTTTTCTTGCAGAGACATCGTAATTCGAATTAGGAACGAACTCCTTGCATTACCAACGGGCATGTCACTTGCTCTTCAGTGCTCGACAGGATGACGTCATCGAAAGGAGGTCGAAAGATGCCGTTCAAGAACAACATCAAGACCCGCAGGCAAATTTAACCTTTGTCGAAACAGTGCGTGTTGGAGTCTTAACTTATGTACCAAACCGAAGCAGGTTCAAATTTCAGTCGAATTAAGGAGAAAATATGAAAAAAGCAGGTTCAGCAATTACCGCTGTTGTGTTAGCTAGTACTTTGGTCGGAAGTGCCTATGCGATGGATAATAACCACGATGTTTCCTCATCCGACAGGGCCGATAGTTATTGTCACATGAAATTCCCGGCAATTCGTCCGAGAACTCTTGCAGCCGGGGAGCCACAGACCAAGAGTACTACAAGTGGGGACGTGATCGATTACTATGGCGCATGTGATGAAAACCCAACGGGTCAGGATCAGGTCGTTGAACAAAAACGCGACGAAGAATTCAGCTTCGGTCGTAATTACGAGGACGGCGATTAAGCCTTACCGTGCGGCGCCCGGGCCCGCAAATTGAAATTCGAGGGTCCGGTTTAGGCACATCCGCGCTGGAAGATCGAGGGATCTTCGGCGCGGATTGTTTTGAATATTGCCTTTCTTTATGACAGGCGAACAAACTCGTGCGCGACGTGAAAACCAGAGCTCTGGAGACAAGGCTGCGCTCCCGGATTGTGGTACCGGCGAGTTCCAACTTCGTCGCGCGCATTGTAACAAGGGCTGCGGCGATGAAGCAGATCAAAGAAGCGCGCCTGATCGGCCAAAATCCGCAATCTCTCCCAGTTGTTTGCCCGGACAAAAAACCGCAGCGCCAGATCTAGAAAGCGATATATGAATCGTCGCTAACAGGTCGGACCTCGTACGGCCAGCTCGATTGTCCGCAGCAGGCAGTCGGCGGTGAAAGGTTTCGACAGGAAAAAAATCCCCTTGCGCGCGGCATCGTCTCGCAGACTCTCGTCGGCGAAAGCCGAGATCAAAATAACTTTAACCTCAGGAAAGTCCTCTCTCATTGCGTCTGCCAGTTCGGTGCCTAAGATCAGCGGCATGCGCACGTCGATGATGCAAAGATCGTAAGCATGCTTGGACATCATCTCGTAACCTGCCAAGCCGTTGCTTGTCCAGTTGGTGCCAGCGCCCCAGTCTTCAATGATTTCAACCAATAACCGGCAAAAAATTTCATCGTCATCGATAACAAGGATTTCCATGAAAACACCTGCCGGGAAACAGCAGCAAACCAGGTGCCGTAAGGAGCTCCCATGCGGGTACGACCGCCGTTTAGTGGCAACTGAGCCGAACTCAGTCTTGACTGGAGGTCGGGCCGATTTTGTATCGCGCCAGCATTCTGTAGAGAGAGCGGCGGTCGACATTCAGAATTCTCGCCGTTGCGGAGACATTTCCGTTCGTGATTTGCAGGACATGATGCACGTAGCGCTTTTTCATCTCTTCAAGACTCGGCTGATCGGGAAAATTGAATTGCGAAGGTGCGGCTTGATTCGAGGAAGACTGATAAGCGCCTTGCTCGCGCACCTCGCGGGGCAGATCTTCCGGCATCAAAACCGGCTGGTATGAGAGCGTCACAGCCTGCTCAATGGCATGCTCGAGCTCGCGAATGTTGCCCGGCCAGCGATAAGTCGTTAAAAGCTCCATAGCCTTTTCGGAAATCGCCGAGACCGATTTGCCGGTTTCTTTGCTGTAATGATTTAAAAAATGGCGCGCCAGCAGGGGAATATCGTCCATACGTTCACGCAAGGGTGGAAGCCGGATGGAAACCACGTCCAAGCGGTAATAGAGGTCTTGCCGGAAATGTCCTTCAGCAACAGCTTGGGGCAAGTCTTGATTGGTGGCCGCTACCACACGCACGTCGACCGGATGCCATTCTTTGCCGCCGACTCGGCGGATCTCATGCTCCTGGAGAACGCGCAATAAGCGTGCTTGCATATTCAAGCTAATGCCGCCAATCTCGTCGAGAAAACAGGTGCCGTCCTGTGCTTCCTCAAACACCCCCTTCTTATCAGCGACCGCGCCAGTGAACGATCCACGGACATGACCGAACAGCTCGCTTTCAAGGAGGGTTTCCGTCAGGGCGCCACAATCCACCGCCACAAAAGCCTGATTTGCGCGTGGGCTGTGTTCGTGGATGGCGCGCGCAATGAGCTCCTTGCCAGTGCCACTTTCGCCGAGGATCAACACCGTGCTCTTTGTCGGCGCGACACGCGCCACAGTCTTGTAAACCCCGACCATGGCCGCGCTCTTGCCGATAATTTTGCCGAGCTCCGAGGGATATTCGTCGTCTTGGTTCGTCGGTTTCTCCGCTCGGTGTTGCAGCGAGCGCTGCGCGAGAGCGCGTGACAGGATGCTCTTGATCTCCGCTAAATTCATCGGCTTGGAAATGAAATCGAAGGCGCCTTCGTGAATGGCTTCAACTGCGGTGTCGATGGAACCGAACGCGGTCATCACGACGATCGGGAGTGCGGGGAATTTGTTGTGAGCGATGCGTGTCACGTCCAAGCCGCTCGTTCCAGGCATGCGCACATCGATGAGCAACAAGTCGTAAGTATCGGCCTCAAGGCGCGCGAGGGCCGCATCGCCTGAAGTTACCTGCTCGACATTGAACCCATCCGATTCCAGCGTTTCAGCAAAAAGTTGGCAACTGACTTCATCATCGTCCACGATTAAGATTCGCGCGCTCATGATCCTCCTCGGTGCCAGGCGCGGTTGGCCGCCGCGTGTCAACCGGCAAATAAATGCTTACGAGGGTTCCTCGTCCAACGGAACTTTCCACAGCGATCGTACCGCCGTGAGCTCGGACGATTTCCTGGCAAATCACCAATCCCAGCCCGGTACCTCTCCCAGGAGGTTTGGTGGTGACGAACAGATCGAAGATTCTGGGCAACAATTCCGGTGCGATGCCTGTTCCGGTATCGGCGATTTCAATAAAAATGCCGTCCGGCTTGGGCGCTGGCGAGCACGCCTTGGTAGAAATTTGGATCGCGCCGCCGTTCTCACAAGCATACAGGGCGTTGTCCAACAAATTGATCAACACGCGTTGAATGGAATCGCTGTTACCGTAGATCACTGGAGCAGCATCACTACAGTTCGAAGTCACCGCAATGGCACGTTCGTCAAAAACCGGCTGCAATAACATCAATGTATCGCGGACAAGATCATTGATCAGCACGGCGCGTTTCGGCGCGGTGCCTCGGGTTTGCAAAAGGTAATGTTGAATGATTTCGCCCATCCGATTGATTTGTGTTTCTATGATTGAGAGGCGGCGCCTGGCGCGTTCGGTCAAATTTTCCTGAGAGAGGAGTTGGGCATACCCGAGCACGGAGTTCAGCGGCGTGCCCAAATCGTGCGCAATTGTTCCAGCCATTCGTCCAAGCGTTGCCAGGCGCTCGACGCGGCCAAGCTCAAGCTGCAAGCGCAAGAGTTCTGTTTCGGCCTTCTTGCGCTCGATGATTTCGGCTCTCATGCCGTCGTTGGCTTGCGCCAACTCCGCAGTCCGTTCTCGGACGCGTTGATCGAGCTCATCGTGAGCTTCTCGCAAGGCTTGTTCGGCTCGTTTTCGAGCATTTGTGAGATAACTGGTTAAAGCAGCGATTGCTGTGAATACGCCCAATCGCAAAAAGGCGTGCCAGTCTAGCGTGATGAAGTACTTAGAGATGAAAAAATATTCGAGGGATACGGCGGAAAGAACAGTGGCAACAAGTCCTGCGCCAAGACCACCATACCAGGAACTTAGCATCACTGCGATAAAAAACAGTGAGAAATGGCTGGGATCGGCGCGCGCGGGAATCAACTTCGCGATCGACAACGCCAAGCCAGGTAGGACCGCGGCGACTCCGTATCGAAGCAGCGCCGGCCGATCTTTGATCATCGTGCGCTTACACCAATCGGCAGAATTCCAGGTCATGTTGAAATCAGCAAATTATGGCCGCGGCAACATCCATTCCGCTGGCCCATACCATACGCCCCCGCGCGGGATCGATCCAACATAGTCATTTCAACTTTCATTCCGAAACAGAAAGGCGGATCTCTGCAGCAGTATTGTTATGCTTAAAGCGCGGAGTTCAAGTCGAAGCGTGCAGCGCCGCCACACCGGGCTACCTAAACGCCGCAGGAGCGGCCTTTTGAACTAGCATCAGACGGTAAATATCTCTGCTGCGCAATTGCTACTCGTCGCTAAGGCGGTTGGGGCGAAAAATGACAACAATGGTACGGCAAGTAACCCGCTGATCTTTGTTGCTGGATGGCCGCATTTTTGGTCCCTTTCCAGTACTCGGCCAATAACGCCATGTGCGCGGCTAATTCGTTTTTCGGCCGGTTAGACAATTTTGTTGTTGATGAGATTCCTAGCATCTAGCGAATGTGGCCTAAGCAGTTGAATTTGCGTGGACTTGAGCTCTGGGTGATTGGCATGCGAAGTGCGTCGTCCACCGGCGATGGTTCTTTTTGATTCCGCTGCCGAATCGCATCCTTCCGAAGTTACTCACGCGCCCTCCGAAAGCAGCAGTAAGTCATGGTTGGGAAAGTTTCACTGGGATGGATTGGGTAGTGAAGCGATTTTAGACAGCCAAAGGGACTCCATCATCAGCCTTCAATGGCTGGTCGCGATTGCAATCTGTTACCTCGTCTTCGTGGTGCAAGACTGGAACCTAATCAATCCTCCAGCGGGTCTACTGATCATTATCTGCCTCGGATCGGGTGTTGGTGTACAGCGGATCCCGAAAGGGCTCTTCGCCAACCCTTACGTGAAGCCGGGCCTTCTCGTTTTCGATTCATTGCTGGTGATTTGTGCGATATTCCTGCGCGAGCAAACCCCTTGGGACTTGCTCATGCTATTCTTTTTCTGCGTATTTATTGCCGCAATTGGGGAAAACCTGATTCAGGTAAGCATCGGATCTCTACTCCTAAGTCTAGTTTTTTTGCTATTCGTTTCGCCAAATGCCCAGCGAGCGTTGAGCATCAGTCCGGATTTCATTATTCGCGTCCCTTTCATATTCGGTATCTCGCTTTTTTATGGGTACATGAGCAGTCAAGTTAAACACGAAAAAAAACGACTAGAGCAGGTGGAAGAAGCCGTTCGATTGAAACGCCAATTCGCTTCTGCCCTGGCACACGATATCAAGACGCCCCTTAACGTCATCCTCGGTCATGCGGAGCTTCTCGCGGGCGACTACGGACAGATGGAAGATGCCAGTGAACGGCTAAGCTCTATTAAACGAATTCGGCAAAACATCCAGCAAATCGTGGATCTCGTCACGGATTTCTTGGCCGTATCCAAGTTGGAGGCCTTCGGCGTACGAACCATAGGAAACTTGGTTCAAATGAATGAAGTGGCGCAGGAAGTTGTCGGACAGCAGATGATCACAGCCCGAAACAAAAAGATCAGCTTAATGATTGACCTTGATGAAAACCCAAAACCAGTGATAGGTGAGAGAACTCAACTACAGCGAGCGTTATGGAATTTGATTGGCAATGCGATCAAATTCACACCGAGCGGCGGTACTGTTAGTGTCACATCCCGAACGGTGAAAAAGGAGGTCTGTATTGACGTTAAAGATACGGGCCCAGGAATCAGCAGTGAAGATTTGCCCCGCCTCTTCTCTGAATTCAAACGTCTTAAAGCAACAGCACACACCGAAGGGACCGGGTTGGGCCTATTTATCGTGAAAACGATCATTGAAGCTCATAACGGCCGGGTCGCCGTGGCAAGTCAGGAAGGCGTCGGAACGCAATTTTCGATTTTTCTGCCCGCCTCCAAGGATCCACCTTCCAAAACTCAAGGGCCCGCCTTGGCAAACAGAATCGAGGCGGAAGCCGTTGCGAATCGAGCTGCCTAAGTTTGCGCTGCTATCGAAAACAGCCACGCCCGAGCACGCTTGGCAGATCACGATTTGTTTAGCCGAATTTCCCCACGCCGCCTGAGACGACTTAATGGTGGCGATTTCTTTTAGTTGCGCGATGAAATTTGCCGTCTGAACCGCGCGCGGTTTTGTTGTTTCTTTTCCTGGTCCAATTGAAGAAACTACTGCAGGTTTATCAAGACAATCCAGGCTCAAGTCAGGTTCGGTTTTATGCTGCGCATCGCCGTACGTAGTTGCACAACGGTGTGGGCACGACCGAGAGCATTGCTACCCGGAACTCAAAAAGACGCACAGCCTTTCGCCTAGTGTGCCGTGGCATCTTTTTTGTTCTGCCCAATCGGTGGTAACTCCGGTGACGCTGGAACTGATGCGTTTTCGCTGGCGGTCGCGCGGGTGAGATGCTGCTGCGGACTTGGGTGCGGCACGAGTATCTCACATCTTCTAAAGGGGACACCCGTTCACCGGAGTTACCAACTCCAGAACATCTCCTCGAACCCATCTGTACATCTTGAGCAGGTTTAATCTCGCCGTCGGGCGGATCCTCCGTTCGAGGGATTCATCAGAAGCAAAAAGCCATCCCTAACTGCAACTTTCGACGCAAAGTGTTGTGGTTTCAACTACATGGGATCGAGGCCACCATGGCATCAGAGATGCTTTTGACTCAGCGCAGGGAGGCTGCTCACCATGAAAAAGGATTTCATTGAAACCGCAAAAAAAACTTTGTCAGTTGTGGTGTTTGGTGCGGTGCTCACCGAGATTTTTGGATCATTAGGCTGCAATACAGTTCACGGTCTCGGCCAAGATATCGAGCGCGGAGGGGAGAAAACTCAGAATGCGGCGGATGCGGTGAAACGACGCATGTAAATTCAGCGACCCATTGCCTGCGTTTCTGGCTCTGAGTCGCTTGCTCTGTTCTGTCGCTCTTCATACAAAGGCGCGTTCCATAAAAATGTGCTTCGATGCGCGCACTAGCGCACTAGTTGAAGCAGCATTGGCTCAATCTGCCAGCGCCGCGCGATCGTCTTGAGCTTATATCTGCATCACGAGGCCATACCGCGGGGGGATGCTCACTATGCCCCCTCCCTGCCTGACCGCTGATCTCATCTTTACTGACTACTGATTTTTCAACACTGGCAGCACACCCCGGAAAGTGATTTGCGGTTGAGTGCGGTGTTGGCATTGATTTTACCGCTTCTGGGAATGCGGGTGCAAAAGGCACAGTTGTACACAGGCGATTTTCTCAGACTTTCACGTTAATCGAGCAATTGACAATTCCGGACTGTCTGGCCTACAAGCGGAACGCTCGAAGAGCAGTAGATTGAGCTTTGGTCATTCCTGGGGGAGAATGGGAAAGAGTACTGGCTGCTGCCGATTATCCTATGTTTGACCCACCCGGAGTCGGGCGATCTTCACCTCCGGAACGGCAGTCGCACCATTTATCTACACGCTCTTCTCTAAACTGGCCAGCACTCGGGTAGCGGCGAAAGATATTTTGATCAACTTGTCGAACGCTTTTGCCGCGATGGCAGCCATAGATGGCATGCACGCTCTCCTCTATAAATACAGGATCATTTTCCTCGTTGGTTATGTAATTTTCCTGGTGTGCCTGTTTGAAGGCGCTGCGAGATTAGCATTTCTAATACCGACGAAACGTTTACAAGCGAACGAGGATTACACGTACCGTCGCAATTGGGTTGATCAGCATCAGCGGTTCATGCTCGAGGCCTATTACAGTTTTGATGTTTATGACCCCTCCTGCGGATGGAGAACCAAGCCGAATGTGAGGGATTTGAGAGTCTTCGACAATAAAATCCTAAACACTAACTCAAAAGGTGTGAGAGGCAAAAGGGATTTTTCATATAACAACAACAGACAGAAGCTGCGTATTTTAATTTTAGGCGACTCGTTTACCTTCGGGGATGAAGTCAGCGACGACGAGACCTATTCTTTCTATCTGCAAGAAATGCTGCCGCAGGCCGAGATCATCAATATGGGAGCGCACGGATACGGGCACGATCAAATGTTGATTCTTCTCAAGGAGGAAGGAATCAAATATCAGCCGGACATCGTTATTTTGGGTTTTCTCGGACTTGATATGTCCAGGAACTTACTGTCGTTTAGAGACTTTGCCAAACCACGATTCGTATTGGAAAGAGGGAGACTCAAACTCACGGGCGTGCCGGTTCCATCTCCTGAGGAAATTTTAGAATGGGATTGGGCCAGGCCGAGAATTATCGATATCTTTTCACTTCTGAGCCATTCGGTTAAAAAATTCACCGGCATTCAAAAACAAGAGATGAGAGATGTTACGACCGCGATATTAAAAGAGATGATCAACGTAATCGAGAGTGCTCACGCCATTCCAATTCTCGAATATCTTCCGCGCGGAAAAGAAATCACCAACAAAGCCGCAAAGGCCGAAGACGAGGCCTACCTGTTTTCGATTTGCCAACTCAACGACAAAGCCAGATGTTTTTCGGCAAGGCCGCAGTTTGCCGCGAAAATAGCAAAAGGAGAGCGTTTCAAATCCGGTGGGCATTGGGATCCTGCTGGTCACCTGGTCGTTGCCGAAGCGATTAGAAATCATCTGGAAGCTGAAGGTTTCATCGCCATCCATTAAGCGCTCGAGATGTTTCGCCAGGTCGGCGGAAAAACCGCGTACGAACCTAAAGCAGAAGTGAGTTGATTTTAAGGAACGATCGGAAGTGTTTCGCGTGACGTACTCGAAAAGACGTGGCGCGCCCGACAGGAATCGAACCGGAATCGCCGAAAAATGGCGACGACGCTGAAGACTTTGAAGTGATTGATATTTCAAAGCTAAAGAAGGTCGGAGGGTAAAATCCACTGTCCCCAATGGTCCCAAATTCTACCCATCAAATCCCGCAAACCCGAAACGGTTTCGGTTCCCCCTAGGCGGGTTTGCTCCTCGATAGTCGTGCATGCGTGGAGCCGTCTTTTAATCGCGTCATATCGCCTGACTCCAAGTAATCAAGGCCGGTGAGCTCCAGCACGGCGCGAATCCGGCGGCAAGAAAATGTGTTTTGGAGCATGCCGGTGTCGAGTGTGGGCGATGGGGCGCTCAGAATATGAGCCAGCCTAAGAAAAGAGCCGTAAGCGCAGATAGGGCGAAGGTGATTACGCTGCTAATGAGTTTCATCGCCCTAGAGCCTGTTGGAAAAGAAAAGCACCCACGACTGTCGTCACGGAGATGAGAGGGTGATTGAGCGCCATACGCGTAGTGTAATCAAACCAGTAGGTGAGGTCATACATGATTTGGTTCACATTCACGTTCATCCCTCCCAAGTTTGCCGTACATACCATCAGCCGCAGGGTAGAGAAGCGGCGACAATGGCTAACAATGCCATTTCCCAACTGTTAAACCGGCTATGAGAACAGGCCGATGAATGAGCAATATCGAGGTTTCAACCTTTGCGGCGGCTGCGATCCGGTGAGTGAGAC
>Ga0164304_10000653_pt1 | contig 10292 bp, 8 predicted proteins | sample Whisoiple_217_MG_FD_110216 | JGI IMG/M metagenome (GOLD analysis project Ga0164304, IMG submission 110216) | Soil microbial communities amended with pyrogenic organic matter from upstate New York, USA - Whitman soil sample_217_MG | ecosystem: Environmental > Terrestrial > Soil > Agricultural...
GAGATCGCTAGAAGAAATTAAAGCGAATCCTAGCGTGATTCGGATTAGCACAGAAGTAACAAGCAACAATTGCGTAGCTGTCCGAATTGTGGACAATGGGCCAGGGATCTCGGAAGAGGTTCGTCGCCACGTATTTAACCCATTTTTTACGACAAAACCCCCCGGTAAGGGCACAGGGATTGGGTTGTCGATTAGCTGGCAAATTGTAGTGGAAAAACACCGGGGAAGCTTGGGGTGTATTTCTGCACCAGGCCGGGGAACAGAGTTTACTATTCAGATTCCGATCCGGCAGGAGTCTCCTGTGTTGTCGCTGTCAGCTTGATGCTCTGCAAAAAAGTTAGTGAATCCATAGGGTTGATTTTTTAAACTACTCCCCAATCTAGCAAGCTTAACAGAAAACGGCGAATTTATCCTGCAACTCCGGCAGCGGCGGACACCAGAACAACTGTTAGAGCTGCTGGAGACGCATCCACTGTTTGCTGGCCGGTGTCCCCTGTGTGAAATGGCTTATCCCCAATATGAAACGCCCCCGGTGCATTGGGATTGTTCGGCTTGCGGATGGATCGATGATTCGGTTTGAGGCGATCGTCGCGACGGTTCTGTTTTGATAATGGCGATCGCTACCTGCTTTCTACAGCATTTATAGAGGTAACTTTCTTGTTAAGTTTTAATAATTTAAATACACAACTAGAGTTTTGTAAGCTAGCTAGTATTTAGATAGTTTGATTACTGAGCTAGCTTTTCAGTCAAGTTGTTTACGATAAAAAGAAATTTAGTTTTTATGAACAACCTCTACCATAAATTCGCAGTTGCCTCTGTTGGCATAGCTTTAGGTTTTACTTTAGGAGGAAACAAAGAAGCTAAAGCAGCTACATTTACCTTTGTACCCACTTACGAATTTACCGTCACCGAGGGAGGTAATGCATTCTATGGGTCTCCTACTCCAAGGCATTTTGTGAACAACCGTCTGCTTGTGAGCAACCATCCGCTTGTGAACAACCGTCCGCCCGGGAGACCAGCATTTTCCCAAGAAACAAGAGTTTTCTACGAATTCAATCTTCTCAATTTTGACACGAATACAGTTATTAGCCAGGCTAGTCTTAAGGCTGATATAGGTAGTTCTGGGAATATTGATCTACAGATTTTCGGCTATCTAGAACAAAGAAGACCCGAGGGATCAAAATTTAACCTGGGAAAATTCGTAGCTTCTGAACAGAGACCTGCGCTTGGGTGGAGTGAGGAAAACAGGGCTTTTAACGTTGATGTGACTGGGTTTGTTAATGATGCTCTTCATTACAAGTCTGCTTTTAACGGCTACTATCCTCACAATTCTGCTTTTAACAAAGACTATCCTTTTGCTGGGTTTGGCATTCGCACCATTCCTAAAGATAGTGCAGTTTTACTGAGCAACGCCACTCTGGAAATTACAACCATCGACGTTGCTGAGCCTGTACCTGAGCCGACTACAATTTTTGGTTCAGCTATAGGTCTATGTTTGGGAGGATGGCTGAAACGAAAGAAATCAAGTCAGCCAGATAAAACAGCGCCACAACGTTAAGCTACCATTTGACTGAATTTATGCTGTTCACAAATCAACCTCAAAAAGCGTCCTATCCCTGTCAGACGGCTCAAATCATACCTTAAATTGTGATGCAGGATAGGCTGCCACTCTGCCTGTGTCCGCAGATTAATAAGAAACGAAACCAGTTTCGTTTCTTATTAATAAAATACCTCGGTTAACGCCGGGTATTTTTTGTATTCCGTACTTTGTCCACAGACTCACTGGACAAGTTAGACTTGACTGGACAAATTAAAGAGCGATCGACTAATGAAATTCTTTGACCTAGAGTTAAAAAAATAGACTGCTAGGGGACAGTAATTATCTGACCAGCAGTCAAACTGGAGAAATCATAGATTGTGCTACCAGCTATTAGTTTTTCAAACTCGGAAGTTATCATGAGTTGGTCACCTTTGGTGAAAATCGGCGATTCGCCCCCCTCGCCCCATATCCCAACGGTATAAGTTCCCGGCGTTAATTCTAGCGTGTCATTACCGTTTCCGCCATAGAAATCACCGCTACCATAACCCTTGATATAGTCATCGCCCTCTCCTAAAAACCAGGCACCGCTGCTATTGGCGGCTGACTCAAAGCCTTCATTAGCAATGATGGAGTCGTTACCATCACCCATATTAATTGCACCGCCGTTGTTATAAATGCCATATGTGGTACCAGTAATGTCGTCATCAACGCCTCCGTCAACAATGATAGAGTCATCACCATTACCAGTATTAATGACACCCTCGTTGTAAATGGCGCCAGTGGTAGTGATTGTGTCGTTACCTTCACCAGTCCCAATAAAGTTAAAGTTCTCAAGGGCACGGTCAGCAAGGTCTGTATCGGCAATGATGGATGCAGCGATCGAGTCGTTACCCTCTCCTAAAAAGATATTGCCTCTGTTAGTAACATTTCCTACAGAACTGATGGAGTCTTGACCATTGCCAGTATTAATTATACCGTCGTTAGAAATACGATTACGAGGAGTATTAATACCACCGATGTAAATGAGCTCAGTGCTACTGATTGTATCGTTACCATCACCAGTATCAATGATACCTTCATTGTAAATGCAATTCTTGGTAGTTATGATGTCGTCATCATCACCAGTATCAATAATAAAGGAGTTGGAGAGATCGCGACCAGAATATGGACCATTAGCAATGATTGTGTCTTTTCCATTGCCGGTATTTATAAGTCCTTCGTTCTGGATGCCGGAATCATATCCGGTGCCCTCGATGGTGTCATCACCATCACCAGTATTGAAAGTGATGGAGGCATTGTAGATGGCGGTACCGATGCCGCTCTTACCGCGGATTCTGTCGTTGCCGTTTCCAGTATCGAAGATGCTACCATCAGCGATTTTGATTCCGTCGTAGCTGCTGGTAATGCCAGTGATTTCGTCGTTACCGTCAGCGGTATTGAACTTGCCAGAATTGTCAATGCCGCCAAACTTCCCCGTGGCAGTAATTATGTCGTCACCCTCAGCCGTATTGAACGTGCCGGTGTTGTAAATGCCTTCTCCCCCGGAGAACCCCGACGTGGCAGTAATTATGTCGTCACCCTCGGCCGTATCGAACGTACCGGTGTTGTAAATACCGTTGTAAATGCCGTTTCTATCCGCCTTCCCGGCGCTAATTGTGTCGTTACCCTCGGCCGTATTAAACGTGCTGGTGTTGTAAATGCCGCCATTTTCCCCAGTGCTATCGATTATGTCGTTACCCTCGGCCGTATTCAACGTGCCGGTGTTGTAAATGCCGTATCCATTACCAGGGCTGGAAATGAAAAGGTTGTAGCGCGCAGTGCCAGTAATTATGTCGTCACCCTCGGCTGTATTCAACGTGCCGATGTTGAAAATGCCGTATCCACTGTTGGGGGTGAAAGGGTTGGAGCCGAGCCCAATGCCAGTGATTGTGTCGTTGCCATCAAGAGTATTAGCGATACCATTATTCGCTATGTCATCCTGGCCAGACACAGGGACAATATCAGCTCCGCTGGTAAAAATTATAGTTGAAAGGTCGATTGTCATAGGAAAACCTCGGTATTAAGAAAGAAATGAAAAAATCTTAGATGTTACTGCTTATATCTGTATCACAGGTTATAAGATTCTATTTTCTAGTGTTTTATTTCTTAACATAATCACAACTATTTTGATCGGACAGCTTGTTTCTAGAGGGCGATCTTCCTAGCACTATCCATAGCCAACAGCATTGTAAAGAGCGAGTTCGGTTATTTTGCCGATGGTTGCTTTACCGATCGTCCAAGCCTGGTACATTCCCCAGCAACAGGCGATCGTCAATTCAATAAACAGCACCGGGTTCAAAACGCTGAGGATGGCGCTATTAATGTTGCTGTTGAGGTTATGAAAAAAAGTTAGTAAATCCATCGGGGTGATTTTTTAAACTACTCCCCAATCTAGCAAGGTTAATAGAAACAGAAGTTGTGTAGCCGTTGCTTTTCAAGTTTCCTCACCGACTGTTATCAGATCGGGAGTCACAAACTAAAAAACCTAGGGGTCGCTGGGACTGTGTGCGATCGTCAAGCGAGTCTCTGCTGCTGTCTACTTTGTGGGCTCTGGGTGGCGATCGCTCTCCAACTGAGACAAGCCTGAAATGATGGTGGATGCAGCATCCGCCCGCATCAAAACCAATTTCCTCACCAGCCGTGCGCCCCTAAAACCTAAGACTCCCGAACAATGGGCTACTTTAACCGAAGCATGGGAAGCAGCTTGCGAGTATAAGCCCAGCGTTGAAGATTTTCGCTTACTGGCAGAATTCCTGTGGGAAAATCAAAAAAGCGTTGAAGTTGAGATTGACTGCTAACAGCTTTGGATGGAATTTACTTCGATAACAGAGCGATCGCCCTATTTTGGAAAGATGAGCTTTTACCGCTATGCCTAAACCAAAGAGGTATCCCGACAATTGGCAAGAGATTGCACTCTCGGTAAAAGAAAACGCGGGGTGGCGTTGTGCTTGCGTGCCATGTACCCGACCCGAATCCGCTGGCATCCGCTTACTTAGTTTAAAGGTAGCTTTACAGTTTTCCAGCGCGAGCGTGTTCGCCGTTGAAAAGGAAATTTTGTATTTTTTTTTGTTTCGCTAAGTAGATGTAATGCTAGTTTATAGGCTGTTAAGTTGAAGAATTCGCCGCTATTGCTTCCAGCAAAAACAGACCGACTTTCTTGTGCAGCCCCTGGTTTTGTTGGGGACAGCCAAGCTGAATCAAGCATTTCGGGCACCCGTCAGAACACTCGCAATTTAAGGCTAGAGACATTGCTTTAGCAGCGAATAAGGGTAACTGCTTCCCGATTTCTTCAGATGCTCCATTTCCCCCATCTGTGGTATCAAAAAAATAGGCGACGATACCCGAATCATCTTGCTCTACCGTACAGTTCACATCGCGAGTAGAGGAAAGCACGACTAGAGGAACAGCTAATTGAATTTGATGAGCCATACTGTGCAGGGCAACCGTAACTGCATTACCTCCAAACAAACCCTTTAACTCTTGAGGAATATCATTTCCATATTGGGAGATGGCACTAGCTTTTTGGCGGTTGACTTCGCCTGTAATTGCTGCAATTAGACCCGGATTCACTTCGACTTTTACGACGGGAGCTTCGTACTGTATTTGATAGGGCGGATTGAACGAGACTGATTTAATAAGTGTATTCATTTCAAGCGATTTCAAAGTCCGACCACAAGACGTACATATTTTACCTTCAAGGGGTTGTTGGTGGCGGCATTTGACATTAGTGCAAGTTTGTCGGTATTGTCTTTTACAAAGCTTGTAGCCCGTTACTTCTGATGTAATCTTCCCCCATCCTAAAGTTAATCTCAGCCTTGCTTCTGGTAAGCGAGTAGGGATAATGCGGGGCGGTTCTAGATTTTCTAAAAGTTCGATTTGCAAACCTAAATCACGTTCAGTAAATAAGCTGGGGTCTTCTTCAAAGGGCTGGAGTATTGCTTTTCTCTGCTCGATATCTAGGCTTTGACACCGATAAGTAACTAAACGGTTGCCTTCGTCGAAAGCCGTGTAGATTGCACCGGGAAAGACTTCTCGATAGGCAATGTCGCGCGACATTTCCTCAAAGGATTCTCCAGTATTCTCGTGAATTAATTCAATAGCATCTATAACGCTGCCTCTAATATTGACTCCTACATGGGGATTTCCTCGCCCTCGGAACGTACTGTTGGGAGAGAGGGAAAGTCTTTTTTGCTCCCACAGTCCCTCAGCAACGACACCTCCAACAGCATCGAATCGACTTTCTACCTCAACAGCAGGCAAACCGCTTTCGACGCAGCAGCATTCCAGGTGTTTGCTCACAATGGTGGGATAATTGGGATTAAATGCGGCGCTTTCTACTTCTCCTGATAGCAATTGCTCGGGGTGCTTACCGTAATAGTAGTCTAGGGAATTTTGAGAAACGGGCAAGAAAATTACCAATCCCGGGCTGACTCTTCCAGCGCGTCCAAGGCGTTGGCGGAAGGACATAATAGAGCCGGGATATCCCTTCACCAAACAGCAATCTAATTCCGGTAAATCCAGACCCACTTCTAGTGCTGATGTGGAAATAATTACTCGAAGTTTTCCCCTTTGCAGTTGACTGATAATATTTTGGCGGCGGTCGCTTTTTAAAGAACCGTAGAAAGCCGTTACTTTTTGCGCTAAATAACTATTTCCCTGCCGCGTACTTTCTTTTTGAATTAAATCTACAAGCTTTTTAACGGCTCCTCTACTATTGCAAAAAACAATCCCGCTTAAGTCTTGTTGCAGCCAAGCTAAAACAATTTTACAAGCATCGGAGTTTGCTGTGTCGCTGGGAGCTAAACACAAAACAGTCCTTCCAGCACTACCCGCCCCGCTGCCTTCAATTAAATGCAGGCGATCGGGTTGAGGCGTTCTACCGCTAAATCGCATTGCCATGTCTCGGGGGTTTCCAATCGTGGCAGAAGAACAAATAAATTGGTGCTTGTTGCTGTTGCCTCCAACGCTGTCAACAGCCCTACGCAAACGGCGCATTAGGTTAGTAAAATGAGCTCCAAACGCGCCTGTATAGGAATGGCTTTCATCAATCACTACCCACCGCAACCGTCGCAGAAATTCTCGCCAGGGTTCCCATTGTGGCACGCGCGGAATCTTTGATAATTGATAATGCAGCAAGTCGGGACTGACCGCTAAAATATTAGGGAGATGAGGCACAAAGAGTCCCAAACGTTCGGTATAGGGAGTATCGCCTGTCAGTTGTTCAACTTTTACACGCTGTTCTTGGGGAAATGTTTCGACAATACGTTGGAGTTTGCGAAACTGATCGAAAGCTAGAGCTTTCAGCGGAAAAATATAGAGCGCGGAAGTTTGAGGGCGGTTCAGACAATCTTCGAGAATTGCGAGATTGTAGCACAGGGTTTTTCCCGATGCTGTGGGAGTGACAATACTTAAATCGCAGCCTTTCCGCAAGCAGTCCAAGGCTTCAATTTGATGCGAATACAGTTTGTGAATTCCCAATCCCCGAAGAGCATTTTGTAAGGCCGAGGGTAAGTCTCTTGGAATGGCATACAACGAACCAGATGTGTGTGGGGTAATGCGAACAGCGCTAAGATTTGAAGCTAACTCAAGCGCGATCGCCCTAAATTTGGGTTGAGGAATAGCGGCAATTTCTGCTGCACTTACCTGAGAAAAGCTAGCAGGCTGTACTTCACCTGCACCGTTTTCTTCAGCTTCGGATGAGGATTCTGGTGTTCTAGGTACGTCCCTTGGGGCGATTTCACTTTTTTCAACAGCTTGCTGCCAATTTTTGTATTGAACGGGAATCGAGTATCCGGGAAACTTTACTATAAGCGTGTTACCCACCCAAGACACAACCTTGCCTTGTCCGTACTTGGGAGAAAAGACCTGCTGTCCGGGGTCTAGCCACTCAGGATGCTTTCGTTCGCCGCAGAGAGTCACAGCGCGGATAAGAGCAGCGTAGTCAGTGGGTTCGGGGTTTGTCATTTTTTTGGGGATAACTCCAATTGCTTCATATTATCCAATCTCGATCGCCCAAGTAGCCGTTCGCATCGGCACGACTACTCAGGATGTGCTGGATTTTTTAACTAACCAGACGGGAATCCTTACCCACAAGACCTACGCAGCTATCACAAGCGAGGGTGCGACATAAAAACTAAACGATACGATAAATAGCGGAATATCTGGACGCTTCAATGCCTTACTCTTTTTGCAACAAAAGCTAATGATTCACGCTAGCGATATTCCACAGGCACCCAGGCATAGCCCTGATTGTCTGCACGAATATGCCCGACTCCTGGAAAAGACACGTGGGCGGCTGCTACGAGACGACGGGATGTTTCTGCATCGGCAAATTGTTTCGCCCGCTGCGCTGCTGCTGCATTAGGATCGACGTCAAACTCGATCGTAATTTTGGGCTTTGGAAATTGAACCGAGGCGACGTGCAAAATATCGCCCCAAAACTCGATACTCTCGCCTGCGCTTTCCACCCTGAAGAAACTGTGCCCGGGCGTATGTCCTGGTGTGGGACGTGCAGTAATCCCAGGTAAAATCACCGTCTCGCCGGAAAACGGCTTCAGCTTGCCCCCATCGAGATAGGGTTTGACTGTCTTAATTGCTTCGTTGATATATCTTTGATAGTTTGGCGAGCGCTCTGCATTAGCAGGATTAAGCCAAAAATCGACATCGGGTTTACCTACATAGACCGTAGCTGCAGGAAACATGAGTTGACCGCCTACAACCAAACCACCGCTGTGATCCGGATGGATGTGAGTAATGAGAACAATATCGATCTCGTCGGCCCTATAGCCGGCTGCCTGCAGCGACATCGGTAGCTTGCCGCCCCGTTCCCCAAACAATTCCCCTGAACCTGTGTCTACCAACACCTGCTTGTCTCCAGTGTCGATGAGAAATACGTTGATCGAAGTTTCAACGGGGTTTTTAAGGAAGCTGTGATGCAGGAGGCGATCGATTTCTGGCGGGTTCGTATTTGTCAGGACCGAATGCAGATCCAGCGGCACTGTGCCGTCGCTGAGGGCGGTAATTCTGAAATCGCCTAACTCGAATTGATAGACACCCGGCACTTTAGGTTTCACCGTTTTCTCTGCGGTCATTCCCGGAAACATAATTGAGGTGGTAATAATCAATACGGAGGTGATAACAGCTATGGCAAGTCTAAAAAACATATTCGAGATATCCCAGTGGTATTTGAAAATTGATGCAACACAAACTTAGTTTGTAAAACCTTACCCCTACCGTATCAGAAATTTAAAACTAATAATCTAATAATTTTCATAACTCCTGATATTGCGTACTCTCCGGCAACAGCACTACACTATCAATGTAGAGGTCACTTGCTGCGATACTTTGCTGTGGAACGATGCGAGGTAGGGTTATAAATTTGTTTGCCGCAGCTGTACCTAAAATTCTGGTAGTGGTGAATAGTAATGGTAAAGAGCGAAGAGAGGCATTGTAATGATGCACAAAGTACCAAATTGCACCAATATGGTTACTCAATTTCTTCGAGAACGACAAGGTTTTACGAACCAATCGCCCCACTCGCTGCCGCAGCGTGTTGTTGAATCGCTCTTGGATAACTGGTTTTTCCCGTTTATGAGCCAACGGCTTTTCGGACGCTTGCGGGCGTAGCACCTGTTGATACGCTTCCCAAAAATCGGTGTAGCAGATCCCATGCTGGCGGTAAACGGGCGGCAAGGATAACCAAAGGTTTGTTGCTGACTGCCGAGAACGATCTCCAAGGAAGACCCCAACAATCTCACGGCTATCGGCATCAATGGCTAACCGGACCGATTGTTTGTTCTCTTTGGAGCTCACAAATGACCGCATCTCCGGCAAGCTGAATCGTCAGCCGACCTACTTTTTTTGAGTGACTTCTATGACCCTTGGAGTCTCGTAGAACTTCTGATTGACATACAGTTGTAGCCAACGAAAAGAAACACCAGTTACTCGTGCAATCGCTGCCAGCCCAAGGCATTCAAGCAACAACTTATCAATCAATCGACGAGTTGCCTCATCAATCGGTTGTCGGCTCGCATTCTCGACAAACTGCCGACTGCCGTCTTGACTCAGAGTATTACATATTGTGTCACCCCTAATTGAGAATAGCCGATCTGCAGTTTTTCTTAGAGAAACAACAAAACCCGCTTTGTGGGCGGGTTCTAATATGGAGAATAGCGGGCTCGAACCGCTGACCCCTACAATGCCATTGTCTGTCAAATATGGTTGAAATCCTTAATAAATATAGGGTTGAGGCATAGTCAATAATTGCTATATTAATTTAATCGTTATTTTCAGCATCGTTAGATATGGTTTCCTGTTGCTGAGATTCCTGCTGTTCGAGCCATTGAATTACAGCCATGCGGACGATCGATGCCAAAGACTGATTCGGTTCGCTTGCCTGAACCAAAAGCCGTTCCCGCAAACCCCCAATATCAAAAGTCACAGTGAATCGATCGCGTGTGTCCCGACTCATTCCCCGACTCATTCCCTGACTCCTTCCCCTACTGTTACCCTTACTGTCACTGTTTCCTGTACTCATAAAACCAGCATATTCTATGAGCGTCCAAAACCTTAAATCTTATAGTCAAGAAAAAAGCTTGACATAACATTGAAACGATGTTACATTCCAAAAACGCCCACAAAACTGTTGGAAGCACTTTCCCGGACTTTCAACCAATGACGGTAGACGACACTAGGAGACAGAATTATGTTACTA
>Ga0164304_10000658_pt1 | contig 10269 bp, 10 predicted proteins | sample Whisoiple_217_MG_FD_110216 | JGI IMG/M metagenome (GOLD analysis project Ga0164304, IMG submission 110216) | Soil microbial communities amended with pyrogenic organic matter from upstate New York, USA - Whitman soil sample_217_MG | ecosystem: Environmental > Terrestrial > Soil > Agricultural...
CCGACAATCTCAACGCCACTTTGAAGTTGAACGACGGAGTTTTGAGCTTTGCACCCACTGCGCTCGGCGTTGCCAACGGCCGCATGGAGATCTACAGCACGATCCCCGGTTAGAAACGATCGTCGAAAGTGAGCATCGACACTCGGCTCCGGCACTTGGATTTGAAGCGATTCCTTGGTGACAGTTCATTTGCACAAAAAACCCTCAGTCCTATTGGAGGACGAGTAGTTCTCACGGGAACGGGGCAATCTTTTCGTGAGCTCATGGCCACTGCCTCTGGCAGCACCTTCTTCGCCATGTCCGGCGGAGAGATCAGCGAGTTGCTCGTCCGTTTGGCGGGACTAGACGTGGCTCGTAGCTTGGGCGTACTTATTCGAGGCGATAAACCCATTCCTGTCCGCTGTGCATTACTAAATGTCCAGGGACAGAATGGACAGATGGGCGTGCAAACACTGGTTTTCGACACGGCTAGTTCTACTGTTTCGGGTGAGGGTAACATCGATCTCCGGGACGAGAAGGTCAACATTGTGGTACTGCCAGTGCCGAAAGATTTTAGTCCCTTGAGCCTGCGTTCCTACATCCGTGTGACTGGCGGTTTTAAAAATATCTCCGTGTTTCCGGATCCGATCAAGACGGGGACGGATTCCGTGTTTAAAAAGATGTTCAACGTTTTGACGATGCTCGTATTAACTCCACTCCAACCGAGAAACCTCGGCCAAGGCAAGGACGTGGACTGCGATGCGTTGATTAGCCAGGTGCAGAACCAAGACCCGCAGGGCCTCGTGCTCAAAGATGTTTACAAAGCAAATGAAGGTGGAGTTCCAGGGCAGCGAGAGTCCGCGGAACAAACTCCCAGAAAACACGTGGCTAGTAGAGAGAGGGGCAAATCTAACGGGTAATTTTGTACGCCGGTTTAATCATGATCGGAATCTACTTCGACGGATCAAAGATTTTCGAACTTCTCAGGGTTAAGTCGGAATCCGATATGCCGATGTACCTGTAGTTTGTTTTCGTGGTGTTCTCTTGGGCCGGAGATTTGATTTCAAATCACTCGAGTTGCGATGTAAGGCGCAGGGAGGTGATCTCGGCGCGCGTAGCCTGATAAATGCCGCCGCTCTGTGCATCCGATATATGTGCTGCGCCTACCGTTAGCAATGCTGCTGGTCCCATGACCGCCATTATCCTGGACACACACGACAAAACTTTTCGTTTAATAACTTTCCTGTCTTGTTTCGGTAACGAGCATGATAAGTCTTAAAATAATAAATTCGCTGAGTCGCTTGATAGTCATCGCTATCACCTGATCACCTTGTTCGCCCGCACTAGCACGTTGGGTGGAATCGTGAGACCGAGCGCTTTAGCTGTCTTTAAATTAATGATCAGCTCGAATTTCGTCGGCTGCTCGATTGGTAGATCCGCGGGCTTAGCGCCTTTCAAAATCTTGTCGACGTGATAAAGCGCACGCTCCATCGTTTCCGACTGGCTCGGACCGTAGGCTATGAGACCCCCATCATCCGCATAGGATGAATTTTCGTACATTGCCGGCAACCGATTGTTCCTCGCCAATTCAAAAAGTTTCTTCCGATTGACCAAAGTCAATGGGTCGGTGATAACAAACAGCGCATCTGGCCTATTGCGCATCATCTCGGAAAAGACACCATCGAAATCATTTGGCTCTCGGACCGCTGAAGCTTGCACCACGACTCGCAGTGCCTGCGCCGCTCGCTCCAGCTCCCGGAATTTAAAGGTCATGCCAAGATCTGACGCATTCCAAAGGATGGCGCTACGGGCGAGCTTGGGAAGGACTTCCTTCAAAAGTTCGAGCCGTTTTCCACTCAGCTCATTTTCTAGGGCACTCACTCCGGTAATATTTCCACCAGGGTGCGCAAAGCTAGCGACGAGTCCAGTAGCTACTGGATCGCCGGCACCGATAAAAACGATGGGGATGGTCGAGGTAGCTTGCTTCATGGCCAGAGCTGCAGGAAAACTCTGCGTCACAATCACATCTAGTTTGAGGCGGACGAGTTCGTCTGCGAGTTCGGGAAGCCGGTCCATCTGTCCATTGCTATACCGACCCTCAATGGTGAGATTCTGGCCTTCCACGTAGCCGAATCTGCGCAAACCTTGCTCCAACGCTGAAGGAGTTGAGGGAGGTGGGGCAGCTGCACTCGTCAACAGACCTATCCGGTGGGTTTTCGTTGGCTGTTGCGCCTCGGTTACAGAAATAGTTGCCAGCACGATCATAATCAGCATGAAGACAGCGATTGTTTTGCTCATTTTTTCTCCAAGTGGTGTCATAAACCGGCTTAGGCTTTAGGATAAAAATATCTGGTCGTCATTATTTCGAGAAAACAAGCCCTAAACCCATTATTGATTGCCGTTTCCCAGTCTGAAAAAACAAAGCCCGAGCGGTTATGAAACCGTTCGGGCTTTTCGATTATCAGTCTATGTTGCCAGCCTAAGCAGCGTCAGCCGGAAAAATCTATGCGTTGAACACTCGCACAGTAGCCGAAGCTTGTCAATTGCAACGGCGTAAGTAACTGCGAGTGTTTGGCAAAAGAAAAAAGCCCAGCGGCTGCTTGGCTCAATTACAACAACGACTTATTGTAAAGGAGGCTGCAGCAACGTTCCCGCGCTGGTGATACCGCCAGATCAATCGCAATTTCCGACCGGCGTTGCGTGCGTCGCCGGTCGCTGTTTCACATGTGAATCCGCGCGGCTTTTTTCTCAAAGGCGAGCCGCGCGGCGAAACGCTTGCGTTGATTCAGGCAAGGAGGGCGCCCGGCTTTAGAACCTTCAAAATTTATCTCCTGACAAGCTAAGCACGTCGGGCAAATCCAGCCGCCGCATTTGCATCGGCCTCGGGGTTTGCCTGCAAAGCCCGGTTTACTTTCGAACGACCCATGACAGGCAAAGCAGATGACCTCCAAAGCCGCTTCCAAAATTTCAAAATCGACAACTGGCGCTATCCGGCGCAGAGATCCTCCCTCAACGATTATCCGATATTGGAACAAGCATTTGCCCGGATACGGCAACAACTCTCCTTTCGACGTGAAGCAGCTCTGGATCTTAGTTGTGCCTTCTATCCGACCTTCGTATCCTGCTACTTTATGGCGGACGAGCGTTCCATCTTCCAATATGACTTCAACTGTGTTCTTTGACACGTTCACGCTCCTTAGTAGAAATAAAAAGACCTCTGGCTTTAAAGCTCAGAGGCCTGGCGAAAAGTAAGTAAAGTCTAAAAAGCCCTAAAGAACGTATAGACTTTACAGTTTAACCTTCGCTAAAGCAAATCGCCAAATTCAAACAACTATCGTAAAGGAGACCAAAATCAGGTTGCTGAAATTTTTCTTAAACTGGGACATTCTTTTTTGCTTTTTTTCGTTTGTAAAATTCTTTTGCCCTTAGTCTAATGTTGTCCATGCAGCCCGAAAACCATGAAAACCTAGAGACGTCGACCAACGCGGTCCGGATGCAGCTTCGAGATCACCCTCTCATGTCGTATTGCGGGACTCGCAACTGGCCACCGGTCTGGACAGACTTTCACGGAGAACGTGACCCCGCTTGCGTAGGTGAAGTTGGAACCCTCACCGACGCAGTGATGCATAAGTTGATCGACAACAAATGCTTTTTGCTGATGGAATTTTTCGGGAAACGCTACATGGGTTGTTTGACGTTCGATGATCCCGGATTCTGCTGGACTATTTTTTCGACTCTTAAAGCTTATCGGGGAAGATCGATCAAGGACGTTGGTGACGTTGATTTGACCTACGACCATTAATTTCTCAAAAGCGATTGTAACGAGTCGCTCGCAAGCATAGACTGTTTCTTATAGGCCGCGATCTCACGAAAGGAAGGTGCTCCCGTGCAGTATCGATGCGCAGCAGGTAATCACGTCTGGCATTTTCATCGTAAATGTTCGGATTGGCCCAGAGAGTTCAACTTCCTCGTTTCGCGTATCCGCCCCGCTATTCATCAGCTCTGGAATGAATGCAGAGCATTAAGCCGCCAAGGACGGCGTGTTGGTCTAAACCTCACCTCGCGCCTCTAAGAATCTTCAGCACCTTGGCATCGGGTTGTTCTTCGATCAGCTCCGCGACTTTGCGAAGCGCCCAACCCGTGCGCGTGCATTCGGCAGAACAAAACCGCTTCGGCCTTACAGCCGGACCCGATGGCGGGAACTGAACAGCGCAGAACGGGTTGCCGCACTTGCGAGAAGCATCATCTCGCATTCGTAATAATGGCTTAGTCGCGTTTTCCCGGCACATCTGGGAGATTTCCAACTCCGACGTTTAGGTGAGGGTGGCGCGGCCAAAATACGGCCAAAGTCGGAAGCCGCCGTAACCTCGCTGTGATACTAGTCTCCGCTATAGTTGCTACGTATTTTCTAATGAAATTGCGCGAACACTCGGTTTGGCCCCCATCGTGGACGCCTTTTTTAAGCCCGCGTGTGGCCGTCAGTGGCGAGGTCGGTATTCTGAACGATATTCGTCTATCCACGATTACTGGCTCGCGATGCATATTGTAATGGAACACCTCGGCACGAGTTATTTTGGCGAACTATCATTTGATAACGATGCCCTTTGCCGCGTGGTTGATTTTTTGAACAGCCACTGCGGGAAGTCTATTGCGCAAATTGCCAACCTCGACATTTCGTAAAACCGATGCCGTTGTTTCATCTTTTTGGGCGGTCTCCACCTCAACAGGGATCCCTTCCGTTTGGCGAGCCTGCCGCGATCTTGATTTCGATAGTCCTGCTTCGCTTTGCACTGCACAGCCGCTCCGCACTGCCCGCGTTTTTCTTCCGCACGATCTAACGCAGCGACTCATTTCTGTGTTTCTCCCTGCGCCGGCTGTTTTCTTTACGCTTGCCCTTGAGTAATTTCTTTTTTATCAGCCGCCCTTTCGGTCGGTGACGTGGCGGCTATTTCGCCCGGGTGTATTCATTCTGCCTGCGGTTGATCCCTGTCAGGTTCGTGCAGGATTAATTCGAGGCTCGAGGAACAAAATCCCCGTAACACGCGAGCTGACGAAATGGTTAAGGTGAGGAATAGCTCACTGTTTGGAGTACGATCAGCCTAAGACTCTAATTACTAGCGGTGCTTTACTTTGCCCATCTCGCCCGCTGCGCCGCGGCAAATTTCCTTCTCGCCGCCGCGCTCATCGTGCGCTTCTTTCCTAATGCCGCTCCGTTCGATGATGATCCGCCGAGAAGCCTGCGGAGTTCTCTGTTGAAAGCATCGAGTTTTTCTTTGATCGATGCGGCTCGTCGCAGTTGCTGAGGTGTGAGAGGTGTGAGGTCGGTTATCTTCATGGGCGTCACTACAACACTGAATTAACTTAAATCAAGGAGTGCTCGCAGCAAGAGTTGGATCATCTCACTAGATCACAAGAATCAAACCGCAAGAAAAGCAATTACTCCAAAAATGACAAAAGCATGGATCAGTCGATTGGAATTTCTAGCTGGGCGATCTTTTCAACTGGTTGCCCGTAGTAGGAACCGAGAAACGTACACACCTTGCGGCAAATTCGTGCGTCATCGAAATTAACACCGCCAATGTAGGTGCTATTCTGGTATCTGATCGTGATATAGCAGCGCTTTCCGTCTACCAAAGAAGTCTGCGTCCGTTCGAGTACGCCCAATGCGCCACTGATGTATTTGTCACCTGTGCCATTTGTCCGGACCCAGGCTGGAGGCCAATTCGGATGCTGTCGTAATTGCACGAGACCCCACTCGATAACATTAGAGGGTATTTTTGGCAACAATTAGCCTATTTTGTCCTTTGAAGTCCCTTTAATTTTGTTCCCGATGTTGGTCATCGTGCTACTATCCACCGCTATGATTTTGGTCGTAGACGATGAGGCAGCGTATCAAGAAGTTCTCGCAAAGATGCTCACCAAAGTCGGTTATCGTGTGATTACAGCAGCAGACGGAAACGAAGCCCTCACGTTATTGCAGAATTCTCATTTCGATCTAATTATCTCGGATATTTTCATGCCCAATTTGAATGGTTATGCTTTGGCGGCGCGTATTCGCGCAAAAGACCCGGACGTGCCAATAATTTTAATCTCGGGTTATCTTTCCCAAGATACCGCGAAAAATCTTCTGGGAGGTTCTACTGAGTATATTGCGAAGCCCGTAGATTCAGAGTTGATGATCGCAGCGGTTCACCGGCTAATGTCCTCGGGTGGAAAGAAAGGCGACTCAGTAAAATCAGCGTAGGCAAGTTATTCGGTGAGGAAGTGCATAACTTTGCTCGTGAGATGATTGCACTTAAACCGCTGACTCCTCGGCGGGCAAGAATCGTTCAGGAGATAACGCGGCTCAGCGATCCGTTAAGGCACAACTAACCACACTCGTCCGGTCGCGATAGCGCCCAGCGTAAGTCACAGGTCAAAAACAAGAGCCGTAACGCTCGACGTACTTGGGATCGGCGAACATACATGCGTCACACACATACCGCTCATTATCGCGCCGGTACTCTTCCCATTTCGTCATGTCGTAAAACCCGGCGCTAAATTCTTCGCTTCGAATGCCCTCAACGAGTTGCTTGCAGCGGTCACACGTAACTTTGATTGACTTGACTCGCGAAGACGTTTTCATTTCTTCAACCCCCAAGCTGTCGCGATTGGTTGAGCGATGTCAGTCTGGAAGGAGTCTTCTCAAACATGCGACTTCGTGCCAAAAAGATTGCACTCTCAATGTCCCGGCGCACTTTGCTCTCAGTCAAGTTATGCCGCTTGGCCAGGTCGGCGATACTCATCCCCGTGGTAATGCGTTCAATGGCGAGCTCGATACACTGCAGCACTCGTCTCTGGCGCTTATCGCTCTGCACAATTTCTCGCCGGATTTTGGTGAGTTTCTTTTCGGCTCTGACTATCACCGGATCGCGAATTGGTGTTCTCAAGAATCCTCCGCACCGTCTTGTTTGAGTTGGTGGCGGGAACGGAAAGTTTCAAAGATGTCGGTGCGAAGGCGCGGCTTACGTTACCCACCCTGGGAATTTTCTTTGAGCAGGGGGCGTGCCGTTAATCCGGGAGGTCTTCTGGAGAGGTTTCAGTCAGATCAAGGAAGAAAAGCGTCCAAGAGCCCATGGCAGTCATGCCCGCACAAAACTACTGTAACTGCTTCAAAGTCAGTTATGTCTCAACGCAGACAATTTGATGATTAGCTGTCCAGTGACTTCGCCGAAAGCTCGAACCCTTACAGCTGGACTTCTTATTGCGTTTTGCGATCGTTCACTGGCGCTTGGAGATTGCGGCCTCAGTCCCGCTAGCGAGGAAATCGGAAGAGCGAAGGAGAGGAACGCTCTTTAAGGAATGCGCCGATGGATCTCGATCAAGGTTGCAGGAATTAATGATCGAACTGCTAACGCTGGCGATGTGGATAAAAAAAGTGGTGACTATGTGCGCTGAGCGGCTAACTCATTTTCGACTGTCTCAAACTGTTCTTTGGGGATATGAGCTAAGGCAAGCGCGGGCTCTAGTTTAGCGGGGTCATACTGATCGGCTGATTTAGCGCGCTGCTTTATGATCATCGTCAGCGTCACGCACAACGACATCGACGATGCGCGCTCAGCGCGTTTAGGATAATGCCGCGCCCAAATAACACCAATATCTTCGTCGTCCAGCCGATCCATTTTGCTGCCACAACGTGCGATCTTTAGAAATGTTAAGACAAATTAATCGGTTCACAAGACCCATAAGAGCTATGGCCAAAACTGACCATCTTTGTCGTCATTTTTCACGATTTGTCAGATTGATTACTCGTTTGGCGTTGTGGTAAAAATCGGCGCTTATTTCGGGGAATATGATTCTTCTCGTAGAGGACGAAGAACCGTATCGGGACGTTCTCGCTCGGATTCTTACGAACGCAGGGTACGAGGTTCTTCAAGCGGCGGATGGAATTGAAGCTCTATCATTGCTCGAAAAATCAAAGATTGATTTGGTCATCTCTGATATCTTAATGCCGCGTTTAAACGGGTACGCACTAGTGGCTCGACTCCGAGCAAAGTGGCCCGCTATGCCGGTCATATTAACGACGGGTTTTCTTTCTCAGGATGCGGCAAAAAATATGATGAGCGGCTCAGTGGATTTTATCCCAAAGCCAATCAACGTCGAGAGATTACTTGATATGATTCATCGTCGGATCTCACCATCGAGTTAGATTCCACTCAGCAGTACTCGGGGTCCCCTGCGCAATCTGGAGAGGCTTGCGCGGGCAGATCCGCGGCTGGAATGATCGTCAATTCGATATTGGTCATGTCTCCGAGATCTATGGAATAGTGCTCGCGTTCGACAGTCGTAGTGGGTGGACTGAAATTGTATTGCTGGCGGACAATTTCACGATAGGATTTCCCGCATTTGATGACCAGCGAAGCAGAAATTCTTGGGTGCGAGCCAACTGAAATTCCTGAAATTCCAGGAGGACATTGTCGATTCGCTGCGGCCGATCAAACAGAATACGGACAGTCTGGGGTCCCGGCTCCGCAGCTTCCCAACTCGATTCGGTCTGCGGTCGCAGCAGTGCAGACTCGATTGGGTGCACCGTCTCTTCGGACGAGAGACCTCCACTTCCGCGAAACCGTCCAGATCTAGCCAACGCTCATCCCCGTCCGACGTTTTTCGTATCATCACGACCAATGATTCGCTTAATTATAGTGCGCCTCGTTGTTGGTGGCTGCCGTCAGCCAATGCCGGCTCATGGCATAACACCCTATTTGCTGCGGTTATCGATGATCCTCTTTGCTTCTTCTAAAACCGTCTGCTCCGCCGTTTCGAGGCTCGAGAATTTGCCCCACATGCTAAACGTTCCTAGATAACCGTGCATGGGCATAAACGTGATTCTTATAGAAGTGTGTCTTCATGGTTGGGCTTAGTCTGGGATTCTTAGCCTCGACGAATCCGGTGGGGCCCAGTCTCAAAATTATGGCCCCGAGTATGGGGTTTTCTCCGCATAGCGTTCAAGATCGCTAAGGAAATTCCGACAGCCATAAACAGAGCAGAAAATATTGCAAGGACATTTTCTGTAAAGGCAAGCACGTCGACGTTAATCGTTTCAGAATAATTGTTCAAAGTAACGGCAATTAAGAACAGAAGAATCGAAAGACCCATCATAACGAAAGAAATATTACTTCTTGAAATTCTCATGGTGGGTCCTCCCTTGCGGTGTCGTCCCCACAAAAAATTAGTTCTTTCTTGAAAACGAGACGCAGAAAGTTCTGACGCTACTGAATTCGCTCTCCTCGGTGGTTTTCTCGGCTCTCTCTGCTCCAATGCAAAACACTCACTGCAATGTTCAAAGTGAGCCGGCCGCAATATTGAAGTCGGCTACTACGAGCAGTCGCGGTGAAACGCGACGTCTGAGATTTCAAATATGGGCGTTATTTCCATGCTGGACACCTACTCTCTAACCGAAGACTAAGAGGACTTTCGGCACGGTTCAAGGCCCCTTTGTTATGGCTTAACCAGCAGAGGCTAGATTGGGCAAATGATTGAGAACCGCAAGCATGAAGCCCAACGTCCAAGCGGTCAGCTGTTGTGATCTGATTATTCTGTCGGTAGCCAGATGATTTTCGCTTTTGATCGCGCGGGTGCCAGTCGATAGGAGCGCTAACCAGAGACGATGTTGTTAACCGCTTTTTTCATCGCGGAGCTGAAACATTCCAACCTTTATGGCCAGGAACGACGACAGGTTCTCGCATTTCGATACGCGGTGCTCCCGCAGGCCGGAGGCCGATTATGTTCAAGTTGCCTATGTAAAACTAGCCGAAGGCGAACGCTTTTGCGATGAATGCGCGGCCAAAAGTTCCCGCCGAAAGGTTAACGGTTGACGAGCTTGTCACGATCATCACGACACACGCGAATGCATTGTTGCGCCCCATTCACGACTGAATGCCAGTCATGTACGTGCCATATCACTCCTAGTTTCCCAGCTCCTGCGCGTCAAGTGTAAAGCTAATGGCAACTAACAAAACGCTCAGCGCGAAAAGTATATGCTCTTGCCGACCGCTGTCATCGAATTACCCGATCCGCTCGCGCCAGCACTTGGGAGGAATGCTGAGGCCAATCTGTTTGGCAGTTCTGAGATTGATGACGAGCTCGAACTTTTTCGGCTGCTCGACGGGCATCGATCACCAGGTTTTGCGCCCTTCAGGATCTTATCCACATTAACGGCGGCACGTCTCCATAAGTCAGTTCGGCTCGAACCGTAAGCCATAAGCCCTCCCAGCTCCACGTCATCCGCAAACGGGTACATCGCTGTCAGCC
>Ga0164304_10000661_pt1 | contig 10263 bp, 8 predicted proteins | sample Whisoiple_217_MG_FD_110216 | JGI IMG/M metagenome (GOLD analysis project Ga0164304, IMG submission 110216) | Soil microbial communities amended with pyrogenic organic matter from upstate New York, USA - Whitman soil sample_217_MG | ecosystem: Environmental > Terrestrial > Soil > Agricultural...
CTATCGCCCGCTTAATCCAACTTCTTGATCAAACTTCAGATGACTTTAACCGTAGGAGATTTGCCGAGAGTTTGGGTAATATAGCAGTGGGAAATGAAGGAGCTATCGCCCGCTTAATCCAACTTCTTGATGAAACTTCAGATGAATCTACTCGTAAGAAAGTTGCCGATATTTTGGGTAATATAGCAGTGGGAAATGAAGGCGCTATCGCCCGCTTAATCCAACTACTTGATCAAACTTCAGATGAAAATACCCGTTGGAGATTTGCCGAGAGTTTGGGTAAAATAGCAGTGGGAAATGAAGGCGCTATCGCCCGCTTAATCCAACTACTTGATCAAACTTCAGATGAAAATACCCGTAGGAATGTTGCCGATATTTTGGGTAAAATAGCAGAGGGAAATGAAGGAGCTATCGCCCGCTTAATCCAACTTTTTGATCAAACTTCAAATGAAAATACCCGTTGGAGTGTTGCCGAGAGTTTGGGTAAAATAGCAGTGGAAAATGAAAGCGCTATCGCCCGCTTAATCCAACGACTTGATCAAACTTCAGATGAAAATACCCGTAGGAGTGTTGCCGATATTTTGGGTGAAATAGCAGTGGGAAATGAGGGAGCTATCGCACGTTTAATCCAACTTCTTGATGAAACTTCATCTGACTTTATCCGTAGGAGAGTTGCCAATATTTTGGGTAAAATAGCAGTGGGAAATGAGGCCGCAGTCGTCCGCTTAATCCAACGACTTGATGAAACTTCAGATGACTTTACCCGTTGGATAGTTGCCGAGAGTTTGGGTAAAATAGCAGTGGGAAATGAAGGCACGATCGCCCGCTTAATCCAACTTTTTGATGAAACTTCAGATGAAAATACCCGTAGGAGTGTTGCCGAGAGTTTGGGTAAAATAGCAGTGGGAAATGAAGGCGTGATCGCCCGCTTAATCCAACTACTTGATCAAACTTCAGATGAAAATACCCGTAGGAGTGTTGCCGATATTTTGGGTAATATAGCAGTGGGAAATGAAGGCGTGATCGCCCGCTTAATCCAACTACTTGATCAAACTTCAGATGACTTTAACCGTGGGAGAGTTGCCGAGAGTTTGGGTAATATAGCAGTGGGAAAGGAAAGCGCTATCGCCCGCTTAATCCAACTACTTGATCAAACTTCAGATGAAAATACCCGTAAGAGTGTTGCCGATATTTTGGGTGAAATCATCGAGACAAAACAGCAATATCACGAGGTGGTTTTTGCCCTAAAATCAAACTTAAAAGATAAAATTTACCAAAAGAAATTCTACCTTTACAAAGAATCCTACAAACTTATTTGGCAATGCGCTCAGAACCTCACTTACCCACAATTCTACACCGCATGGCATCACCAACAAAGCAACCTCTGGCAAAAGCTATGGAAATACTTAAATCGCCCAATATCCTAATACTAAAATTACCCCTAAGTTGACTCAACTACAACCCACTACTCAAACTTACCCCCTACCTATTAACATTCAATCCCTAACCGATGAAACAGACACAGGCTTTATTTGTCAAGAACTTTGCACCCTAATTTACTGCCAAACACTCCCCCATACAGATATCCCCCGCGTCAATAACTTTGCCGATCTCAAACGCGAAATACTCACAGTAAAACGTCAACTACAAAAACGCCACCTTGCCCTAATTTTGTACGAGTGCAACCCCACCGACGAACTGGTAAAAGTTTGTCGTAAACTCACCGATATTGTCTATATTGCTTGGATTACATCAGAACCCATTCAGCCACCATTGAGGGGATTTTTACCCAATCAACCAAACTTAGAAACTGCAATTCAAAGCTGGTTGGAAGAAATCGGGTAAAATGCAACCAATCCGACTTAGATTTATTGACTATTACGATTAATTTCCTTTTTCATTATACAAACAACAAGGCCATAAACTTCACCCACAATTCCTTATAAACTTTCATGTTCGATATATATAACCCTTTTTTCTCCCCCAATTTAACCAAGCCTCAATCATCTCTTTTGTCTTTCCCCTCTGTTCGGGAGTCACCGGATCTTCGCGAGTAATTGACTTTAAAGCCCAAAACCAGCGCCCAGAATTTCTTTCTAGTTCCCGCAATAGCATTGGTATCGCATCACCACCCATGCCAATTATTTGCTGGTAAGCTGAGTGCATTGATAATTGTTCAGTGGACGAAACCCCGCGATTTTCTATTCTCCAGCGATCTACAAGCTGATAAAAAGTTATTTCCAATTCAGCTTTTTTGCGAGACTGGGTTGCCTCTATCATCTCCCTCAAGTTAGGAGGAATATCATTTATATTTCTATCAGATTCTAGTGGCACGATCGCCGCGATCGCTTGTCCATTACGAGTTAAAATAATCGGCTCTTGACTGTTTGCATAATCCATAAGTGTCTCCGTTATCTCAGTAATTTCAATCACTCTCATATTCCTAGCCCTCGCCGCCTAACTTTAGTCTATACTACACTCAAGAACCAAACTCTACCCCGCCTTCCCATCTGTGAACCGAGATGCGCTAGTCGTCGGCATTAACCGCTACTCTTCCCTAAAAACTTCCCCCACCGATGACGGCCAACACCTGAAAACCGCCGCCGCCGATGCAGAGGAAATCGCTCAACTGCTCGAAAAATATGGTCATTTCCGAGTGCGGCGACTGCCAGAAACCCTCATCAGCCTATTGCGTGTTGATGAGCAAGCATCATTAACTTCTATTGAACTCGAAAGAGCGATCGCGCCCTATTGGTCTATCAAACTACCTCTCTCCAAGCCCACGCGATCGCTTATACTGGGACTAGAATCTCTCCCTGTGTACTAGACTCACCTGCCAATGAACCCGACTAACCGAAAGGCTCTTGTCATCGGTATCAATCGCTACCCAAAATTACAGGATGGCCATTTAAAAGTCCCGGCTGACGATGCAGAGGCGATCGCCCAACTACTACGCACCTATGGCAGTTTTCATCCTGTGTACCGCTTTCCCCAAGGTTTCTCAGTAGATGGAGAAGATTTGCAAGCTTCTGTTCATCCCAAAGACATCACTAGAACAAACAATTTAAAAACACAGATCGAAAATCTCTTTCAACCTCCAGACGATATCCCTCATACCGCCTTACTTTTCTTTGCCGGTCACGGACTTTTTGACGACAATGGTGAACTGATTTTAGCAACCAGCGAAGCTCATTGTCGTAACAAAGAATGGGGCATACCTTTAAACTGGTTATGTCAAGTTTTAAAAGACAGTCCAGTTAAGCAGCAAATTATCTGGTTAGATTGTTGCTATAGCGGTCAATGGATAAATTTAGCCAAAGAACACCTCCATAATTCTGACAAACAGCTATTTTTTATTGCAGCTACTACAAGCTACGAAGCAGCCTATGCCAGTTCCAGACATGGAGTTTTAACAGAAATTCTTTTAAAAGGGTTAGATCCCAGTCAAGATTCTTTAGAGGGATTAATAACCCATACAAAACTAGAACGATTTATCGAGAAAAATCAACCTACAATCGATCAAAAGATACTAGTTTATTCCTACCCAAATAATATCGAATTTTTCCTAACTTGTACGAGAAAAGATACTTTAAATTCGCATTTGTATAAACAACAAGAACAAGTTTATTCTCAACCAAAAACTAGAGTCCAATCGGAAAAAACAGCAAAAAGTAAATCTCCTAAATCTAGCAAATCCGAAAAACCTACCTCTTCAGATAGCAATCGACTTTACAAAGCTTTGTTAAATCTTGATTATGTCGAACAAGAGACACATTTTCTCCAAATAGTTAGTAAGAAAAAACTGGGAGCCTACCTCATTCATGGAAAATATGGCTACGGTCAACTCTGGTTATTATATCGATTAATCGAGAACACTCCTAGCCGCACGACTGCAAGCCCTATTTTTAAGTTCAGCTTACTCAGTCCTGTGCGTAGTAGTTCATTTGAGGATTTATGGTTAGAGATGTGCAATGAACTAAAGCTCAAATGTAAACCCACTCCAGACAACATTGCTAAAGCTATTTGTACTCGTTGGAAAAATGAAACAGTGTTTTTAATTTTTAAAGATGTAGATCAGATGCCAGAAGATTATCTCAATCATTTTCTTGAATTTTTTTGGCGAAGGCTGGCTATCATGGCCGAGACTTGTCAACGAAAACATCCCAAAACTCACAATTTCAGACTGCTAATGTTTCTAGTAGATAGGGGCGATCGCGCTGATGATTGGAAGACTATCTCATTTGCTCAGGCTACACAGGCTTTAGATAATTGGCAACCCCAAACACCTATAAAGTTACCTAAAATAGAACTCATTTCACAGCTCCATCTGCTGGATTGGTTGGATAATAAATGCTGCCAAGAGTTGCCCAGTCAGCTTACAATTTCACGGGCAAAAACCGCTCAAAATATTCTCAGAAACACTAAAAATGGTATTCCCGAACAAGTTATGATGCGGATCTGTCAACTCTGCGAACAAGAATGGAATGAAATCAATATGACTCGATATGTCTAACCAACCAAACAAACCCTTAAAATACACCGGCACTGTCCAACCTCCAAAAGGCTACCGAGATGAAAACGGACAACCCCTTTATCCCTATTTGCCCGATGATGAATTAGTCGAAGCCGTCAACTTAGCCATTACGCTAGAACGCCCTTTACTTATCAAGGGCGAACCTGGATGTGGCAAAACCAAACTTGCTCGCGCCGTCGCCTACGAATTAAATTTACCTTACATTACCTGGAACATCAAATCAACCAGTCGGGCGCAGGATGGCATCTACACTTACGATGCAGTGGGAAGGCTGCGGGACGCTCAATTAGCAAGTGCTGGCCGCATTACCGACTCTGAAGAAATTAAACGCATAGAAGACCCCAAAACCTATCGAGAATGGGGGGCACTCGGCCAAGCATTTCAAAGTGAAACTCGCGCTGTCCTGCTCATTGATGAAATTGACAAAGCAGATATTGATTTTCCTAACGATTTGCTGCTAGAATTAGATGAGCGTCGCTTTATCGTTCCCGAAACTAAAGAAGAAATATTTTCCCGAGATAACTCGCCGATAATCTTTATCACCAGCAATGATGAAAAAGATTTACCTGATGCTTTTTTGCGACGTTGTTTGTTTCATTATCTCAAATTTCCTCGCCAAGAGCGCTTAATGGAAATTATCACCAACCGCTTTGACAAGTCACCGGATGAGCCGTTAGTACAAGCAGCCACAGAGCGATTCTTAGAATTGCGTCAAATCCTGCAAGAAGAAAAGGGCGACGCAGGCAAAAAAGTCAGCACTAGCGAGTTAATTGACTGGTTCGATATCCTCCGCCGCCACCCTGTAGATGAGGTTATAGCTAAACTTAACGGTCAACTTCCCTATCTCGGCACATTACTAAAAAGCTGGGATGACCACTGCATTTACCTGCGACAGTTTCAACCGGAAGAAGAGGAAAAGGAGTGATTATCCAAGACTTGCCCCTGCACGATCTATTTGACCAACTCCGCAAATCGGGGTTGCCTTTAGGCGTGGGCGAGTATGAATTGCTATTAAAATCGCTCATGGCCGGGTTTGGCATTACTGACCAAAATGCCCTCGCTAGACTGTGCAAAACTTTATGGGTGAAATCTCTCCAAGAAGCACAAATATTTGATTACCATTTCGCTGAGGTGATGAAACAAGTGATCGCCAGCGAAACAGCAGTTTCCTCCCAAACTTCATCCGCAAAAACGGAACCTCAAACAACACCAGAAACACCGGCATCCAACCCGGAACCTGCACCCATTCCTTCACTTTCCGAACCGACAGAACCCGCACTGCCCCCGGTGCTAGAAATTGAAGATGAGATCCAGGTTGCTAAATCAACTTTTCTGTCTGCCAGTAGCAGCGATGAAATTGCAGATGCCGGTTTTCTGCTGACTTCTGATTATTTGCCCGTAACGAAACGGCAGATGAAGCAAGCGTGGCGCTACCTGCGCCGCCCTGTCCGAGAAGGGCCGTGCACAGAATTGGACGTGGAAGCAACGGCAAACCAGATCGCGCGGCATGGCATTTTACTGGAACCCGTGCTATTGCCGCGTCGTATCAACAGATCGGAGTTGGTGCTATTAATTGACCAAGATGGCTCTATGGTGCCATTTCACTCTCTGGCAGAACGGCTGATGGAAACGGCTTTGCGGGGCGGGCGCTTCGGGAAAACTGGTATTTACTACTTCCACAACTGCCCGGTAGATTACCTTTATCGTGACCCCGGACACCAAGAGGCGGAGACGTTCGAGCAAGTATTGAGCCGGTTGTCTCCGACTCGCTCATCGGTGCTCATTTTCAGCGACGGGGGGGCGGCGCGGGGGAGTGACAATGGCGATCGCCTAGAATTGACTGAAGCGTTCCTGAATCGTTTTAAGCAGCGAGTGCGCTACATGGCATGGCTCAACCCCGTACCCAAGTCGCGCTGGCCGGAAACAACAGCGGGAAAGATTGGCCGATCAATCCCGATGTTTGAGTGCGATCGCCCTGGATTGCAAGAGGCGATCGGTGTGTTACGAGGGCGACGAACTAATTTTGCAGGCGGGGTAAAATGAGCAAAAGCTTTACATTGAGCAGGGGGTATATCTGATGAAACCTGAAGCTGCTATCTGCCGCATAGATTCTTTTGGCAAACGCTTCGGGTCGTCGCGTTCCCATTTGTATTTGGCTTATCATGGGGCTTTTCCACTCGCTTTGACACCGGAATTATTATACCGTATTTGGGCTAATTTTCAGCGCGATATTCAGGGAAAATTGCTCAATATTCCTTGGATGGCAGTAGCAGATTTATTACTGTCAAATCTCTGCGATGAGGTAGGGCATGAATTGTATGAAATGGATGTAGCCTTGCGAAATGAACTCCTAAAACGATTGAAGGAAGATTCTCGGTTTGGCGAAAAGCGGATTAATGAGCTATCTAATTTTTTGTTGGCTTATGTGCGGAATGATTTGAATAGTAGTGAGTCAGATAAGCGCGATTTTGCCCAGTCTCAACGATGGACGGCTTTGGCTTATTTACGTCCTTGTGAGGCGGCGAGCGAACTTAAATTAGCACTAACAAAGGCATATCAACAGCAGGATAAGGCGGAGTTAGTTAGGATGGGATCGTTGGTAGAAACTATCGCCGAACCGCTCAAAGAATTCGAGCCATTACTGATAGGTGTTCGCGTTTCGGCAAACTACGCTCGTGGCGATTTTAAAAATGCTGCAAAGCAACTCGGAATGAATGTATATCAGAATCAGCTTAGAGAAAAAAATGAGCTAAATTTGCAGATTCGTAAGCAACTAGATAGAGTATTTTTACCTCACAAAAAAACACATAAATCTAAAAATCAAGAGTATCCAGCAGTAGCTAAAATTCCAAATAATTTAATAGCTATGAACCGAGATGCGCTAATAGTAGGAATTAATCGATATCCTTTCCTCTCACATTTAAGCACCCCAGCTTTTGATGCTGAAGCAATTGCTCAAATGTTAGAAAAATACGGTGGTTTTCGAGTGCGTAGATTTCCCGAAACTGTAGCAGATAGCACATTGCGGGTCGATCCAAATACAGTAGTAACAGCCGCAGACCTTAAAAATGCGATCTCTCAACTTTTTCTCCCAAATGGCAACAGCATTCCAGATACAGCACTTCTATTTTTTGCCGGTCACGGACTGCGAAGACAGCTAGGGAATACAAATCTGACAGAAGGTTACTTGGCCACTAGCGATGCTAGTCCCAGAAAAGAAGAATGGGGCATATCCCTCAAATGGCTGCGCGAACTTCTACAACAAAGTCCAGTACGACAGCAGATAGTTTGGCTTGACTGCTGCAATAGTGGGGAATTATTCAATTTTACGGAAGATGATTTACTAAATGAATCTAAAAAACAATACTTTTTTATTACAGCATCACGAGAATTTGAAGCGGCTTATCCTAGCCTTTCCACTCAACTGGGAGCCTTGACAGAAGTTCTCTTAAAGGGACTAGACCCCACTCGAAATTCAGAGGAATTAATCAATAATTTTACTCTCAGTCGGTTTATTGAAGAAAATCTACGACAAACACCTCAAAAGGGAATGATAAAATGTGGCGATCGCGAAATCTTACTCACCTGTACTGACAGACATCGCTTAGAATCCCTCATCCTCAAACAAAATCAACAAAATCCCACCCAACAACCTTCTACCACACCCCTTTTAACTTGGAAATACGCCCACAGCCTCACTGGACATTTAGACGTGGTAAAATCAGTCGCAATTAGCCCCAATGGAACACTGATTGCCAGTGGAAGCCTTGACAAAACCATCAAATTATGGTTAATAGATACAGGAGAATTACTGCACACTATTGCAGGTCATTCCAGCGCCGTTCTCTCCCTTGCATTTAGCCCAGATGGTCAAACACTTGCTAGTGCAAGTAATATGGAATTTCAAGGCGCAACTATCAAATTATGGAATGTCAGTACGGGAAAATTACAGACAACTTTAGGCAATTCTTTATTAGCGTTGCGGACAAGCTGTTTAGCTTTCAGTCCAGACGGTTTAACCCTCGCTAGTGGTCATTTAGATGCCAAAATTAGACTTTGGAATTTGGGGAATTGTCAAATTCGTGGCACTCTCAAAAGTCACGGGTGGGATGTAAATTCTCTTGCCTTCAGCCGTGACGGGAAAATTCTCGTCAGCGGGGGTTTAGATGGTGCAATTAAAATTTGGAATTGGCACAAAGAGGAACTATTAAATACTCTCAATAGACCTGCACCTTCAGAGTTAATTCCTTCCCTTGTATCCTGGTTTGATTCTTCAGTTAGCGGAATTTGGTCGGTAGCAATTAGTCCCGACGGAAAAACTATTGCCAGTGGCGGTTCAGATCAGCCAATCAATTTGTGGGATGCTGATACAGGAAAGTTGTTGCGTATCCTCACCGAACACTCCGACAGTGTTTATACCGTTGCTTTTAGCCCAGATGGCAAAATTCTTGCCAGTGGGGGTGACGATCATACCATTAGAATTTGGGAGTTTCAGACAGGGAAACTGCTGAAAACTCTAGAGCATTTAGGGCCGGTTAAATCGATTGCATTTAGCCCAGACGGACAAACTTTAGTCAGCGGTAGTACCGACGCAACGGTAAAAATTTGGCAGCGTTTTTAAGAGCGCTGATGGAAAAAAACTTGGTATTCGCGATTATCGTCGTGCCACTACGATTCTCGAAAACTTGTAAGACAAGCAATTGCGGCAGCAAGCAATGCTATCCGAACGCGGATAGGGCGAAAAAAGCGCGCGCTAAAATTCCAAATGCTGCACGGCCCGCCGCTTAGTTTCCTCCCCCCGCCTGTCATATTTTGCCGTAGTTACGGGAGAAGCATGACTCACCAACTTTTGTACAGTGACAATATCCACCCCAGCATCGAGGAGATCCGAGCAAAACGTGCGCCGAAAGTCGTGGGGACTAAAGGACTCCACCCCGGCGAGTTTAGCCCGCCGCTGTAAAATCTTCAGCACACCATCCTCCGTCATGCGCCGGCGCTGAATTTCTCCCCCTTTCCGAATCGGGTACAGCAGAGGCCCACTTGCCTCTCCCCTCAACTCAAGCCACTCAGACACTCTTGAGCAAGCAGGCTCCGGGAGGTAAACCATCCTGTCTTTCTTGCCCTTACCCTCTCGGATGAACAACGCTCCCGTGGATGGGTTGAAGTCTCGTTCCAAGAGATTGACCGCTTCACCCCGACGGATGCCACCCCCTCGCAAGATGGCAATCAGCGCCGAGTCCCTCACATCAATAGGGGTCTTACCAGAGCAGCTTTTCATCAATACAGCAATCTCAGAGAGCGTTAGCGCGCGCCCCCTAATTTTTCCCGATTGCTTAATACTCCTGACATCCACCGCTTTACCTTAATGTCGGCAGAAGGCTCCCGCTATAACCGAGGGGGATTTATCGAGCTCGGCGAGTACCCCCGATGGTTTAGCGGCGAGATGAATGCCGACCCGCTAACAATTGAGCGATAGCGAATCATTATAATTCTACCCGTGTTTGTGTTGGGTAAAATGTGGTATAGCAACCGCCAAGGCGGTTAAGCCCTATACTGGAGGTATTCCTTAATCTTGCTCCGGCTGTACCGAAGCGAAATCCATGCCTAAACCCTACAGTTACGACCTCCGTCAAAAAGTGCTCCAAGCAATCAAGCTTGATGGCTTAAAGATTAGTGAAGCTTGCCTTATATTTAGCATTAGTCGTAACACTATTCGTTTATGGTTGAAG
>Ga0164304_10000663_pt1 | contig 10262 bp, 7 predicted proteins | sample Whisoiple_217_MG_FD_110216 | JGI IMG/M metagenome (GOLD analysis project Ga0164304, IMG submission 110216) | Soil microbial communities amended with pyrogenic organic matter from upstate New York, USA - Whitman soil sample_217_MG | ecosystem: Environmental > Terrestrial > Soil > Agricultural...
ATGCCACTGCAGATGAAGTAGTCACGATCGCTTCTCGCTTCGGCGGGTCCGCTACGAAAGGTCTCCAAGACAAAGGCCGAATGAGTGTCCTTGTGGATCTTCCATCGAATCGGGAACAGGAATTTCGTGCAGCGATTGAGTCGATCGCCGGACCAGCGGGGTCCACGACCTCGGCTACAACAACATCCTCGCCTCCATCAACGACGCCGGCTACAGCAACAGAAACGGGATCAGCGATCCCGGCTACAGCGGGCGAGAAGAAGAGCTTTGTCGTGCAGATCGTTGAGAAGCCCGCGAAATCGGATTGACGATGTCTTACGCCACCGTGTCATTCTGATCCCGCAGCCGCGGGAGAAGAATCTCAGTTCGTTCTTAAAAATCCAACGATAGAATAATCAGAGATGTTTCCAGCCTTCGCATAAAGCTACGGCTCGGCAGGCGCTTTCTTTCAAGATGACAAGAACAGCTGTCACGTTTGCTTTGCCGGCGGAGAGCTCGGAATTTTTGCGCCGGCTCAGGAATAAATCTCGCGGTAACCGAAATGGCATCAGTACAATCCGCGGCATCATCGCTGATCGCGAGATTGAAGTCCTGCATACCGGCGTCGGAGAAAAGGTTTGTCGCGAACGGCTCGGTAAATTTCTCGAGGATCAGCAATTCGATCTTTTGATCAGCACCGGCTTTGCGGGCGCGCTTACCGATGAACTGCAAATCGGCGATCTCTTGCTGGCGAAAAATTTCTCGACGATTGAGCTGAACGACAGGTGCTCCTTGTCAGGCTTGCCAATTCATACAGCCGATCTTCTAACTACGCCTGCGTTGATCGATTCCAGTGAAGAGCGAAACAACGTTGCGCGCGCATCGGGGGCGGACGCGGTGGATATGGAAACGGAATTCATTGCGCGCGCTTGCGCTGCGCATGGGGTCCCGCTCCTTTCACTGCGTGTGATTACGGATACGCCGCGAGAACCGTTGCCGGCTCCGCCGCACGTCTTGTTTAACCTCGAGCGACAACAAACGGATCTTGTGAAACTGGGGTCGTTCTTTCTTACACACCCTCATCGCATTCCTCGTGTTGCACAGTTCGCGAGAAGGATTGCGTCCGCGAAAAAGATACTGGCCAATGCCCTTGTAGAGGTCGTGAGCACAATTCAAACAGGTAGGGGCGATTGACCTCAATCGCCCGCTGCCAGGTCGGCTAAGGACCAAACGGATTGCAATTGCTGGTGCCATTGCACGGATGCAGCGCCCCGAGACGCAAACGACTGGACCATACCGCGCACTTTGCGGGACGCTTCGGTGCAATCTATTTCGTAACAATTTGCTGTCAGCAGCGTGGATTAAACCAACTTTGTCGCGATGAAACGGCTGCCAAGCTAACAACGACAGCTCGCATTTATCACGAACGCCAGCGCTGGAATCTCAATCTGTTGTTGCTTATGCCCGACCATCTGCATGCGCTCGTTGGTATCGACGGACAAACTCGGCTCGCACAATTAATTCGCGATTACAAAAGAATCACTTCGAAGCTACAGGCGTAACATGGCAGCGGAATTTCTTTGATCATCGCCTTCGACACGACTAAAGCTTGGCCGAGAAGTTCGCTTACATTTGCCAGAACCCCGTCCGAGCTGGTCTAATTCACAATGAACGCGATTGGCCTTACATCTTTATACCAGATCAGCAAACCCGCAGATAAGACGATGTCATATTTCAACGGTCAGGGTCAGGCGATTGAGGTCAATCGCCCCTACCTTAAGAATTCCCTTCACCAATTGTCCATCAAATCGAGACGCTAGATCAAGTTAGCTACCGTTGCGCCGGCTCGATGTGCACCAGCACATCGGCGACACGAGGATTGCTTTGCTGGATTGCGGCTTTTACACGGTGTGCAATCTCGTGGCCTTCGGCCACGGAAATCTTGCCATCCACTCGCGCGTGGAGATCGACGTAGAAATCCAGTCCCATCTTTCGGGCGCGGCATTTCTCAAGCTCGACAACACCGGGCACCGAGCTGGCGACACCGCAAATCGCCTTGATGATTTTGCCGCGCGGCGCCGTGTCCATGATCTCATGGAACGCCGGGACCAATAGCCGGATTCCATTTGCACCGATGACGGCGCAGGCGAAAAGCGCTGCCCAATCATCAGCGCTTCGCCAGCGTTCTCCACCGATCAGCGCGACTGAGATTCCGATGAATGCCGCAGTGGAAGTCAGCGCATCGCTGCGATGATGCCACGCATCCGTCTGCACCGCGGTGCTTTCGAATTCATTGCCGATGCGATTCACATAACGAAACAAAATTTCTTTGACTACAATCACGACCACAAGAATGGCCAGCGTGAACGGAGCCGGCCCGTGATGCGGCGTGAGGATTTCGCGGACGCTTTCGATCGCGAGCCCAATGGCCGCGACAAGCACACCTAGTGCCACTACGATAGCGGCAATGGGTTCCGCCTTGCCGTGACCGTACGGGTGCGTTTGATCTGGAGGCCTCGCCGCGACGGTTAATCCGCCCCAAATCACAATCGAGCCAGCTATGTCGAGGGCAGACTCGATGCCGTCGGCAATGAGCACGTAAGCGTGCCCAACGACGCCTGCCACAATTTTTATCGTCGCGAACGCGATGTTAATCACTAGCCCCAGCAGCGCGACGCGCGCGCCAGTTTGCAGAATCTTTCTGGAGACATCATTTTGCGCTGCCATCGATGAACAAAAATATAACCACAGCCGTTTACGAAACCCACGGAAATCCTCCGGACGTGTTGCGCGTTGAATCGCGCCCATGGCCCGCGCCAGCCGCAGGTGAAGCTGTCGTCAAAATGCGTGCCGCTCCAATCAATCCTGCCGACTTAAATCAGATCGAAGGGAAATATCCAATTCGAGCAGAGCTGCCGGCGACGCCTGGATTTGAAGGCGCGGGAGTAGTTGTCGAGATCGCGCCCGGCGCCTCAAGTATTCCGGAAGGCGCGCTGGTAATTTTGCCGCACAACGTTGGCACATGGCGGGACGCGGTTGCGGTGAAGGCAGATGAACTCGTGGTTGTGCCCGCCGGGATCGAACCGGTGCATGCGGCGATGTTGAAAATCAATCCGATGACCGCGTTGCGTTTGCTGCGCGATTATGTTCAGCTGCAAAAAGGAGATTGGCTCATCCAAAATGCGGCCAATTCCGCTGCAGGACGTGCCGTGATCCAAATCGCGCACGAGCTAGGGTACAAAACCGTGAACGTCGTCCGGCGGGCCGAGTTGATTGACGAATTACAAGCGGAAGGGGGAGACGCCGTTCTTATAGACGGAGAAAAACTGCGCGACGAGGTGAAAGCCGCAACGAGCGGTGCGCCGATCCGTCTGGGACTGAATGCGGTCGGCGGCGACAGCGCGTTGCGTCTCGCAAATTGTCTCGCTGCGGGATCGACAATGGTTACTTACGGCGCAATGAGCTTGCAGCCGTTGAAGATCCCCAATGGGCTGCTGATTTTCAAAGACCTGCGTTTCCGCGGTATCTGGATCAACAAATGGTACGATAACGCGACAAAACAGGAACGAATGGAAGCGTTTGAAGCATTGTTCGAAATGGCCAAGCGCGGTCTGTTAAAAACGAAAGTTGAGAAAGCGTACCCCCTCGGCGAAGCGAAGGCGGCAGTCACGCACGCTGCCCAGGGAAAACGCAGTGGCAAAATCATTTTCGAGTTTGACTAGCTCGCAAGTCCAAGCAGCGGCGGCTTCTTGGCCGCGAAGCGCCAGTAGCGAATTTGCTGCATAAGCACAAGTGTAGCTTCACAAATGGTTCGATCGCGCCATCGCATATTTGTTCTCGTCGGGTTGGGCTGCGGTCTTCTCGCGTTACGCGACGTTGAATCCGCAACCGCTCCCGAACCGGGCGACTTGCGCGCAGCTGGAAAAGTGGAGTTCCCGGTATCGTGCGCATCTGCCGTTCAATCTGAATTCGATCGAGGCGTCGCGTTGCTGCATTCGTTCTTCTACGAAGAGGCGCGACGCGTTTTCACGTCGGTGGCTGAACGCGACCCGAAATGCGCGATGGCCCAATGGGGAATCGCTATGACCTGGTGGCACCCTATTTGGACGCCGCCTACTCCGGACGAAATGCGCGCGGGCAAGGCGGCCATTCAAAAAGCAATGACGATGAGCGCCGGCACCGATCGCGAGCGACAATTCATCACGGCGCTCAATGTTTATTACAATACGCCGGACAGCTCGACGGCAGCTGCGGTTGGGCAATCGTGTCACGGGCCAGTCGGGCCGCGCGACCGTGTGATCGCGTACGAAAAAGCGATGCGCCAACTCCGCGACAAGTATCCGGACGATTTCGAAGCGCAAACCTTCTACGCGTTCGCGGTGCTGGGTGTCGGTTACGCAAATCCCACCGACACGAGTTTGTCAAAACAACTTGAGGCCGCTGCGATCTTCGAAAAGCTGTGGAAACAAAACGCAAATCATCCGGGCGTCGTTCATTACCTGATCCATTGCTACGATTATCCGGCGCTCGCACAGCGAGGACTGTCCGCGGCCCAAAGTTATGCTTCCATCGCGCCATGGGTACCTCACGCGCTGCACATGCCGTCGCACATCTTTACGCGCCTGGGCATGTGGGATGAATCCATTGCTGCGAATCGAGCGTCAGCGGAAGCTTCGCGCGCTTACGCGGCTGTGCGCCATCGCGATGCGAGCGAAGCGGAAGAGTTACACGCGCTCGATTACATGGCCTATTCTTATTTGCAGGAAGCACGGGATGCTGAGGCGAAGAAGATTGTCGATATCGCTGCGAAAGTGCGGAAGACAAACCCGGAGTTGGAATTCAGCGCGGCTTACGCTCTCGCTGCCATTCCAACGCGTTACGCGTTCGAGCGGGACGATTGGAAGGCTGCGGCCGCGTTGACTATTCCGAACGTCCCACACTGGTCTTCCTTCCCGTTCATGGAAGCTCTGATCGAATATGGTCACGCACTCGGACGAGCGCATACCGGCGACATTGAAGGTGCGCGGAAAGCGATCGCACGGATGCAGGAATTACGCGACGCGACGAAGGATCCAAAGTTTGATTATTTCAAGAGCCATCTTGACCTGCAAATGCAAGCTGGCTCAGCTTGGATTGCAGCAAGCGAAGGCAAAAAGAACGAAGCGATTGAGATGCTCCGCCAGGCTGCGGATGCCGAAGACATTTTGGGCAAGCATCCGGTTTCGCCGGGCGCGTTTGTTCCTATTCGCGAACAACTCGGCAGTCTGCTGCTTGAAATGGGCCAGTCGAAGGAAGCACAGCGGGAATTCGAAGCTGCGCTCAAAATCTACCCGGGGCGGTTCAGGGGTTTATACGGAGCGGCTCGGGCTGCCGAGCAAACTGGCGACAAGGAAAATGCGAGCCGCTATTACGCCAAACTTGCGGCACAAACGGCAAAGTCTGATGGCTCACGGGATGAATTGAATCACGTTCGCGAATTCCTTTCCGCTCAAGCCAAAGCGGCGGCGGATTCCGACGATGTCGCAAGCGCTCGCAAGTAGAAGCGCTCGGCGAGACTCCGGTGCAAAACGAACAGGCTAGTCGCACGGCACTGCTGATCGCCGCCAGTCTGGTTCTCCTACATCACGATCCTGAATATTCCGGCCTTATCTCAAAGACGTCAGCAGACTCGTGTGCTCAGATACTCAAAGGGCATTCGGCACAAGCGCGTTTGCTTTTAGAGATCGTCCGACAGGACTGGTTTCGACCGATCGCGAAGTTAATCGATCGCATTACAATTCCGGGAATCTTGCTGCATTATGGCTTGCGAAAGAAATGCATCGCCGGGCTGGTGCGCTCTGCGCTTATCAATGGAGCCACACAAGTGGTCATAATTGGCGCAGGTTTTGACCCGCTCAGTTTTGAATTGCATGGAGATTTTCCAGACGCGCAATTTTGGGAGATCGATCATCCCGCGACGCAGCGTTACAAAGTCCGTGCCTTCCCTAAAATCGATTTTACGCGATTGCATTTTGTCCCGGCTGACTTGTGTGCCAATGCCCTCGATAACGAAGCGCTGATTAACAGCAGCTTTGATCCGGCTCAACGAACATTCTGGATCGCTGAAGGTCTCTTGATGTATCTGCCGGCAGATCTCGTTGCGTCCTTAATGAGGAGATTAGGAAATATGAGCGCTCCGGGCAGCCAGTTTGCATTTACATTCATGGAAAAGCTAGCTGACGGCCGGATTCATTTTAATCCACAAAGTAAACTCGTTGATTGGTGGTTGCGTAGACGCGGCGAGCCATTCCTTTGGGGAACGACGCGGAGTGACCTTGTTGATTTTGTACGCCCGTGGCGCGTCATTCGATTTTTCGATCATAACGATTTGCGCAAAATCGCGTCCGAACTGGCCGAGCAACACATCGCCAAAGGCGAAGTCATTTGCCTGGCTGAAACTGAATTGGCTTGATTAGGCTCCCTCATGCTGACGCGGCGTGAATTCATACGAACAGCGGCGCTGTTCGCACTTGCGCCGCAGATTTTAGGAGAGCGCGAGCGAGAGATTTGGGTCAATGACGTCCACTCGCAGCTCAATCGCACCCGGGTTCGCGAGCTTCTGAAACCGCGCACCCGTGAGGGGCTTGCAGAGATTGTGCGTTCCGCGTCGCGAAAAGGTTTGCCCATCTCGGTTTCAGGCTGCCGGCATTCGATGGGCGGCCAGCAATTCGCGACGGACAGCATTTGCATCGATACGCGCTCGCTCGATCGCGTGATTTCTTTCGATCAAGAACACGGTTTGATCGAAGCGGAGACGGGCATCCAATGGCCGAAATTGATTGAGACTTATCTGAACGCTCAAGCGGACACAGCAAAGCAATGGGGCATTGCTCAGAAACAAACCGGCGCCGACACATTTACGCTCGGTGGAAGTCTCTCGTCGAACGTGCACGGCCGCGGACTGGCGATGAAGCCGCTGATTTCAAACATCGAATCCTTCAAGTTGATCAATGCCGATGGGAAATCGATCCGCTGTTCGCGTGATGAGAACAATGAATTGTTCCGGCTCGCAATCGGTGGTTACGGCCTTTGGGGATTGATCGACAGTGTAACGCTGCGGCTCGTTCCACGGCAAAAATTGCGACGTGTCGTTGAGATAATTCGTGCCAGCGATCTGCCCAAACGCTTCGAGGACCGGATAGCGCAAAAGTTTCTCTACGGTGATTTTCAGTTTTCAGTCGCTGAAAAATCGCCGGACTTTCTCCAGCGCGGCGTGTTTTCCTGCTACGAACCGATCGACGAACACGAACCGATGGTCGCCAAAAAGCAGTTACGCGACGATGACTGGTTGGAGCTGCTGCGGCTTGCTTACACCGATCGCGAAAAAGCTTTCAAGCGATACAGCGATTACTATTTGTCGACGAACGGGCAGACTTATTGGTCCGACACAAATCAACTCAGCGCGTATCTCCCAAATTACGCGCAGAGAATTCGTGAAAACATCGGCGGGGAAGAATCGAGCCTCATCATCACCGAAATCTACGTGCCGCGGCCGGATCTCCCCGACTTTCTAGCGCACGCGGCAGAACTGTTGCGCGCGAATCATACAATTGTCATCTACGGCACAGTTCGGCTCATCGAAAAAGACGATGAGAGCTTTTTGGCTTGGGCCAGGGAACCGTATGCGTGCGTCATTTTCAATCTGCTCACGTTTCATACGCCGTCTGGCATCGAAGCGTCGGCGCGTTCGTTTCGTGGCTTGATTGATTTGGCCATAGGTCGCAACGGAAGTTATTACCTCACCTACCATAAATTCGCCAAACCCGGGCAAGTCATGGCGTGTTATCCGCAGTTCAAAGAATTTCTCGACCTCAAGAGAAAGTACGATCCCGCTGAACGCTTTCAGAGTGACTGGTATCGCTACTACAAGAAGCTTTTCGCGAGCTGATGGCTGCCGCGGTTGGTGTAATCGTGGCGATTCTCTGTCATGTTGAGTCCGGCGGGTTGAACCTCTAGCAATAAGCTGAGATTCTTCTCCCGCGACTGCGGGATCAGAATGACAAACTAGATCTGTTATGCCGCCGTTTGCCGTGATCGCTTTAGTTCTGATTCTCGCGCGCGCCATTACCGAACTGTGGTTGAGCCGATTGAACCAACGTTATGTGTGCGCGCACGCTAACGAGGTGCCGAATGCATTTCGTGAATTGATCGACGAGGTGACATATCGCCGTTCGGTCGACTACACGCTGGCCAAGAGCCGATTTGGAAACATCGCCAATGTGTTCGATACCGCATTGCTGGTCGCAGTGCTTTTTAGTGGCGTTTTGCCATGGGCGTTTGGAAAATTCATCGCGAGCTTCGGCACTTCAACATGGGCGATGGCTGGTTTCCTCCTTGTTATCGGTGTGTGTTCAAGCATTGCCGCGTTGCCCTTTGCCTGGTACGCGCAATTCAAACTCGAAGAGCGATTCGGTTTCAATACGACAACCCTGAAGACGTGGGTGCTCGATCGCGTGAAAGGATTTCTGCTCGCGTTGCTGCTTGGCTATCCGTTGCTGGCGCTGGTTTTGAAACTAATAGAGTGGACCGGCACAAACTGGTGGCTTTGGGCGGCGGCGGTTGTCATCGGATTTCAATTGCTGATGATGCTCATCGCGCCCGCGGTGATCATGCCACTTTTCAACAAGTTCACCCCGCTCCCGGAAGGAGCCTTGCGCGAGCGCCTCTTTGCACTGGCGCAGCGCACTGATTTTCCCACGCGTAGCATCGACGTGATGGATGGTAGCAAACGCTCGCGTCATTCGAACGCCTTTTTCACCGGGTTCGGACGCTTTCGAAAAATCGTACTCTTCGACACACTCATCGAGCAACTCACCGAGCCAGAACTGGAATCCGTGCTGGCGCATGAAATTGGGCATTACAAAAAACGCCACGTATTCAAGTTGCTTGGCGTTTCCAGCGCTGGCGTGTTTGTGGCGCTTGCCGCGATCGCGTGGCTGGCACGTCAGCAATGGTTTTATCGCGCATTTGGTTTCGAGTTTGGAGGTGGCTTAGGCGCCGCGGATGTCGTCCCTGCGATGCTGCTGTTTGCGCTGCTGGCGGGCACGATAAGTTTCTGGCTTTCGCCGATCATTCACATGTGGTCGCGCCATTTCGAATACGAGGCGGATGCTTTTGCGCGTGCGACCATGGGCGAAGCGCAATCACTCATGCAAGCGCTGCGCAAATTGAGCGAAAAAAACTTGAGCAATCTGACTCCGCACCCGCTTTACAGTGGTTTTTATTACTCGCACCCGACATTGCTGGAAAGGGAGCGCGCGTTGCGAACAGCGGCTTAGGTGCAAGTGCGAACAGCAGTGTAGATGCCGCACGTCGCAGGTTCCGTGTCATGTTGAGCGAAGCGCTGCAACGAAATGCAAAGCATGAGGCCAGGCTTTCAAACATCTCTGGCTATTGCTTGGCGCGTCATGCAAAAATGATCAGAGATTCTTCTCCCGCGACTGCGGGATCAGAATGACAGGATTCAGGTATGTCGAGAGTCATTATTGTTGGCGCTGGAATTAACGGAGTTACCGCCGCGATCGAACTAAGGAAACGCGATCACGATGTCGTCCTGATTGATCCGGGGCCGTTGCCGCATGAGCTGGCCGCATCAACCGACATCAGTAAAGCAGTGCGCGCGGCTTACGGAGCCGACGATGAGTATACAAATCTAGCCGAACGCTCGATCAATCTGTGGCGAAAATGGAACAAGCAATTCGGTGTCGAGTTATATCACGAAGTCGGCGTCAGGTTCGGCCGCCGCCGAGAACTGAAGCCCGGCGACTTTGAATTTGAAAGTTTCAAAATGCTCAAGAAACGCGGTCATAAGGTCGAGCGCATGAACTCGGTTTCATTCTGGAAGCGTTTTCCGGCATGGAATCCGGAACTGTATTTAGATGGAGTTCTGGAACTGGAGGCTGGCTACGCGGAAAGCGGTCGCGTGGTTGCAGTGTTAATTGAGCGCGCGAAATCGATCGGCGTTGAGCTACGTAAAGGCGCAAGGTTTGTGCGGTTGGATGAAGATGATAATCAGGTGAAAGGCGTCGTGGTTGAAGATTCTGTAGGGGACGCAGCCAGCGTCCCATGGGAAGCCAACGGCTTCCCCTACAGCTACAAAATCCGCGGTGACTTCGTCGTCATGACAGTGGGCGCATGGACGCCATATCTGCTGCCTTTTACAAAAAAGTTCTTCCGTGCCAGCGGCCAGCCGGTCTTTCACCTGAAGCCGCAGCAACCTGACCTATTCGCGCCGGAGCATTTTC